>Ga0183260_10002146_pt1 | contig 16345 bp, 15 predicted proteins | sample AntDrymUQ4972206_2_FD_129768 | JGI IMG/M metagenome (GOLD analysis project Ga0183260, IMG submission 129768) | Polar desert sand microbial communities from Dry Valleys, Antarctica - metaG UQ497 (22.06) (version 2) (version 2) | ecosystem: Environmental > Terrestrial > Soil > Desert | place...
CGTGGTTCACCGAGCAGGTCGGCACCGACACCATCCTGCTGATCTTGTCGGTGGTCGTCTGGCTGGCCTGGGCACACCTCGTGGTCTGCCTGGTGGTCGAGGCCGTGACCGAGGTCCGCGGTCAAGGCCTGGCCCCCCGGGTGCCGGGCGGCGGCATCGGTACGCAGGCGCTGGCCCGGCGGGTGGTCACGTTGGCTCTGCTGCTGGTCGGTGCCGGCAGCACTGCCGTACCGATGGCCACCGCCACGAGCACCGACGCTGGACTCCCACCCGCGGTCGCCACGGCGCCAGCACACGGTCCCGCGCTGGCCGCCCACGACGTCCGCGACGGCGCGCCGAGCGGTGCGCTGGCAGCGGTCGTGCCCGCCGACTCGATGTACGCGACGCTGGCCCGGCACGGGTCGCCCGTCGGCGCCGGTCCAACGATCGACGCGCTGGTCGACGAGCTGCTGCCTGGCTACCCCCGGCGGGCGGCCTGACGTTGCGACCGCCCACCGCCACGATGACTCGCTGGGTCGACGTCGAGGCCACGCGCTTTGCCGGCTGGGTCGATCGCTTCAGCGCACGGCACGGGTCACGGTCGCCGACCATGACCCGCGACGACGCGGACCGTCCGGTGCTCCAAGCTGTCGACGGGGCAACCGCCACCATCGACCTCGTCTTCGACAGCGCCGACTACGAGGACGTGCCCGGCCTGGTGGGACAGGTTGGCGCGGCCCACCCGTACGCGCTGCTGCTCGTGCGGCGCGGTGGCTGGGCGGTAGGCCTCGCCGAGGGGACGACCGTGACCGACAGTCGGGTCGGCACCCGCTATGTCCAGGGCAAGACCAAGGCAGGTGGTTGGAGCCAGCAGCGCTACGCGCGCCGCCGGGCTCAGCAGGCCGACGGCCTCATTGAGGCGGCCGCGTCGGCGGCGCACGCACTCTTCCCGCGCCGCGACCGGTTAGTGGTGTCCGGTGGTGACCGCTTGCTGCTGCGCGACACGGTCACGGCGCTGGAGGCACGCGGCCGGGCCGTGCGGCTGGCTGGCCGGCGGCTGACCGTGCCGGACCCGCGTCGCAGCGTGCTCGACGACGCGGCCCGGGCGGCGTGCGCGGTGCGGGTCGCGGTGGTCGACCCGCCCGCCTGACCGGTCCGCGGCTCGCGGTTGCGCGGTCAGCGGCTCGTGGTTGCGCGGTCAGCGGCTCGACGTGCACCCGTACACTGCCGGCATATCCACCCTCTCGGTGTAGCGGCCAGCCGTCTCCCACGCCGGACACGACTGCCCTGACCGCTCGAGACGCGAAGGACCCACCCATGCTCACCGCACACGGCCTCGAGGTGCGCGCGGGCGCGCGGCTGCTGTTGGGGGACGCGACGTTCCGCGTCGGCCCGGGCGACCGGGTCGGTCTGGTCGGGCGCAACGGTGCCGGCAAGACCACCCTCACCCGCATCCTCGCCGGCGAGTCCGAACCCGCAGCCGGGCGGGTGACCCGCACGGGTGCGGTCGGTTACCTGCCCCAGGACCCGCGCACCGGCGACCTCGACGTGTCGGCCCGCGACCGGATCCTGTCGGCGCGTGGCCTGTCCGACGTGGTCCGCCGCCTGCGCGCCGCGGAGCAGCAGATGGGCAGCAGCGACTCCGACGTACGCGAGCGTGGGATGCGGCGCTACTCTCGCGCCGACGCCGACCTGCACGCCAGCGGTGGCTACTCCGCTGAGTCCGAGGCCGCACAGATCGCTGCCAGCCTTGGTCTGCCCGATCGCACCCTCGGCCAACCGCTGCGGACACTGTCGGGCGGGCAGCGTCGCAGGATCGAGCTGGCCCGCATCTTGTTCTCCGGCGCCGAGACGCTGCTGCTCGACGAGCCCACCAACCACCTTGACGCCGACTCGATCGGCTGGTTGCGCGGACACCTGGCAGGCCACGTCGGCGGGCTGGTGGTGATCAGCCATGACGCCGCGCTGCTCGAGCACACGGTGACCAAGGTGTTCCACCTCGACGCCAACCGCGCCGAGCTCGACGTCTACGCACTGGGCTGGCACGCCTACCTCGAACAGCGCGAGACCGACGAGCGGCGGCGCAAGCGCGAGCGCCGGGGCGCGGAGCGCAAGGCGGGGCAGCTGATGCTGCAGGCCGACAAGATGCGTGCCAAGGCCACCAAGGCGACTGCAGCGCAGAACATGGCCAAGCGGGCCGAACGGCTGCTCGCCGGGCTCGAGGGGGAGCGCGCGGCCGACCGGGTCGCGCGGATCACCTTCCCCACGCCGGACAGGTGCGGCAAGACACCGCTCACTGCCGAGAAGCTGTCGCGCTCGTACGGGTCGTTGGAGGTCTTCACCGACGTCGACCTCGCTGTCGACCGCGGGTCGCGCGTCGTGGTGCTGGGACTCAACGGGGCGGGCAAGACCACGCTGCTGCGGGTGCTGGCTGGCATCGACCCGCCCGATACCGGCACGGTGCTGCCGGGTCACGGGCTCAAGCTCGGCTACTACGCCCAGGAGCACGAGACCCTCGACCTCGACCGGACCGTCCTGGAGAACATGCACGGCGCTGCGCCCGATCTCGGCGACTCCGACGTACGCGGCGTGTTGGGCGCGTTCCTGTTCTCCGGTGACGACGCCCACAAGCCCGCGGCGGTCCTGTCGGGCGGGGAGAAGACCAGGCTGGCGCTGGCCTGCCTGGTCGCGTCCAAGGCCAACGTGCTGCTGCTCGACGAACCGACCAACAACCTCGACCCCGCCTCGCGCGAGGAGGTGCTGACCGCGATCCGGTCCTACGCCGGCGGCATCGTGCTGGTCACACACGACGAGGGCGCCGTGCAGGCGCTGCACCCGGACCGGGTGCTGATCTTGCCGGACGGCACCGAGGACCTCTGGTCCGCCGACTACGCCGAGCTGGTCGCCCTCGCCTGACGCACGCACCACCCCACCCCGACAGTCGCAATTGCGGGCTTGTGCGTGTTGAGCGCGCTCGCCCAGCACACGGTTTCCCGCAGGGGAGGGCGGCTGGTTATGGTCACCCGCATGAGTGGCTACCCGGACGACGACACCCTCGCCGCCGCGGGGCTCCGCCTCGGCCTCGCTGACGAGGTCGTCACGATCACGCTGAACCGGCCCGAGTCGCGCAACGCGCAGACGCCGGTCACCTGGCGGGCATTGGCCGCGATCGGTGCATCGCTCACCGCCGACGTGCGCGTCGTGGTGCTGCGCGCCGAGGGAGCGTCGTTCTCGGCCGGGCTCGACCGGGACATGTTCACTCCGGAGGGCTTGCCGGGAGAGGAGTCGGTCTTCGGCATGGGAGCCCTCGGCGAGCGCGAGATCAACGACCAGCTCGCCGAGCACCAGGCGGCCTTCAGCTGGTGGCGGCGGCCGGAGATCGTGTCGATCGCCGCGGTGCAGGGCCACGCGGTCGGGGCTGGCTTCCAGCTCGCGCTTGCCTGCGACCTGCGAGTCATGGCTGACGATGCCCGGTTCGCGATGCGCGAGACCTCGCTCGGGCTGGTTCCCGACCTCGGCGGCACCAAGCCGCTGGTCGACCAGGTCGGCTACGCGCGCGCACTGGAGATCTGCGCGACCGGCCGGTGGCTGGAGGCCAGGGAGGCCCGCGAGCTGGGTCTCGCCACCGCGGTCGTGCCGCGCCAGCGCCTCGACGATTCGGTGGCCGACCTGGTCGCCGCGCTCGTCGAGCCACTGCACGGAGCCGTCGCGGGGCTCAAGCAGCTGCTGCTCGGCGCCGCCGACCGCAGCCATGACGAGCAGCTGCGGGCCGAGCGGCTGGTGCAGTCCGAACGGCTGCGCGATCTTGCACGCGCACTGCGTCGCTGAGCAGCCAGCACCCCGCGCCCCGGAACTGGCGGCAACACGCGGACGACACGCCGGCGGTCCCAGCATGTCCGCCACTTCGCGCCGGGGGACGGCAGGTCCGGGACCCGGAACAAACACGGCACGAGCAGGCGTTGGGGCGAGCGATGACGCACGGACCCCACGGATACACCCGCGTACGCACGCTGCGGTCGTTCTCGAGCGACCCGGCCAACGCGCGGCCCGTCACGCGGGGCACCGTGCGCCGGATCGTGGCCTTCGCGCGACCGTACCGTCGCCAGATCTGGTGGTTCCTCGCGCTGGTCGTCGTAGCCGCCGCGCTGGTCGTCGCCACTCCGCTGCTGTTCCAGCGGATCATCGACGACGGGGTGCTGCGCGGTGACCGTCAGGTCGTCGTCGTCATCGCCCTCATCATCGCCGGCCTGGCCTTCGTGGAGGGCGGCCTGACCCTCGCGCAGCGGTGGTTCTCGGCGCGGATCGGTGAAGGTCTGATCTATGACCTGCGGACGCGGGTCTTCGGGCACGTGCAACGGATGCCCATCGCGTTCTTCACGCGCACCCAGACCGGCGCGCTGGTCTCCCGGCTCAACAACGACGTGATCGGCGCCCAGCAGGCGTTCACGTCGACGCTGTCCGGTGTCGTGTCCAACGTGATCAGCCTCGCCATGGTCGTCGGCACGATGCTCTTGCTGTCCTGGCAGATCACGCTGATTGCGCTTGCCCTGCTGCCGCTGTTCCTGCTGCCCGCGCGCTGGGCCGGGCGGCAGCTGTCCGGTCTCACCCGCGAGCAGATGCAGCTCAATGCCGAGCTGGGCGCCTCGATGACCGAGCGTTTCGGCGTCGGCGGCGCACTGCTGGTCAAGCTGTTCGGCCGCCCCGACGACGAGGACGCCGCTTTCGCCGCCCGCGCGGCCGGCGTGCGCGACCTCGGTGTGCGGATCGCCATGAGCAGCCGGATCTTCTTCTCCGCGCTCGCTCTCGTCGCGGCGCTGGCGACCGCGCTCGTCTATGGCATCGGCGGTCTGTTCGCGATCAGCGGCACCCTGACGCCGGGCACCCTGCTGGCCCTCGCGGCACTGATGGGCCGGCTGTACGGGCCGCTCACGGCGCTGTCCAACGTCCGGGTCGACGTCATGACCGCGCTGGTCAGCTTTGAACGGGTCTTCGAGGTGCTCGATCTCAAGCCCATGCTGGCCGACCGCGACGACGCCGACGTCCTCGTCGCGAGGTCCGCAGGCGTCGGCATCGAGCTCGAGCGGGTCTCCTTCCACTACCCCCGCGCCGACGAGGTGAGCCTCGCCAGCCTGGAGACTGTTGCCCGCAAAGAGGTTCGCGACTCCGGACCGGTGCTGCGCGACGTGAGCCTTGCCGTCGATCCCGGCCAGATGGTCGCGCTGGTCGGCCCGTCGGGCGCCGGCAAGACCACGCTGACCCAGCTGGTCGCGCGGCTCTACGACGTGGACTCCGGCGTCGTGCGGGTCGGCGGACGCGACGTGCGTGCGGTGACCCAGCAGTCGCTGCACGACGTCGTCGGGCACGTCACCCAGGACGCGCACCTGTTCCACGACACGATCGCCGCCAACCTCGCGTACGCCGCCCCCGGCGCCACCGAGGAGCAGATGTACGCGGCGTTGCGGGCCGCCCAGCTCGGCCACCTGGTGGCCTCGTTGCCCGAGGGTCTCGACACGGTGGTCGGCGACCGGGGCTACCGGCTGTCCGGCGGCGAGCGGCAGCGATTGGCGATCGCCCGGCTGTTGCTCAAGGCGCCGTCGGTGGTCGTCCTCGACGAGGCCACCGCCCACCTCGACTCCGAGTCGGAGGCGGCCGTCCAGCGCGCGCTCGACGCCGCGCTCGAGGGTCGGACGTCGCTGGTCATCGCACACCGGTTCTCGACGGTGCGCCACGCGGACCTGATCGTCGTGCTCGACGAGGGCCGGATCGTGCAGCAGGGCACGCACCGCCAGCTGGTCACCCAACCCGGGCTCTACGCCGAGCTGTACCGCACCCAGTTCGCCGATGGCACAGCTCAGGGCCCCACCGCCGGCGCCGGTGCGCCGATGGTCCTGCCGGCGTAGACCCCACCACCGGGCAGCAGGAACGGTCCTTCCCGTCCTGCTGGTGCCTGGGTACGATCTTGGCGCCACAGCTCCCCACCCTCACAATGCGGAGGTGCCGCCGTGCGCAGATCGAAGGTCCAAGCGGGGCGGAACGAGACGTACAGCGCTGTCTGCCGCGGAAAGCGTGACTTCAACGGCTCGTACGCTCATGGCATCGTGGACGCCAACCGGGCCGTCACCTATCGCGGCGGCGGCGACTGACTCCGGCGCGGGACGAGGCAGCCCGGCTCAGCCACGTTCTCGACCGGCTGCCCAGCACCAGGGGCCGCCCCCGCACGGTGGAGGAGCTGGCGGGCGGGCTGACCAACCGCAGCTTCAAGGTACGCACCGACGAGGCCATCCTGGTGGTCCGGCTGTCCCGCGACGACACCGACCTGCTGTCGATCGACCGGGTCGCCGAGCACACCAACTCTCGCCGCGCCGCCGATGCCGGCGCTGCTCCCGAGGTCGTGGACTGCCTCCCCGACGAGGGGGTCATGGTGGTGGCCTGGGTCGAGGGAAGGACGTACGGACCGCACGACCTGCGTGACGGCGACACCTTGCAGCGGGTGGCTGCGGCCTGCCGGCGCCTGCACGCGGGGGAACGCTTCGCGAACGACTTCGACCTGGCCGCGGTCCAGCGGCGGTACCTGTCGATCGTCACCCGGCACGGTTTCCGGCTGCCCGACGGCTACCTCGAGCTCGGTCTGGCAGCCGACCGGGTCGCGGCCGTTCTGACCGCGAGCAGCGAGCCGACGGTGCCCTGCAACAACGACCTGCACGCCGCCAACTTCATCGACGACGGCGAGCGGCTGTGGATCATCGACTACGAGTTCTCCGGCAACAACGAGGCCTGCTTCGAGCTCGGCAACCTCTGGAGCGAGTCGTGGCTCGACGACGACCATCTGGTCGAGCTGGTCGATGCGTACTACGGCGTCCACCGCGACGACCGGATCGCCCGAGCCAGGCTGTGGGGGGTGCTCGCGATGTACAGCTGGACCCTGTGGGCATCGATCCAGGACGCGATGAGCCCACTCGACCACGACTACTGGGCGTGGGGCCAGGAAAATCACGACCGGGCGCAGCGCGAGCTCGCCGCCCGCAGCCTCGACAGCCTCCTCGACCGCTGTCGCGATCCGGCACGCTGATCTGCGGCGCCGTCCCTGTCAGCGCGGCCGGGTCGTCCCGTCCGCCCGGCTCAGGACAACTCGGATTCCGCGGAGGTGATGGCGTCGAACTCCTCCTCCGGCGCCACCCCGACCAGGCGGTGGCGGCTCCAGAACCAGTAGTAAGCCAAGAAGGCAGCGAACACCAGGGCGGTGATCCCCGCCGCCTTGACATCGACGAAGAACGTGGCGACGACGGCGAGGCACGCCAGCACCAGTGCCACGCCCGTGGTCACGGTGCCCCCAGGGGTCAGGTAGGGCCGGGCCAGTTCCGGGGCCCGACGCCTCAGCACGATGTGGCTCAGCATCATCAATACGTAGGAGACCGTGGCCCCGAAGACGGCGATGTTGATCAACAGCGCGCCGTTCTGGGTGATCGCCGCGAGCAGGAAGCCGATCGTCGCGGGCACGAGCAGCGCCACCCACGGCGTGTGCCGCGTGCTGGTCAGAGCCAGTGACCGGGGGAGGTACCCCGCCCGCGACAGGGCGAACAGCTGCCGGGAGTAGCCGTAGATGATGGAGAAGAAGCTCGCCACGAGGCCGGCCAGTCCGACGTAGTTCACGAAGTCCGACATCCAGGTGCCGCCGTCGTAGGCGACGTTCAGCGCCCGTGGCAGCGGGTTGTCCGAGGCGCGGATCGCCTCCGACCCGGCACCGCCGGGGGCGACCACCAAGATGAGGGCCGCAAAGACCAGCAGCGCCAGCATCGCGGCGATGATCCCGCGCGGCATGTCCTTCTTCGGATCACGTGCCTCCTCGGCTGCCAGCGGTACGCCCTCGATCGCGAGGAAGAACCAGATGCCGTAGACGAACGCCGCGAGCACGCCGGCGATGCCGAACGGCAGGAACGACGACGAGCCAGCAGCCGACGTGTCGACCGCGATGTCGGTCAGGTTTCCGGCGTCGAACTTCGGGATCATCGCGATGACGAAGACCACCAGCGCCACCACCGCGAGCGCCGTGATTGCGAACATCAGCTTGAGCGCCTCGCCCACGCCGTACAGGTGCACGCCGACGAAGATCGCGTAGCAGACGAGATAGACCAGCCATCCGCTGGTCAGGCCGAACAGGCCCAGCGCTTCGACGTAGCCACCGATGAACACGACGATCGCCGCCGGTGCGATGGCGTACTCGATGAGGATGGCGGTACCGGTGGCGAATCCACCCAGCGGCCCGAGCGCACGACGAGCGAAGCCGTAGCCGGCCCCCGCCACCGGGATCGCCGAGGCGAGCTCGGCGAGGCCGAGCACCATGCAGGTGTACATGACGGCCATCAGCACCGTGGCGATCAGCAGGCCGCCGAAACCCCCCTCGTCCAGGCCGAAGTTCCAGCCCGCGAAGTCGCCCGAGATCACGTACGCGACCCCGAGCCCGGCCAGCAGCACCCACCCGACCGAGCCGCCCTGCAGGCTGCGGTGGTCCAGGTAGTCGGCTCCGACCGCCTCGTACTCCACCGAGTGTCGTCGCTCATCGCTCATCGGACGTCTCCTCTCAGGCAAGAAATGCGCGCAGCAAGGCGGAGGTGCCTTCCACGTGCTCGGTCATGACTTGTCGGGCATCGGCCGGGCACCCACCGAGAATGGCGCGTACCACGGCGGCATGCTGGTCGTTTGAGTGCACGATGTTCTGCCGCAGCAGGGGGATGGCGTCCAGCAGGGCATTGACCCGCATCCGTGCGTCGGCGACCGCAGCGGTCACCGACGTCGATCCGCTCAGCTCGGCGATCGCGAGGTGCAAGCGCGAGTCGGCGCGGCGGTAGTCGCGCAGGCGGGCGCTGGCCGTCTGGGCAAGCGCCTGCTCCAGGTGGGCGACCTCCGCCGCATCAAGGTCACGGCTGGCCGCGCGTTCGGCGGCTCCGACCTCGACCACGTGCCGGAACACCAGCGCGTCGTCGAGCTCGTCCCCGCAGGTGCCGCCGAGCAGTGGCGCGTGTCGCCGCCGCGGCACGGGGACCGCCCGGACGAACGTCCCGCCGTAGCGGCCGCGGCGAGACTCGACGAACCCGGCGTCCTGCAGCTCGCGGACCGCCTCCCGCACTGTCACGCGGCTCACACCCAGCCGCTGGGCCAGCTCGCGCTCGGGCGGGAGCCGGTCCCCGACCACCACCACACCGAGCTTGATCACCGACAGGACCCGCTCGATCGTCTCCTCGAACGCGTTCCCCTCGCGAACCGGGCGCAGCAGCGCGTCGGTCGCGGTGGCGGCAAGCTCGGTGCGCGACATTGACAGGGAGACTAGGCCGGTGCTTCAGTCCGGGGCAATGGCATGGCTGTGACCCATTTGGAGTCGTGGCCGCGACGGATACAGGAGATGGCGATGTCTGAGCGCACAGCGGTCCTCGGCCTGGACCAGCTGCGGACGCAGATCGGGCGCGGCGAGGTCGACACGGTCGTCGTGGCGTTCACCGACATGCAGGGTCGGTTGCAGGGCAAACGCCTGCACGCGGCGTACTTCCTCGACCACGTCCTCGAGCACGGCACCGAGGGTTGCAACTACCTGCTGGCAGTCGACGTGGATATGAACACCGTCGGCGGCTACGCGATCAGCTCCTGGGAGCGTGGCTACGGCGACATGGAGTTCGCTCTCGATCTTGAGACCTTGCGGCCGGTGCCGTGGTTGCCGGGCACGGTCATGGTGCAGTGTGACCTGGCCTGGCTGGACGACCAGCACAGTCCGGTCGTCCAGTCTCCCCGCCAGATTCTCAAGGCCCAGGTCGATCGGGCAGCGGCCGTGGGCTGGACGGCGTTCGCGGGCACCGAGCTCGAGTTCATCGTCTTCGACGACAGCTACGAGGCGGCCTGGGACCGCCGCTACCGGGGCCTCACACCCGCCAACCAGTACAACGTCGACTACTCGCTGCTGGGCACCGCGAGGGTCGAGCCGCTGCTGCGCGACATCCGCAACCACATGGCCGCCAGCGGGCTCGTCGTCGAGTCGGCCAAGGGGGAGTGCAACCTGGGCCAGCACGAGATCGCGTTCCTGTTCAACGAGGTCGTGCGCACCGCCGACAACCACGCGGTCTACAAGAACGGCGCCAAGGAGATCGCCTCGCTGCACGGCAAGGCGCTCACCTTCATGGCCAAGTTCGACGAGCGGGAGGGCAACTCCTGCCACATCCACATGAGCCTGCGCGGCAGCGACGGGTCCGTCGTGTTCGCCGACGACGACGGGCCGACCGACCTGTTCGGGCAGTTTGTCGCCGGTGTGCAGGCGACCCTGTCCGAGCTGACGCTGCTGTATGCGCCCAACGTCAACTCCTACAAGCGTTTCGCGCCGGGCTCGTTCGCCCCGACGGCGGTGGCGTGGGGATGGGACAACCGCACCTGCGCGCTGCGGGCGGTCGGCCACGGCGGCGCACTGAGGATCGAGAACCGGCTTCCCGGCGGCGACGTGAACCCCTACCTGGGGCTGGCCGCCATGCTCGCCGGCGGCCTGCACGGGATCGACAGCTCCCTGGAGCTCGAGCCTGCCATGCAGGGCAACGCGTACGAGTCCGACAAGACGCTGGTGCCGCACACCCTGCGCGACGCACGCGACGCCTTCGCGGCGTCAGATGTCGCCCGCTTGGCCTTCGGCGCCGAGGTCGTCGAGCACTACGTGAACGCAGCCGACGTCGAGCTGACGGCCTTCGGCTCCGCAGTCACCGACTGGGAGCGGGTGCGGGGGTTCGAGCGGCTGTGACACCCACTCACCTGGTTGTCGACCCGGCAACCGAGGAGCCCGTCGCCGAGGTGAGCCTGACCTCAGGCGACGACACCGACGCCGCCATCGAACGCGCTTGCGTCGCGTTCCAGACCTGGCGGGCGGTGGCCCCCGCCGACCGGGGGCGGCTGCTCCGCCGGTTCGCAGCTGCGGTCGACGGCGCGCGTGAAGAGCTGGCGATGCTCGAGGTACGCGGCGCCGGGCACCCGATCGTCAGTGCTCGCTGGGAAGCAGGCAACGTTCGTGACGTGCTCGACTACTACTCCGCTGCGCCCGAGCGGTTGTTCGGCCGGCAGATCCCGGTGGCCGCCGGGGTGAGCGTCACGTTCAAGGAGCCGCTGGGTGTGGTGGCCGTGATCGTGCCGTGGAACTTCCCGATGCCGATCCTTGGCTGGGGAGTTGCCCCGGCGCTGGCGGCAGGCAACACGGTCGTCGTCAAGCCCGCCGAGCGGACGCCGTTGACCGCCGTCCGGATCGGTGAGCTGGCGCTCGAGGCCGGACTGCCCGCCGACGTCCTGACCGTGCTGCCCGGCAAGGGCTCGGTCGTGGGGGAGCGTTTCGTCAGCCACCCGGCCGTGCGCAAGATCTGCTTCACCGGGTCCACCGAGGTGGGCACCCGGATCATGGCCGCGGCCGCCGACCAGGTGAAGCGGGTGACACTGGAGCTGGGCGGCAAGAGCGCCAACATCGTCTTCGCCGACTCCGACCTGGAGCAGGCCGCGGCGACCGCGCCCGAGGGGGTCTTCGACAACGCCGGTCAGGACTGTTGTGCCCGCAGTCGGATCCTGGTCGAGCATTCGGTCTACGACCGCTTCCTCGAGCTGCTCGCCCCCGCGGTCGAACGGGTGCAGGTCGGTGCGCCGGTCGAGGAGTCGACGCAGATGGGGCCGCTGATCAGTGCCGGCCAGCGTGCGTCGGTGCGTTCGTACGTCGAGGGCGACGGCGTCGATGTCGCAATCCGCGGCAGCGCGCCCGACGGCGCCGGGTACTGGTACCCCCCGACGGTGGTGCTGCCTGGCAGCGTCACCGATCGGGTGTGGCGCGAGGAGGTCTTCGGCCCGGTGGTGTGCGTGCTCCCGTTCACCGACGAGGCCGACGCCGTCTCCAAGGCCAACGACAGTGCGTACGGGTTGGCCGGGTCGATCTGGACCCGGGACGTCGGACGGGCGCTGCGTGTCGCCCGGGGCGTCGACGCCGGCAACCTGTCGGTCAACTCGCACGCCTCCGTGCGCTACTCCACGCCGTTCGGCGGTTTCAAGGCCTCCGGTCTGGGTCGCGAGCTCGGACCTGACGCACTGGACTCGTTCACCGACGTCAAGAGCGTCTTCATCTCGACGGGGGGCGAGGGCCATGCCGGGCAGGCTTGAGGGCCGGGCCGCCATGGTGACCGGTGGCTGCAGCGGGATCGGGCTGGCTACGGTGCGCCGCTTCGCCCAGGAGGGCGCGCGGGTGATGATCGCCGACGTTGACGACAACCGTGGCTGGGAGGTCGCCGACGAGATCGGTGGCCGCTTCACGCACTGCGACGTCACCGACCCGGAACAGGTCGACAAGACGGTGGCCGACACGCACCGAGCGTTCGGCAGCCTCGACATCGCGTTCAACAACGCCGGGGTCTCACCGCCCGACGACGAGTCGATCCTGCACACGGGTCTGGATGCGTGGCGGGAGGTGCAGGAGGTCAACCTCACCGGCGTGTTCAGCTGCTGCAAGGCGCAGCTGCCGTACATGCGCCGGCAGGGATGGGGCTCGATCATCAACACAGCGTCGTTCGTGGCGGTGATGGGGGCGGCGACCTCGCAGATCTCCTACGCCGCCAGCAAGGGCGGGGTGCTCGCGATGACGCGCGAGCTCGGGGTGCAGTTCGCCCGCGAGGGGATCCGGGTCAACGCGCTGTGTCCGGGACCGGTGGACACGCCACTGCTGCGCGAGCTCTTCTCGTCCGACCCCGAGCGTGCCACCCGCCGGCTGGTACACGTACCCATGGGTCGCTTCGCCGACCCGGACGAGATCGCCGGTGCGGCGCTGTTCCTCGCCAGCGACGACGCGAGCTTCGTCACCGCGTCGACGTTCCTGGTCGACGGAGGAATCAGCGCGGCATACGTGACACCGCTGTGAGCGGTCCGGCAGATCCACCCGTCATCGGGATCAGTGCCTATGTGGAGCCTGCCTCGTGGGCGGTCTGGCGCGCGGTACCCGCGGTGCTGGTGCCGCTTGGATACGTTCGACACGTCCGGGACGCCGGTGGCCTGCCAGTGCTGCTGCCGCCGCTGCCCGCGGGCAGCGACGAGGCGCTGGCGGCGGCGTTGTTGGGGCGGCTGGACGGGTTGGTGATCGCCGGGGGAGTCGACGTCGAGCCGGGCCGCTACGGCGCCGACCCGCATCCGACCGTGCAGCCACCGCGACCCGACCGAGACTCCACCGAGCTGGCGTTCGCGGGGCTGAGCGCCGACCGTGACCTGCCGGTGCTCGGGGTGTGCCGGGGGATGCAGGTGATGTGTGTGCAGGCGGGGGGCAGGCTCGAGCAGCACCTTCCCGACCGGGTCGGCCACGACGACCACGCCCCGGCGCCAGGCGCCTACGGCGAGCACCGAGTACGAACGGTGGCAGGGACCCGCCTCGCCGAGGTGCTGGGCGAGCAGGTGGCGGTGCCCACCTATCACCACCAGGGGCTGGCCGAGCATCCCGGCCTGACCCCGGCGGCCTGGTCCGACGACGGTGTGCTGGAGGCCGTCGAGGTGACTGGTGCCCGGTTCCGGGTCGGCGTTCAGTGGCATCCCGAGGTGGGCGACGATCCTCGCCTCTTCGAGGCGCTCGTCGCGGCCGCGCGCCCCCGCTGATCAGCGGCTCATGGTTGCGCGGTCAGCGGCTCATGGTTGCGCGGTCAGCGGCTCATGGTTGCGCGGTCAGCGGCTCACTCGGATGGCGCAACCACAACCCGCGGATGGCGCAACCACAACCCGCGGATGGCGCAACCACGAGTCACGGATCGGCGGGCACCGGGATCCGCCGCTCGCGGCCGCCGGCACGGGTGCGGCCACTGCGGGGGTGAGCCTCGTCATAGGCGAACCAGAGGTATCCAACGAGGGCCAGCAGCGCGAAGAAGAACCACTGCAGGCCGTAGAAGAAGTGCGGTCCCGAGTCGGTCTCGGGCAGCTCTGGCCCGGACAACGGCGTGCCGGGAGCGGGTGATTCGTCCCGGGCCTGGACCCACCCGGCTAGCAGCGGATGGGTCGACGACCCGGCGAGTGCGGTGGCAGAGACGGCGCGGACCGTGCCGTCGGACGGCTGGGTCGCCGAGAACCCGGCCGCACTGTCGGCGCGCAGCCAACCGGTGACGGTCACCTCTCCCGCTGGGGCAGCGGGCACCTCGTCCGCGTCGGGAGTCCGGCCCGGCGACTCGAGGAAGCCGCGGTCGACCAGGACGGCGGTGCCGTCCTCGGTGACCAGCGGGACGACGACGTCGACCCCGCTGCGGCCCGCGTTGGTCTGGTAACGCACCAGCAGCAGCTCGGCGGTGTCGTAGCGACCCGTGGCGGTCACCGGGCGCCACTGCTCGGCAGCCGGCACTGAACCGTCCACGGCAGTGAGCCTGGTCACGCCGACCGGCTCCGCGGCCAGATTGTGCTCGACGATGGCATTGCTCGCGCGCCGCTCGTCCAGCCGCTGGAACTGCCACAGGCCCAGCCGTACGCACAGCACCGCCAGAACAAGCACGGCCAGCGCCAGGGCGAGCCAGCGGCGCGTCAGCAGGTGCCGGTACACCGTGCCGACGGTAACCCCCGGTGGCCGGATGGCCCACGTACGATGGTGGGATGACTGAGTCGGCCGGACCTCTGCTCGACCAGTACGGTCGCGCGGCGACCGACCTGCGGGTGTCGCTGACCGACCGCTGCAACTTGCGCTGCCAGTACTGCATGCCGGCCGAGGGACTGGAATGGCTGCCAGGAGACGAGACGCTAACCGACGACGAGGTGGTCCGGCTCGTACGGATCGGTGTCGAGCTGCTGGACGTGCGCCAGGTGCGGCTCACCGGCGGCGAACCGCTGCTGCGCCGGGGTCTGGTCGGGCTGGTGGCACAACTGGCCGCCCTGCGGCCGCGACCGCAGATCGCGATGACCACCAACGCGCTCGGCCTCGCCCGCAGCGCCCGGGCTCTCGCCGACGCCGGCCTCGACCGAGTCAATGTCAGCCTCGACTCCGTACGCTCCGAGACGTTCGTCAAGATCACCCGGCGCGACCGGCTGGCCGACGTCATCGCCGGCCTGGAGGCCGCGGCAGTCGCCGGCCTCACACCGGTCAAGGTCAACGCCGTGCTGCTGCGCGGCGCCAACGAGACCGAGGCGCCCGAGCTGCTGGCCTGGTGCATCGACCGCGGCTACCAGCTGCGGATCATCGAGCAGATGCCACTGGACGCCCAGCACGGCTGGAGCCGAGAGCAGATGGTGACCGCCGAGGAGACCCTGGCCCGGCTGGAGGCCGAGTTCGACCTCGTTCCGACCGGCCGCCCGCGCGGGTCGGCCCCGGCCGAGGAGTTCCTGGTCGACGGCGGCCCCGCGACCGTGGGGGTGATCGCCTCGGTGACCCGACCGTTCTGCGGAGACTGCGACCGGGTACGTCTCACCGCCGACGGACAGGTCCGCAACTGCCTGTTCGCCCGTGAGGAGTCCGACCTGCGCGAATCCCTGCGGGCCGGCGCCGACGACCAGGAGATCGCGGCCCGCTGGCGGATCGCGATGTGGGGCAAGCGGCCGGGCCACGGCATCGACGACCCCTCGTTCCTGCAGCCGTCCCGCCCGATGAGCGCGATCGGCGGCTGACCTCAGACCGGGGCGACAGACCGTAGAAAGTGCCGTCTGTCCAAGAACCCGGCGAGCGACTCTCGGTGGGCATCGCACGCCGTCCACGTCTTGCGACGATCCGGCTCGTGCAGTCTGGGATTGTTCCAGGCCAGCGCCCAGGCCGCCGGCTCGCGGCAGCCCCTCGCCGAGCAGACAGGCACGTCGGTCGTCATCGAGACGGCCTCAGGCGTCGCACATAAGAGTGCCGGACGACCACGGGGGGAGTCGTCCGGCACGAGGTGCCCCGACGGGGGAAACGGAGCACGCGCAGATCATGGCACGTCGCTGCCGCGGAGGCCAACAGAACCCAGCTCGGTGCGGCCCGGCGCGGTGAACGTGTCTGGCGGAGGAGGGTCCTTCTGGACCCCCGCATTGGCCAGGACCACGGCGACATAGGGCAAGAAGACCGCCCCCGCCACCAGGGCCCAGCGCAGGACTCCGTCAGCAAACACCGCCGAGACGAAGCATGCCGTTCGGATCATCATGGAGATCACGTAACGCGTCTGGCGACCACTGATGTCCTCGCTGCGTGGTGTCCGCGCCGAGGTGATGCTGACTGGTGCCGGCGTCCTGTCCGCGCGCCGGTGCTCCATGTCCTGCACGGTACCCGCCCGGCAGCGCTCACGCCGCTGCGCGGCTGGCCGGGGGGCATGATGATCGTCACTACGCCCAGACGTACCAGACCGAGCAGCGGAGGATCGCCATGGCCGACCGTACGTACAGAGTCACCGAGATC
>Ga0183260_10002147_pt1 | contig 16344 bp, 15 predicted proteins | sample AntDrymUQ4972206_2_FD_129768 | JGI IMG/M metagenome (GOLD analysis project Ga0183260, IMG submission 129768) | Polar desert sand microbial communities from Dry Valleys, Antarctica - metaG UQ497 (22.06) (version 2) (version 2) | ecosystem: Environmental > Terrestrial > Soil > Desert | place...
CGCATCGTGGCCGAGCGCACCCGGGTGGCGGTGGAGCACCGCGACGGCGCCTGTCGGGTCACGTGCCGGCGACGCTGGCTGCAGGTGCACCACCTCCTCCACTGGGAGGACGGGGGGCGCACCGACACCCCCAACTGGTGGCGTTGTGCTCGGCTCATCACCGCCTGCACCACCGGGGGCTGCTGGGGATCTCGGGCAACGCCGACGATCCCGATGGCCTGGAGCTCACCGACCACGCCGGGCGTCGCCTCACCGGCTGTGGCCGACCGGCGCCACCGGGAGAGCTCACCCTCACAGCCACCTACGCCCATCCCACCGGCGAGCGCCTCGACGGGCGCTGGGTGCAGTTCCGCGACCCGCCGGGCACGCCTGCGCCAGTGGTGCCGGCGGCCGACGAGGACCTCGCCCACGCCGGGTGAACAGCGCTCTCCCGGCGGAGAGTTGCTCGTGTGGCGAGGGGACGACAGCTCCTGTCAGCGGCGGTGGCCGGGAAGCATGCCCACGACCAACGCGGCCACGCAGGCCACCCCTACGAGGCAGAGCAGGAGGCCGACCAGCCACAGGCCCACGATCACCAGCGCGATGGGGGCGGCTAGGACGAGCAGGAAGAGCCCCGCGCCGGTGGCGAGCATGCGCTTCGGGGTGCTCAGGAACACCCTCACCCAGGTCGTCTCGATCGTCATTTCCGTCCCTCCCGTACCGGCGCAGCCTACGACGGCATCCGCCGCAGTGAGCGGATGAGCTGGTGGTCGGCGGTGAACAGCCGCCCGAGCGTGAGACGGCCGGCCACGAGGGCGGCGAACGCGCTTCCTGCCAGCAGCATGTACATCACGACGAGCTGCAGGCGGATGGCGGCCGACGCCGAGGAGCCTGCGAGAAGCATGCCGGTCATGGCGCCGGGTAGGGCCACCAAACCCACCGACTTGGTGTTGTCGACGATCACCAGCATCCCCGACCGCAGCGCAGAGCGGTGCCACGGCCCGGCGGCCTCAGTCGAGGTCTGGCCCAGGCTCAGACGGGCCTCCACCTCCCGGCGGTGCGAGGCCAGGTCGTCGTACAGGCGGGTCATCACCAGCGATGTGGTGTTCATGGCGTTGGAGATGATCATCGAGCCGAGGGGGATCGCGGCGCGCGGGGCGAAGGGCACGATGCCGAGCACGAGCAGCAGCCCCAGGGTGGCAGCGGTGGCGACGGCCAGGGAGGCGGCCGCGACCTTGCGCGCCCCCGGCACCCGCCGTGACCGCGCTCCCGACGTGAGGGTGGCGGTGGCGATCATGACGAGGATGACGAGGGGAGTGAGCGTGCCGCGACCGTCGAAGACGTAGTCGAGCACGAAGCCCACGGCGAGTAGCTGGGCGAACGACCGGAGCGTCGCTATGACGATGTCGCCCTCCAGGTCGGCCCGCCGCACCCGCGACACCACCACGGCTACCGCCACCAGGACCAGCGAGAGGGCCACGTCGGCGCCCGAGATGCGCCCGCTGAGGTCGTTCACCCGCCCCCCGGCCCGAGGGACACGACCCGGTCGGCCAGCTCGGCCGCCTGCCGGCTCTCGTGGGTGACCAGAACGACCGTCAGCCCCTCGTCGGCCATTCCCCGCACGAGCCGCTCGACCTCGGCCTTCGAGGTGGTGTCGAGCGCAGACGTGGGCTCGTCGAGCACGAGGCATTCGGGGCTCCGGGCCAGCGCCCGGGCCAGGCACATGCGTTGGGCCTCGCCCACGGAGAGCACGTCGGCTTGGCGCGAACCCAGCGCCACCGGGAGGTGCACGCGGGGGAGAAGCTCCTCCCAGCCGACGCCCACGTTGTCGGCCACCGTCCCCGGGAACGTCACGGGCACCTGGCCGACGTGCTGCACCCGCCGGCGCAGCTCGAGCACGTCGTAGCTGCGGACGTCACGTCCCTCGAACAGCACCACGCCACCGTCGGGGTCGTCGAGACGGTTCAGCAGCCGGAGGACAGTCGTCTTCCCCGACCCCGATGGTCCGACGAGAGCGGTCAGCCCGTCGGCGGGGATGCGGGCCGAGAACCCCTCGATGAGCGCCCCGCCGTCGCCGTCGACACGCACGTCGCGCAGCTCGAACCGGTCACCCACCGCCCAATACTCGCACCGGGCCCAAGAAGAGCCCCCGCTAGTCTCGCCACTCATGGCCGCCGAGATCGAGGTCACCCTGCCCGACGGCTCCGCCCGGCGGCTCCCCGACGGCGCCACCGCCGCCGACCTGGCCGCGTGCGTCGGGCGCGGCCTGGCCAAGGCTGCCATCGCGGCGCGTGTCGACGGTGCCGAGGTCGACCTCGACGTGCCTCTCGCCGACGGAGCCGACGTGGCGATTCTCACGGCCACCTCCGACGAGGGGCGGACGATCCTGCGGCACTCGACGGCCCACGTCCTGGCCCAGGCTGTTTGCGACCTGTACCCGGGAGCCAAGTACGCCATCGGCCCGCCCGTCGAGGACGGCTTCTACTACGACTTCGACCTTCCGGGTGGGGCCCGGTTCACCGACGACGACCTGGGGCGCATCGAGGCTCGCATGCGCGAGATCGTGACCGAGGACCAGGCGTTCGTCCGCGAGGAGCTGTCGAAAGAGGAGGGGCTCGACCGCTTCGCCGACCAGCCGTTCAAGCTCGAGATCATCGAGGGCGTCGAGCCGTCGGAGGGCGCCGAGGGCCCGGTGGTGAGCACGTACCGGAACGACGGCTGGGTCGATCTGTGCCGCGGGCCCCACGTGCCGTCGACGTCCCGGCTGGGCGCCTTCAAGCTCATGAGGGTGGCGGGCGCCTACTGGCGTGGCGACGAGCACGGGCCCATGCTCCAGCGGATCTACGGGACGGCCTGGGAGTCGCCCAAGGTGCTGGCCGAGCACCTGCACCGCCTCGAGGAGGCCGAGCGTCGCGACCACCGCCGACTCGGCCCCGAGCTCGACCTGTTCTCGTTCCCCGACGAGTTGGGCGCCGGCCTGGCCATCTGGCACCCCAACGGCTCCACTGTCCGCCGCCTCATGGAGGAGTTCTCCCGCGTCGAGCACGAGACGGGCGGCTACCGCTTCGTGTACAGCCCCCATATCGCCCGGTCGAACCTGTGGGAGACCAGCGGCCACCTCGACTTCTACGCCGAGGGCATGTACCCGCCCATGGAGCTGGAGGGGGCGACGTACTACCCGAAGCCCATGAACTGCCCCTTTCACGTGCTGGCGTTCCGCAGCCACCTGCGGTCGTACCGCGAACTGCCGCTGCGGCTGTTCGAGTTCGGCACCGTCTACCGCTTCGAGCGTTCGGGGGTGCTCCACGGCCTGCTGCGCACGCGCGGCTTCACCCAGGACGACAGCCACATCTTCTGCACCCCCGACCAGATCGTCCCCGAGCTGGTCTCGCTGCTCGACTTCGTGGTCCGGATGCTGCGGGCCTTCGGCTTCGACGACTTCACGGCCGAGATCTCCACCCGCCCGGAAGCCAAGTCGGTGGGCTCCGACGACGACTGGGCCATGGCCACCGACGCCCTGTTCGAGGCCCTCGGGGCGTCGGGCCTGGCCTACAGGGTGGCCGAGGGCGAGGGGGCCTTCTACGGGCCCAAGATCGACGTTCACGTGCGAGACGCCATCGGCCGGGCCTGGCAGTTGTCCACCCTTCAGGTCGACTTCCAGATGCCCCAGCGCTTCGACCTCGGCTACGTGGGCGCCGACAACGCCCGCCACCAGCCGATCATGATCCACCGGGCGCTGTTCGGCTCGGTCGAGCGCTTCTTCGGCATCCTCGTCGAGCACTTCGCCGGCGCCTTTCCGGCGTGGCTTGCGCCCGAGCAGGCGCGGGTGCTGGGCGTGCGCGACGATCATGACACCTACGCCGTCGAGGTCGCGGCCCGCCTGCGGTCGGAGGGGTTCCGGGCCGAGCACGTCGGGGCCGACGAGCCCCTCGGGGCCCGCATCCGACGGGCCAAGCTGGAGAAGCTGCCGTACGTGCTGGTTGTGGGTGACGACGACGTGGCCGCCGGCACCGTGGGTGTCAACCCGAGAGGGGGCGACGTGGAGCGGGGCGTCACCGTCGACGCCTTCGTCTCCCGGCTAACGGCCGAGGTGGCCGAACGCCGGTGACCGAGCGCCCGTGACCGACGCGCCGGGCGGCCCGCCCGACCGGCTGGCCCGGCTGTGGGCGGGCTGGCGGCTGCCCTACCTGGAGTCCACTACCGCTGAGGAGGTAGAGGCCGAGGGGGCGGGCGCCTGCGTGTTCTGCCGCATCCTGGCCAGCGACGAGGACCCCGGTGACAGCTACGTCGTGTGGCGGGACCACCTGTGCGCCGTCGTGCTCAACGTCTTTCCCTACACGAGCGGGCACCTGATGGTGATGCCGGTGCGGCACAGCGCCGACATCGACGACCTCGATCCCGAGGAGGCGGCCCGGCTGTGGCACATCGTCACCTGCGCGGTGCAGGCTCTGCGGACGGCCTACGTCCCCGAGGGCCTGAACATCGGCGCCAACCTCGGCCGGGCCGCGGGCGCCGGCGTTCCCGGCCACTTCCACGTCCACTGCGTGCCCCGGTGGAACGGCGACACCAACTTCATGACCACCCTGGCTGAGACCCGGGTACTGCCTGAGGCCCTGCCGTCGACCTTCGAGCGTCTGCGGGCGGCGTGGCCCCCCGACATCGACCCGGAGACGAGTTGAGGACGGGTCACCTCGAGGTCTGGCGGGGCGGGGAGTCCGAGCGCGTCCCGCTCGATGGCGAATCCCTCACGGTGGGGCGCGACTTCGACAACGACGTGGCGCTGCCGGACGATCGGGCCGTGTCCCGCCGCCACGCCGTGTTCGAGCAGCTGCCCGGCGGATGGTGGATCCGGGACCTCGGGTCGACCAACGGCACCTACGTCAACGGCGTCGAGGTGGTCGGCGAGCGGCCGGTGTTCGCCGGCGACGAGATCCGGGTGGGCGATACCCGCCTGGTCTTTCGCGACCAGCCCCGGTGATCTTGGTCGAGGCAGGGTTTTGACGGGCCGAAACCTTGTTTGCGATGCTCCTAGTTCGGGGAGGTGCGAAGGACAGGGCCCCTGGCGGGATGCCAAAGGAGGAAAGAACCGGTCGTGGACGGACAGTGACCGGCGACCCGTCGGCGGCCAGCCGGAAGCGGGCGGGAAGGGGGGCGGCGGCCCGCGACGGCTTGCGAGCGGCCATCTCGGCCGGGAGGGGCGCCCCGGCGACGATGCCCCGCAGCTCATCGAGGCTGAGCCACCGGGCCCACTCGCGCTCGACGATCGCCCCGCGCCGCTCCAGGCGGGTGGCGAGCTCCCACGCGGCGCGGCCCGTCAGCTCCTGGAACCAGCGGGCCCTCAGACGCAGGGCTTCACGGAGCGTCGCCGTCGGGTCGGCGGGGCCGAGGGCAAGGACGACCTCGGGCGTGGGGGGCAGCGGGGGAGCTGGCCCGACCCGGGGAGGCACGAGGGCGAGGACGCCGGGGTGGCGGGCGACCAGATCGCCGTCGGCCAGCCCCTGGGCACGGCCTTCGGCCAGCGCCCGGAGGCCGAGCGATGCCGCCGTGGGTGAGGCCGTGGTGGTCGGCACCAGCCACCCCATGAGCACCTCGTGGCCGGCGAGGGCGACGAGACGGGGGCGGGCCCGGTCGAGCACGGCGAGGAGCTCCACGTCGGACAGGGCGGCGAGCGACGGAACGCCGAGGAGCTCGGCGTCGGCCCGGCTGACGAGATCGGCGGCGAGGGCGGGGAGCGCAGCGCGCAGACGGCCGACGCGCCAGGCCGCCACGAGGCGACGGACGGGTGGCCGAGGGTCGAGGCGCGCGACGAAGCCATGCCTTTCGGTGTCGGGGCCGAGGAGCGCCAGGTCGGCGGCCGGGCGCCCCCCGACGCTGGTCACCACGGGCGAGGCCGCCAGCCGGCGGCGGGACGCGGTGCCGGCCAGGCGCAGCGACTCCACCAGCGCGGTGCGCAGAGGATCGAGCCAGAGCTGCTCCTCGAGCGTGGAGAGGGGTTCGGGGAACGTCTCGGCCACCGGGCCGGGCCCGAGCAGCGGGCCCCGCTCGGCGCTGGCGGCGACGGCGGTGATGGGCCGGCTCTGGAGCAGCCACAGCGTCCCGGCGCCGTCGATCGCCCACTCGACGTCCTGCGGGCCGCCGAAGACGGTGGCGGCCCGGCGGGCCAGGGCGGCCAGCAGGTGCCGGCGGTGGCGGTCGAGCAGCGGCGCAGCGTCGCCGCCGGACACCTCGACGAGACGCCCGCGAGGCGACAGGACCCATCGGGTGCCGTCGACCGCTCCGCTGACGAGAGCGGCGGGGCCGTCGTCGACCGCGGCCACCACCATCCGGTCGCGACGCCCGGTGACCGGGTCGACGGCGAAGAGCACGCCGCCCACGGCGGCCTGGAGGAACGGTTGGACGAGCACGGCCATCGGGGCCCGGGTCACGCCAGCCTCGCCGAGGTGGACGAGATTGCTCGACGCCAGGACCGCGCCCACCGCCGAGCAGAAGTCGTCCCAGCCCCGCACGTCGACCAGCGACGTGAACACGCCGGCCATGGAGCTGGCGGCGTCGTCCTCGACGGTGGACGAGGAGCGTACGACGAGCGAGCGGCACCCGCCGTCGGTGAGCCGCCTCCAGGCGGCGCGTAGCTCGGCCTCGAGAGCCAGGCGGGCGCCGTCGGGCTCGCCCTCGAGCCGGGACCCGGCGGCCGTGGTCAGGACGAAGCCGGGCAGGACCGGCAGCCCGGCTCCTGCCGCCCGGGCCAGGGCGGCCGCCTTGGCCCCGGTGAGCGAAGGATCAGTCGCCTGCGGGTCGTCGAGGTACACGAGCCCCTCGTGTACCGCCGGTTCATCGAGGACGAACGCCATCCCCGGACCCTCCCCTTGTCACTAACCCTGCTCCAGCTGAACAGCAGATGAACGGTTTCCGTTCCGCCTTGTGCGTTTGTGAACGAATTCACGTCCGTTGGCGACGGTGGCTGGGGCGGCGGCGGGCGCCTACCCTCGGCTCCCATGGCCGATCGGGCGACGGGGGAGGACGCGGGCGAGGAGGGCGACAGCCTTCCCGCCGATCTCGACGTCACCGCCTACGTCGGCCAGTACACCTTCCCCGACATCCGCCGCCGGCGCATCCCCGCGCTCGGCTATCTGGCCATCGCCACCGCTTGCTTCGCCCTGTGGGCTACCTCCGGTACCGCTGCCGTCCTCGTCAGCGACGGCTTCGGTTGGGTGGCCGTGGCGCTGGTGCTGGTGGGGTGGTACCACCTCGCCACCGCCTGGCATCTGGCGGTGAGCGACACCGACGCCTTGGTGGCGGCGGCCGCGGCGGTGGGGTTCGCCGTCGGGCACGCCTCGGCGCAACTGGGCTGGCGTGGCCTGCGCAGCCGTCCGACCTGGCGCATCCTTCTCTTCTCGAGCGAGGACCCCCCGAATCGAAGGGGCCTGGTGCTGGTCGACGGGGTCAGCGGCGAAGTGCTCGACCACTTCGTGGAGGACAACCCCGAGGACTGGTCGCAGTTCGACTAAGTGCTCTGAGTGCAGGTCCGGGGTCGGCGGCGATATCGAGGAAGGCCGGGCGGATTCCCCCGAGCGGCTCGAGCGATATTTCGCTACGTTGTAGGGGTGACTCTGGCGATAGTCACACTTGCGCTCATCGTCTGTGGTCTGGGGCTCGCGGCGGTGTGGCCGCCCTTATGGGCGCCGGACGGGTGGCGACGCTGGACCCGACCCTTGCGGCGTCGCCTTCGTCCTCGCCATTACGGCCACCATCGCTGAGTCGATGGCGCGGCTGGTGGTGGACGACAGGTAAACGCAGCTTGACCGGAGGGTGTCGTCGAGCTAAAACCGAGAAGGTTCGGTGAAGCGTAAGGGCGGCGATGGCCAAGGGTGTGCTTGACGAGTCGGGTCTCACGCCGCAGAGCGTCCAAATGACCATCGTCGCCCAGGATCCCGACGTGCTCCGCGACGGCCGGATCCTCACCGCCTCGGTGCGGGTGCCCGCCCAGCACCTCGACCCGGGTCCGGCCTCGGCGCGCTTCTGGGTTATCGACTACGACGCCAGCACCGGCCAATTGAGAGAGCCGGCGATGCTCACCGTCGTCGGTTCCGACGGCCGCCCGACGGACCGGTTCGAGGGCATCTCCGACCGGGACATCCTGCGCGACCGGGCGTTCCACGCCCAGAACGTGTACGCCATCGCCGCGAGGACGCTGGCCGCCTTCGAGTCGGCCCTCGGGCGCCGGCTGCCATGGGGCTTCGACGGCCATCAGCTGCATGTGGTGCCCCACGCCTTCGCCGAGGCCAATGCCTACTACTCCGACGACGACCAGGCGCTGCTCTTCGGCTACTTCACCGCCGCCGACGAGCAGATCCTGACCTGTCTGTCCCACGACGTGGTGGCCCATGAGACGGCCCACGCCGTTCTCGACGGCCTACGGCACCGCTTCCTCGAGCCGAGCCTGCCCGACCAGGCTGCGTTCCACGAAGCGCTGGCCGATGTCGTCGCCCTCTTGTCGGTGTTCTCGATCTCCGCGGTGCTCGAGCACGCACTGGGAGAACCCGACGCCGAAGGCCGGATCGACGCCGCCGTTGCCGCGCCCGAGGCCGTCCGCAACAGCCTTCCGCTGGTCCTGGGTGAGCAGATGGGAGGCGCCCTCAACCTGGGGCGAGGGGGCCTGCGCCGCTCCGCCGGCCTGGCCCCGCCTCCGGACTGGCGGACCCTTCCGGCCTGGGAGGAGTGTCACCAGCGGGGGGAGGTGCTGGCCTCGGCCGTCCTCGACACGCTCGTCGGCCTGTGGACCGAGCGCCTGGTCCCGCTCATCCGTGACGGACGCCTCGACCGCGACCGCGCCGCCGAGGAGGGGGCGAAATCGGCCGACCATCTCCTGCGCATGTGCCTGCGAGGCATTGACTATCTGCCGCCGGTCGACTTCGAGTTCGAGGACTTCGTGGCTGCGGTGCTCCTGGCCGACACGGTGCTCGCCCCCGATGACGACCACGGCTACCGGAGCACGCTGCGGGGCTGTTTCGAACGCATGGGCGTCGGCCTCCCGCCGGCCGACCGACTGGTCGACCTGGCCCGGGCGCCCGACGCCCCCGTCTACCACGGGTTGAACTTCGCGGCCATGCGCACGGACAGCGACGAGGTCTTCCGCTTCATATGGGAGAACGCCGAATGGCTCGACGTGGACCGCCGCTACCACCTCAACGTGGAGTCGGTCCGTCCTTCGACGCGTACGGGCCCCGACGGCCTCGTCCTCACCGAGGCGGTGGCCGACTACGTGCAGACACTCGAGGTGACGGCGGCCGAGCTCGTCGAGCTGGCCTCGGGCTGGGCCGCCGAGGCGGGCGACGACGCGGCCGTCACCCTGAACCCGCTCGTCGCGCCCGAGACGCCGGTGCAGCTCCTTGGTGGCGGCACGCTGGTCTTCGACCAGTTCGGCCGGGCGAAGTACCACATCCGCAAACCATTGGCCGACTGGCGCCGCCAGACCGAACGTCTCGACTACCTCGCCCGGACGGGAACGTTCGATTCGGGTCGCCGGGTCGGATTCTCCACCGGGGCGCCCAGGGGCCAGCGCTTCGCCGCGCTGCACGAGCCCACCTATGCCGGGGAGGACTGGTAGCGGTGGCGCCGCGAAAGCCCCGACCCGAGCACATCGCGGTACGCATGTACCAGGTCGGGTTCGGCGACTGCTTCCTTCTGAGTGTCCGCTACCCCAAACCTCTCGCCGACGGTCGGGCCGAGCGACACGTGCTCATCGACTTCGGCAGTACCCACAGCCCTCTGTCGCACAAGGTCGACATGGCCGACATCGCCGAGCAGATTGCCGACGACTGCGGCGGCCGGCTCGATGTCATGGTGGTGACCCACCGCCACAAGGACCATCTCTCGGGGTTCGCCAACGACGAGGCGGCGGCGACGGTCGACAGCCTGCGTCCCGGGCTGATCGTCCGGCCCTGGACCGAGACGCCGGACCTGCACGCCGACGCCGCCGCTCCCGTGGGTGCCGCCTCCCGCCGGCTCCTGACCGGGCTGAGTGAGGGCCACGCGTTCGCCGGTCAGCTCGCGGCCGCGATCGGCGACAAGGGCGGCGGGCTGCGGGACCGGGTCCGGAAGCTGGCCGACGAACAACTGAAGAACGCAGAGGCCATCGCCCGTCTCGACATGTGGGCCGAACAGGCCGACAGCGAGTACCTCCACGCCGGTATGGCTTCCAAGATGGAAGACGTCGTTCCGGGGATGTCGGTGGAGGTCCTGGGGCCGCCGACGGTGGAGCAGCATCCCGACGTCGTCAACGCCCGCGCCAGGAACCCCGAGTACTGGATGCTGTACCAGGGATTCGTGGCGTCCGGCCTGCCCAATGCCACGCTCGACCCTGACGACCATGATCCCGATGGCGGCGCCGACCCGGAGCTCGCCGGCGCGACGGAGGAGGAGGCCTTCGCCGCTGGCACGGCCACCCTGGAGCGCGACATCCCGGCCGGCCCGGCCCGCTGGCTCGCCACCAGGCTTCGCAACCAGCAGGTGCACTCCCTCAAGCGCATCGTCCGCAGCCTCGACGACGCCCTCAACAACACGAGCCTCATCCTGGCGCTCACGATCGGCCACAAGCGCCTGCTGTTCCCGGGCGATGGCCAGATCGAGAACTGGCGGTACACCCTCGACCGCCTCCCGAAGGACAAGGCGTTGGGGAAGCGCCTCCGGTCGGTCGACCTCTACAAGGTCGGCCATCACGGCAGTCGCAACGCCACCCCGCGATCACTGCTCGACCTCTGGGGAGACGACCACCGTCCGGCGTCACTCCTGTCGACGCGGACCGACGCCCACGGCGACAGCGAGGCCACCGCGGTACCGCGAGCCACTCTCGTGAGCGCGCTCAAGGAGCGGACCGACTTTCACTCCACGGAGGGCCTGGCCAAGGGGGCGACCGTTGTCCTGGAGACCGATGTCGCTGCGGGAGAACGCTTCAGCCGGGTGTAGCCCTGTCGCGTATCGAAACGAGCGCGCCGCTCAGCGCCCGACCAGCAGGAACCGACGTCCTAGGGTCGGCCGCGGACCTGCGACAGCACCCGCTCGATGTCGCGGAGGTGGTGGGAGCCCTCGTGGACGGCGTTGCGGGCGGTGGTGAGGACGTCGCCCTCGCCGAAGTCGAACCGGCCGGTGCGGGCCCACTCATCGGCTTCGACGGTCTCGAGGGTGGCGGCCATGTCGGCCGTGGCTGTCTCCATGTCGGAGATCACCCTGGGCAGCGACCGCTCGTTGTACGGGGCCGTCTCGTTGTAGGCGCCGGCCGCGGCCCGCTCGTCGGGGTCCCACGACGTCAGCACCGGGCGGTCCTCCACCGTCATGCGGCGGATGGCGGGAGCCAGGTGGTCGATGATGTCGGCGGCGTGGGCGGCGTACTCGAGGGCCGACCACACGCCGGGTTCCGGCCGGCGGCGGAGAATCGAGTCGGCGTCCTCGTCCTGGCCGAACTGGGTGAGGGCGGCGCGGTAGCGCCGGGGGAACGACCGGACGGCGGCGATGGCGTCGAGGGGCTTGACGGTGTCGTAGTCGAGCCCGCACTCCGGGCAGACCCAGCCGGCCACTCAGTCCGCAGCCCCGGGGTCCGCAGCCCCGGATTGTCTGGCGTCGGCCGCGTCGGCCTCGGCTTCCTTAGCCGCCGCCCGCACGGCCCGGAGGCCCCGGCCGATGTCGAGCAGGTGGTGGTTCCCCTCGTGCACCGCCCGGCGGGCGGTGAAGATCACACTGCGCTCCTCGCCGTCGCGGATGCCCACGCGGTCCCACCCGTCGGCGGGAACCCGTTCGAGGGTGGCGGCCAGCGCCGAGGCGCGGGTCTCCACGCCCTCGGCCGCGGCCATCACGTCGGCCTCGCTGTACATCGACGTCCGTGCCGCCTCGTCGTTCGTCGGGCCCTTCAGCTCGGGACGGTCGTCGGCCAGGGTCTGGCGGATCCACACCTCGGAGAAGCCGAAGATGTCGCGCACGTGACACGTGTACTCCAGAGCCGACCAGGTGTCGGGTGCCGGGCGGGCCCGCAGGACGGCCTCGTCCTCGCCGGGGAGCAGCCGGGTGAGCGGCGCCCGGTATCGGCGGCCGAAGTCGCGGATCGCCGCCACCGCCTCCTCGACGGGCATGTTCTCGTAGTCGAGCCCGCACTCAGGGCAACTCATTCGGTCTTGGCCACCACCTTTGAGACGAGATGCGACGGTAGGAGGTCGTAGTGGTCGTGGTGGACGGAGAACCGCCCGCGACCACCGGTGATGGAGCGTAGGTCGATCGCGTAGCGCAGGATCTCCGAGGTGGGCACGAGCGCGGTGATCGTCTGCTCGCCCCCGTCGACCGCCTCGGTGCCCTGCACCCGGCCTCGCCGGGAGTTGAGGTCGCCCATGATGTCGCCCTGGTAGTGCGAGGGCACGGTGACCTCGAGCATGGAGACCGGCTCGAGCATCACCGGGCCGGCCTTGGCCATGGCCTCCCGGAAGCCGAGCGACCCGGCCATCTTGAAGCTCATCTCCGAGGAGTCGACGGCGTGGTACTTGCCGTCGTAGACGGTGACCCGCACGTCGACCACGGGGAAGCCGTAGTGGCCACCCATGGTCATCGTCTCCATGACGCCCTTCTCGACCGCGGGGATGAACTGGCGGGGGATCGCCCCGCCCACGATCTGGTCGACGAACTCGAAGCCACCGCCGCGGGGAAGGGGCTCGATGCGGACGAACGCCACACCGAACTGGCCGTGGCCGCCGGTCTGCTTCTTGTACTTGCCCTCGGCCTCGGCCCTTCCGGTGATCGTCTCCCGGTAGGCGACCCGGACGTCCGCACTCTCGACCTCGACGCCGAACTTGCGGGCGAGGCGCTCGGTGACGACGGCCAGGTGGGTCTCGCCCATGCCCGACAGCACGGTCTGGTGGGTCTCGTCGTCGCGTCGGAGATACAGCGTGGGGTCCTCCTCTTGGAGGCGGTGGAGCCCGGTCATCAACTTGTCCTCGTCGCCCTTCGATCTCGGCACCACGGCGATCGAAAGCGCCGGCTCGGGCATCGGCGGGACGTCGACGATCACGGGCGTGCCCTTCGGGGCCAGGGTGTCGCCGGTGGCGGTGTGAGCCAACTTGGCCACTGCACCGATGTCTCCGGCCGGCAGCTCGGACACCCCGTCCTGCTCCTTGCCCCGCATGGTGAAAAGCGAGTGGAGACGCTCGTCGGCGTGCGTCCGCGGGTTGGTGAGATGGGTGTCCGGGCGGATGGTGCCGGACAGGACCTTGAGGAACGAGACCTTGCCCACGAACGGGTCGGCGACCGTCCGGAAGACGACGGCGAGCGGTTGGGCGGCGGGGTCGGGCGATACCTCGGTCGTGGTGCCGCCGGCGGTGACCGTGACAGGGGGCCGGTCGAGGGGCGAGGGGCCCACCTCGCACAGGAGCGCGCTCAGAAGGTCGACGCCGATCCCCTTGGTGGCCGACCCGCACGCCGCCGGGAAGACGGTGCCGCCGGCGACGCCCTTGGCGAGGGTCTCCCGCAGCTCCTTCACGTCGAGCAACTCGCCCTCGAGATACCGCTCCATGAGGTCGTCGTCGGCCAGGACTATGCCCTCGACGAGCTTGTCGCGCAGCTCGTGGGCATGGTCGAGGCTGTCGGGAGGCACGTTGGTGGTGGAGCCCTGCTTGCCCCCCTCGTACACGTAGGCGGCGTCGGCCAACAGGTCGATGACGCCCCGGAAGGAGGCCTCTCCGCCCACTGGCAGCTGGAGCGGGGCGACACCGTTGCCGAAGTGCTCCCGGAGCTGTTCCAGCGTCCGCTCGAAGCTAGCTCGCTCCCGGTCGAGCTTGTTGACGAAGAAGATTCGTGGCACCCCGAGGTCGCTGGCCAGCCGCCAGGCCACCTCGGTGCGGACCTCCGGTCCCTCGACCGCGCTCACCACGAGCACCGCCAGGTCGGCCACCCGCAGGGCGACCTCGACGTCGTGGGCGAAGTCGGCGTAACCGGGGGCGTCGAGGAGGTTCACCTTGTAGCCGTCCCGCTCGAAGGGGGCGAGCGAAAGCGCCAACGAGATCCCCCGCTTCACCTCCTCGGGGTCGAAATCGGTGGTGGTGGACCCATCCTCGACCCGGCCCTGGCGGGAGATGGTCCCCGCCGAGAACAGCAGGGCCTCGGCCAGACTGGTCTTGCCGGCGTGCCCGTGACCGACCAGGGCGACGTTGCGGATCCTTGCTGGCGGGAAGCTCTTCACTGGCGCCTCGCTCACACGATTGACCTGGCGCCCGCCCCCCCATGACCCGAAGGAGCCGGCGAATCACCGAGCCTACCGGTACCTCCTGGTAGGTTGGAGGGCCGGGACAGGTCCTCTGACCAGGAGCGCTCATGTTCGACAAGCGATGCCGGGCGGGCGTCGAGCGAGGCCTTCGGCCCGTCGGCTCCGGCCTGAAGCGCGCTGGCATCACGGCCAACCAACTCACGGTGCTCGGGCTCGTCCTCTCGGGCGTGTCGGCCGTGACCGTCGCCAACGGCTGGCTGATCGTCGGTGCGCTCTTCCTGGCCCTCTCGGCCGTCCCCGACGTCCTCGACGGTGCGGTGGCCAAGGCCTCGGGCACGGCATCGCCGCGCGGGGCGTTCTTCGACTCCGTCGTCGACCGGGTGAGCGACACCCTGGTCCTCGGCGGCGTCGCCTGGTACCTGGCGTCGGTCGACGGTGGCCATGCCGCCGTGCTGCCCCTCGCCGTCCTCGGGGTCTCCAACCTGGTCTCTTACGAGCGGGCCCGGGCCGAGTCGCTGGGTTTCGAAGCCCGGGGCGGCCTGATGGAGCGGGCCGAGCGCATGCTCGCGGTCGGCATCGGTCTCGTCCTCAGTGCCGTCCTAGTGCCGGTGCTGTGGCTCATGCTGGTTCTCACGCTCTTCACTGCCATCCACCGGTTCGTGATGGTGTGGCGCCAGGGCACGCCCCGCGACGCCACCGAGACCCTCCTCGCCCGCTGGCGGGCCCGACGTCCCGATACCGGGTACCGCCCGGGAGGCGACCGCGGTTCCGGCCTCTGGCGCACGGCTCGCACCCGCGACCGCCGCTCTCGCACCCGCACCCGCCCCTGACCCCCCGCCGGTTCTGGGTGAGAAAAGCGGTGCTGACGCACCGCTTTTCGTAGCAAGAACGTGCTGGCCCCGACGCTGCTCTACAAGACGGGAGCCCGCCTCGCCTCGGCCGTGCCCGAGCGCACCGCCCTAGCCGCGGCCCGGGTGATCGGAACCGCGGCGTGGGCGGCGATGCCCGAGCGCCGGGCGATCGTCGCCCGCCACATGTCACGCGCCACGGCGGGAGGGCTGTCGTCGGCCGACGCCAGCCGGGCGGCACGGGCGGCATTCGGCTCCTATGCCCGGTACTGGGTGGAGTCGCTGCGCCTGCCGAGGACGACACCGGCAGAGGTCGACGCCCACTTCTCCATCGAGGGCACCGAGCACATGAGGGCGGCGCAGGCCGAGGGGCGGGGCGCGGTCCTCGCTTTGCCGCACCTCGGTGGTTGGGACGTGGGCGGTTCGTGGCTCGCCCGTCAGGGGTTCCTGGTCAGCGCGGTGGTCGAGAGCCTCGAGCCGCCCGAGCTGTTCGAGTGGTTCGTGGGCCTCCGGCGAAAGTTCGGGATGTACGTGATCCCCCTCGGCCCGGGAGCGGGCACCGGGGTGCTCAAGGCGCTGCGGGCGAACCACATGGTGTGCCTCCTGTGCGACCGCGACATCGGCGGCGGGGGAGTGGAGGTCGAGTTCTTCGGCGAGCGCACCACCCTGCCCGCCGGGCCGGCCACCCTCGCCCTGCGGGCCCGCTCGGCCCTTCTCCCCACGGCGGTGTTCTTCGATGGCCGGGGCCACCACGCGGTCGTCGAGCCTCCTGTCGACGTCGAGCGCACGGGCAGCGTGCGAGATGACGTCGCCCGACTCACCCAGTCCACCGCCACCGCCCTCGAGGGCCTCATCCGCCGGGCTCCCGAACAGTGGCATCTGTTCCAGCCCAACTGGCCCTCGGACCGGCTCTAGGGCCTGTGACCTGCGCTTTCGTCTTCGGAGAGGGGCTCTGGGGGCACTGGGCATCCCCCCTTTCCGTGGAGGCATCGCGTAAGGAGATGCGATGCCAGAACAACGACGGAAGTACGACCGGGACTTTCGGGAGGGCTCCGGTCGAGTGGTGCTGGAGACCGGCCGATCCATCCGCCAGGTTGCTGACGACCTGGGGATCCACGCCGGAACCTTGGGCACGTGGGTGGCGCGTGAACGTATCGCCCGGGGCGACCGCCTCGACCCCACCAAGGTCGACCCCGAGCGTGTGCGCCAGCTCGAGCGAGAGAACGCCGAGTTGCGGATGGAGCGTGATGTCCTCAAGCGATCCGTGGTCCTCTGGGTGAA
>Ga0183260_10002148_pt1 | contig 16341 bp, 12 predicted proteins | sample AntDrymUQ4972206_2_FD_129768 | JGI IMG/M metagenome (GOLD analysis project Ga0183260, IMG submission 129768) | Polar desert sand microbial communities from Dry Valleys, Antarctica - metaG UQ497 (22.06) (version 2) (version 2) | ecosystem: Environmental > Terrestrial > Soil > Desert | place...
GTGCCGAGGTGCTCGCGATAGATCGCCCGGATGTCGCTGCCACAGATCGTGGAAGCCTTCATCCGGATGAGCACCTGGCCGCGAGCCGGACGGGGGACGGGGTGCTCGCGCAGCTCGACCGTCCGGTTTCCCGGCAGCACGGCACCGAGCATCGTCTCTCCCACGGCATCACCCCCAGAGGGTTGCGGAGCGGGTGACCGGCGGCCGGGGGCGGCAACCCTGCCGCAGCCCACTTGACACCGCGCGGTATCGTAGCACTCCTCGTCTGTTATCGATAACAGAAACGGAGCCCGGATGGCAGGTCCCGCCCCCAGCGTCGCCGCCACCGCTGCGCCCGCGCCGGACCCGCAGCCGCTCGTTGCCATGGACGGCATCACCAAGCACTTCCCCGGTGTGCACGCCCTCGACGGCGCCTCGTTCCAGCTCCTCCCCGGTGAGGTGCATGCGCTCGTCGGAGAGAACGGGGCCGGCAAGTCGACGATGATGAAGATCCTGTCCGGGATCTACCAGCCGGATGGGGGGACGATCCGGTTCAAGGGCCGCGAGGTGACGGTCGCAAGCCCAAGGGCGGCGCAGGAGCTCGGGATCAGCATCGTCCACCAGGAGCTGAACCTGATGCCCCACCTCTCGGTCGCGCAGAACATCTTCGTGGGCCGGGAGCCACGCGGCCGCCTGCGCTTCACCCTCGACGAGCGCCGGCTGAACGCCGAGGCCCGCAAGCTCTTCGAGCGGCTCCACGTCAAGCTCGATCCACGGGCGAAGGTCGCCGACTTGGCCGTCGCCCACCAGCAGATGGTCGAGATCGCGAAGGCGCTGTCGTTCAACGCCGAGGTCGTGATCATGGACGAGCCGACCGCGGCGCTCACGGACACGGAGATCGACGAGCTCTTCCGCGTCATCCGCAAGCTCCGGGAGGAGGGCGTCGGGATCGTCCACATCTCGCACCGCCTGGAGGAGCTGCGGCAGATCGCGGACCGGGTGACGGTCATGCGGGACGGGCGCTACATCCAGACACTTCCGATCGCCGATGCCCCGATGCCGGCGATCATCAACCTGATGGTCGGCCGGACCATCTACGAGGCGGCCCCGGACATCCCGCCGCAGCACGACGAGGTGGTCCTCGACGTCCGTCACCTCAACCGGGGCCGGATGGTCCGGGACGTCAGCTTCACGCTCCGGCGCGGCGAGATCCTCGGCGTCGCCGGGCTCGTCGGGGCCGGCCGGACGGAGGTGGCCAGGGTCGTGTTCGGCGCCGACCCGCGGGAGTCCGGCGACATCTACGTGAAGGGCCGCAAGGCAACGATCAACAGCCCCGGTGACGCCGTCCGGGCGGGCATCGGCTACCTGTCCGAGGACCGCAAGCGGTTCGGACTGGCAATCGGCATGGACGTCGAGACTAACATCGTCCTCGCCTCCTTCCGCAAGTTCCTGGAGCTGCTCGGCAGGGTCAACACCCGCCGCACCCGAGCCAAGGCGGAGGAGTACGTCAAGCGGCTGTCGATCAAGACCCCGAGCATCCGGCAGAAGGTCCGCAACCTGTCCGGCGGCAACCAGCAGAAGGTCATCATCGGCAAGTGGCTCACCGCGGACACGGACATCCTCATCTTCGACGAGCCGACCCGCGGCATCGACGTCGGGGCGAAGAGCGAGATCTATCACCTGCTGAACGAGCTGGCGGCGCAGGGCAAGTCGATCATCATGATCTCCTCGGAGCTGCCAGAGATCCTTCGGATGAGCCATCGGATCGTGGTCATGTGCGAGGGCCGGCTGACCGGCGAGCTGTCCGGGCGGGGCGCGACGCAGGAGCAGATCATGACGTTCGCGACCCAGCGGGCGGACATCGCGGCATGACACCGCGGGCCGCGCGGCTGTCACGACCAGCGGAGCCGGCTCCATGGGGCTGACGGTGCCGCGCGGGGGCAATCTCGTCCGCGCCGAGGTGCTCCAGCGATTTTTGGCGTTTGCGGCGCTGATCGTGATGATCATCGCCTTCTCGGCCCTGTCGCCGAACTTCCTCCAGTTCAACAACGTGGTCGGCATCCTGATCGCCACCGCGGTCAACGGCGTGCTCGCGCTGGGCGTCACGTTCGTCATCATCTCCGGCGGGATCGACCTCTCGATCGGCACGGTGATGACCCTGTCCGCCGTGATGACCGGCGTCGTGGCGACCAAGCTGCAGCTGCCCTTGCCGCTCGCGATCCTTGCCGGCATCGCCACCGGCGCGCTGGCGGGGCTGGTCAACGGCATCCTCATCGCCAAGCTGAAGATCCCGTCCTTCATCGCGACGCTGGGGATGCTCAACGTGGCCAAGGGCCTGGCCCTGGTGATGGCCGGCCTGGCCCCCATCTACTTCAACGACACGCCGGAGTTCAACCGGGCCGCGATGGGCTCCGTCACGGAGGCCGTCGCGCCGGGTTTCGCCATCCCGAACATCGTCGTCGTCTTCCTCGTCGCCGCCCTGCTTGCCAGCCTCGTGCTGGCCAAGACCGTGCTGGGCCGCTACACGTTTGCGCTCGGCAGCAACGAGGAGGCCGCGCGCCTGTCCGGTGTCAACGTCGATCGCTGGAAGATCGCCGTGTACGTCGTGTGCGGCATGTTCGCCGGGCTCGCCGGCGTCCTCATTGCAGCCCGCCTCAACTCCGCCCAGCCGTCCCTCGGCCAGGGCTACGAGCTCGACGCCATCGCCGCGGCCGTGATCGGGGGGACGTCACTGAGCGGCGGCGAGGGAACGATCCTCGGCACGGTCATCGGCGCGTTCATCATCAGCACCCTGACCAATGGGCTGCGGATTCTCTCGGTTCCACAGGAATGGCAGACCGTGGTCACCGGCGCGATCGTGATCGTGGCCGTCTATCTCGACATCGTCCGGCGCCGCTCCCAGCGGTAGCCGGCCGCCAACCGGGCTCCAATCCCGCGTCCGCCAGCGGACGCGAGGTCGATCGAGCGCACGAACTGGAGGAGAACAGGCGATGAGATCACGACGTTTCGCAGCCCTCGGGGCGATGGTGCTCGCCCTCGCAGCCTGCGCGGGTAGCAGCGGGGCCAGCCCATCGGCCGCGGGTGGATCCGCGGCCGCCAGCGGGGCCGGTGGTGACAAGCCCTACATCCCGGTCATCTCGAAGGGCTTCCAGCACCAGTTCTGGCAGGCCGTCCGGCTGGGCGCCGAGAAGGCCGCCGGCGAGCTCAACGTGGAGATCACGTTCGAGGGGCCGGAGAACGAGACCCAGGTCGACAAGCAGATCGAGATGCTGACGGCCGCGCTGGACAAAAAGCCTGACGCGATCTGCTTCGCGGCGCTCGACAGCAAGGCCGCGATCCCGCTCCTCGAGCGGGCGAAGTCCGAGAACATTCCCGTCGTCGGCTTCGACTCCGGCGTCGACAGCGACATCCCGGTCACGACGGCCGCGACGGATAACCTCGCCGCGGCCGGGGAGGCCGCCAAGCGGATGGCGGACCTGATCGGCGACGCAGGTGAGGTCGCGGTCATCGCCCACGATCAGACCAGCCGGACCGGGATCGACCGGGTCAAGGGCTTCACCGACGAGATCACGAAGAACCACCCGAACATCACGATCGTCGACACCCAGTACGGCGGCGGCGACCAGCTGAAGTCCACCGACCTGGCCAAGACGATCCTGCAGGCTCACCCGAACCTGAAGGGCATATTCGGCGCGAACGAGGGCTCCGCCATCGGCGTGCTGAACGGCGTCAAGGAGTCCGGCAAGGAGGGCGACGTCATCGTCGTCGGCTACGACTCCGGGAAGCAGCAGATGGACGCGATCCGCAGCGGCGTGATGGCCGGCGCGATCACCCAGGACCCGATCGGGATCGGCTACAAGTGCGTCGAGGCGGCGGTCAAGGCGCTCAAGGGCGAGACGCTGCCGCCGGCGATCGACACCGGCTTCCACTGGTACGACAAGACGAACATCGACGCGGACGACATCAAGCCGCTGCTCTACGAGTAGCGACGTGCGGCGAGCGGTGGCTCCGGCCGAGGCCGTGGGCCCCCGCTCGCCGGCCTCTCCGACATGATCACGATCAGCGATGTCGCGCGGCACGCCGGCGTGTCGACCATGACCGTGTCGCGGGTCATCAACCGGTCCGGATACACGAGCGCCCCCACGCGGCTGCGGGTCGAGCGCGCGGTCGCTCACCTGGGCTACGTCCCGAACGCGCTCGCCCGGCAGCTTCGCTCGAAGCGGAGCAAGACCCTGGCCCTCCTGATCACGGACATTACGAACCCGTTCTTCACGAGCGTCGCCCGCGGCGCGGAGGACGTGGCCGGCGATCACGGGTTCGGCCTGCTCTTCTGCAACACGGACGAGTCCGAGGAGAAGGAGATCGAGTACGTCTCGATGCTGATCCAGCGGCAGGTCGACGGCGTCCTCCTCGTCCCGGCCAGCCTCTCGAGCCGGTCGATGGGGCTGCTCCGCGCGCGAGCCGTTCCCGTCGTCGTCGTCGACCGCCGAGTCCGGGCCGCCGGCGTGGACGTCGTCCGCGGTGACTCCGAGGGCGGCGCGTACCAGCTCATCCGCCATCTCCTGTCCCTGGGCCACCGGCGCATCGCCGTGCTCGCCGGGGCGCGGAGCGTGTCGACGACCCTCGACCGGGTCGCCGGATACCGGAGGGCATTCGTCGAGGCCGGCCTGAAGCCCGATCGCGACCTCGTCCGCTACGGCGGATACCACGCCGCCGAGGGCTACGAGATGGCGATGGGGGTGCTGGCAATGAGACGGCCGCCGAGCGCGATCTTCGCGGTCAACAACTTCATCGCCGCGGGCGCGCTGGCCGCTGCCCGGACCATGGGCCGGCGCGTCCCGGACGACCTGTCGATCGTGGCATTCGACGACCTGCCGACCAACTGGCTGGCCGATCCGTTCCTGACCGTCGCCGCCCAGCCGGCCTACGAGCTTGGCCAGCGAGCCGCCGAGCTGCTGCTCGAGCGGCTCGAGGGCGACGGGAAGCGGCGGGCACGGTCGATCGTCCTGCCGACCGAGGTGATCGTCCGGCGCTCCAGCGGGCCGCCCGCCCGCGGCCTGGCGGCGTGATCAGTCACCCGGCCGGCCCGCGCCCGGCCTGGGTTGCAGCCGACGGCGTCGACCTGCGCTCCGTCCCGGCACGGCGGCTGCGGGGCGGTGCGACGATGCCCGGCATCGGCCTCGGGACGTTCGGCTCCGAGCGGGTCCCGCACGAGGCGGTGGCCGAGGCGGTCCTCGGCGCGGCCGAGGTGGGCTACCGGCACTTCGACTGCGCCGCGGTCTACGGGAACGAGGCGTTCGTCGGCCGGTCCCTGCGCGAGATCATGGCTCGGGGCGTGCCGCGCGAGGAGCTGTTCGTCACGTCCAAGCTGTGGAACGACCGGCACGCGCCGCGCGACGTGCGACCCGCCTTCGAGCGCTCGCTGCGCGATCTGGGCCTGGGCTACGTGGACCTCTACCTGGTCCATTGGCCCTTCCCGAACCACCACCCGCCGGGCGTGGACGTGCATGCCCGCGCCCCGGATGCCCGGCCCTACCGCCACGACGAGTACCTGGCGACGTGGCGGGAGCTCGAGATCCTGGTCGACGAGGGGCTCGCCCGGCACATCGGGACCTCGAACATGACAATCCCCAAGCTGGAGCTGCTGCTGCGCGACGCGCGGATCCCGCCGGCCGCCAACCAGATGGAGCTCCACCCGCACTTCCAGCAGCCCGCGCTCTTCCGGTACCTGCTGGCCAATGGGATCCAGCCCGTCGGCTTTGCGCCGATCGGCTCGCCGGCCCGGCCGGATCGCGACCGGACGCCGGACGACACCGTCGACGTGGAGGACCCGGTCATCGTGTCGATCGCGCGACGGCTCGGCATCCACCCGGCCGCGGTCTGCGTGAAGTGGGCGGTCCAGCGGGGTGGGGTCCCGATCCCGTTCTCCACCCGCAGAGCCAACTACCTCGCCAACATCCGGGCCGTCGTGGACGAGCCGCTGACGGCCGACGACATACACGCCATCGCGGCGCTCGACCGGAACTCGCGGCTGATCAAGGGCCAGGTCTTCCTGTGGCGAGAAGGCCAGTCGTGGACCGACCTGTGGGACCCGGACGGCCGGATCGTGGCGTCATGACCGCCCTCATCGGCGCCCAGCCGAACAACGACCCCGCGGGACCGCTGATCACATGCGTCGGCGAGGTCCTGATCGACTTCCTGCCGATCGTCGAGGACGGGCGGACCGTCGGCTTTCGATCGCACCCCGGCGGCTCGCTGCTCAACGTCGCGGTCGCGGCCGCCCGGCTCGGCGCCCGCGTCGCGCTGGCCACGAGGACGGGCGACGACTTCTTCGGGCGCTCGCTGCGGGCCTACGCGGAGGGCGAGGGCATCGACGTCCGGTGGATGTCCGAGGCGCCGGCACGAACGACGCTCGGCTTCGTCTCGTTCGAGGGTGGTGAGCCGGCGTACGCGTTCTACGGTGAGGGAACGTCCGACACGCTCCTGGTTCCGGAGAACCTGCCGGACGAGCTGCTCGACGAGACCGCGATCTTGCACGTCGGCTCGATCAGCCTGCTGCGCGGGTCCACGCCGGCCACGGTCCTGAGCGCCTGCGAGCGTCTCCGCGGTCGCGCTTTGCTGTCCCTCGACCCGAACGTGCGGCCGGACCTCGTGCGCGACGAGCCGGCCTACCGGGCCATGCTCGACCGCTTCTTCGCGCTCGTCGACGTGGTCAAGGTCAGCGCCGCGGACCTGGCCTGGTTGACACCCGGCCGCGACATCGAGGCGGTGGCCGGGGAGCTCCTCGACCGGGGAGCGTCGCTCGTGGCGGTGACGGACGGCGGGGCGGGGGTTGTCGCCCTGCAGCGAACCGCCCGTGGGACGCAGCGCTTCGGCGTGCCGTCGTTCCAGGTCGCGGTGGCCGACACCGTCGGCGCGGGCGACACGTTCGACGCGGGGCTCCTCACCCGCCTCGTGGAGCTCCGTGCGACCTCCCGCGACGCGATCGAGCGGCTAGCGGCGGAGGCGGTCGAGGAAACTCTCCGCTTCGCGGCGGGCGTCGCGGCGCTGAACTGCACGCGGCCGGGCGCGGACCCGCCGCACCGCGCCGAGGCGGACGCCTTCCTCGCGCGCCCACCGGTGCGCACGCCGTGAGGATCCTCGTCGACAGCGCGGACCTGGCCGCGATCCACGAGGCGCTGTCGAGCGGGATCGTGGCCGGCGTGACGACCAACCCCACCCTGCTGCGGCGGGCCGGCGTGGCCGCGTCGCGGGTGCCGGAGCTGGCCCGGGCAGCGATCGCGGCCGGCGCCGGCGAGGTGCACCTGCAGACCGGCGCGGACGACGCCGACGCCATGATCGCCGAGGGACGGGAGCTGGTTCGGATCGACCCCGAACGGATCCGGGTCAAGCTCGTCGCCACGCCGGCCGGCTACCAGGCGGCCGCCGTGCTCTCCGCAGAGGGGACCGGCGTCACGCTGACGGGCGTGTACACCCTGCAGCAGGCCCTGGCCGCGCAGTCAGCAGGCGCCCGGTCGATCGCGTTCTACCTCGGCCGTGTCCGCGATGCGGGCATCGAGCCGCTCCAGCTCGTCGGACGCATGCAGGAGCTCCTGCGAGCGCAGGCCGCGGACGTGGAGATCCTTGCTGCCAGCGTCCGTGAGCCGGACGAGTTGGCCGAGCTGGCGCTCCTCGGCGTCGCCTCCGCGACGCTCGCGCCGGCGGTCCTGGCGCGCCTGCTGCAGTCCGATGCCACCGACGCCGCCGCCGCCACGTTCAGGGAAGACGCCAGGGCCATCCAGGCAATCTGACAGGGAGGCACGATGCCGAAGCACGAGCGCGCAACGCGATATGTCGGTGACTGGCCGAAGATCGGCATCCGGCCGGCGATCGACGGACGACGCCGAGGCATCCGCGAGTCGCTGGAGGGGCAGACCCGGGCGATGGCGGAGGCGACGGCGCGCCTCCTGACCGAGAACCTGCGGTACCCGGACGGCACGCCGGTCGAGTGCGTCATCCCGCCGGACACGATCGGCGGCGTGGTCGAGGCGGCGCGCGCAGCGGACCTGTTCCGGCGCGAGGGCGTCGGCGTCTCGATCACCGTCACCCCGTGCTGGTGCTATGGCTCGGAGACGATGGACATGGACCCGCTGACCCCCAAGGCGGTCTGGGGGTTCAACGGCACGGAGCGCCCGGGGGCCGTCTACCTTGCCGCCGTCCTCGCGGCGCACGACCAGAAGGGTCTGCCGGCGTTCGGCATCTACGGCCGTGACGTGCAGGACGCCTCGGACACGAGCGTCCCCCCGGACGTGGCCGAGAAGCTCCTCCGGTTCGCCCGCGCCGGGGTCGCCGTGGCGGTCATGCGCGGCAAGTCGTACCTGTCGCTCGGCGGCGTGTCGATGGGCATCGCCGGCTCGATCGTCGACCCCGGCTTCTTCGAGCGCTATCTCGGCATGCGCGTCGAGACCGTCGACATGAGCGAGGTCACGCGGCGGATCGAGGAGGGCATCTTCGATCCGGAGGAGTTCGAGCGCGCCCACGCCTGGGCCCGATCGAGCTGCAGGGAAGGCGAGGACACGAACGAGCCGGGCGACCGCCGCACTCGCGCGCAGAAGGATCGCGACTGGGAGACGGTGGTCAAGATGACCCAGGTCGCGCGCGACCTGCTGGTGGGGAACCCGAGCCTGGCAGGGATGGGCTACGAGGAGGAGGCGCTGGGACGGAACGCGATCCTCGGCGGCTTCCAGGGCCAGCGGCAGTGGACGGACCACTCGCCCAACGGAGACTTCACGGAGGCGATCCTCAACTCGTCGTTCGACTGGGACGGGATCCGGGCGCCGTACCTGTTCGCGACCGAGAACGACAGCCTGAACGGCGCCACGATGCTCCTGGGCTACCTGCTGACGAACACCGCCCAGGTCTTCGCCGACGTCCGGACCTACTGGAGCCCGGAGGCGGTGGAGCGGGTGACGGGTCATCGGCTCGAGGGTCGCGCCGCGGGCGGCATCATGCACCTCATCAACTCCGGCTCCGCGACGCTGGACGCCACCGGCACGATGGAGCGTGACGGCCAGCCGGCGATGAAGCCGTTCTGGGAGATCGAGGAGGCGGAGGCGGATGCCGCGCTGGCCGCCACCACCTGGTACCCGGGCGTGACCACCTACTTCCGGGGCGGCGGCTACTCGTCCCAGTTCGTGACCCGCGGCGGGATGCCCATGACGATGAGCCGGATCAATCTGGTCCAGGGGGTGGGACCGGTCCTCCAGGTCGCGGAGGGCTGGACCGTCGACCTCCCGGAGTCGGTCCACGACACGCTCAATGCCCGGACCAATCCCACCTGGCCCACCCACTGGTTCGTACCGGAGCTGACGGGCCAGGGCCCGTTCCGCGACGTGTACTCGGTCATGGCCAATTGGGGCGCGAACCACTGCGCGGCCAGCTACGGGCACATCGGGGCGGACCTGGTCACGCTGGCCGCCGCCCTGCGCATCCCCGTTTCGATGCACAACGTCGCGGACGAGCGGCTGTTCCGGCCCCACGCCTGGAGCGCACTGGGAACGGCGGACCCGGAAGGAGCGGACTTCCGGGCGTGCGCCACCTTCGGTCCGCTGTACGGTCGGTGACGGCGGCGACGGCGCGGGCCGCGCTCCGGCCGCCGGTGGCGCTGCTCGAGACGGTCGCCGTCCTCTCGCGGCGGTTCGGGCAGGACCCGGAGTTCGCCCGCGCCGGCGGGGGCAACAGCTCCGGCAAGGCGGAGGGCGTGCTCTGGATCAAGCCCAGCGGCGTGTCCCTGGCGTCCATGTCCGCCGATGCGCTGATCCCGGTTGCCCTCGCGCCCCTGCGGGCGATGCTCGAGGGGGATGCGACGGCCGCCCCCGGCAGCGACGAGGTCATGCGGGTCGCGATGGCGGCCCGCCTGCGACCCGGGGATGACCGGCGCCCGTCGGTCGAATGCCTCTTCCACGCGCTCCTGCCCGAGCCGATCGTGCTCCACACCCACCCGACGACGGTCAACGCCCTGACCTGCGCCACCCGGGGCCGCGAGGTGGCCGCGGAGCTGTTCGGCGACGCCGCCCTCTGGGTCCCGTACGTCGATCCCGGGCTCCCGCTCGCTCGCCGGATCGCCGACGAGCGACGGCGGTTCGAGGATCGCGCCGGCACGCCAGCGCCGCGCACCATCCTGCTCCAGAGCCACGGGGCGATCGTCACCGGGGACATTGGGGCAGAGATCGGAGAGCGATCGGAGGCCATGGTCGCGGCGGTGCGCCGGCGGCTCGAGGACGCGACCCCGCCGCCCGCCACCGGCCCGGGCGACGGTCCGGAGCGCCGCGCCGGGCCGAGCGCGCCGGTCATCGTCGGCGCGCTCGAGGAGATGTTCCGCCGGGTCGTCGTCTTCGACGGCTCGGCGCCCGCGCGGGAGGTGGCGACGACGGCAGAGGGCCGGGTGTTCGCGCGTGCCGGCCCGCTGACGCCGGACCAGATCGTGTACGCGGGCTCGTGGCCGCTGCTCCTCGACCTCCCCTCGGCCGCTGCGGCCGCCCCGCTTCTGGATGCCCTGCGCCGGGACCTTGACGCGCATCGGGCCGCCACCGGCGAGATGCCGTCGATCGTCGTTGGCATCGGGCTCGGCGTCTTCGCCGTCGCGGATTCGGCCAGCCAGGCGACCACCGCGCGCGACCTGTTCCTCGACGCCTGGCGGATCAGCCGCGGCGCCGGGCGGCTCGGCGGAGCTCGCCCGATGGCGCCCCCGGAACGCCGGTTCATCGAGACGTGGGAGGCGGAACGATACCGGCAGGGCGTCGCCGCGACCGCCGGCAGCGCCGAGCGGACGGCCCTCCGATGACCGTGCCGCACCGCGCGACGAACCCGGTCGACGTCCTGCTGGGGCGCGCGCACCGGCTGGGGGCCGATCCGCGCAACACGAACTACGCCGGCGGCAACGCGTCGGCCAAGGGCCTGACGACGGATCCGGTCACCGGCGGGCCGGTCGAGGTGCTCTGGGTCAAGGGCTCCGGAGGCGATCTCGGCACGCTGACCGAGGCGGGCCTCGCCGTCCTGCGCCTCGACCGCCTGCGCGCGCTGACCGACGTCTACCTGGGCGTCGAGCGCGAGGACGAGATGGCGGGGGCAGTCGAGTTCTGCCTGCATGGCCGAGGCGGCGCCGCTCCCTCGATCGACACGCCGATGCACGCCCTGGTCGACGCTGAACACGTCGACCACCTCCATCCCGACTCCGGCATCGCGCTGGCGACGGCCGCCGACGGCGAGGCGCTGACCCGCGAGTGCTTCGGCGACCGGGTGGCCTGGCTGCCGTGGCGGCGGCCCGGGTTCCAGCTCGGGATCGAGGTCGCCGCCATCCGCCGCGAACAGCCCGAGGCGCTCGGGGTGATCCTCGGCGGTCACGGCATCACGGCCTGGGGCGACACCTCCGACGCGTGCGAGGCGAGCTCGATGGAGATCATCCGCACCGCCGAGCGGTTCATCGCCGAGCGCGGCCGCGCGGAGCCCTTCGGCCCAGGCATTGCCGGCTACGAGCCGCTCCCCCGGGCGGATCGCCAGGAGCGGGCCGCGGAGTTGCTCCCGATCCTGCGCGGGCTTGCCTCGAGCGACCGCCGGATGGTCGGCCGGTTCACCGACTCGGACGAGGTCCTCGACTTCCTCTCGCGCGAGTCGCACCCGCGGCTGGCGGCGCTGGGGACGTCGTGCCCCGATCACTTCCTCCGGACCAAGGTCCGGCCGATGGTCCTGGACCTGGCGCCGAGCGTTCCGCTCGCGGAGGCGATCGCACGGCTGCGCGAGCTGCACCTCGCCTACCGCGAGGACTACCGCGCCTACTACGACCGACACGCCCGGCCGGACAGCCCGCCGATGCGCGGCGCGGACCCGGCGATCGTGCTGGTGCCCGGCGTCGGCATGTTCGCCTTCGGCCCGAACGCGCAGACGGCTCGGGTGGCCGGCGAGTTCTACCTCAACGCCGTCAACGTCATGCGCGGCGCGGAGGCGATCTCGAGCTACGAGCCGATCCCGGAGTCGGAGAAGTTCCGGATCGAGTACTGGGCGCTCGAGGAGGCCAAGCTGGCTCGTCTCCCGGCGCCCAGCCCGCTCGCGGCGCGGATCGCGCTGGTGACCGGGGCGGGCTCCGGGATCGGGCGGGCGATCGCGCGCCGGCTGGCCGCCGAGGGAGCCTGCGTCGTCGTGGCCGACATCGACGCGGCGGCCGCGGCGGCGGTCGCCGGCGAGCTCGGCGGTCGTGACATCGCGATCGCCGTCACCGCCGACGTCACGGACGAGAACCATGTCCGGGCGGCCGTCCGGGCGAGCGTGCTCGCGTTCGGCGGCCTCGACATCGTCATCAACAACGCCGGCCTGTCCATCTCGAAGCCGCTGCTGGAGACGACCGTCGACGACTGGGACATCCAGCACGACGTCATGGCCCGCGGCTCGTTCCTCGTCTCGCGAGAGGCCGTGCGGATCATGGCCGAGCAGAACCTCGGTGGCGACATCGTCTATATCGCCAGCAAGAACAGCCTGTTCGCCGGTCCGAACAACCTGGCCTACGGGGCCGCGAAGGCGGACCAGGCGCACCAGGTCCGGCTGCTCGCGGCGGAGCTCGGCGAGCTCGGAATCCGGGTCAACGGCGTCAATCCGGACGGCGTCGTGCGCGGCTCCGGCATCTTCGCCGGGGGATGGGGCGCGCAGCGCGCTGCCGTGTACGGGGTGCCGGTGGAGAAGCTCGGCGAGTACTACGCGCAGCGGACGCTGCTCAAGCGGGAGGTGCTCCCGGAGCACGTCGCCGACGCGGTGTTCGCCCTCGTCGGCGGCGACCTGTCCCAGACAACCGGGCTCCACATCCCGGTCGACTCCGGCGTTTCGGCTGCCTTCCTGCGGTGACCGCTGCCGGCCGGTTCGGGGCTGGTCAGGCCTCGACGCCGTGCCCGGCCGCGGAACCGCCGACGGAGCGGCCGGGCCGCCGTTGCCAGCGGGCCAGGGCGTGGACCGTCTCCCGCGACCCGCGATACAGGTCACCGAAGAGCGGGTAGAGCTCCTCGTAGACCTCGGCCATCGTCGTGTCCGGCTCGACCCGATCCGCGATTCGGACCCAGTCCCGCTCCAGCGCCGTGAGCCCGTCGATCACGCCGGCCGCGAGACCGGCGATGAAGGCGTCGCCGTAGCTGGCGCCAACGGTCCGCGCGGGCACCAGCTGCGAGACCCCGGCTGCGCTCGAGATGATCTCGAGCCACAACCGGTTCGCCGCACCACCGCCGACGGCCACGACGCGCTCGATGGGCGCGCCGCTCTCGCGCATCGTGTCGATGATGTGACGGATCCCGAAGCCCGTCCCCTCGAGCAGCGAGCGATACAGGTCGCCGCGGCTGTGGGCGAGGGACAGCCCGGCGACCACGCCCCGAGCATCGGGATCGTGAAGGGGCGTGCGCTCGCCGCTCAGGTAGGGCAGGAACAGGAGTCCGTTCGCGCCCGGCGGCGTGCGCCCGGCCTCCTCGGCCAACCGCCCGTAGCCAGTCCCTGCCTCCAAGCGCAGGTCGGCCGCGAGCTCGTCGCGGAACCACGTCGTCGCCGAGCCGGTCGTCGACATGCCGGCCGCCATCGCGTGTTGACCGCGGAACGCGCCCGCCGTCGCCCACACGTCCGGATGGGTGCGCGGCCGGTCGGTGACGAGGATCAGGAAGGCGGTGCTGCCGTACATCAGCATCAGGTCGCCGGCGGCGACCGCGCCGACGCTGATCGCCTCCGCGAGGGCATCCACCGTGCCACAGGCGACGGGCGTCCCGGCCGGGATCCCGGTCGCGGCCGAGGCGGCGGGCGTCACCTCGCCGGCGATCTCGTCACTCCAGGCGAGCTCCGGGAGACGTTCGATCGGCGCGATCCCGTCCGCGAAGCGGTCATCCCACTCGAGGCGCTCGAGATCGATGAGCGGATTGAAGTGCGATGCGGTGTGCCGGTCGATGACGTGCCGGCCTGTCAGCCGAAGGACGAGGTACGACGTCGCCGTGTGGAAGCGGGCGGCCCGCTGCCAGACGTCTGGCTCGTGCTGTCGGAGCCACAGCAGCTTGGGCCCGATCGCCTGGCTCGTGAGCCGCATGCCCCCGAGCGCAAACAGGGCGTCACGGCCGTGGCGTGCCTCCAGCTCCTCGATCTGCTCGGTCGCCCGGACGTCGACGCCGTAGAGGATCCCGGGGCGGAGCGGCCGGTCGTCCGCGTCGACCGGGAGCAGACATGGTCCGATGGCGCTCGCCGCGACGCCCGCGAGGTGATCCCCAGGACGGACCTTCGACGTCAGGTCGCGGGCGAGGCTCGCGAAGTCTGCCCACCAGACGGCCTCGGCATCCTGCTCGGCGAAGCCCGGTTGCGGGACGGACATCCGGTGGTCGCGACGTCCGTCGGCCAGGATCTCGCCGTCCGGCCGGCACAGGACGCCCTTGGAGCTGTAGGTGCCGACGTCGATTCCGAGCAGAAGCTCACCCAAGGCCGCCTCCACGTGCCGTCGACGCTAGCGTACGACCACCGCGCGGGCGCCGTCCTGTGGGTCGGCAACCACGGACAATGGATCCGGCCGCGATCCATCCGTCGTGGGCACCGCGCAGGCGCGGCCGCGTCACAGCGAGAAGGGCGAGAGCGCATGACGATCGGCAGACGGTGGTCGACAGACCGCCTCCCGGCTGGCGTGCCGAGATGACCGCTGCCTCGATCGCGGCGATCGACCTGGGGGCCTCATCCGGTCGCGTCATGGTCGGCGCCGCCGGACCGCGCCGGCTCAACCTTCGGGAGGTCCATCGCTTCCCGAACGACCCGGTCGAGCTGCCCGACGGGCTCCACTGGGACGTGCTCCGGATCGAGCACGAGGTGGTCGAGGGGCTCCGACTCGCTGCGCGAGCCGACCGCGATGTCGTCAGCGTCGGCATCGACTCCTGGGGAGTCGACTACGGCTTGCTCGACGCGGACGGCCGGCTGCTGGGCAACCCGTACCACTATCGGGACGGACGGACGAAGGCAGGCGTCCAGGCGGTCCACGAGGTCGTGCCGCCGGAGCGGCTCTACGAGCGGAACGGGCTGCAGCAGATGCCCTTCAACACGATCTACCAGCTCGCGGCGTCGCGCGGGACAGCAGAGCTCGGGGGAGCGGCCACGCTCCTGTTCATGTCGGATCTCGTCGCCTTCTGGCTCACCGGGACTACCGGGACGGAGGAGACGATCGCCTCGACCAGCGGGCTGCTCGACGCGCGGCACCGGACGTGGGCCGTGGACCTTCTCCACGAGCTGGGGCTGGCCACCGGCTTGCTGCCGCCGATCGGCCGGCCGGGCGAGGCCGTCGCCGGCCTCCGTAGGCCCGTCCTGGACGCGACCGGGATGTCATCCACCGCCGGGCTGACGCTGGTCGGCTCGCATGACACGGCCTCGGCGGTCGTGGCGGTGCCGGCACTGGGCGACGACTTCGCGTACATCTCCTCGGGAACGTGGTCGCTCGTCGGCCTCGAGCTCGACACGCCCGTGCTGACCGAGGCGAGTCGCATCGCGAACTTCACCAACGAGCGTGGCGTCGACGGGCGCGTTCGGTATCTCCGGAACGTCATGGGCCTGTGGCTGCTGCAGGAGACGATGCGCAGCTGGGAGCGGTCCGGTGCGGCCGCGGACCTCGACGCTCTGACCCGGGCGGCGGCCACGCTGCCGTCTGGGGGACCGGTGATCGACCCGGACGACGGCGCTTTCCTGCCGCCGGGCGACATGCCCGCCCGGATCGCCGACGCGTGCCGGCGCACGGATCAGCCGGTGCCAACCTCACGACCGGCCCTGGTCCGCTGCATCCTCGACAGCCTCGCGCTCGCCTACGCTCGAGCGCTCGCGGACGCCCGCCGTCTGTCCGGGCGCCAGGTACGCGTCATCCACGTCGTCGGTGGCGGCAGTCGCAACACGTTGCTCTGCCAGCTGACGGCGGACGCATGCGGGCTCCCGGTGGTGGCCGGACCGGTCGAAGCCACGGCTCTCGGCAGCCTGCTCGTCCAGGCGCGGGCGCACGGACAGCTGGCCGGGGATATCGAGGCCCTCCGGGCGCTCGTCCGGAAGACCCACGAGCTCCGCCGGTTCGAGCCGTCCGGCCACCTCCTCGAGCCACACTTCTAGACGGCCGCCCGCCCGCCGTTCCCCAGACCTTGCAAGCGACGTGCAAGGAGCGCCGGGTCTGGCGTACGGGCTGCGGTGGTTGCGCCGTGGGGACGATGGAGGCCATCGAAGCGAGGTGCGTGTTGAAGGTCGGGATCATCGTTCCCCAGGGCTGGACCGGCGAGTACGCCGGCATGGAGCCGCTCGCGGCGTGGCAGCGAACGGTCGAGGTCGCGCAGGCGGCCGATGGCCTCGGCTTCGAGTCGA
>Ga0183260_10002149_pt1 | contig 16334 bp, 13 predicted proteins | sample AntDrymUQ4972206_2_FD_129768 | JGI IMG/M metagenome (GOLD analysis project Ga0183260, IMG submission 129768) | Polar desert sand microbial communities from Dry Valleys, Antarctica - metaG UQ497 (22.06) (version 2) (version 2) | ecosystem: Environmental > Terrestrial > Soil > Desert | place...
CCGCTCACGCAACCGCGTCTACGACCGTCTCGCCGAGCAAGAGCGCCTCGACAGCGACCGCGACGGCGTACCCGACATCTACACCACGCGGGTCTCCCGAGGAGACGCTGGAGAACAACCGCACGACACTTCAGAGAAGACACGTTCTCTGAAGTAGGCTCGCGGCGTGGCTTCAGAGAACGCGAACAACTCGGGGTCGCGGGACGCGATCGGAGATATATCCGGAACAGGTCTTAGGGGCACCTTACTCTATTTTAGGGTGCCCTTACCGAGTGCCGCCGAACGCGGGACGTGGGAGAGCTAGCCGGCACGGCTGAGGCGACGCTCGCGAGCTCGTAACGCGAGCCACCCGGTCTCGTGTGCGAGCGGTACAGCGTGAGCGCGTCGGCGCAGAAGGTCAGCGCGGGCGCGGCGGGCGGGCAAGCGCGACGGTGAGCACCGTCGGACGGCGGGGCGAAAGCCACAGCGCGCCCGCGGTGCTCAGCGTGTCCAGCGGTCGCGCGAGGCCGGGCAGCAGCGCCGCGACCGTATCGGCCTCGTGCTGCGAGCGCGAGCCGAGGAACGCGAGCGTGAGGTGCAGGTTCTCGGCGCGCACCGGTTGCACGCCGTCCGGCGCCACGCGCGTCGCCCAGCCGGCCAGCGCACCGCGCACGTCCTGTGGCAGGTCGACCGCGACGAACAGCCGCAGGCGGTCGCTCATCGGCTGCGTGAGCGCAGCAGCCGCCGCACGAGATGCAGCGCGACGGTCGTCGAGCGATCGCGCACATCGGCGCGCCCGCCCGGCAGCGTCACGCTGTGCGTCAGGCGCCGCCCATCGCGGTGTGAGACCGAGAAGCACACGAGCCCGACGGGCTTGGTCTCGGTCGCGCCGCCGGGTCCGGCGATGCCCGTGACGCCGACGCCGACGTCCGCATCCAGGCGCACCCGCGCGCCGTCCGCCAGCGCCTCGGCCACCTGCTCGGACACCGCGCCGTGCTCGCTGATCGTGGCGGCGCTCACACCAGCCAGCCGGACCTTCGCGTCATCGGAGTACACGACGAGCCCCCCGCGGACAACTTGCGACGAGCCCGCTCGCTCGGTGAGCCGCGCGCACACGAGCCCACCGGTGCACGACTCCGCGGCCGCGATCGTTGCGCCGGCCTGCGACAGCATCGAAACGACCTGCTCGTCGACCGACGCGCCGTCCTCGGAGAAGAGCGTGTCGGCATGACGGTCGCGGATGAACGCCGCAAGGCGCTCGTACTCCGCGCTGTCCTGTGGCTCGTAGCGCGTGACGACCTCGACCTCGCCGCGACGTAGGCAGGTCGTGATCTCCATGCGCGCGAGGGCGATCCCAGCCTCCTCCGCCGCACGCAGCGTCGCCGCGATCTCGGACTCGGGCATGCCGAACAGCCGCAGCATGTCGCGGCGGTGCTCGACGGCCTCGTGCAGGACGGCCGCCAGCCCGCGGCTGCCGGATACCGCCGCATGCCACATCTGCTGAAGCTCGCGCGGCGGGCCCGGCAGCACGACGACGAGCGGACCGTCGCAGCCCTCGGCCGGCGCCACGACGAGCCCCGGCGCGGTCCCGACCGGCTCGAGGATCTCCGCGCCGTCGGGGATCAGCGCCTGCTTGCGGTTGGACTGCAGGATCGCCTCGGGGTCGAGATCTGGCCAGCGCGACATGATCGAGTGCAGGATCTCGGCAATGCGTCCCTCGAGTGCCTCGTCGAGGATCATCGCGCGACCCTGAAAGTGGCCCACGACCTCGGCCGTGAGGTCGTCGGCCGTGGGACCCAGGCCCCCGCTCGTGACCACGAGGCGCACGCCCTCGCCGGCGAGGAAGCGCAGCGCCGCCTCGATCTCGCCGGGGCGGTCGCCGGCGACCACGATCCACGACACGTCGGCGCCCAGCTCGAGCAGCCGGTCGGCGAGCCACGGGCCGTTGCGGTCCGAGACCCGCCCGGTCAGAACCTCGGTCCCGGTGACGACGATGCCGGCACGGAGGCTCATCGCGAGGAACCACTGCTCGTTGTCGACTCGGCCATCGGCGAGCCATGACGCGCCGTCACTCGCAGTACGGCCGCCCGATCTTCGACAGCGGCTGGAGCGCGCGCCGGCCCCTGATCGCCAATCCGATCGGGTTGCTCGAGGGCCGCACGCGGCGCTGTCGCCCGTTGACGAACAGCTTCACGCTGGCGTTGCCGAGCGTCATGCGAAAGCGCCGCGCGCGGTAGGTTCTGGTGCGCTCGCCGGCCTGCAGGGTCTCACCGTCGATGAGCGTCTTGTTGGCGTCCTTCAGGCAGACATAGACCTGACCGGTGGCGACGATCCTCAGGCGCATGCGCGGCGGCGCCGCCGGGCGCGCGGCGGCGGCGGGGGGCGGGTTCGCGCCGCCGGCACCAGCCGGCGGGGTCGTCGTCTGCGTCGTCGTGTTGCCGGCGCTCGGATTCTTCTCGTTCTCCCGGCCGAGCAGGGAGAGCGCCACGATCAGCAGCGCGAAGATCAGCCCGATCACGGCCCAGCGCGGGACGACCGGGCCCGAGCGCCGCCGCCCGCGCGCCTGCGCCGCTGCGCTGATCGGCTGCAGCTCGACCTCGCTGAGGTGCTCGTGGCGCAGCTTGTACTCGTCGACGAGCAGCTTTGCATCGAGGTCGAGCGCCTCCGCATACGTGCGCAGGAAGCTCTTGACGTACGTCGGGCCGGGGAGCAGATCCCACTCCTCGTTCTCGAGCGCGCGCAAGTACTTCGCACGGATCTTGGTCTCGGCCTCGACCTCCGATACGTCGATCCTCGCGCGCACGCGTGCCTCGCGCAGCGTGGCACCGATCTCCGGCATGGGCAGAGGCTACTCGTGGACCGGCTCGGGCTCGCCGGGCGCAGGCTCGACTGCAACCGCCGGCTCGACTGCAACCGCCGGCTCATCCGCGATCGCAGCGACCGCGCCGCCGCCGCGCTCGCGCAGGTTCGCGAGGAAGCGATCGACGTCGCCGGCGCCGACCAGCACCTGGCGCGGCTTGGAGCCCTCGTAGCCGCTGATCACCCCGCGCCGCTCGAGCATGTCGATCAGCCGCCCGGCGCGCGTGTAGCCGAGCCGCAGCCGGCGCTGGAGCATCGATGTCGACGCCGTGCCCATCTCGACGACGAGCCGGATTGCATCCTCCAGCAGCGAGTCCTCGTTGGGGCTGAAGCCGTCGTCGGAATCGGTCCCTGCCTCCGAATCGTCGGCCTGCACCTCCTCGAGCAGATCCTCGCGCAGCTCGGGCTCGCCCTGCCTGCGCCAGAAGGACGTCAGCGCCTCGATCTGCGGCTCGTCGATGTAGGCGCCCTGGATGCGCTGCAGCCGCGATGTGCCGACGGGCGAGAACAGCATGTCGCCCTGGCCGAGCAGCGACTCGGCCCCGTTCTGGTCGAGGATCACGCGCGAGTCGGTCTGCGAGGAGACCGAGAAGGCGATCCGCGACGGGACGTTGGCCTTGATCATCCCTGTGATGACATCCACGCGCGGGGACTGCGTGGCCAGCACGAGGTGGATGCCCACGGCGCGCGCCTTCTGCGCGAGCCGGATGATCGAATCCTCGACGTCGGCCGGCGCGACCATCATCAGGTCGGCGAGCTCGTCGATGACGCACAGGATGTAGGGCAGCGGCGGCTCCCCGCGCTTGTCGCGCGCGCGGTTGAGCTCGATCAGCGAGCGCGTCTTGGCCAGTGACATGATCGAGTAGCGCTGCTCCATCTCCCTGACGAGGTTCTGCAGCGCGTTGGCCGCCATCCGCGGGCTCGTGATGACCGGCGTGAGCAGGTGCGGGATCGACTCGTAGTGGTTGAGCTCGACCTGCTTGGGGTCGATCAGCACGAGGCGCAGCTCATGTGGCGTCGCGCGCAGCAGGACACTCGACAGCATCGCGTTGATCGCTGCGGACTTGCCGGCGCCGGTCGTGCCCGCGACGAGCAGGTGCGGCATCTTGGCGAGGTCGGCACCGATCGCCTTGCCGGCGACGTCCTTGCCCAGCCAGACCGTCAGCGGCGACCAGCCCGCGGGCGCCTCCTGGAAGACGTCGCCGAGCTGCACGATCCGCCGGCGCTGGTTGGGGACCTCGACGCCGACGGCGGTCTTGCCGGGGATCGGCGCGAGGATGCGGATGTCCGTCGCCGCCAGCGCGTAGGCGAGGTCGTCCTTGAGCTGGGCGACCTTGCTCATCTTGATGCCGGGCGCCAGGCGCAGCTCGAAGCGCGTGATGTGCGGGCCGGCGACCGTGCCGATGACCTTGGACTCGACGCCGAAGTGCCCCAGCGCCTCGACGAGCCGCGCCGCGGTCTTCTCCTGGCCGGCCGTATCCGGGCGTGACTGCTCGGCGCTCGAGCGCTTGAGCAGGTTGGCGCCCGGCAAGCGCCAGACGAACTCGGGGTCATCGGTGATCGAGCCGCGCATGCGGCCCTGTGGCGTGAGGTCTGAAGGGTCGAGCGCGCGCTTGGCAAGCGTCATCGCGTCGATCGGATCCTGCCGCGCGCCGGCCTCATCCGGGTCGTGCGTCGCAGGCTCGAGCTCGAGCTCGGGCCCCGGGTCTGGCTCGGCCTGAGCTGCGAGCTGAACGGGCGACTCGTTGTCGTGCTCGTCCTCCTCGTCGGGGTCCGGCTCGCCGAAGATGTCGGGATAGCGCCGCGCGCCGTCGAGCGACGGCGCCTCGACGTGGGTCGCGCGGATGATCAGCTCGCCGTCGTCGGGCTCCGGAGGCTGCAGCGCGAGCGGCTCGAGCGGCTCGTCCAGGTCGTCGTCGTCGTGCGGCGCGAGCGTGCGCCGCGGCACGGCGCGCCCGATCGCGCGCGTCGTGTCCGCCAGGCCGGAGCCGGTCGCGCGCAGGACACCGGCCACCGAGGCGCCCGTCAGCAGCAACACCCCGGCGAGCAACAGGAACAGAGCGATGATGTGAGCGCCGATCATCGAGAAGGCCGTCGCCGTCGCGTACAGCAGTGCCTGGCCCGCGATCCCGCCGCGCACGCTGACGAAGTCGTCGGCCCAGTAGTCGATGCGGGCGTGACCCGGTCCGAGTCCGAACGTGCCGGCCGCGAACGCGAGCGTGAGCGCGAGCAACAGACACAGCGCTCCGGCGCGGAACGGGCGCACCGTCGGCAGCACTGGCCGCAGCACGATGATCGCGCCGGCGGCGACGATCATCGCCGGGGCGCCGTAGCGAAACTCCCCGACCAGGTACGCGAAGCCGTCGCTCGCGGCCTGACCAGCCGCGCCCCCGTCCCAGCCGAGGCACAGCGGGAAGATGAGGAAGATTCCCGCCGCGATCAGGCCCAGGCCGATGAGATCGAGGTGACGCTGCTCGAGCACGGGCAGGCGCAACGCGCGCGGCGACGATCGCCGGGCGCGCGGGCGCGGCTTGGATCCGCGCCGCACGGGCTTGCGTGGCGCGGGCTTGCGAGGTGCGGGCTTGCGGGCAGCTGCCATGTTGGGCCGCCGTCTGCTTTCGACGCGCACCGCTCGTGCTCCTGCCTGCCGGCGCCGGGCGCTGGCCGTTGGACGCCCGTCCACGAGCCGGGCTACAGTGGCGCATGCCTCTCGCCCCTTGGCCCGCGCGCGTGTTCGTCATTGCCTTCGCGGTGGCGATCGCGGCCTGCGGCGCCTTCAGCATCGAGGCGTGGCCGCTCACCGGCTGGCGCCTGTTCTCCAAGGAGCGACCACAGATCGCCACGAGCTGGATGGGCACGAGCGTCGATGCGCGAGGCGAGGAGACGCCGATCGATTTCGGACGCTTTCCCAAGGCTGATCGGTACTTCATCTCGGTCATGTCGACGTACGGGTCGCTGTCGCGCGGCGAGCAGGAAGCGACGTGCCGGGCGTGGGCGCGTCTGGTGCGCCGGCACGGCGGCAGCACCCAAGGCGGACTGCGCCTGTATGCCACGCGACGGGACATGCGCCGGCACGTCGGGCGCCGGGAACCGCTCGCGGCGATCCAGACGCTGCGCTGGACATGCGCCGACGGTCACGGCATGCGCGACGGCGTGCCGGGCCGACCAGCGAGCGCAACCGTGTCGCGGGTGCCCCCGAGGTCCAAACGGTGAGCGTGCGATCCGCCAGCGCTGGCGCTACCGCTGCCGCTGCGCCCGCCCGGCTCTTCGCTGCACCGCTGGCGTGGGCGTTCGGCCCCGGAGATCCGCGTCAGCTCGCCGCGTTGCGCATCGGGCTGTGCGCGGTGCTGCTGTTCAGGCTCGTGTCGCGCGGCGACGTGTACCTCGCGCTGGCCGAGCAGCCGCCGGAGCTGTTCCGGCCGCTGTCGTTCATGACGCTCTTGGATCAGATGCCGTCGCGCTCGGTGATCGGCGCCTGCCTCGTCGTCGGGATCGTCGCCGCGGCCCTCGCCGCGGCGGGTCTGCTCGCGCGCGTGATGCTGCCGATCGCGCTCGCCGCGGCCACGCTGCTGAACGGGATGTACACGGCGCAGGGCAAGGTCATGCACAACGACGTGCTGCTGACGCTGTGCCTGCTGGCGATCGTGTTCGCCCGCCACGGCGACGTGTGGTCACTGGACTCGTGGCTGGCGCGCGTGCGGTCCAGGCGCCGGGGCGTGAGCCGGCCCGCCGCGGCCATCGGGCCGGCCTATGGATGGCCCGTGCGCGCGGCGATGATCGCCGTCGCGCTCGCGTACCTGATCGCGGGCCTGCACAAGATCTTCGAGTCCGGCGGGGTGGGCTGGGCGTCGAGCGAGAACATGCGCTGGATCCTCTACCTGGCCTCCGACTCGCAGGGGCACAACGCGATCGCCCTGTGGATCGCCGACCACGCCTGGCTCGCGCACCTGTCCGCCTACGGCCTGCTGGCCATCGAGTGCCTCTTCTTCCTCGTCCTTGTCAAGCCGCGCCTGCGCTGGTTGTTCGTTCCGGCGGCGGTGGCATTGCACGCTGGCACGTGGCTGACGCTGCGCCTGGACTACAGCGCACAGGCGCTGAGCGTCGTGATCGTGTTCGTGACCTGGCCGAGCGTCGTGACATGGCTCGATCGCCGGCGGCGCGCGTTAACCCGAGGTTGACGTCCGATCCATACCCTGGGACCCATGCCCGACCGTCCCCCCCGTGTTCTCGTCGTCGAGGATGACGAAGACATCGCTCAGGTACTGCTGCGGTCGCTGCGGATGGAGGGCTATGAGGCGCGCGCGAGCTACGACGGCGAGGCGGCCCTCATCGACGCGCGCGAGTTCGCACCCGACCTCGTGATCCTCGACCTCGGCCTGCCCAAGCTCGACGGCATCGACGTCGCTCGCGCGCTGCGCCACGACGGCGACGTCCCGATCCTTATGCTGACCGCGCGCGACGCGGTCGATGCGCGCGTCGAGGGCCTCGACGCGGGCGCCGACGACTACCTCGTCAAGCCGTTCGAGCGCCAGGAGCTGCTCGCCCGCCTGCGCGCCCTGTTGCGCCGCCGGCCCCCGCGCGGCAGCGCGTCGCTGATCGTCGGCGATCTGCAGCTCAACCCCGACACGCACGAGGTCAACCGCAGCGAGCGCGCCGTCGAGCTGACGCAGCGCGAGTTCGAGCTGCTGGAGTACCTGATGCGCAACGAGCGTATCGTCGTGCCCCGTCAACGGCTGCTCGAGGAAGTATGGGGTTACGATCCGTTCGCGACGACGAACACCATCGAGGTCTTCGTATCGAACCTGAGAAGGAAGCTGGAAGCCGGCGATGAGCCGCGTCTCCTTCATACGATCCGCGGCGCAGGCTACGTACTCCGCGCATAGGCAGCTGCCCATCCGCTGGCGGCTGGCCGGTGGATCCGCGCTGCTGACGCTCGTGATCCTGTGCGGCTTCGCCGGCGCGGTCGGCGCGCTGACGACCGATCGCATTCACGAGGACTTCGACGCCCAGGTCGCGCACGCGGCCGAGAAGCTGAGGACGAGCGTGCAGTTCGACGGCGCCGTGTTCCAGCAGACCGGCGAGCGCTACCTGTCCGGCTTCGCGCCGAACCTCAACAGCTTCGCCGAGGGCAGCGGCGCCAGCGGCGCGGTGATCCGAGTCGTCTCCCCGAACCCGATCCAGCCCGACGCGCCGAAGGTCTTCAGAAGCACGCAGCGCGACGCGAACCTCGGCCCGCCGCAGGTCGGACCGCACGAGCGCGCGGGCTACCGCATCGAGACGCGCAGGCTGCGGCCCATCCCGGGCGACCTCGGGTTCGAGGAGCTCAGACTCTTCGTCCAGTACGCGCGCCCGCTCGCCGATGTCGAGGCCACCGTCGACCGCGTGCGGCTGTTCCTGCTGGTGGGCGTGCTCGGCGGCGCCGGCCTGGCACTGCTCGCCGGCCTGATGCTCGCCCGCCGCGCGATGGCGCCGATCGCCGAGCTGACCGAGACGGCACGCGAGATCGAGCGCACGCGCGATCCCGCGCTCGGCCTCCCGCCGGTCGAGGCCGACGACGAGGTCGCCGAGCTCGCGCGCACGCTCAGCGGGATGCTCCAAGCGCTCGACGCGTCGCGCGCCGAGACGGAGGCCTCGCTCGCGCGCCAGCGCGAGTTCGTCGCCGACGCATCGCACGAGCTGCGCACGCCGCTGACGAGCGTGCTCGCCAACCTCGAGCTGCTCGCCGACAGCCTCGAGGGCGAGCAGCGAGAAGCAGCGGGCTCCGCGCTGCGCTCATCCCAGCGCATGCGCCGGCTCGTCGCCGACCTGCTGCTGCTCGCGCGCGCGGACGCAGAGCGCAAGGCGCCCCACTCCCCGATCGACGCCGGCAAGGTGCTGATCGAGGCTGCGGCCGAGCTGAGCGCGATCTCCGACGGCCACGAGCTGTCGATCGACGCCAACCGCGCGATCGTCGACGGCGCGCGCGACGAGCTGCACCAGCTGATGCTCAACCTGATGGAGAACGCGATCCGCCATACGCCCGCGGGCACGCACGTGCGTGCCTGCGTTGAGCGCGTCGAGGGCGTCGTGCGCCTGACCGTGCAGGACGACGGGCCGGGCATCCCCGACGACATGCGCGAGCGCATCTTCGAGCGCTTCTTCCGCGGCGCGGGCGACCGCAGCGGCTCGTCGGGGCTCGGGCTGTCGATCGTTCAGGCGGTGGCCGCGTCGCACGGCGGCTCGGTCACGCTGCACTCGCCGACGACGAACGGGCGCCGGCGCCCGCGCGGCACGCGCTTCGAGGTGACGTTCCCGGCGTCGGCGCACACCCCGAAGCCGGCGAGGGTCGGCGCCGCCCGCCGGTAGGCACCCGGCTGGGCTACGCGCCCAGCGCGTCGTAGACCGCCGCCAGCCGCGGCGCCACTGCCGCCGGCGCCGCGACCTCGAGCACGCGGCGGCGGCCCGCCTCGCCCGCCGCGGCATCTCGAAATCGCGCGCGGACGGCCAACGCGAGCGCCGCCGCGTCGCCGGGCGCGACGAGTCCCTCGGGGCCGCAGAGCTCCGGCAGCGCCCCGATCGCGCTGCCCGCCACGGGCAGCGCTGCGGCCATCGCCTCGGCGGCGGCGAGGCCGAACGTCTCGGCCGAGCGCGATGGCACGATCGCCAGCCCCGCCTGCGCGCGCAGCGATCGCAGCTCGCGCTCGCCGACTTGGCCGATGAAGCGCGTGTCGGTGCCGTCCGCCCGCGCCTGGAGCGCGGCGCGCTGCGGTCCGTCGCCCGCGACGACGAGCGGCAGCCCCGCGGCTGCGCATGCCGCGATCGCCACGTCGATGCCCTTTTCGGGCGCGAGGCGCGAGACGACGAGCGCGTGACGGCCGTCCGCGGCCGTACAGCGGTCGACGGTCTCACGCACGACGTGGCCGACGACGTGCACCGGCGGGCCACCGTTCCCGCGCTCGTCTCCCAGCGGCGCGCCTAGCTCCCGCAGCCGCTGCGCCGCGAACGCGCTCGGGACGACGACGGCATCGGCGTTGGACACGAGCCGGCGCTGCCACAGCGCGAGCCCGGCGCCGTAGGCCGCCGCCTCGGCGCGCGCGCCACGGCAGTTCAGTCGCACGCCCGGCAGCGTGTTGCGTCCATGACAGCGCGTGCAGTCCTCGCCTCGCGTGAAGCAGGTGCCGACAGCGCACACGACGCGATAGTTGTGCAGATGCAGCACCGTCCGCGCGCCGGCCCCGCGCGCCGCGGCAAGCGCGCGCCAACCGAAGGACGGATTGACGTTGTGCGCATGGACGATTCGCGCCCCCGTCCGGCGCACCGCCTCGGCCACCCGCTCCGGCGCCAGCCCGCCGTTGAGCAACCCCGCCGCCGCGCGGCCATGGCCCAACGACGCGCTGTCGCGCGCCAGCAGCTCGGCGTCCTCCGCCAGATGCTCGCGCACGAGCCACAACAGATCCTCGACGACGCGCTCCTCGCCACCCGACGTGCGATAGCGGTTGTGGAGGAACAGGATCACGATCGCGATTCTCACCACGCAGGGTACGTCCTGCCGGCCGGGCAGCCCCGCTTCGGCCGATGGGCGGCCGGTGGGTCAGACCTCGACGACGACCGGCAGCACCATCGGCCGGCGCTTGAGCCGTTCGTAGACGAACGCGGCGAGGTCGTCGTGAAGGATTTCCTGCAGCAGGTCGATCTCGCGGATCTCCTCCTTGGCCGCGCGCTCGAGCGATGCGTCGACCGTCGCACGCAGCTCTCCGAGCAGCTTGTCGGCCTCGGCCGCGAACGGCACGCCGCGGAAGATGACCTCCGGCTCGGCGACCGACGAGCCGTCCTGCTCGGAGATCGTCGCGACGATGACGAAGATTCCGTCGGCCGACAGCATGCGGCGGTCGCGCAGCGCGACGTCGGTCACGTCGCCGATGTCGACGCCGTCGACGAAGATCATTCCCGACTGCTCCTTGTCGCCGAAGCGCGCGCTCTTGCCGTCGAGCTGGAGCGGCAGCCCGTTCTCGCCCTTGAAGATGCTGGCGGGATCGATGCCGACCGACTCGGCCAGGCGCGCATGCAGGTGGATGCGCTTGTGGTCGCCGTGGAAGGGCATGACGAACCGCGGCCGGGTCAGGTTGAGCATCAGCTTGATCTCCTCCTGATAGCCGTGGCCGGAGGCGTGAATCGGCGCGTCGTTGGTCGTGATGACGTCGCATCCGATGTGGTAGAGCCGGTCGATCGTCTCGTTGACGGCGCGCTCGTTGCCGGGGATCGGCGTCGCACTGAAGACGACGGTATCGCCGGCGTGCAGCTGCACCTGCGGGTGGTCGCGGTGCGCCATTCGCCGCAGCGCGCTGAGCGGCTCGCCCTGAGAGCCCGTCGAGATGATGACGACGCGTTCGTCTGCGATGTCGGCGAGGTCGCGCGGGCCGATGAGGATCCCCTTGGGCATCGTGATGTGCCCGAGCGAGCGGCCGATGTTGGTGTTCTTGCGCATCGAGCGCCCGACGAGGCAGACCTTGCGGTCCAGCGTGGCGGCGGCGTCGACGACCTGCTGGACACGATGGATATTCGAGGCGAACGACGTCACGATGATGCGCCCCGTGCAGCGACTGAAGACCTGCAGCAGGTTGGGCCCGGCGACCCTCTCGCTCGGCGCGAAGCCAGCCCGGTCGGCATTCGTCGAGTCGCCGCACAGCAGCAGCAGTCCCTCGCGCCCGAGCTCCGCCAGCCGCGTGACGTCGGCCGGCACGCCGTCGACGGGCGTTTGGTCGAACTTGTAATCGCCGGTGACGAGCACGGTGCCCAGGTCGGTGCTCAGCGCGACCGCGCTGCAGTCGGGGATCGAGTGCGTCATGTGGATCATCTCGACCTCGAACGGACCCGCGTCGATCTGCTCGCCCGGCTTGACGTCGACGATGTCGACGTCCTTTGCCAAGCGGTGCTCGTCGAGCTTGGAGCGCGCCATCGCCATCGTCAGCGGCCCGCCGTAGACCGGCGGCGCGTCGTCGACGCCGAGCTCGCGCAGCAGGAACGGCAGGCAGCCGAGATGGTCCTCGTGGCCGTGCGTGATGACGATCGCCTCGATGTCCGAGACGCGTCCGCGCAGATAGGCGAAGTCGGGCAGGACGAGGTCGATGCCCATCATGTCCGCCGTCGGGAAGCGCAGCCCCGCGTCGACGAGCACGATCCGGTCCTCGTATTCGAGAACGGTCATGTTCTTGCCGATTTCGCCGAGCCCGCCGAGGGGCAGGACGCGCAGCGCCCCGCTCAAGCGCGCGCTCCGAGCAGGCCGCAGCGCTCGAGCGCGGCACGGATCACATCGCACTCGCCGTCGGTGGCCTCCACGAGCGGAAGTCGCAGCCCGCCCACATCGTGGCCGAGCATATTTAGCGCGGCCTTGAGCGGGATCGGGTTGGTGGTGACGCCCAGGGCCCGGAAGATGGGTCGCAGCGAGCGGTCGATCCGCAGACGCTCGTCGGGCTCGACGGACACCATCCGCTGCATCTGCTCGCCGACGATGTGGCTGGCGACGCAGATCCCGCCCTCGCCGCCCATGTCGAGCGTTCGCGAGAGCGTATCGTCGTTGCCCGCATAGACGCCGAGGCCGTCGATCAGCTCGAGGCTGTCGTCGTTGGCCTGCTTGACGTACTCGACGTGGTCGAGCTGGGCGAGCTCCTCGAGCAGATCGGTGGGCATGTCGGTCGCCGTGCGGGCCGGGATGTTGTAGAGGATGATCGGCTTGTCGGTGGCGCGCGCGACCTCGCTGAAGTGGGCGATCATCCCGCGCCGGTTGGGGCGGTTGTAGTACGGCGTCACCGAGAGCGTCGCGTCGACGCCGAGCTGCGTCGCGCGCTCGGTCAGCGTGACGGCGTGGCGGGTGTCGTTGGAGCCCGTCCCGGCCACGACGGTCTTGCCGGCCGGTGCGTGCCCAACGGCGAGCTCGACCACGCGCAGGTGCTCCTCGTCGCTCAGCGTCGCGGCCTCGCCGGTCGTGCCGCAAGCCACGACGCCGTCCGATCCGTGCGCGCAGACGTACTCCAGCAGCGCGACGAAGGCCTCCTCGTCGACGTTCAGATCGTCGTCGAAAGGCGTCGCGATTGCGGTGAGAATGGCGCCGAGCCGGGGCACGGCCCCAGTATCGCAGGCATGTCGGCCGCCGATCGGCGGCCTTTTGCCACCGCTCGGCCGCGCACGAGGGTGCGCAGCGAACATCAATGAAGGAGAACGGGCCGGTGCCCGTGGCCCGGCGCGGCGGCTCGGGGTCGGCGCCTGGGGTGGGACGAGAAACGACGACATGTTGGACGTTTCTCGTCCCACCTCCGCTGGATCGGTTCCTCCGGGAGGGGTCGGGCCCAGAACGTCCGCATATTGGACGTTCTGGGCCCAACCCCCGCCGCGTCTCTCTCAATGCTGCTGTTCGCCCTAACCGCGCCTCCTGTCAAACGGGCGCGGCTGACACACTGCCTCCCGTGTCCGGCACGCCCCCGCCCGGCCCCTCGGTCACCGAGCTGACCGTCGAGGTCATGGGCGTGCGCTGGAGCGTGCCCGAGGGCGACTTCGCCGTGCTGGACGCCGTCTCGGACGAGGGCGAGGAGGTGGTGCTCGTCGGCTCGCTCGCGCACGTACTCGAAGGCGAGTCGCTCGTCGCAGGCGGTGCGTGGCGGCGACATGCGCGCCACGGCTGGCAGTTCGCGGTCGATCGCGTGCGGATCCAGGAGCCGGTCAGCGAGCAGGCGGTGGCGGCCTACCTGGAGAGCATCAAGCACGTCGGGCCGCGCGGCGCGGCGACGCTCGTGCAGCGCTTCGGCGCCGGTGAGGTGCTGGCCGCGATCGACCGCGACCCCGAGCGCGTACTCGGCCGCGTGCCCGGGATCGGCCCGCGGCGCTTGCCGGGCGCCGTCGAGTCGTGGCGCGGCCAGCGCGAGCTGCGCGAGCTGCGCCTGTTCCTCGACACCCACGGCGTCGACGCCGCATCGGCGTCGCGCATCGCGCGCCATTTTGGGGCGGGCTCGATCGACCGGCTGCAGCGCGACCCCTACGCGATCTGCGAACTGGACGGGATCGGCTTCGCGACCGCCGATGCGCTCGCGCGCGCGCTCGACGTCCCGCTCGACGCGCCGCAGCGACTCGTCGCCGGCGTCCTGCACGCGCTCGGCCAGGCGGAGACCGACGGCCATTGCCATCTGCCGCGCGCCGAGCTCGCCCAGCGCGCGACCCAGCTGCTCGGCGGCGGCGACGTCGACGATGCGATCGACGAGCTGGCGGCGTGCGGGAAGGTCGTCGTCGACGATGCCGGCCGCGTCGCCGACGCGCGCCTGCACGCGATCGAGCAGCGCCTGGCGGCGCACGTGCGCCAGCTACTGCATGACGAACCGGCGCTCGACCTGCGCGCCGTCAAGCGCCCGCGCAGCGGCCCGTTCGTACCCAGCGACGATCAGTGGCGCGGCGTCGCGCAGGTGCTCGAGCACCGCCTCTCGATCCTCACCGGCGGTCCGGGGACGGGCAAGAGCGCAACGATGCGCGCGCTGGTCGACCTGCTCAGGACACGTAAGCGCAGCGCACGCCTGTGCGCCCCGACCGGCAAGGCCGCACGGCGGCTGAGCGAGCTGACCGGAGCCGAGGCTACGACGATCCATCGCCTGCTGGAATGGGTGCCGGGCGAGGGCTTCACGCGCGGCGAGCACGACCCGATCCCGGGCTGCGACGTGCTGATCGTGGACGAGGCCTCGATGCTGTCCGTGCACCTCGCCGAGGCGCTGCTCGCCGCCATCGGGCCGCGCACGCATGTGCTGCTCGTCGGCGACGTCGACCAGCTCGCGCCGGTCGGGCCGGGACGCGTGCTCGAGGACCTGATCGATTGCGGTGCGGTCGCGGCGACGCGCCTCAGTCAGGTGTTTCGCCAGGCGGCCCGCTCGATGATCGTCCGCGCCGCACACGCGATCAATGCCGGCGAGCTGCCCCCGACGCAGCCGCGCGACGGCGACGTGCGCGACTTCTTCTTGATCGCGCGAGACGGCGCTGCAGCGATCTTCGACGAGGTCTGCGCGCTCGCTGCCGCACGGCTACCGGCTCACTACGGCCTCGATCCGGCGGCCGATGTCCAGGTGCTCGCGCCGATGCACAAGGGCCCGCTCGGCATCGATGCGCTCAACGCCGAGCTGCGCGCGCGCCTGAACCCCGACGGAGAGGCGATCGCCGGCAGTGCGTTGCGCGTCGGCGACAAGGTCATGCAGACGCGCAACTCCTACGAGCACGACCTCTTCAACGGCGAGCGTGGCGTGCTCGTCCACCATGACGCCGAGCGCGAGCGCGTGATCTTCGCCGGCGACGACGGCCGCCGCCTCACCCTTCCGGAAGACGCGCTGGACACGCTGCGCCTCGCCTACGCCGCCAGCGTGCACAAGGCTCAGGGCTCGCAGGCGCGCGCGATCGTGGTTCCGCTCTTTCGCGGCCACCACATCATGCTCACGCGCAACCTCGTCTACACCGCCGTCACGCGCGCGCAGGACGTCTGCGTCGTGGTCGGCGAGCGCGCGGCGCTCGCAGTCGCCGTCCGTCGCACCGACGCCCGGCGGCGGCACACGCGGCTGCGCGAGCTCATAGCCGACCGCTGACGCGGCCCGCTAGGACGGCCCCTGCGCCGAGCCCCCGCTCGCGTCGACGTCTGACCGGCACTGAGGGAGCTTGATCCTCTCGAGCAGCTTGTTCTGCCGTTCCAGGGCGCGGTTCTCGCTCGTCTTGAACGTCTCGTACGTGCTCGCGGGGTCGCTGCCCGCCCGGAAGCTCGTGACCGCCTGCTTGGTCGACTCGATCTGAGCGGCGAGCAGCGGCGCGATCTGCGTGTGCTCGTCTTGAAGATCGGTCGGCGGGCGCAGCCGTTCGAACTGCGACCGGCGTCTGGTCTGCACGGCCGCGAGCTTGTCGAGGTAGTCGGCAAGCGCCGAGGCATTCGCGCCCTTGACCCCGCCGATCTGCGCCACCTCCCGCCCGGACTCCTGGCACAGCCGCGTGAATTGCGCGCGGTATTGCGCCGCCGACAGGCGGGCGCCCTTGTTGCCGCCGTCCTCGTTGTCGTCGCCGCACGCTGCGAGCGCGAGCGCGCTCCCCAGCAAGGCGGCGATGATCAGCGGCCTCGTCTTGAACGCCATCACGCTGTGGAACACTAGCCCCGACGACGACGACTGACCAGGCTCGCAACACGCCCCGGCGGGGTGGTGAGCTGGCGGTGGTGGCGCTAGGCTTGGCGGTATGACGACGCTTGTGCTTGGCTCGCCTCCACCGGAGCTGCAGGCGCTGCTCGAGCGCCGCCGCCGCGCGGGCGTGGACCGTCTCGACGAGGTCTGGCAGGGTGTCTTGCACATGGTCCCAGGCCCCAGTGTCGAGCACTCGTTCATCAACCAGCAGCTCGCGGTGCTGCTCGACGCCCCGGCCCGCCGCGCCGGCCTGCTGCCCGGGATGGGCGAGTTCAACCTGGGCGAGTCCGAGTACGACTTCCGCGTGCCCGACGGAGGCCTGCACCGCCCCGG
>Ga0183260_10002150_pt1 | contig 16325 bp, 17 predicted proteins | sample AntDrymUQ4972206_2_FD_129768 | JGI IMG/M metagenome (GOLD analysis project Ga0183260, IMG submission 129768) | Polar desert sand microbial communities from Dry Valleys, Antarctica - metaG UQ497 (22.06) (version 2) (version 2) | ecosystem: Environmental > Terrestrial > Soil > Desert | place...
GACTATCCGCTGACCTTGCTCAAGAACGCCGGGGTGGACCTCTCGACGCCGGACCCAATCCGGATCGCATTCGAGGAGTTCGAACTGGCGCTCACCGAGATGGAGCGCTTAGTGGATGCTGGAGTGCTTGAGCATCAGGCATAGTCCGATTACCTGTCCGAGATTTTCAACATGTAGCTGCCTCCCGAGAAACGAGGGACCATGCCGGCCAATTCACGCGAGCGAAGACGCAAGTGATGACATGGACAGCTGCAGACCGGATTCAGGGATTTCGCCCGACCGTATTCGCGGAGATGAGCGAACTGTCGGCCAGGCACGGGGCCGTCAACCTGGGGCAGGGGTTTCCCGATTTTCCGGGTCCAGACTTCGTCAAGGAGGCCGCGAAACGCGCGATCGATGCCGACCTCAATCAATACGCGCATCCCAATGGCGTGCTCGCGCTGCGGAAAGTGATCGCCGCCGACTGGTCTGAGCGGTATGGCATCGAGGTCGATCCGGATCGTCACGTGACCGTGACCTCAGGCGCCACTGAGGCGATCTTCGACACGATCGTCGCCCTGCTCAACCCCGGCGACGAATTGGTGTCATTCGAGCCGTTCTACGACTCGTATCCGGCTAGCGTCGCGATCGCCGGTGGTACGATGCGGGTCGTCACCCTCCAACCACCCGATTGGCGCTTCCCGGTCGAGGCGCTCAAGTCCGCTGTCACAGGTAGCGCCCGCGTCATCCTCCTCAACACCCCGCACAACCCGACAGGCAAGGTGTTTAGCCGAGTCGAACTCCAGGCGATCGCCGATCTCGCGATCGAGCACGATCTCGTGGTGGTGACGGACGAGGTATACGGCAGGATAACCTACGATGACGCGGTCCACACTTTGATCGCGACGCTGCCCGGGATGTGGGAGCGAACGCTGACGATCAACTCCACCGGCAAGACGTTTTCGCTGACGGGGTGGAAAATCGGGTACGTCATTGGTCCCGAACATCTGCAGGACGCCTTGCGGGCGGTACACCAGTTCGTGACGTTTGCGACCGCTACGCCGTTTCAGGTAGCGATGGCGGAGGCGCTGGTTGCGGCGCGTGAGAACGGGTACTATCCGGCCCTGAGCGCAGCCTACCGCGAGCGGCGCGACCTCCTGACCAGGCAACTTGTCGACATCGGTCTACCGGTGTTGAACGTCGAAGGCAGCTATTTCACGATGGCGTCGTTCGACCACCTTGATTTCGTCGACGATGTCGCGTTTTGTCGTTGGTTGATTGAGGAGGCCAAAGTCACGCCGATCCCGCCGTCAACCTTTTACCTGGATCCGGGATCGGCGCCAAAGCTGGTCAGGTTCTGCTTTGCCAAGCAATTGGCGACAATTGTAGAAGCTGGCCGCCGCCTCAAGCAGGTCGACTGGGCACGTGTCTGTAATCCGACAGGTTGATGGGAACATGGGAGAACCGCGGTGAATGCAATCGAACGGATCGAATCGACCGGAGTCATCGCGATCGTGCGCCTCGATGACTACTCCAGGGCCGTAGACCTCGTCCGCGCCTTGATCGACGGTGGAATCGACGCAGTCGAGTTTACGTACACCAATCGCCAAGCGGGATCGGCAATTGAAGCCATCAAGTCCGCACTCGGCGATGACGTGCTGGCCGGAGCGGGCACCGTGCTCGACCCCGAAACGTGCCGGTCCGCGGTTCTTCAAGGGGCCGACTTTATCGTGACGCCAACATTGAACGTGTCCACTATCCGGCTTTGCCAGCGCTACTCCGTGCCGACTGTGATCGGCGCGTTCACGCCAACCGAGATCCTCAGCGCCTGGGAATCAGGGGCGACCTTTGTCAAGGTCTTCCCGGCGAGTGCTGTCGGACCTCGCTACCTCAAGGATGTCAGCGGTCCGTTGCCCCAGGTCAAGCTGATCCCGACCGGAGGGGTCAGCACCGAGAACGCCGGCGAGTACATCCGGGCGGGGGCCAGGGCGGTCGCGCTTGGCGGAAACCTTGTCGACGCGGCGACGGTCGCCAACGCGGATTGGTCCACGATCGCGGCCAGGTCGAGAGCGGCGGTGGAAGCGGTTCGATTGGCTCGTGCCGGTTGATCCGCGCACAATCGTTGAAAGAGTTTGTACACTTGGCGGAAGGAAGAAGACTTTCGCAAACGCACAACCGGACGGAGCGACATGACGGATCATGACATTCGACTGCCACTACTCAAGCGTCTGGCCGAACAGGCGATGTCCGATCAGTCGTTCCGTGATGCGGCTCGCGACGATCTCGACGAGGCATTGATAAAGTTTGGCTACCGCCTCAATGAGTCGGAACTGCCGCTGGTCCATCGCTTCCGGGACGCATTGGCGGAGGCCGGCGTCGACCTCTCCCTGGCGTCCGAGTTGAGCCTGGAGATCGACGACGACCTCAGCATCGAAGACCTGGCCAATCTTGAGTTGGCGGTCCGGAACACGTCATCATGAATTGCGCCCGGAACTCCTCCCCGCACTTGACGCTGCGCATCTACTCTATCGGTTGCGTCCCGAACAGGCGATCTCCCGCATCGCCCAAACCGGGCCGGATGAAGCGATTGGCGTCCAGCTCGCGATCCACGCCGGCCACGTAGATGCTGACGTCGGGGTGATGCCGGTAGACATTCTGGACACCTTCCGGAGCGGCGATGATGCCCACGAACTTGATCCACGACGCGCCCCACTCCTTGAGCGCCGTGATCGCATCGACGGCCGATCCCCCCGTCGCCAGCATCGGATCGAGCACGATCACGAGATCGTTCGGGCACGACGGCGGCAGCTTGTTGTAGTAGCTCACCGGTCGGTGGGTAGTTTCGTCACGGTACATGCCGAGGTGCCAAACGCCGGCGCGAGGCAGCACATCGGCGGCCGCTTCGACCATGCCCAACCCGGCCCGGAGAATTGGCGCCAACCCCACGCTGATGTTGACCTGATCGCCGACCGCTTCCTCGAGCGGCGTCCGATACGGGATGCGAGCTGACGGCAAGTCCTGGGTGGCCTCGTAGATCAGGAGGGTCGTCAACTCGCGGGCAAGTTCCCGAAACGTCTTGGTGTCGGTACGCTCGTCGGACAGCCATGTTTTCTTGTGTTTGACGAGCGGATGTTGGCTGACATTGAGTGTCGGCACATGTGGCGTCGCATTCCTCACGGTCATTCGGCAATCCCCATCGAGCAATGAACCAGGTTTAGAGCAGGCCGAGTTCCCGGATCAATTCGAACCCCTCTTCGGTCGGACCTTCCGGAATGTACTCGAGACTGACCCATCCGGAATATCCGGAGCCGTCAATCGCCTGGAACAAACGCGCAAAGTCGATTTCTCCCGAACCTGGCTGATGTCGTCCGGGGACGTCGGCGATCTGAATGTGGGCGATCTCACGTCCATGTTGCTCGATGAAGGCGAACGGGTCTTCGCCCATGCGGATGGCGTGGTAAATATCGAATTGAAGACCGACGTTCTGGCTTTCGGTTTTTGCGATGAGGTCGAGCACCGACTGGGTGGTAGGGAGGGCGAAATCCGGCACATCGAAACTGTTGACTGGTTCGATCGTCAATTGCACACCGATCTGATCAAGCGCCTCGCCGGCGAGTTCCACGTTTTCGGCGAGCACATCGCGGGAATTCGGTTCCGATCCGAGCTTGCCGGCAAGGCAATTGATCCGGGGTGGCCGCAGAATGGCGGCGTAGTCGACCGCGAGCTTGAGCCCGGTGGCGAACTCGCCGCGGCGAGCCGGTTGGGCGGCAATGCCGCGATCGCCAGCCGGCCAATCGCCGGCCGGGAGGTTGAAGAGCACGAGTTCGAGGTTGTTCCGTCTAAGTGCTTCGAGCACCGTCGCCGGTTGCTCAACGTAGGGAAACAGAAGCTCGACGCCCCTGAAACCCGCCTCGGCGGCTCGCTCGAATCGCTCCAGCAACGGATACTCTGTAAACAGCATCGTCAGATTGGCGGCAAGTTTCGGCATGGCAAGGTTTTCCTTCTGTCAGGACCATCGCAACATGATCGAGTATCTGCATATCATTCTGCCAGAGTTGGCGGCGCCACGGGCGATTGCGGGTCACTTGCCTTGCCGATCGCGTGACGCCACGACATGCTAGCGGTGCGCCACGTGTCCAAGGCTTTCGGGGCGACGCAGGCGAATGCCGATGTCTCACTCGAGATCGAAGCAGGAGAGATCGTCGGCCTGGTTGGGGAGAACGGCGCCGGCAAGTCGACGTTGCTTTCAATGATCGCGGGATTTATGAAACCGGATGCCGGCGAGGTCCTGATCGACGGTCAGGCGACTCAATCGGGATCGGCAATGGCCGCTCGAAACGCGGGCATCGGCATGGTTCACCAGCATTTGTCGCTTGTTCCGACCTTCACCGTTCGGGAACAGGTCGCGCTCGCCGGTTGGAGAGAGCAGACCCTGCCGGGTTTGCTGGCAGGCGATCTCGATGGCGATGCCGTGATCGAGCACCTGCCCCTGGGCAAGCGTCAGCGACTCGAAATAGCCAAGTCGATGATCGCAAACCCCAAAGTCCTGCTCCTCGATGAACCAACGTCGATCCTGGCCCCCACCGAAGTCGAGGCGCTGTTCGAGTTACTGAATCTGCTTCGGGACGATGGCACTTCGATCGTCATCGTCACTCACAAACTGCGTGAAGTGATGTCCATTGCCGATCGAATCGTGGTGATGACCAATGGGCGAATCGCAGGCTCTTTGTCGCGCGTTAACGAGACCTGGCCCGACGCCACGGAAGGCGGAATCCTCTCCTTGATGTTCGATTTAGCCGACGAACCCGATGTAATCGGAGGCGGAGGACCGCCCGAACGCGGAGATCGCTTGTCTATCGGCCAGCAATCGCCAACCGTGCTTGCTTTGAGCGGTGTTGGCGCCGTTCGAACACTCGGGTCGCAACAGCTTCGGGATATTGAATTTGAGCTGTTGGCTGGTCGCATTCACGCCATCGTCGGCGTCGACGGGCAGGGCCAAACCGAGCTTGCCGAAACCATTGCCGGGTACAGGCTGTCCGCCGGCAGCATCCAACTGGCGGGCCAGAACATCGCGCTGCACTCCGCGGCCGAGCGCGCGGAGGCAGGTATCGGTTTGCTGGTGGACGATCGACTTGGCGAGGCGGCGGTTGGCTCATTCACGGTTGCGGAAAACCTCGCGCTCAAGCGACCTCGGGACGGAAAAATGGAGCGGTGGGGATTCTTTCGCGGGGCGGCGATGACTGACCACGCCCAATCGACTATCGATGGCTGGGATGTCCATCCCCGGGACCCGGAGATTCGATTCGATACGTTGTCTGGTGGAAACATGCAACGTATCCTGGCGGCTCGCGAACTCGACCGAACGCTGAAGGTGCTGGTGGCCGTCAACCCGGTGCACGGGCTCGATGTCCGCACAACGGCGTTCATGTGGCGGCAAATGCGGGTCCTTTGCAATGATGGAGGCGCAGTGCTCTACTTCACCTCCGACCTGGACGAAGCAATCGAACACAGCGATTTGCTCGCGGTCATGTTCGATGGACGAGTCTCGCCGATGATGGCCCCGCACCAGACCAATCGACGCGAACTCGGGTCGATGATGGTGAACGGCTGGTGAACGCTGTGCCCGTCACATCCGGGGAACGCACCCGTCACGACACGCCGGGCGCCGACACGGCGCTGGCGTCGCTGCTCGAATCGCTCCTGGCGATCGCGTTGGCGATTGCGATAGCGGGATTGATCCTGATCATTGCCGGTCACGATCCCCTCAATGTTTTTTCCCAACTGGTAGACCGAACACTTCTGCGTTCGGCCGGACTGGAGGAGGTGCTGGTTCGGACAACACCGCTCCTTCTGGCGGGCCTCGCCGTGCTGATCGCGGCCAAGGCTGGGTTGTGGAACATCGGCGTCGACGGGCAGGTGCTGGTCGGCGCGATCGCGGCGGCCGTCGTCGGCGCCTGGCTCGTCGATGCGAGCCGCCCCGTGCTGTGGGCGGGAGCGATGCTCGCCGCGATCGTCGGCGGCGCGGTGTGGACAATCGTCCCCGCGCTGTTACGAGCCTTCTGGGAAATCAACGAGATCGTGACGACGATCATGTTCAACTACATCGCGATCTCGATGACCGCCTGGCTGGTAAAGGGTCCGCTTCGGGACCAGACCCTGGTCGCGCCGCAGACGCCGCTGATTCCGCCAGAGCTGCGGTTTGTCGGGCTTGGCGACACGAGGGTCCACATCGGGCTCGTTTTCGCGGTGGCGATATGGATCGCGGCGTCATTTTGGTTGCATCGATCGGTCGCGGGGCTCGAAGTGCGCGCGGTTGGTGAAAGTCCGCGCGCGGCGCGGCACGCGATGATACCGGTGACTGTTGTGCTGGCGGTTGCGCTTGTCGCCAGCGGCGGATTGGCCGGCGTGGTTGGCGGCAACGATGTGCTCTCGACCAAGGGCACGTTTCAGGCGGAGTGGTACCCCGGCTATGGTTTGAGCGCATTTGCGCTGGTCTTCCTGGCGCGGCGTCATGTGCTTGCCTTGCTACCGGCGGCGCTTTTCCTGGGCATGCTGGCGTACGGGGCCGACGTGATGCCGCGGGCGGCCGGTATCCACTCCGCATTCTTCGCGTTGTTCGAGGGAATCTTGCTGATTGTGCTGGCCGCCTTTCGGTGGCGCCCTTGGCGACGCAAGAGCGGTGGCCACCGATGAGCGTCGAAGCGATCGCCACCGCATTGATCGCCGCCGCGATCCTGACATCGATGCCGCTGATGCTCGCGGCCGTGGGCGAGGCGATCGCGGAACGGGCCGGTTTGCTCAACCTCGGGATCGAGGGTTCGATGCTGTGCGCCGGATTCGCGTCGTTCTGGCTGACGTTGAAGACCGATTCGGTGACGCTTGGACTCCTGATTGGCGCGGCGGTTGGACTTGCTATCGGTCTGGTGTTCGGGACGCTCGCGACCGTGTTAAACGCGAATCAGGTGGTGCTCGGTCTGGGCGTCACGTTGGCGGGGACCGGCGGCACGGCGTTCCTGTTCCGGGAGGTATACGGCTCCGACCAGCCATTGCTTTCCGGTGGACCGGGCCGACCGTTTGAGGGCTGGTTCGATTGGCTCCCGGTGATTGGTCCCGCGATTGGCGATCAGCGGTGGTTCGTGTTTGTGGCCTGGTTCATGGTGCTGGCCGGGCATCTTTTCCTGGTGCGAACTCCTTCGGGATTGCAACTTCGAGCCGCCGGGGAATCGCCGTTCGGGCTGGAGGCGGTGGGCGGCAACGTAACAATGGTGAGAATTGGGGCGGCCGCGATTGGCGGCGTGTTCTACGGGTTTGGCGGAGCGGCGCTGGCAGTGGTTGAACTCGGTTTCTTCAGCCCTGGGAGTACGGCGGGAGCCGGGTTCCTGGCCGTGGCGCTGGCGATGTTGGGACGGCTTTCGCCCTTGCGCGTGGCGCTCTTCACGCTGGCATTCGGTTTGCTGACCGGTCTCGACATCGGATTGCAAATTGCCGGCGTCGATGCCCGTCCAGAGTTCCTGCGCATGCTGCCATATGCTGGAATCGTGATTGGCCTCGTGGCGCTGGGCCGCGGCGTCCGCATGCCGCGCGCCCTGGGGCAGGCGTACGGTGGAATCTCCTCACGCCGGTAGGCAAGGCCGCCGCGACCTCGTACGATTGTGGTTTGCGATACGCATCGCGTGCGCCCGCATTTCAGCCAGAACCCAACGAGGACCTTGCCATGAATCCCCAATCGCTTTGCTCAAACAAACCCGCGACCTGGTGGAGAGCGCTTGTCCCGTTCTGCCTGCTGGCTTCAGGCATGGGTCTGGCGCCGAACTACGGATTGGCGGAGGAGACGACCGTCGACCGGGTGGCGATCGTGACGCCGGCCAGCCGAACCAATCAGGGTTGGGACCAGCAAGGAGTCGACAACCTGGTGGAAGTTGGCGAGACGCTCGACATTGAGGTCGAGGTTGTCGAGGATGCCGGGTATGACGACATCACCCCGATCCTGAACGACCTCGCCAGCGATGGAACCGACCTGATCGTCTGTCATGCATCGGGTTACCAGACGGTTTGCCCGGAATTCGCACAGGAATCGGGTATTCCGGTTGTGGTGATCGAGAATCCGGGCGCGGTGATGGACGATTTGATTGCCGACATCGAAACCCAGGCTCAGGAGGCCTCCTTTCTCGCCGGAGTCGTCGCGGGATTGGAGACGAGAAGCGGCACGGTCGCAGTGGTCGTGAGCGGCGAACCCCCGACCTGGAACTATATGACCGTCGGCTTCGCCGAGGGGCTCCACTCCGTGAATCCGGAGGCAACGTTGATTTACCAGGTGATCGGCGAAGCGGCGTATGACGATGCGCCGAATGCGAAGCGGGTGACCGAATCCGCGATCGCGGCTGGAGCGGATGTCGTGTTCGGGATGGGTGACGGAGCCTCGTTCGGGATGATCCAGGCCATCAATGAGCACAATCAGGACCTTGAGCCGGAAGAACAGGTCTGGTTCATCGACGTGATCGGCGACAAGTCCGGGTCCGATGCCGGGCAGCACCTCCTGACGTCGGTGCTGTTCGACTATCGCGGCGCATACACGGAGTTGATCCAGCAGCTGCGGGAGGGCTCTTTCGGCGAGATCCATACAATGAACCTCGAAAACGACGGCGTGCGACTCCTTGAGTTTGCCGCATTCGCCGATCCGGACACAGTGGAAACTGTCGATGCCGTGCGGGTCCAGATCGTGGATGGCGACATCGTGGTTTCGGCAATTGGCGATGCCGATGGTCTCCGCGAGCGCCTCGACGAGCTGTTCCCGCATTAACCGTGGTCATGGAAGGCGCGCTGGCATGACAACCTGGCCGAGATTTAACATGGCCTCGGGTCCGGTGGACGTGACCGCCGAGACGCTGCGCGCGATGCAGCGACCGGTGCTCTACCACTACGACCCGGCGTTCATCGAGATTTTCGCGCACACGACCGACCTCCTGAGGCAGGTGTTCAACACCAGGTACGATGTCGTGATTGTGCAGGCCGAAGCGATCCTCGGATTGGAATCGGCGGTGGCGTCGCTCGTCGCCCCCGGCGACAAGGTCCTGAACCTCGTCTCCGGCGTGTTCGGCAAGTGGATGGAGGACTTCATCGTCAGGTATGGCGGCGACCCGGTCGAGTTGGCCGTGCCCTACAACGCGGCGATCGATCCCGACTATGTGCGTCGCGTGCTGCAGGCGATACCAGGCATTAAATACCTGACGGTGGTGCACTCCGAGACGCCGTCGGGGACGGTCAATCCGGTGCGCGAGATTTGTCGCATAGCGCGCGAGTTCGGCGTCATCTCGATTGTCGACACCGTCTCCGGTCTGGGCAGCGAACTCCTCAGTCCCGAGGACTGGGCCATGGACGTGGCTGTGGCCGGACCTCAAAAGTGCCTGGGCGGCACGCCGGGACTGTCGCTGATTTCGGTGAGTCCCCAAGCATGGTCGGCGATGGAGGGTCGCGCCGAGCCACTGCGGGGGTCGATCCTCTCGCTACTGGACTGGAAGACGACCTGGATCGAGCAGCAACGGTTTCCGCACACGCCGTCAGTGACCGAGATCTACGCGCTGGAATCGGTGCTCGAACAAACGCTTCGCGAAGGACTCGAATCGTTGGTCGGAAGGCATCGGTCAAGTGCGCGGGCCGCGCGCGCCGCGGTCAAGGCGCTTGGACTCGAGCTTTGGCCCGAATCCGAGGAGATCGCGACCGCCTGTTGCACAGCGGTGAAAGTTCCCGATGGCGTGACCGATCGCGACGTGATCGAAACGCTTCGCTCGCGCTACGGAATCATGATCGCCGGCGGCTACGGAGAGTTGGCCGGCAAGCTGATTCGTCTCGGTCATATGGGGCAGGCCGCGCACCCCGCACTGGTGGTGGCCCAGGTCGGGATGCTGGAACGAACCCTGCTTGACCTTGGACTGGACATCGAGCCAGGTTCGGGCGTGGGCGCCGCGATCACCGCCTTCGCGGGCTGGGACGACGCCACACGTACGTATCCGCTTTGACCCGAACTATTCATCAAGACCGCCAAACAGGGAGTGGCCGTCCCTTGTGGCGGCCAACCGGTGTGGGCGAATCCGAAACTTGTCTCCGTCTGCATGAGTTGGCCGGCACGAGACCGGCCACAACCAGTAGGCTGCGCTGGTGAACAGTCTGAATTAGAGCGGATCGCGAAATGGTTGACGCCTACCGTCTTGGTAGGGCTGCGGAGCTTGCTCCGCCCGTCTTCCGCCAAGATCGTCAACCTTTGTGAAACCGGTCTAGACCTCTTCGCAACGTGCTCCAACAAACGCAAAAACGACCGGCCCCAACAAGGGGACCGGCCGTTTTTGGGAGAATCCTATTGATCCATCAACCGAATGTCTTCGGCGCGTGGGCCCTTGGGTCCCTCGCCGAGGCGGAATTCGATGTGATCGCCCTGATAGACGCGGGCGCCGTTGAGCGCGGACTGGTGGAAGAAGACATCTGCCCCACCGTTGTCCTGCTTGATGAAGCCGAAGCCCTTGAGGTCGTCGAAACGATCGACGACGCCGGTCACCAGCGGAAGGGTCGAAGGATCGACATCGGACTGGAATCCACGTCGAGCGCCCCCGCCACCGCCATTCTCGGAACGGGCCGGGGCCGGGTTCGGGTTGGATTCAAGAACCGTGACGGAATCTGCAGCTGGTCCCTTGGGACCCATGCCTACGGTGAACTCGACGCGGTCGCCCTCGCCAAGATTCTGATAGCCGACGGCGGAACGGTGGACAAAGAGGTCTTCCTCACCACCATCGCGCTCGATAAAACCGAAACCCTTCTCAGGGTTGTACCACTTGACTGTTCCCGTAGGCATTGTGCTGTGCTTCCTCGTGTTGCCGTATCGTCGGCGCACCAAACCGACACTAGAAGTCCCGAGCAACTCAGTTTGCGCGGAGTGCATAGTCAACGTACCACGCGAGGCCGGGCTTGTCCACTATCTACAAAGGCAATTCGCCAAACAACCAGAGTCCGGGCGTCGACAGTTCGCATCGCGGCGGTTCACCGCATCGCGGGTCGTTGGGCAGCGAACGCCCTGACCAGAATGTCCTCAATCACCTCGGTCTTGGCATTGGCGTACTGCTGCACGTTGTCCCAGGTGTGGCTGCCCAGTTCGAGCTTGTATCGTGCATAGGGCAGGCGATCGTCGTCGTTGGCGCGAAGCCAGTCCCGAAAGGCGCGATTTCGCTGGATTTCGGGCGATCCCCGGGTCCATACATGCAGGTTGAGATCGATTTCGGACCCCTTGAACACGCGATGCGGTTCGACGCCGTCGAACAGCGGGTTGGGTCCGGCCACCGGTTCGCTGATCCGCGGCACGTATCCCGCCGCTTCGAGATCGGGGCTGTCGGCGACGACAAGCAGGATGTCGACGATCGGTTTGGCGGCGAGACCCGGCGCCGAGTACGAACCGATGTGTTCGACGATTATGGCGCAATCGCCGAGCGCGTCGAAAATGCGAGCACGATCGCGATCGCACCGCCGACGGGAGTTGGGGCATTGAGCGGGTGATGCCAGGCAGGAGTTTGACGAGTCATGCGAGGCTTCCTTTCGGTTGTCGCAAATCAGCCTCGCATTGTACCGCGGTCGGACTCCTCTTTTGCGTTCGGTTGCCCAAACTTCGGACTCAATCGGTGGATGCGGAGCGAAGCCAAAGTGCAAGTGCTTAACGCCAACTACCATCGCGGGAGCAGTTTTTCCCAATTCGGGTCGACGGTGCGCCGCATGTAGGCGACGTCGTCACGATCGCGATAGGAACATCGCTGGAAGCGCTCATTTCCACGCTGCAGGGCCTCGCGATCGATTTCAATGCCAAGCCCCGGCGCCTCCGGAACTAAGACACTGCCATCCACGAACTGGATCTTGCCTCCCATGATCACCTCATCTTCTTCATGCAACCATGGGTAATGGGTATCCGCATCATACGTCAACGCGGGAATTGCGGCGGCGAGATGGGTCATTGCCATCAGCGAGATGCCGAGATGGGAATTGGAGTGCATGCTCAAGCCGAGTCCGAAGGTTGAGCAAATTCGGCCCAGTTCAACGACCGAGCGCAAACCACCCCAGTAGTGGTGATCACCGAGTATCACCTGGACTGCGTTCCTGGCGATCGATTCGGGAATGTCGTCGAAGCTGGTGACACACATATTGGTGGCCAGCGGCATGTCTATACCCCGTTCCTGCAAACCTTTGCGAACGGCGGACATACCCTCGATTCCTGGCGTTGGATCCTCGAAATACTCCAGTGTCGCCGCCAGTTGAGTCCCGACCTCAAGCGATGTGTCGACGGTCCAGGCGCAATTGGGGTCGATCCGGAGCGGGACGTGCGGTCCAAGAGCGTCCCGCAGCGCCCGGATCGTCGCGATCTCCACATCTGGTGGGAAGACGCCGCCCTTCAATTTGATGCTCTTGAACCCATAGATATCGATCATCTGGCGCGCCTGGGCCACGATCGATTCCGGTGTCATCGCTTCGCCGTAAGTATCCTGACAGGTGTCGTCCCCTTCGCCACCGCCTCCGGCATGCTTGTAAAACAGGTAGGCGCTGAACGGCACAGCGTCCCGAACCCTGCCCCCAAGCAACTCACTTACTGGAGCGCCCATTGCCTGTCCGGAGAGGTCGAGAGCAGCCACCTCGATCGGGCCGTAGGTGCGAGTTAGAAAATGATTCGTGAGACGCGGCGTGAGGTCGAAATTCCTGAAGACCGGATCGAAGTTGCTGGGGTTGGGAAAACCCAGGCGCCCATCGACAACCTTCAGGATTGCATTCAGGTTCAGCGGATCGAGGCCGATGATGTGAGGGCGAAGCGCCATTAGGTCATCGAACGTACTGCTCGAAAACGACGCTTCGCCAAATCCAGAGAACCCTTCCTCGCCGACGAGCTCCACCACGATCCGGTTCACGTAAGGCTCATGCAGACCAACGGCATTGCGAAGAGGTGCATCCCTGATGGCCACCGGGGTTACGATTACATCCGCAATCTTCACTCAGCCTGCCTCCATGAGAAAGCGTTGCCACGTCTTCCGTCTCTTGTCCCTGCGTGTCTGTTGCGAGACACATCGCAGTATTTTATGCACTGAATCGATGTATGAACTTTGTTCGCCGGAGCGAGAAGCGATAGCCCATTCTTGCGTTGTTTGCGGTTTTCGGGGGCCCATTACGAAAGCGGGAAGACGTCCAACACGCATTTCACCCGCTCATCGGACGGCTCAGCATCGAACTTGAACGCCATATGGAGTGACTACTGCCTCACTCGTGACACGATCTGGACCGGATTGATGAAGCGCAGCGCCAGGATGAGCACTGATGTCGTCATCGCCATATAGATCACAGCCATCGCGTTAATGGATTGCGTGGGACGAATCCCGGCCGAGAACGTCGCGTAGTAGAGCGACACAACCAGTGTCTGGCTGGAGGCGCCCGCGGTCAGGAAGGTCAGCTCGAACATGGCGATTGTGCGGACCAGCGCCAACAGGCCGGCCGCCAGCACTCCCGGAATCGCGAGGGGCAGCAACACCCGGGTAAAGATGCGGAAGCGAGAGGCTCCCAGCATTGACGCCGACCGTTCCAGGTTCGGATCGATTTGTTCGATGAACGGGACCATGATCACAACCACGAACGGGAACGCCGGCACCAGATTTGCGATGATCACCCCACTGAGATTGCCGGCGAGTCCGTACTCGTAGAGCATGGTCGCTAATGGTATGCCGTAGGTGATCGGTGGCACCATGATCGGTAGGAGCAGCACCAAAAAAACGAGCCCCTTTCCTCGAAAATTGAGGCGGGCCAGGGCGTAGGCGGCGGGGACGCCGACAAGCAGGCTCAGGGCGACGACAGTGACTGCGACAATCAGCGTGACTCGCAACACCCGCCAAAGATTGAATTCCTCGACGGCGAACACGTACCACTTGGTCGAAAAACTGTCGGGCAGCCAGCCGCCAAACCAGGTGTTCGCGAACGAACTGAGCAAAACCGTGGAAAAGATGCCTCCAATGAGGGATATAAAGAAGAGGATGAACGCGTATAGGAGCCAGGCGCTTGGGCTAAACCGCGACGCCCTTGCTCGTGTCCGTTTTTCGGGGTGACTTGTTTCGCTCATCGTTTCGGTGCTCCTTATCCTTTGCCGCCTGAGGATGGCCCACGATAAAAACGGGCTCGACCTCCCAGGACGATGACCAGGACCAGAACCTCGATGCTGGCCATGACGATCGCGATCGCAGAGGCGGCTCCGAAGTCGAATCGCTCATAGGCGGCCTGCCACGCGGCAAGCGCGATCACGCGTGTTTCTCCCGCTGGTTGACCGACCATGACGGCCGACGGAAAAACGGCGAATGTTGCCACGAACGAAAGCGCGAATGCAGTGGCGATGCCCGGAATCATCAGCGGCAGCATGATGCGCTTGAAGCGTTGCCAACCACCCGCTCCGAGCATTTGCGCCGCGCGCTCCAGGTTCGGATCGATTCCCGAGACGAACCCGAGCAGGATCAGGAAGACCACCGGGAACTCGGCGATCGTCAGCGAGATGATGACGCCGGTTCGGTTGTGGACGAGACGCATCGGGTCGTCGGTTATTTGGAGCAGCTCGAGGGTCTTGTTGAACCAGCCGCTGGGTCCGAAGAAACTCAGCATCCCCTGCGCGATCAACACTGTACCGAGCGTCATCGGGATCACGAACAGTCCGGTGATGAATCGTTGACCTCGCACTTTGCGCCGCATTCGATAGGTGAGCGGTATGGCGACTGCCAGGTTGATCAGCGTTGCTGGCAGCGCCAGCCGGAACGTGTTCCAGATTGTCGCGCGTTCCCTGGCGTCGCCGAAGAAATTGCGGTAGTTCGCGAAGCGGCCGCCTGACTCGGTGTCGAACGAGAGCTGGAACCCGTAGATAAATGGATAGATGAAGAGCACGAGCACGAGCAAAACTGCTGGCCCAAGCAGCACGATTGCCAGCCAGTTCGCCCTGAATCGACGTGCGGCGCCAACACTCGGGCTTTCAAGCGCAGGTTTCGTCAGTTTCCCGGCCGTACCGTTCACACGCTCACATCTTCCGCCGCGAACACGAAGAGCCGGTCAGCGGGCAAGCGCACGTCGATGCGATCACCTTGGCTCCATTCGCTTTCGGAACGGGCGATCAAGTCCTGCGGCAGAGCGCCATGAATACTGATCTCCGTGCCTTGTCCGAGAAACTCAACTGTCTGCACGACTCCCTGCAATGTGTTCCTGCCTGGCTCGCCGTGCGCCAGCAGTTCGATGTGCTCAGGACGGATTGCGGCGATCGCGTCGTCTCCAGGCGCGAGCAAACCTTGGGGCGTGCCGGTGAGTTCGATGCCCGATTCCATGACGACGACGATGCCATCATCGACAATCGCCGAAACGCTTACGGGTAGGAGGTTGCGCGCGCCGAGGAAGTTGGCTGCGTACGCGCTCGTCGGCTGCAAATAGACTTCGCGAGGGGTGCCGACTTGCCGGATCCGGCCGTGTTCCATCAGCACAACCCGGTCGGAGAGCGAGAGCGCCTCTTCCTGATCGTGAGTGACATAAATCGTTGTCAATCCCAACGCCTGATGAAGCCGGCGAATCTCGGTTCGCATTTCCATGCGGAGCTTTGCGTCGAGGTTGCTCAATGGCTCGTCCATTAACATCAACCGGGGCTCGGTGACGACGGCCCGGGCGATCGCAACCCGTTGTTGTTGTCCGCCAGAAAGCTGCGCCGGATACTTGTCCCGGTGCTCCACAAGCTTCACGAGAGAAAGAATCGCGTCCACACGCTCACTGATCTGCGCTTTGGGGACGCGTTGCATCTCCAAGCCGAAGGCGACGTTTCGACCTATGGTAAGGTGCGGGAAGAGGGCATAGTTCTGGAACACCATTCCGAACCGGCGGCGTTCGGATGGCGTTCGCATGATGCTCTCACCGTCGAGCTCAATATCACCCACATCGGGCGCCAACAGGCCAGCAATGCAATTAAGGGCGGTAGTCTTTCCACATCCAGAGGGGCCGAGGAGGCTTATGAATTCGCCCCCTCGCATATCCAGGTCGAAGTCTTGCAAGGCAGCGTGATCCGCAAACCGCTTTGTCAGTCCGCGGATCCGCAGTCGCTCGATCCGCGGTTCCGGCAAGATTGATCCTGGTGGCGCGGTTGTGTCAAGTTGTACGACATTCATCCGCGTCTGCGCACTCATAGACAACCTTGCGTGGACGCATTTCGGCCGTTTCAATGAAGTTAGCCCGCATCGTCGCTAAGCGACAGGCACGGTTAACTTCCAGGAGCGCGGTACCTAGTTCACTTTGCCACTGCCGATACGTTCGTCCCAAATCTCGAA
>Ga0183260_10002151_pt1 | contig 16319 bp, 15 predicted proteins | sample AntDrymUQ4972206_2_FD_129768 | JGI IMG/M metagenome (GOLD analysis project Ga0183260, IMG submission 129768) | Polar desert sand microbial communities from Dry Valleys, Antarctica - metaG UQ497 (22.06) (version 2) (version 2) | ecosystem: Environmental > Terrestrial > Soil > Desert | place...
GCCTAGCGTCGGCTAGGGCTGGGCGGGTCGGTGGCTGCGGCCGTCGACCTCGAAGAAGAGCTGGGCGGCGGCGATCTGCACCGCCACCGACCAGCTGGGATAGGCGTGCACGGTCTGGGCCAGCCGTCCGGTGAACAGGCCCGTCCGCATGGCCAGCGCCACCTCGTGGATGACCTCACCGGCGGCCGGCCCGACGACGGTGGCGCCGAGCACCCGTCCACCAGCGGCGCGACCGAGCAGACGCCGGGGGCCGGCGATGAGCTTCAGGTAGCCGTCGGTGCGGCCGCTGACGATGGCCCGATCCAGGGCATCGAAGGGCACCACCGCCACCCGGCCCTGTGCGTCGACGGCCTCCGCCTCGGTCATCCCGACATGGGCGACCTCGGGGTCCGTGAAGGTGATCCAGGGGATGGCGGCGGTGTCGAACCGCTGCGGCCGGAGCCGTCGCCAGCTCGATAGGGCGTTGGTGGCGGCGATGAGCCCCATCCGGGCGGCGGCGTGGGTGAACGGCAGGCGGCCGGTCACGTCGCCCACCGCGTAGATGCCGCGCACGTCCGTGGCCATGGTGTCATCGGTGCGAACGAAGCCCCGGTCGTCGGTGCCGACACCGACCTCGTCGAGACCGAGACCGTCGGTGACCGGGCGGCGGCCGACCGCCACGAGCACCCTCTCGACGTCGAGGTTCGACCCGTCTGAGAGGTGGAGCCGGGCACCGTCGTCAGTGGGCTCGACCCGCTCCAAGGAGGTAGCGACCCGCACTGCGATGCCGTCGGCCCGCAAGGCTCGCTCCACGACCGCGGAGGCCTCGGGCTCCTCCTTGGAGAGCAGCTGGTCGGCCGCCTCGACGACGGACACCTGCGTACCCAGTCGAGCCAGGGCCTGGGCCAGCTCGCAGCCGATGGGGCCGCCGCCGAGGACGGCGAGGGTCCCAGGTCGGGTACGGAGGTCGAAGACGTTTTCGTTGGTGAGGATGTCGATCCCGTCGAGGCCGGGGATGGGCGGCGCGATCGGCGCGGCGCCGGTGGCCACCACGATGCGGCCGGCCCGCATCGCGGTCCCATCGACGATGGCGGTACGGGGATCACGCAGCTCGGCCCGACCATGGACGACGGTGACGCCCTGCGCCGCCATGGCGGCGTCGTCCTCGTTGGCGGCGATGGTGCCGACGGCGGCCCGCACCCTACCCATCGCCTCGTCGAAGGAAGCCCCCTCTGCCGCGGCGGCCAGGAGGGCCTTGGAGGGCACGCAGCCGGTGAAGGTGCAATCGCCCCCGATCGGGCCCTCTTGCACGATGGTGACCGACGCCCCGCGGCGGGCCGCCGTCTGCGCCGCGCTGATCCCGCCCGCTCCGCCGCCGATCACCAGCAGGTCGATGTCCATGGATGCTCCCTGATCGGCGTGCGGGTCAGTCTGGCTGACCGTCCGTGCGCACTGCGCTCAGCGGGCCTGCACGACCCACGAGCCCGAACCGAGCCGGATGCCATCGTCGTGGCGGTGGCCCTCCAGCACGGTACGGAGCGTCGCGCGGAGCCGGTCGACGAGGTGTCGATCGGGTTCGAACATGAGGTACCCGGTGGGGAGGAGTCGGAGGTAGAACTCGACCGCCTCGTTCACGTCACCCCGACCGATGAGGAGCTCTCGGTCGAGTGGCTCGATGGTCACGTCGACGAAGCCGGCATGGCTGAGCACGGAGAAGATGTGCTCGGCCCGGGCCAAGGAGAACGGGCCGGGAGCATCGGGACCGGGCGGGGGCGGAAGGGGCACGATGGCGGTGGCGGCGTCTCGCGGCTCGGTGATCCAGGCGTTCTCCTCCAGACGGCGCCAGCACACGAACCCGAGCCGGCCGCCCGGCCGCAAAGCCCGGCGCAGGCTGGTGAAGGCAGCCTCGACATCGTCGAAGAACATGGTGCCCAGCCGCGAGAAGACCACGTCGTAGGCGTCGGGCCGGTATGGATGGGTGCCCGCATCGCCCTCCACGAAGTCCACGTTGGTGAGTGCCGCGTCGGCCGTCGCCTGCCCGGCCACGGCCAGCATGCTCGCTGAGCGGTCGATGCCCGTGACCATGCCCGCCGCCCCGACCGTCGTCGCCAACGCCAGCGTCGTCGCGCCGCATCCGCAGCCGACGTCGAGGATCCGCTCACCGGGCGCCGGAGCCAACCGAGCCCGCACGGCTCGGCCGAGCGGCTCGAGCATGGCGTCGAGCGCCGGCTGGAACGCGATCCACGGCTCGGCCTGCACCCTGAAGGTGGGCGTCACGGGAGGACGACCGTGCGGCCGCCGAGCAGGAACACCCGGCCCTCGGCATGGGCCTTCACCGCTCGGGCGAGGACGACTCTCTCTACGTCGCGACCGGCGACCCGCATCTCTTCGGGGCCATGGACGTGCGAGACGCGCGCGACGTCTTGGTCGATGATGGGGCCCTCGTCGAGCTCGGCGGTCACGTAGTGCGCGGTGGCGCCGATGACCTTCACGCCACGCGTCCAGGCCTTGAGGTAGGGCCGAGCCCCCGTGAAGCCGGGAAGGAACGAGTGGTGGATGTTGATGGCGCGGCCAGCCAGCTGTTGGCACACGTCGTCGGAGAGCACCTGCATGTACCGGGCCAGCACGACGAGGTCGATGTCGTGGCTGGCAACGAGGTCGAGCAGTCGGGCTTCGGCCGCCGGCTTGGTCTCCGGCGTGACCGGGACGTGCTCGAAGGCCACCCCGCTGAGCTCTGCCAGCGGGCCGAGGTCTGGGTGGTTCGACACGATGAGGGGGATCTCGATCGGCAGCTCCGCCGCCCGCCAGCGGTAGAGCAGGTCGACGAGGCAGTGGTCGTAGGTGGAGACCATCACGAGGGTGCGCGTCGGCCGATCCCAGCGGCGGACCGCCACGTCGGCACGCAGCTCCGAGGTGCACCCCTCGACCGCCTCCTCGATCTCGATGGGATCGGCGCCCGGCGCGACGAACCGCGTGCGCATGCAGAAGGTCGAGGTCACCTCGTCACCGAACTGGGCGCTCTCCACGATGTCGGCGCCCAGATCGAACAGGCCCTTGGACACCGTCGCGACGATCCCCGGTCGGTCGGGACAGGCGAGGGTCAGCAGGTAGGCGGTCACGGTGCGCCCTGAGTGATCAAGGAGCTCATCGCAGGTCAGCCCCCGTGGGTTCGATGCCGAACTCCGCCCCGGCGTCGAGCAGCGCGTCGAACAGGTACTGCCCAGATGAGCGCTCGCAGTGCAGGAGGTACGAGCGGGTGCCGGCGCAGTCGTCGCGCACCACATCCGTCACCAGCTTGGCCACGCTGCTGCGAAAGGCGGCACCGTCGGGCGTGGTGCGCTCGGAGAGATCGATGGCACAGAGCTTGGCCAGGACGCTCCCGGCGCCAGCGCCCGACAGGCGCAGCAGCGCCCGTCCGTGGGTGAGGTCGACGACGCTCACGAGCTCACCGCCGGCTTCCAGCCGCGGGTGACCGCCCAGCGCGAGCCACTCCCCCGGTCCCGACCCGATCACCAGCGTCGTGCCGTCCCGCTCCGCCCGGCCGAACGGCACGCGGAGGGCGCCGATCCCGCGCACCAGCAGCTTCGGCATCGGCGTGAGATCCGCCAGCGTGAGATCGGCGGTCGAGCGCCGCTCCGAAACCTCCCACCCGTCCCGCAGGACGAGGGGCGGCAGCGGGGCGATGGGGCTGCGGGCGATCGGGTCAGCCACGGAGTCGCACCCCCTCCGGATCGAAGCTGGCCAGCTCAGGGGTGACCGCCGCGGTGATGCGGCGCCCGTCGGGTAGCTGCACGGTGACCACCGTGCCCGGCTCGGTGAGGTGGCGAGCCACGAACCCGAGGCAGACCGAGCGGCCCAGGGTGGGCGACCAACGGCTGGACGTGATGCGCCCCACGATGTGGTTCCGCGCGTCGACGATCTGGCTGGCCTCGTCGGGCACCACCGAGCCGTCGGTGGGGTGCAGGCCGACCAGCATCGGGTACCCGCCCCGCTCGTGCTGCCAGGCCAGCTCGGTCTTCCCGGCGAAGTCGTCCTTGTCCAGCTTGATCAGCCAGTCGAGGGCGGCGCCGTAGCCCTGGGTGAGCCCATCGGTGTCCTGGCCGACGATGGCGTGACCCTTCTCGAGGCGCATGATGCGCTGCGCCTCCACCCCGAAGGGCGCGGCGCCGAGATCGGCCCCCTGGTCCAGGAGAGCCTCCCACACGTGCAGCCCGTAGGCGGCGGGGACATGGATCTCATAGCTCAGCTCGCCGGTGAACCCGATGCGCCACATGAAGCAGCTCCCGACACCAGCGATGGAGCCGGTGCGCACGCGCATGTAGGGGAAGGCCTCGGATGACAGGTCGACGTCGTCGCTCAGCCGACCCAACAGCTCCCGGCTGTTCGGGCCGGCCACGTTGATGCTGGCGTAGGCGGTGGTGACCGGTGTGACGTGCACCCTCCACTCCCGCCGCTCGGTCTGCAACCAGCTCTCGACCCACTCCCAGACGGTGGCCGCGCCCGACGACGTGGTCGACATCAGGTAGTGATCCGGACCGAGGTGGCCGGTGACGCCGTCGTCGAGCACCACCCCGTCCTCGGCGCACATCACCCCGTACCGCACCGCCCCGACCTCGAGCTTGGACCACTTGTTGACGTACAGCTGGTTCAAGAGCTTCGGGACGTCGGGACCCCGCAGGTCGAGCTTGCCGAGGGGGGTGACGTCGATGATGCCGACCCGCTCCCGCACGTTGCGCACCTCGGCGCCGGGGTCGCCGTAGCGGTCGGGGCGGATCCACTGCCCGGCGACCAGGGGCACGGCGCCGTGCGCCTCGTGCCAGGACTGCATCGGGGAGTGGCGCACGGGCTCGAACATCCGCCCGGCCAGCGCGCCCAGGGTGATGGGGACGTGGGGCGGGCGCCAGACCGTGGTGCCGGTCGCCTGGATGCTGCGCCCGGTGGCCTCGGCGAGGACGGCGACCGCGTTGACCGTCTCCAGCTTGCCCTGGGCCGGGCCCATGGTGACGGTGGTGTAGCGCTTGACCAGCTCCACCGAGTCGTAGCCCTCCCGGGCGGCGGCGACGATGTCCTTGGAGGAGATGTCCTCGGACAGGTCGACCATGCCGTGGGTGCGCCCCCGGAAGAGCGCTGGATGGGCATGGACCTCCAGGTCGGGCACCGCACCCTCGCCGGTGGCGGCCCGCCGGCCCACCGCCCGGGCGTGCTCGACGAGCTGGTCCAGCGAGCCGTCGCCGGCCAGCCCGCCGGCGGCGAGCACGTTGGGCGCCAGGCTCTCGCCGGGCAGGAAGCGGGCTGCCTCAGGCCGGTACGCCGGCCGGTCGCCCGCCATGTTGAGCAGGCCGGTCGGTGCCGTCCACCCCACCGCCATGACGACGAGGTCGCAGGCCACCTTGGTGCCGTCGCCCAGCTCCACCTCCGCCACCGATCGACTCCCCCGGACCCGCACCACGTCTCCGCCGCGGCGGGCGTCCACCACCTCGGCCACCTGCACCCCGGCTCGCTCCAGGTCGGCGGCCGCCGCGTCGCCATCCGCGTTGGCGCTGAGCACCACCGCCCGCTCGCCCGGGCGCACCGCGTAGAGCTTGATCAGGCGGCGCACGGCGGTGGACAGCATGACCCCGGGGGTGTCGTTCCCCTCGAAGACGTAGGGACGTTCGATCAGCCCGGGGGCCACGATCAGGGTCCCGACCCGGGCCTTGATCAGGCGCTCCCGATGCTGGGGGAGGCCGCGCTGCAGGACCGCCACCCAGTTGTCGTCGTAGCGACCGGTGACCGCCGAGTTGGTGAGCACCTCGATCCCCGGTTGGGCGGCCACCGCCGCCCGGAGCTCGGCCAGGAAAGCCAGCTCCTCGGCCCCTCCCCAGCGCAGGTGACCGCCGAGGTCGTACTCCTCCTCCACCAGCATCACCGACGCGCCGGCCTCCGCCGCCGCCACCGCCGCCGCCATCCCCGCCGGCCCGCCACCTGCCACCAGCACCTCGGGGTGGGCGTAGCGCTTGTCGAAGTACCCGATGGCGGCGGTCGCGCTGACCCGTCCTCCGGACGCGAACCGCTTCAGCACCTTCTGGTAGGTCGGCCAGAGACGCTCGGGCTTCATGAAGGTCTTGTAGTAGAAGCCCGGAGGGAGGAACCGGCTCACCGCCCGGTTCGCCGAGCGGACATCGAAGCGCAGCGATGGCCACACGTTCTGCGGCGTCACCGACGCGCCGGCCTCGACCCGCCGGTGGGCGGCCCGGACGTTGGGCTCGTCGCCCGCCTGCACGATGCACCCGGGATCGTGGAAGGAGGCGGTGAGGATCCCTCGGGGCCGGTGGTACTTGAAGCTGCGGGAGAAGGTGCGCACCCCGCCGGCCGCCAGCGCCGAGGCGATGGTGTCGCCGGCGTAGCCCTCGTGGGGAGCGCCGTCCCAGGTGAAGCGCAGCGGTCGGGTCCGGTCGATGACCTCTCCGAGCTGTGGTCCCAGGCGATGGGTCGCCGGTGGCGGCTTGGTGCTCACGGCTCGGGTGCCCCCTCCGCGGTCGACGCGTCGACCCCGCCGCCGAGCTCGGCGGGGGTCCCCGCCAGGGGGGAGACCTCCCCGCCCGACCAGCTCCGACGGAACTGGTTGGTGACGGTGTGGCGCTCGGCACCGAAGAAGGCCCGGCACCCGGCCCGGTGGTACCACGTCTCGGTGGTCCAGCCGGCAGGGTTGCGGCGGAGGTAGAGGTACGCCCGCCACTGCGCAGGGGTGGCCGAGGCCGGGTCGGGGCGCGCGGTCGCTTCGCCGACATGACGGAACTCCGAGACGTTGCGCGGCCCGCAGTGTGGGCAGGGGACCAGGATCATGTCGGCTAGTGACCCACCGCCGCGGCGCCCTTCTCGCCCACCAGGCGACCCTCGGGGAAGCGGGCCAGGTCGAAGCCGGCGATGTTCTCCGGCGTCGTGCCCGTGGCGAGCAGGGCGGCCATCGCCTCACCGGCCACCGGGCCGGCCTTGAACCCGTAGGTGCCCCAACCCACGTCGACGAAGAACCCCTCGACCGGTGTGACCCCCATCAAGGGGCTGAAGTCAGGGGTGATGTCGCACAGCCCGGACCACTGCCGAAGTACTCGCAGCTTGGCGAGCGACGGCATCAGCTCGAGGACGTGGCCGGCCAGCTCTTCGGTGAACTCGAGAGACCCGCGCATGGAGTACGACGTGTACGCGTCGGTGCTAGCGCCGAAGACCAGCTCGCCGCGATCGGTCTGGCTGACGTAGACGTGAAGCGTGCCCGAGACGACCACCGGACCGAGGAAGGGCTTGACCGGTTCGGTCACCGCGGCCTGCAGCGGGTGGGTGACGATGGGCAGGCGCACCCCGACCATGTCGGCGATCAGCGTCGCCCACCCGGCCGTGCAGTTCACGACGATGGGCGTGGCGATGCGCCCCCGGTCGGTGAGCGCGCCCACCACCCGGTCGCCGTCGGTCTCGATGCCCACCAGCTCCGTGCCCTGGTGGATGTGCACGCCACGCGCATCCGCTCCCCGCGCGTAGCCCCACACCACCGCGTCGTGTCGGATGGTGCCGCCCGGCGGGTGGTAGAGCGCTCCGAGGATCGGATAGCGGGTCTCGGTCGAGGTGTCCATGAACGGGACGAGGCGCTTGATCTCCTCGGGCCCGATGACCTCGGAGTCGACACCCTCCAGCTTGTTGACCTCGGCTCGCCAGCGCATGGTGCGCAACGACCCGTCGTTGTGGGCCAGGGTCAGATGCCCTCGCTGGGAGAACATCACGTTGAAGTTGAGCTCGGCCGACAGCGACTCGTACAGCTTCACCGACCGGTCGTAGAACCGCACCCCTTCGGTCGTGAGGTAGTTGGAGCGGATGATGGCCGTGTTCCGTCCCGATCCGCCCCCACCGATGTACCCCTTGTCGATCACGGCCACGTTGGTCATGCCGTGGTTGGCGGCCAGGTAGTAGGCCGTGGCGAGCCCGTGCACGCCCCCGCCCACGATCACCGCGTCGTAGGCGGGGGCCAGGTCGTGCTGGCGCCACGCCCGTGGCCACGGCCTGTCCCCCAGGCCGTGGCGCACCAGGTCGAGCGCCGAGTAGCGAGACGGCCGCACCGAGCCGTCCCGCCGATGCCGAGCGAGGGACCGCATCCGCTAGGAGCCGATGAGGCCGTTCTGCTCGAGGAACTCGCGGGCCACGTCCTCGGGCTGGTCGCCGTCCACGTCGACCTGGGCGTTGAGCGCCTGCATCGTCTCGGTGTCGAGCGCGGCAGCGACCGGGCCGAAGAGCGCCTCCAGCTGGTCGATGCCCTCCACCCCCTCGCCCACGTTGAGCGACGGCAGGTAGCTGGCGAAGAACTGCTCGTCGTCCTCCAGCACGGTGAGGTCGAGGGCCGCGATGCGACCGTCGGTGGCGAAGACCTCACCGAAGTTGCAGGGATCGGCCTCGTCGATCGAGGTGTAGACGAGCCCCAGCTCGAGCTCGGAGACCTCGTCGCCGAAGCTGAAGCCGTAGGCCTCCTCCAGGCCGGGCAGGCCGTCATCGCGGGCGAGGAACTCTGCCGCCGCGCACAAGGTGACGGCGTCAGGGTCTGACTCCTCCAGCGCGGCGAGGTCTGACAGCGAGGTCACCCCCAGGTCCTCGGCCGTCTCGGTGGCGGCGGCGTTGGCGTAGGTGTTGTCGAAGGGGGCCGGCTCGAGCCACGTGATGCCGTTCTCCTCCAGGTCCGCCTCTGCGACGGCGTCGTACTGCTCCTCGGCGCCCACCACCGGATCGGTGTTGCCGAGGTGGTTGATCCACCCGGTGCCCGTGTACTCCCAGTACATGTCGATCTCACCGCCGGTCAGCGCACCGCGCACGGTGTCGGAGCCCACCAGGCCGGTCTCGTCGCTGACGTCGGCCCCGGCGTCCTCCAGCACCTGGATGGTGATCTGGCCCAGGATGAGCTGCTCGGTGAACTCCTTGGAGCCGACCGTGAAGCTCGATCCCGACAGGTCGGCATCACCCCCGCCGTCTGCCCCTGTCGTGCCCTCGTCGGTGCCAGACGTCGATGCATCGTCATCGTCTCCGCAGGCGGCTCCGAGCAGCCCGACGGCGACGGCGGCGATGAGCCGGCTCGCATTGCGTGATCTCATGGTTCCTTCTCTCGTTGACGGTTGGTTCTAGAGACCCTTGGGTCGGAGCAGGTCCTCGACGACGGCGCCCAGCCAGTCGATGAACAGCGCCAGGACCGCGGTGAGGACCGCTCCGGTGATGATGACGTTGTCACGGCTGGTCGACAGCCCGCCGACGATGATGTCGCCGAGGCCGCCGGCGTTCACGTAGGCGGCGAGGGTGGCGGCGCCCACGTTGATCACCAGCGCGGTCCGGACCCCGGCCAGGATGACGGGCACCGCCAATGGCAGCTCGATGCGGACCAGCACACGCCGCTTGGTCATCCCCATGCCCCGGCCCGACTCGATGACGCTGCGGTCGACCTGCTGGAGGCCGACGATGGTGTTGCGCAGCACCGGCAGCAGTGCGTAGGCCACCAAGGCCACCACGGACGGTTGGAACCCGATGTCCCAGACCAGGGCCAGCAGGACCAGGACGCCGATGGACGGCACCATCTGGCCGATGTTGGCGAGGGCGATGACCCCGGGGGTGAACCACTTGGCGAAGCTGCGGGTGAGCAGGATCCCGAGGGGCACCGCGATCAGGATCACGAAGACGGTGGAGGCGCCGGTGAGCTTGAGGTGCTCGATGACGCCGTTCTGGATGCCCTCCGCGTTGAGCAGACGCTCCTCGATGGAATCGAGCTCCTTGCCCTGGATCCAGAGGTAGAGAGCGCCGCAGGCCAGCCCGAGCACGAGCGGCGTGGCGAGGTAGCCGAACAGCGGGCGCCGCCGGCGGGCGGGAGCCGGCGCCGCGGCCGGGGCCTCGGCGTCGGGATCTGGGACGACCGTGCTCCCGGGGGTCAGGACGCTCACGAAGCGGCGACCTCGCCGGGGTGGCTGGACCCCTCGGCGGCGGCTCGGAGCTGCTCCCGGGCCTCCCGACGCATGGCCTGGACGGCGTGGGCGACGGTGGCGAAGTCGACCGCTCCCAGGTAGGTGCCGTTGCCGTCCACCACCACCGCCGCCCCGTGGCTGGAGTCGAGCATCAGGTTGAGGGCGTCCTGGAGGGTGGCCTGGGGCTCGACGATGGCCTCCGGCTCCAGCCCGGCCTGCTCGAGGGGGACGTCGGTGCGATCGATGTCGCGGGCGGTGACCCAGCGGACCGGTCGGTCGTTGCCGTCGAGGAGGAGCACCGCGCCCTTGTCAGAGGCCCGGAGCACCGAGCGCACCTCGGCCCGATCGGTGCCGACGGCTGCGGTGGGCCAGAAGGTCAGCTCGACGTCACGAACGCGGGAGAGGTTCAGCCGCTTGAGCGACGCTCCGGACCCCACGAAGTCGGCGACGAAGTCGTCGGCGGGAGCCGACAGGATGTGCTTGGGGGTGTCGTACTGGGCGATCGTCGCCCCATCGCGGAGGATGGCGATGCGGTCGCCCATCTTGATGGCCTCGTCGATGTCGTGGGTGACGAACACGATGGTCTTGCCGATCTCGGCCTGCAGCCGCAGGAACTCGTTCTGCAGCCGGTCCCGGGTGATCGGGTCGATGGCGCCGAACGGCTCGTCCATGAGCATCACCGGTGGGTCCACGGCCAGGGCGCGGGCGACGCCCACCCGTTGGCGCTGTCCGCCCGAGAGCTGCTTGGGGTACCGCGACCGGAAGACCGCCGCGTCCAGGCCGACCAGGTCGAGGAGCTCGTCCACCCGCGCGTCGGTCCGCGCCCCGTCCCAGCCGAGCATCTTCGGCACGGTGGCGATGTTGTCGCGGATGGTCATGTGCGGGAAGAGCCCGATCTGCTGGATCACGTAACCGATGCGACGCCGCAGGTGATCGGGGTTGACCCGGGTGACGTCCTTCCCTTCCATGAAGATCCGTCCGGAGGTCGGCTCGATGAGGCGGTTGATCATCTTCATGAGGGTGGTCTTGCCGCACCCCGACGGGCCGACGAAGATCACGATCTCGCCCTCGGGGATGTCGAGGTCGATGTGCTCCACGGCGGGCTTGTCCTGGCCGGGGTAGCGCTTGGTGACGCCTTCCAGGCGGATCATCGGGTCATTCACGGACACCTCTCGAGGTGGTCAGCCTGCCCACGAGCAGGTAGGCGAGGTCGAGCAGCAGGCCCAAGGCCACGATGCCGAGCACCGCGGCCAGGGCCTGGTTGACCGCGGTCGGGGTGCCCACCCGGGCGAGGGCCCGGAAGATGTCCTTGCCCAGCCCCGGCCCGTTGATCACCGCGGCGATGGCGGCGATGCCGACCAGGATCTGGGTCGACACCCGGATGCCGGTGATGATGATGGGCCATGCCAGCGGGAGCTCGATGCGGGTTAGCCGTCGCCAGCGGCCCATGCCCATCCCCTGGGCGGACTCGACGATGGCGGGGTCGACCTCCCGGAGCCCGGTGATGGTGTTGCGCACGATCGGCAGCAGCGCGTACATGACCAGTGCCACCACGGCCGGCTTGGTGCCCAACCCCAGGGGGGAGAGCAGCAGGCTGAAGAGGGCCAACGAGGGGATGGTGATGAACACCCCGGTGACCGCGAGGATGGCGATGCGCGGGCGTTCGGTGCGGTACGTCAACATCCCGAGCCCCACCCCGAACACCACGGCGATGCCGACCGAGATCAGCACGATCTGGGCGTGCTCGATCGTGAGCTCGAAGATCCGGTCCGACTGGTCGGTCAGGTACTCCCAGAAGCTGACGCCGACGATCACCGCGCCGCCCCGATCGTCGCCCGGTTCCCGAGCGCCGATGACAGCGACTCCGCCGCCGCGAGTACGTGGCGGCCGGCGCTCTCGAGCTTGGCGCCCAGGCGGAACTTCGGCGCCGAGACGTTGACGGCCGCGACGATGGCCCCCCGAGCGCCGCGCACGGGGGCGGCGACGGCCACCAGGCCGACCTCGAGCTCCTCATCGGCCACCGCCAGCCCACCGGCGCGGTCGCCCACGACGCGCTCGTGGAGCTGCGCCAGGGACTGGGCGGCGTTCGGGCCGGAGCGAGGCAGGCTGCGGTCGGCGAAGCGCCCCTGGAGCTCGGCGGAGGAGTGGTCGAAGAGCAGCGCCCGGCCGCTCGCCGTGCACGAGGCCGGCACCCGCCGCCCTTGCCACCCGCTGGCCCGCACCGCCGCGGTGGGCGCTCTCGACAGCAGGGTCAGCACCTCGATGCCGTCCAGGACGGACAGGTGGGCGGTCTCGCCGGTGCGGTCGACGAGCTCGTCCAGCACCGGCGGGGCTGCCTGCAGGAGGCGGCTGTCGCCGGCCCCCGCCCCCAGGGCGAAGAACTGCCAGCCCAGCCGGTAGCGGCGGGTGTCGGCATCGCGCTCCGCGAACCCAGCCGCCGCCAGGGTCCGCAGGGCCCGGGAGACCTGGCTCTTCTCGCGGCCGACCAGCTCGGCGATGCGGACGACACCGAGCCCCTCGCTGTCGAGGGCCTCTTGGTGGCCCAGGACGGAGAGGATGGCCAACCCCCGCTGCAGCGCCGATGTGCGACCGTCTTCCCCCCCAATCGGTGCTTCAGAAGCAACCACTGTTGCGACTCTAGCAACTTCCTTCTACGGTGACAAGGGTCACAAGGGACGGTCGACGCGAGGAGCCCCCATGAGCGACGAGAGCGGACAGATCAGGCCGGGCCTGATGGAACGGCTGGCCGCCGGGCCGGTGATCTGCGCCGAGGGGTACCTCTTCGAGCTCGAGCGGCGGGGGTACCTCCAGGCGGGCGCCTTCGTCCCCCTCGTGGTACTCGAACACCCTGAGCTGGTGGCCCAGCTCCACCGGGAGTTCGTGCACGCCGGCTCCGACGTGGTCGAGGCCTTCACCTACTATGCCCATCGGGAGAAGCTGCGCATCGTCGGCCGCGAGGACGACCTGGAGGCCATGAACACCCAGGCCCTCACCGTCGCCAGGGATGTGGCGGCGGAGACGGGTGCGCTCCTGGCTGGCGACGTGTGCAACACCAACGTGTTCGTGCCCGACGACGCCGGGGCGAAGGCGGCCGTGCGGGCGACCTTCGAGGAGCAGGTCGGCTGGGCGGCGGAGGTGGGCGTGGACTTCGTGATCGCCGAGACCATCTCCTGGGGCGAGGAGGCCCTCATCGCCCTGGAGGTCATCAAGGCGGCCGGCCTGGCCGCCGTCGTGACCCTCGCCATCCACCAGGAACCGCACACTCGGGAGGGATGGACGCCCGAGGACGCCTGCCAGCGCCTCGAGGACGCCGGGGCCGACGTGGTCGGCCTCAACTGCATCCGGGGGCCCCGGACGATGCTGCCGCTCCTCCAGGCGATCCGCGACCGCCTGACCGTGCCGATGGCCGCCCTGCCCGTGCCCTACCGCACCACCACCGAGCAGCCGTCGTTCCAGTCGCTGCGCGACCCGGAGGCGGACGAGGACCTCGACGGGATCCCGTTCCCCACCGCCCTCGATCCGTTCGTGTGCACGCGCCACGAGCTGGGTCGGTTCGCGACCGCCGCCCATGCGATGGGCGTCGACTACCTCGGCGTGTGCTGCGGGGCGGGGCCGCACCACATCCGCGCGGTGGCCGAGGCCTTGGGCCGCACGCCGCCGGCGAGCCAGTACAGCGCCGACATGAGCAAGCACGCCTTCATGGGCAGCGACGCGAGCATCACCGCCGAGCAGAAGGACTACGCGGCGAGGCTCTGATCGATGGCGTCCTCCCCCTACGGTGGCGCGGTGCGCGTCGCGATGGCCCAGATGGACTGTCGCCCGAGGAGCGTGGCGGCGAACGTCCAGCAGGCCGAGGAGATGCGGGCGCAGGCTGAGGCCGACGGGGCCGAGCTCGTCGTGTTCCCCGAGCTCACCCTCACCGGGTACAGCAGCAGCCCGCTCGCCGCCGACGTGGCGATGGCGTCGGACGACGAGCGACTGGCCCGGGTGGCCGGCGACGGCTCGGTCATCGTGGGCTTCGTGGAGGGACCGCGGTACAACGCCGCCGCCTGGTGGGCCGAGGGCCGGCTGCGCCACGTGCAGCGCAAGCTCTACCTGCCGACGTACGGCCCGTGGCAGGAGGGCTACCACTTCACCGCCGGCGACCGGCTCGACGTGGTGGGCGGCGTCGCCATCCTCATCTGCAACGACGCCTGGCACCCCGCGCTGGTCGAGCTGGCCGTGCGCCGGGGAGCGGAGGTGCTGGTGGTGCCCACCAACTCCACCCGGCGCGAGCTGATCGACAACCCGTCGACGTGGCGGGCCATCACCCGCGCCTACGCCCGGCTGTTCCAGGTGTTCGTCGTCTTCGTCAACCGCGTCGGCCTGGACGGCGGCTTCTCGTTCTGGGGCGGATCGCACGTCGTCGACTTCGACGGCCAGGTGCTGGCCGAGGCCCCCGAGGACGTCGAGGCCGTGGTGCTGGCGGATCTCGACCTGGGGGCGCTCCGCCACCGGCGCAAGGAGCTGCCGTTGCTCGATGACCCCCGCCTCGAGCTGCTGGCGGCCGGGTTCACCAGCCTCGCCCACCCCGACCCACCGACGTGAGGCACCAGATGCCACTGCCCGAGGCCGCCCGATACGTCGTGATCGGAGCGGGGATCCACGGGCTCTCGACCGCCTGGCACCTGGCCCGCCGCGCGGGCGGCGAGCAGGTCGTCGTGATCGACAAAGGTGGCGTGGGGGCCGGCGCCTCGGGCATCGCCTGCGGGGTGGTGCGCAACAACTACTTCCAGCCGGCCATGCGTGAGCTGATGGCGCACTCGGTGTCGGTGTGGGAGTCCGACCCGGACGCCTTCTCCTACCACCCGGTCGGCTACATGCAGATCGCTCCCGAGGTGATGCACGACAACGTGGCCCGGATCTACGAGGAGCAGCAGGCGATCGGTTACCCATCGACCCTCGTGGAAGGGGCCGTCCGCTGCCAGCTGTACATGGAGGACCTGTTCTCCGACTGGCAGGCCCGGAACATCACCACCGTGCTCCACGAGCACCGGGGCGGCTACGCCAACAACCAGGCATCGCTCCGGGGCCTGGCGGCGAAGGCCACCGACGCCGGGGTGGCCATCCACGCCGGCGTGACCGTCACCGGCATTCGGCTCGACGGCGGCGCCGTCGCCGCGGTGGAGACCGACCAGGGCACGGTGGCCTGCGACCACGTCGTCGTCGCCGTGGGTCCCTGGGTGCGAGACCTCTGGCGCATGCTCGACCTGCCCGACACGGTCTCGGTGCCGGGTGGCGAGGAGCCTCGCCCGATGTGGACCTACTGGTCCCTGCAGGAGGGGACGCTCGGCGTCGATCCGACCTTCCTGCTGACCGACGCCGGCGCCATGCCGCCGGTCATCCACGTGGACACCGACGCGCCGCTGTACGACGACACCGACGGCTCGCTCGTCACCGACTCGCTCTGGGGGATCTACTACAAGCCGGACTTCAGCTTCGGCGGCGTGCAGGGTGGCGCCATGCCGTACGTGGTGGACCGGCCGGTCGACGAGGTCGCCGTCGACCCCTACGGCCCCGCCAGCCCCGACTTCGTCGTGGGCCCGTCGTTCGCCCGGATGTGGACCTCTGCGCTCGCCCACTGCCACAAGCGCTTCGAGGGCAAGGGTCACCTGTTCTCCACCGAGCCGTCCGGCGGCATCGGCTGCTTCACGCCCGACAGCTTCCCGGTGTTCGACACCTTCCGCGAGAACGCGTACGTGATCGCCGACTCCAACCACGGTTACAAGATGATCGGTGTGGGCGCGCTCGTGGCCGAGGAGCTGCTCGGGAAGCCGCAGCCGATCCTGGATCCCTTCCGGTACTCGCGCTACGCCGCCGGACGTCTGCATCCGGTCAGCGACTCTCCCTTCCCTTGGAGCTGACCCATCGCAGGTCACTCGTCACCACCACCAAGCCCATGACCGGTTCATGAAGCGCAACATGTGGCCGCCCCGTAGCCGGCTGGTCGCCTCGCTACGCTCCGCCCGTGTCCCCCGAACATGAGGCCCGGTCGAACCTCGGTCACGCGGCCGACGACGTCCTCACCACCTCGTCGGAGGACCGGCGCGTGCCGCGCTGGGTCGTCCCGGCCGTCATCATCTTCTGGAGCGGGTTCCTCGGGGCGATCGCCGTACAGTTCTTGTGGAGCAAGCTCGGCGGGCTGTTCGTGCTCTTGGCCGTCTCGGTGTTCCTGGCTCTGGCCATCGAGCCCGGCGTCAACTGGCTGGCCCGACGGGGTTGGCGGCGCGGGCGGGCCACGGCGCTGATCCTCTTCGGCGCGATGGCGATGTTCCTGGTGTTCGTGGGCGCCATCGGGACGCTCGTCGGCTCCCAGGTCGCCGGGCTCCTGCAGGACTCCGA
>Ga0183260_10002152_pt1 | contig 16316 bp, 15 predicted proteins | sample AntDrymUQ4972206_2_FD_129768 | JGI IMG/M metagenome (GOLD analysis project Ga0183260, IMG submission 129768) | Polar desert sand microbial communities from Dry Valleys, Antarctica - metaG UQ497 (22.06) (version 2) (version 2) | ecosystem: Environmental > Terrestrial > Soil > Desert | place...
AGGATCTTGAGCAGGGCCTGCTGCACGCCCTCGCCGGACACGTCGCGGGTGATCGACGGGTTGTCCGCCTTGCGGGCGATCTTGTCGATCTCGTCGATGTAGATGATCCCGCGCTGGGCCCGCGCGACGTCGAAGTCGGCCGCCTGGATGAGCCGCAGCAGTATGTTCTCGACGTCCTCACCCACGTAGCCGGCCTCGGTCAGCGAGGTCGCGTCGGCGATGCAGAACGGCACGTCCAGCACCCGCGCGAGGGTCTGGGCGAGCAGGGTCTTGCCGGAGCCGGTGGGTCCGACGAGTAGCACGTTCGACTTCTGGAGCTCGACCTCGTCCACCGAGTGGCCGGCGTTGACCCGCTTGTAGTGGTTGTAGACCGCCACCGAGAGGACCTTCTTGGCCTTGTCCTGGCTGATGACGTACTGGTCCAGCGCGAACTTGATCTGGCGGGGGTTGGGGAGCTTGGCAACCGTCGGCTTCGTCTTCGGCTGCTCCAGCATCTCCTCTTCGATGATTTCCTGGCAGAGATTGATGCACTCATCGCATATGTAGACGCCCTGGCCCGCGATCAGCTTGCGGACCTGCTCCTGGCTCTTGCCGCAGAACGAGCAGCGATACGGGACCTTGGCGCCCTTGCTCCCGCTCGTCGTGCTCACCCGTTCCCCTTGACTGCCGGTCTCAGCCGCGCCCGGCAGGCCCGCCGGCTCAGGACTTCGACTTCTTCTGCTCTGCCTCCGGGGCCGGCTCCGGCTCCGTCGCTTCCGACGGCTCGGTGACGCTGGAGCCCTCCCCACCGGCGAGACCGGCATCGTGGGCGGCTGCGATCAACGACGACCCCGCGAGGTTGTAGACCGCATCGATGATGCCATAGTCCTTCGCCTCATCGGGGGACATGAAACGGTCTCGCTCGGTGTCGCGCACCACTTTCTCGATCGGCTGCTTCGTGTGGCGCGCGAGAATCTGGTGGTTCAAGTCAACGAGCGTCTCCCACTCCTTCATCTGGATGATCGCGTCCTGGGGAGCGCCACGGAACCCGCCCGAGCCCTGGTGGATCATGATCCGGGAGTGCGGCAGCCCGTAGCGCTTGCCCTCCGCCCCGGCCGCCAGCAGCACGGACGCCATCGAGGCCGCCTGGCCGATGCAGATGGTGCTCACCGGCGCGCGCAGGTACTGCATCGTGTCGTAGATCGCCAATCCCGCGGTGACCACGCCGCCGGGCGAGTTGATGTACAGGCTGATGTCCTTCTCCGGGTCCTCGGATTCGAGGAACAGCAGCTGGGCGATGATCAGGTTCGCGAGGTGGTCCTCGATCACGTCGCCGAGGAAGATGATCCGCTCCTTCAGCAGCCGGGAATAGATGTCATAGGCGCGCTCCCCCCGGCTGGAGGACTCGATGACCATCGGGACGAGCATGTGGGGGTTCTCCTCGACGCTGCGCTTTGGGGTCTAGCGGTTCGTGCTGTGAGCCGGCACGGGTTGCCCGGCGGGTTCGGGCTCGGTTTCCTCGGCTGATTCCGCCGCCGGCCCGGTGGTGTCGGCCGGAGCAGCGGGCGTGACAGCGCCGTCGGCAGTGGAGCCGGCGTCGGACAGGCTCACCGCCTCATCCTCGAGGTGCGGCAGCGGCTGGTGGTCGGGATTGGCGGCGAGCCACTCATCGACCAGCTTCTCCACCAGCCGGCTGCGCCGCAGCGAGCTCCGGATGAAGCTCTGCCCGCGCTCGGATTGGAAGTAGCTCAGCGTCCGCTTGTCGTTGCCATAGCGCTCACGGGCACGCCCGACCTCGTCCTGAACCTCGCGGTCGGAGATGGTGATGCCCTCTTCTTCGGCGATCTTCGAGAGGACGAGCAGGACCTTGACCCGCTTCTCGGCCCGCGGCTTGAAGTCAGCGTGGAGGTCCGCGTCGGTCTTGCCGGCGACCTTCAGGTACGCCTCCTCCTCTATCCCCTGCCGGGCGAGGGAGCCCCGCAGCTCGTCGTGCATGATCTCGATCTCCTGATCGATTAGCACGTCGGGCAGCTCGAGGGTGGCGTTCGCGGTCGCGTACTCGATGATTCTGTCCGCGAACTCGTGGCGCGCCTTGTCCAGCGCGTTCCTCTCCAGCCGGGCCTTGATCTCCGTGCGCAGAGTGGCGAGATCCGGAAAGGTTCCGAGGGTTCGCGCAAAGTCGTCGTCCTCGGCAGGCTGGATCTTCTCGCGCAGCTCCTTGAGGTCCACCTCGAAACGGGCGGCCGCTCCCGCGAGATCCTTGTCCGGATAGTCGTCGGGGAAGCTGATGTCGAAGCCCGCCGTCTCGCCCGGGCGAAGACCCAGCAGGTTCGCCTCGAAGCCGGGGATGAGGCGCTCGTCGCCCAGGATCAGGGGCATGCGCTCGGCCGTACCGCCCTCGAAGGCGACCCCATCGCGGGTGCCGACGTAGCCGATCACGGCGTAGTCCCCGTTGCGGGCTCCGCGATCCTCCACGGGGACCAGCGTCGCGTTCTGGTCGCGTAGCTCCTCCACGACCTTGGCGACCTTGACCTCGTCGATCGTCTCGATCTCTGGCTTGAAGTTGAAGCCCCGGTAATCCCCCAGCGTGACGTCCGGCCGCACCGGGACGTTCGCCGTAAAGATGACCGGCTTGCCCTCCTCGCCCTGCTCGACCTTCACGTCAGCCTGGGCGATGGGCAGGATCTCGTGCTCCGCGAGCGCGTCCCGGTAGGCCTTCTTGACCAGGTGGTCCATGGCCTCTTCGAGCACGGCCTCGGCACCGACGGCCCGCTCGACCACGACGCGCGGCGCCTTGCCCGGCCGGAACCCGTGGATCTTCGTTCGCTGCGAGAGGTGTCGAACCGCTTCGGCGATCGCGCTGTCCAGCCGCTCCGGCGGGAGTTCGACACGGACGTTGATGGAGCTCCGGGGCGCCGGGTTAACGGTGACATTCATCACGTTCGAGTATAGATGCGGAGGCGGGTCGGGCCGGACGCGACAGCGGGCCGCGCGAGGGATGTTCGCGCGGCCCGTTTGACGTCGCGGAGCTCGGTCGCGTCAGTTCAGCGCGTCGACCTTGATGCCCGTTAGCTTCGCGCTGAGGATGTAGAGCTCGCTGAACAGTCCGGTCGCCTCGCATCGAAGCTCGATCGCCCCACCCGAGTGGACGACGTCGGACGTCAGCGCGATCCACTCTTCACCGTACGGGGGCGCGATCGCGAAGCTCGCTACATCGCCCGGGATCCGGCAGGTACCGGAGGTCGTGCTCTGGCTGCTGTTGCTCACGGCCTCGATACGCGCGATCAAGATGTAGGTCCCGGCCGGGAGCGTCTCCGAGAGGATCGTCGTCGGCCCGGTGACTTCGGTCTGGGTGGTCATGCCTACGGCAAAACCGACGCTCGTGCCGGCCGGACCCTGGGGACCGGTGTCGCCCTGCGGCCCCGTGTCGCCCCTGGGCCCCTGGACGTTCCAGGCCAGGGAAGTCTCGTTCTTGCTGCAGTTCGTGACGGTTCGGTCGATGACTCGAAGGGACCCACCGCTGCGCGTATAGCAGGCGTCGATCACGCCGTTCGTCGGGATCGCGGCCCACGCGATCGCGCTCGTCGCCACGAGCGCGGCTGCGGCAAGAGCCGCGGCCCGGGCACCGCGGCCCAGCCCGGCGACGGTGGGCGCTACTCTCGACTGGCGCTCGCCCATGCCGCCTGCCGGGCGTGCTGTCGTCGCTGTTGCCTTCATGTCCAATCTCCCTCTCGCTGCCTAGATGGCAGGGCTTCGACGCGTGGCCAGTGATCGCCGGCCACCAGATGTGTGCCCTGCAGATCGCGGATCGCAGTCCGAGGGAGAAGGTCCGGATCGGCCGCGTCGAGCGCGCCTTCGAAACGCCCCCGAAATGCCCGCCATGCGGCTTCGCTCTCCCAGACCTCGATGATCCGGAAGCCCTCGTCGGTCGGACCCGCGACGTGGAGGAGCAAGCCCGGCGGACGTTCACGGATCGACTGCGCTATCGCGCAGTAGCGGTCCCAGCTCGCGGGGATGTCCTCCACCAGGGCGTACGACATGCGCCGCAGGTTGACGGGCGCGGGTTTAGCCTTGGTATAGCGAGCGAGGGTCGGCGCGACGTGAGGGAGGCCAGGTGCTGCTGCGGGTGCTCGGGCCGATCGAGCTCGTAGGCCGCGACGGGCCGGCCACGCTCCCGGCGAAGGTGCGGGTGCTCCTTGCCGCCCTCACGATCAGGCGCGGCCGGACGTCTTCGCCGGACGAGCTCATCGACGCCCTTTGGGGCGAGACGCCGCCGGCCTCTGCGGGCAAGCTCCTCCAGGTCTACGTCTCCGGCCTTCGATCGGGACGGCAGCCGCCCTCCTGTCCGACATCGGCTGGGGTGGCGATGGCAGCGGGCTCGTTCCCGTGGCCACGTCAGCCGCGCGCGAGGCGCTCGGCGACGAAGCGTTCGATCGATTGTTCCGGGAGGGTGCCGGCCGCCAAGGTTCCTAGGGCATGCCGCGAGCGGGTCCTACGGCGTCGTGGATCCGGGCGCGTCGGTCGGCAGGACGAGGTCCGTCGCGTCAGGCGTGTCGGTGATCTCGGGGGCATCCGTCGTCTCCGGGGTGTCGGTGATCTCTGGCGCTTCGGTCGGGTCGGGCTCGTCCACCTCGTCCGGCTCGTCGACGGCGTCGGGCTTGTCCGGCTTCCCGGCCTTGTCCGGCTTCCCGGCCTTGTCCGGCTTCCCGGCCTTGTCCTTGCACTGCCCCGGCGGGAAGCACCCACCGAACCGGTCTGCCTTCTCCGCGAAGCGGTCCGCCTTGTCGTGCGACCAGCCGGGATGGATGGACCCGACTCGCTTCCAGCCACCCGCCCAGGGCGGCTTCCCAGGGTCCCGCAGCGCGACCCCGTTTACCGCGAGGACGTCGACCTCCGACGTGCCTTCAGCCATCTCGCCGTCGATCGTGACGTCCTGCCCGACGTATTGATCCAGGGGGTAGCTGCCACCGAAAAACCACCTGGGACCGGCTTCGAGCGTGTACGTCGTGCCGCCGTCGCGGAGCGTGTAGCTGACTTCGCCTTCCGCGTTGGTCGACGATTGGACCGTGCCGCTCAGCGTGATCGGCGCCGAGGGAACCTTCTCCTTCGCCTGCCCCGGAGGCGAGGATGGCTTTGCGGCGAGGACGGGCAGGGCGAGCGCGATCACGAGCAGCGCGATCAGCGGGAGGAGGATGGCAGGGCGGCGTGTCATGTGCGCAGCGTAGTCGCCCCGTCCGCGTCTGGACCTGAGAAGACGCTGAGAGTACGAGCGGCGTCTTGCGTGCGCGGTCCGGTAGGCGTCCAATCTGCTCATGGACCCAGCGATGGCCCACGCCGTTGACCCAATCATCGACGCACCCGTTGGCCCAGCCACGGACCCGCGGCCACTCGTGCTCGTCATCGACGACGAGCCCGGGATCGTCGGCTTCGTCGAGCTCGGGCTGCGGCAGGAGGGCTACCGCGTCGCATCGGCATCGACCGGGGCGGCCGGCCTGGACCTCTTCCGCGCCAGCCCGCCGCAGGCCGTGATCCTGGATGTCGGGCTGCCCGACGCCGACGGGTTCGACATCCTCGTCGCGATGCGCGCGGAGAGTGACGTCCCCATCGTGATGCTCACCGCGCGTGGCGAGCTCGAGGACCGCGTTCGGGGGCTGGATCTCGGGGCGGACGACTATATCGCGAAGCCATTCCACTTCGCAGAGCTGCTCGCCCGTGTGCGAGCGCATCTCCGACGGAGCGTGCGGCCGAACGAGGTCGTGCGCGTCGGGGACGTGGCGCTGGATCCACGAACGCATGTCGTGACGCGGCAGGATCGCCCGATCCAGCTCACCCCCCGCGAGTACGAGCTCCTGGAGCTTTTCCTTCGCCACCCGGGCGAGGTGCTGTCGAAGGAGGTGATCCTCGACCGCCTGTGGGGCTACGCGTTCGACGAAAATCTCGTCGAGGTGTACGTCGGCTACCTTCGCCGCAAGCTGGGCGAGCCGCCCGTCGTCGAGACGCTGCGCGGCGCGGGCTACGTGCTTCGGGAAGCCGCGGGATGATGCCGATGCGCTCCCTCCGGAGCCGGCTCGTCGTCCTCTACGCCGGCATCGCCGCGGCCATGCTCATCGCCGCGTACAGCGTCGCCGGGGCCAATCTGGAGACGGCGCTCGTCAACAGCGCCGCCGAGCGATTGAAGATCGAGGCTGGCCTGGTCGTCGCCGACGCCGCGGGCGGGCGCGGCGCCACCGCCACGGACCTGGCAGCGGGCGACCTCGCCGCCATCCTCGGGGGCTACGGGACGGCCGTCGCGGTCATCGACGGCGGCGGCAACGTTCTCGCTGCCGAGCCGAATGGGGCGGACCCAGCGGTCCTGGAGGCGCGGCTGAACGCGGCCGAATATGCCGGGGTGATCGCCACGGGTTCGACGATGCACGCCGTGCGCTCCCGCGCCGGGGGACGGACGTTGATCGTCGCGTCGCCCGTGGAGCTTCGGACGACCGGTCTCGGCAACGGGAACGGGCAGGGCCAGGGACGCGGTCTCGGGAACCAGAAGCCCGGCAAGGGCCCGGCGGTGGTGGCGGCCGGACCCGCGAATGCGGTCGCCCAGCTGGCCATCTCGCTCGACAGCATCGACGCCACGCTCGCTGGTGTCCGCGAAACCCTCCAGCTTGCTGCCGTGGGCCTGCTCATCGTCGCCGCGGTCGCCGTGTGGCTGGTGACGCGGTTCGGCCTCCGACCACTCGCGCGCGTGGCTGGGGCCGCGGACAGGATCGCCGCCGGCGATCTGGGTGCGCGCGCCGCCCTGCCCGGCGGTGACGACGAGGTTGGGCGCCTCGGTCGCGCCTTCGACGGCATGGCGGAGCGGGTCGACGCGACGCTGCGTGCCCAGCGCGCGTTCGCGGCCGATGCCTCGCACGAGCTCCGCTCGCCGCTGACGGTCCTCGGCGGCTACGTGGACATCCTTGCCCGCGGGGAGACGGACACCGACACCCGGTCGGGAACCCTCGCCGCGATGCGTCGCGAGATCGATCGCCTGTCCCGCTTGTCGGCCGACCTGCTCCTGTTGACGCAGCTCGAAGCCGGTGGCGGTCGCCTCTATCCGCGCGAGGTCGATCTGGGACTCCTCGTCGACGACATCGGGGCTGCGGCGCGGGTCATCGGTCCCGACCGCGAGGTCGCCGTCGAGCGCACTGGACCGCTGCTTGTCATGGCCGATCCCGACCGTGTCACGCAGGCCGTCATGAACCTCGTCGACAATGCCGTCCGCCACGCGCCGCCCGGGGGAACGATCCGGGTCACCGCTTCCCGCGAGGCCGGCGATGCCGTCGTCGCCGTCGCCAACTCCGGGACACCGATCCCGGCTCGTGATCTTCCGCGGGTGTTCGATCGCTTCTTCCAGGCGGGAGACGCAACCGGAAGGAGCAGTGGCCACGCCGGCCTCGGCCTCGCGATCGTGAAGGCCATCGTCGAAGCATCCGGCGGCGGCGTCAGCGCCGCGAGCGACGTCCACGAGACGCGGTTCGAGATTCGGCTGCCGGTCGCGTAATGATCGCGCGTGGCGGCACGACGTCCGCTGTGGCAGGCTGCCATCGGGCGAGTGGCGGAATGGCAGACGCGCCGGCCTTAGGAGCCGGTGCCCCGTGAGGGGCGTGTCGGTTCGACCCCGACCTCGCCCACTACCACCCAGCGGCGCAGCCCGACGTCCGGTGGCCAACCGGCCGGCAATCGGCGCCGACTGAGCTCGGGTTCCAATCGATCCTGTACGCTCAGCCTCCAGTCGATCCACACTCCAGGCGAGGCAGATACGCTGACAAGGTTCGCCACAGCGCTTCGCGTCCCGCTTCTGTGCCGTTGGGTGATGCCCGGGAGGCGGCCACGATGAGAAGCCCGGCGGGCCAGACGCTCGCCGCCTGGGCCCTCGCGTCCGAGCTCGGCGATACGTGGGAGCGTGACGACCTCCATGCCGCCGCAGAACGCGCGTGCCGCAAGCTCAGCGCGCGACTGGCGATGCTCGTGAGCGTCGAGGGATACCGCGCCCTGCTGGCTCGCGCCGTGCACCTTGCCGCGCCGAAATACCCGTTTCTCGAAGGGCTCAAAGGACCGTCGGCCAACGGCGCCTGCCTCGGCGAGCCGTCGTCAACCGACGGGATCGACCCGTCGACGATCCGCGACGGCCTGACTGCCGTGCTGGCCGGCACCATCGGGCTGTCCGTCACGTTCATCGGTGAGGAGCTGACGTTGCGTGCGGTCCACGACATCTGGCCCGACGCACCGGTCACGAGCTCCGGCGAACCAGCACAGGAGACGCACACATGACGGGCGAAACCGGACGAAAACGGGTCCCGATCACGCTGCTGCGCTCGGAGGTGCCAGGGCTCGATGAGGTCCTCGGTGGTGGTGTGCCCGAGTACACATTCACGTTGATCGCAGGTACGCCGGGTACTGGCAAGACGACTCTTGCCCAACAGATCATGTTCTCAATGGCCACCCCCGACCGTCCCGCCCTTCACTTCACGGTCCTGGGTGAACCGCCGATCAAGATGCTCCGCTACCAGCAGCAGTTCACCTTTTTCGACCCGGACAAGGTGGGGTCGAGCGTCCGTTACGTGCACCTCGGTGAGCTGGCCCTCGAGGGAGACCTGGGCAAGGTGCTGGACGCCATGATCCGAGAGGTCGAGGCGACGAATCCGGCGATCGTTGTCGTGGATTCCTTTCGCACGGTCATCCGGTCGGCGAGTGCCACCGGCGGCGGGAGCATGGATGTGCAGGCATTCCTGCAGCGCCTCGCGCTCCACCTGACGGCAAGGCAGGCCACGACATTCCTGGTCGGCGAGTACGCCGAGAGCGATCTGGAGGACAACCCCGTTTTCACCGTGGCCGACGGGGTCCTGTGGCTGTACCAGAGCGTGGAGCGAAACTCCGTCGTGCGCAAGCTTCACGTCGTCAAGATGCGCGGACAGGCGCCACTGCCCGGCTTCCACACCCTGCGAATCACTGATGCCGGCCTTCAGATCTTCCCGCGCATCCTCAAACGCCCGGCGATCGAGGCGCCGCGTCCCGCGGAGCGCCTTTCGACCGGAGTCGTCGAAATCGACGACATGCTGGGCGGGGGCATCCCTGCGTGGGACTCCATCCTCGTCGCCGGCCCATCCGGTTCAGGCAAGTCCACCTTGGGTAGCCAGTTCATCATGACGGGGGCCGAGCTTGGCCAAGCCGGAGTAATCGCCGTGTTCGAGGAGCGCCCAGATGAATATGTCTCGCGCTCCGCGAGGCTCGGCTCGGGACTGGGCGCGATGGTGGACAAGGACCTCCTCGAGGTGCTGTACCTTCGGCCGCTGGACCTTAGCGTGGACGAAGCGCTCCTGGAGATCCAAGCTGCCGTCGCGCGGCGCAAGGCCGGTCGCCTGCTCATCGACTCACTGTCCGGCTTCGAGCTGGCCCTGGCCCCCACCTTCCGCGAGGACTTCCGCGAGTCCCTGTATCGCATGGTCGGCGCACTGACCGGCGGTGGCGTCACCGTGTTCATGACGACCGAAACGACCATGTCCTTCACGGACCTGAACCTGAGTTCAAATCTGATCTCGTTCCTGACCGACGACATCATCATTCAGCGCTATGTCGAGATCGAGGGGGAACTGCGAAAGGTCATGGGCGTCGTGAAGATGCGCGGCAGCAACCACAGCAGGCTTCTCCGGGAGTACCAAGTCACCAAGGGTGGACTGGTCGTCGGCGAACCGTTGACGGACTACACCGGGCTCATCACCGGGGTCGCCCAACGACGGGTTGATGCGCGGTCAAACCAAGGCGCGGATCGCAGGCCGGATGGGCACGGATAGTTCGATCGTGAGGCCGCCGGACCGGCAACCACGGGAGCTCGGCACAACCCGACCCAGGAACCCGTGGCGACGGCCCGTCGTGGCCGCTCTCGGCTTGGTCGCCGACAGCTCACCCATGGGGATTGCGGCGACACACGGCGTGGAACACCTCGTCCGCTTCGCGAACCCCGCGTTCCTCCGCCTTGTCGGCCGAGAATCGGCGGCCGTCATCGGACGCCCCCTGGCAGTGACCCTCAACGAGAGCCATCTGGCGCGCGCAGGTGCGCTTCTGGACCGCGTCTACGCGACGGGTAGGGCCGGTAGATCAGTGGACCTCGGCGCCCGGGTTGACGGGCAGGCCGGCGCGCCGGTGACCTCCCTCGCCTGGCCAGTCCAGTCGGACGATCATCAGCCGACCGGGCTGATACTGCAACTCAGCGAGGCATCTGATCCGATGCAGGCGGAGGATCAAACGCCGGACTCCGGCGCCGAGGTTCGGGACGCGAATCGGCGCCTGCTCGTGGCCGGCCTCGAAGCCCAGCGGCAGGCTGATGCCCAGGTCGAGATCAATGCAGATCTCCGTGTCATGACCGAGGCGCTACGGGTGAGTGAACGGCGCTACTGGGGGCGCGCAGCGGAGCTTCAGGCGACCATCGACGCGATCGAGGATGGCGTCGCGGTGGTCGACGATGCCGGCGAGGTCAAGGTCGTGAACGAGGCGCTGGTCCGGGTTCTCGGCCGCTCGGTGGCGACAGTGGCGGATCTCGGTCGAGTAGTGAGCGGCGCCAATGTCACCATGGGCGCCGAGCCGAGACTGATCCAGATGCCCCTTGACGGGCGCTGGATGGAGATCCGGACGTTCGGGGTGGGCGTCGACGTCGAGCATCCGGAGGTCGCGCAATCGAGCGTCGTCATGATCCGCGACGTTACGGAGGAACGGGCGGCGAACGATGCACGAGAGGCGTTCGTGGGCGTGCTGTCCCACGAGCTCCGTACCCCGGTCACGACCATAGTCGGGATGGCCCGGCTCCTGGGCCGCACCGCCATCGAGCGCGACGAGCACACCCGGCACGACATGATCGATGACATCACGTTCGAGGCCGAGCGGCTCGATCGCCTGATCGAGGACCTGCTGGTGCTCAGCCGTGCAGAGAAGGGCCAGCTTGTCGTGGACGCCGAGCCGGTCCTGTTGCAGCACGTCATCCGAGAAGCCATCGCAGCCGAGGCCGGCCGATTTCCGTTGGTCACGTTCGTCGCCGACGTTGCCAGTCTGCCCCCGGTCTCGGCGGACCGGACATACGTGGGTCAGATCATCCGGAACCTGTTGAGCAACGCGGCCAAGTACGGCCCGGATGGCTCGTCCGAGGTCCGAGTCAGCGCCGTGCGGGAAGGTGATGAGATCGTCGTGCAGGTCCTCGACGCCGGTCCAGGCTTCCCGGCGGAGGATCGCGAGCGCCTGTTCGACCTGTTCTTCCGTGCGCATTCAGGTTCCCGCATCAGACCTGGGGCCGGTATCGGCCTGTACGTGTCTCGCGCCCTGGTCACCGCAATGGGCGGGCGCATCTGGGCGACCGAACGAGAGCACGGTGGCTCGGCATTCGCGTTCACCCTCCCGGTCATGGCCGCCCCCATCGAACCCGCAATCGAGGAAGCCACCCCAGCCCCGTGACGCCGGGCACCGCGCGAGGGGGCGTCGGGATCGACCCCGGCCTACTGCCAGCGGAAGTAGCGGGCCGAGATGGCGAGGGTGACCACGAGCCAGCCGCCGAGGACCAGCGCATCGATCGGGAGCGGCGCGAACGGGGCGCCGCCCACCATCGTCTGGCGGAGCGCATCACCGAGGTAGGTCAGAGGCAGGAACGTCGCGACACCGCGGAGCCACTCCGGCATCACCTCCAGCGGGAAGAAGATCCCGGACAGGAACATCAACGGGAACTGGATGGCGCTGACGATGCCGGTGGCGCTCTCCTCGGTCCGTGCGAACGAGGCGGCCACGTAGCCGACCGAGGTGAACGTGAGCGCGCCAAGGACAACGAAGCCTGCGATCAGCGCCCAGTTCCCGATCACCTCGACGCCAAGGACCGCGATCCCGATGCCGACGATGATCGCAGTCTGGGCGGCGGCAATGAGCAGCCGGACGACCACGTTGGAGCCGACCAGCGTCCAGCGCGGGAGAGGCGTCGCGTTGAGCCGCTTGAAGATGCCCTTCTCGCGCTGCTGCACGAGCGGGATCGCCGCGAAGATTCCCAGCTGCATGAGCGCCATCGCCAGGATGCTGGGCACGAAGAACGAGACGCTGTTGAGGCGGTTCGTCTGGAGCGATTCGGGGACGACCGCCAGCAACGGCGTCGCGCCGGACAGCTGGAGGTTCGCGCCCATGACCAGGCCCGTCGCGATCTGGTGGACCGCGAGCGCCGTATTCGACCGGCTCGGGTCGGTGATGACCGTGACGGTGATCGGGTCCGGGTGCTGGCCCGCGTTGACGGCATCGATGACCGCAGACAGGCCGCGCGGGATGACCAGGATCCCATCGAGATCACCGGCGAGCATGCGCGCCTTGGATTCCTCGAAGGTGCCGTCGGTCAGCTGGATGGGCGCGTTCTCGACGAACGACGCCCGGAGCGCGGCGGCCGGCGCGCTGCCGTCCTGGTCGGCCCAGCCGAGCCGGTAGTCCGAGCCACCACCGGAGAAGATGGTCCCGAACAGCACCACGAACACGACCGGGAAGGCGAGGGTCCAGAACAGCGCCGCGCGGTCGCGCACGAAGCTCTTGATGTTGGCGCCGCTGAGGGCGACGAGGGCGCGCACGGTCAGTCGCGGAGCGCGCGGCCCGTGAGCTCGAGGAACACGTCCTCCAGGCTCGCGCGGCGGATCATGAGGTTCGCCGGCTCCGTGCCGGCCCGGCCGGTGAGCTCCAGCAGCGCGGCGATCGTGGCCGGAACGTTGCTCGTGAAGAGCACCACCTCCTCGGTCTCGAATGCGACCCGCGTGACCCCGGCAAGCGCAGCGAGGCGTGCCTCGTCCGGTGCGCCGGCGCGCGCGAAGTGCACGCCCCGCTCGTGGAAACGGCGGCCGATGAGCTCGTCGACGGTGCCGCTGTCAAGGATGCGGCCGTGGTCCATGATCGCCAGCCGGTCGCACAGCGCCTCCGCCTCCTCCATGTAGTGAGTCGTCATGAGGATCGTGCGGCCCTCGCTCTTCATCCGCCGGACGATGGTCCAGAGCCCCTGCCGCGCGGCGGGATCGAGGCCGGTCGTCGGCTCGTCGAGGAAGACCACTTCGGGGTCGTTGACCAGCGCCAGGGCGACCGACAGCCGTTGTTGCTGCCCGCCGGAGAGCGTCTTCGTGCGCGCGTCGCGCTTCTCGCCGAGCTCCAGGTCCTCCAGCAGTCGATCCACCGGCAGCTGGCGGGCGTAGAAGCTGCCGAACAGCGAAAGGAGCTCGGCGACGGTGAGCTGCGGGTACAGGGCCGCAGTCTGCAGCTGGACGCCGACACGGTGCTTGATCGCCGTCGCGAACTTCCGGACGTCCATCCCGAGCACGTTGACGGCGCCGCCGTCCGGCGGGTGGAGCCCCTCGATCATCTCCATCGTCGTCGTCTTGCCGGCGCCGTTAGGCCCGAGCAGCCCGAAGATCTCACCCTTCGCGACCTGGAAGCTCACCCCGTCGACGGCCTTGACCGTGCCATATGCCTTGCGCACGTCGTCGACCTGAATCACGGCGTCCTGGTCCGGACGGCCGAGCATGGCGAGGGCGGAGAAGCCGCTGGAGGCGTCGGCAGTCAGGGGGAGGCGATCCATGGGCTGGCGATTGTGCCCTACCGGGCCGAGTGGGCGGCCAGATCTAGAGCGGGGCGCTGTCCGCGCCGCCGGGCGGGCCCGTGACGCCATCGCGGCGCGCGCGGGCCTTCCGGATGCCCTCGGCGAACGTCGTGGTGTCGGAGTCCAGCGCCCGCTCCGCGAGCTGCTTGCCCACCCGCGCCGCCACCGGCTTGAGCAGGCCCGCGGCGATCGCGACGGCGGCGCCGCCGAGATTGCGCTCCTGGCGCTGCGGCGCTTTCTCGTCCAGGTACTCCGCGAACTCTCGCTCCAGCGTGCCGCGCACCCGCTCGCCGTCGGAGCCGAGCTTCCTGATGGTCTTCTCGACCTCCTTCGGGAGCATCGACTTGGGCAGGTCCGCATCCGGCCCGAAAATGGCCCTGCGGACACCCTTGAACACGCGTCCCGGCCCGCCGAGAAGGAGGAACGCCGCGCCGCCGGCCGTGCCCAGCACCTTGGCCGGCTCACGCCGAAGGCGCGCGGGGATGTCGACGGCGGCCCGACCCGCCGCCTCGAGCTGCACGAGCTCCTCGTCGAGCCCAGCCCGCGCGGCTAGGACTTCGGCGCGAGCGGCGTCCGTGCGCGCACCCACTCGATCGTCTCCTTCGTGAGGTTGATGGTCTCGGTCGGCTTGAACCGGTTCATGATCGCCTCGCCGTCGACCCCGGTCGACAGGAGGCCACGGGCGGCGAGGACGGGCCATGCGATGAGCGCGACGAGCACGCCGATCGCCGCCCCGACGTTGACAGGGATCGCAATGACCGTCAGTCCGCCGACTGCCAACCCGACCAGCGCGCCGACGACCAGGCCGGCAATCGCGCTTCCCAGCCCGCCGCGGATGCCAGCGAGGAAGCCGAGGATTCCGACCACCACGGCAGAGACGCCAAGGGCCAGCAGGACCGTTCGCGTGGCCGGGTCGTATGCACCAAGGACAGCGTCGCCGAGTGCCGTCCAGCCCCGATTGGTGAGGTTGAGCGCCAGGACGACGCCCACGACTGCCCCGACGACCGTCGCGAGCAGCAGCGAGGATATGACTCGACCGGCTTTGACATCGAGCGCGAGCAGGAGGGCCATCACGGCGACGTCTACCAGCAGGAAGGTGCCGAGGAGCACGCCCCAGCCGATTGACCCGAACAGCCACTCCCCCAGGAACATCACGCCGCCGATCGTGAGCAGCATGGCGGCGAGCACGACGACCCCGATCGCAATGCCGGCGAGCGCGACCATGCGCTTGACCTCGCCGACGATGTCACCGGCCTCGGCCTTGGCGAGGTCGACGTGGGCGCCGAGGAGCCGCTTGACCGCGGTGACCGTCGCGCCGATCTGCGCGCGCAGACCGGTCGGCTGGCCCGCGTCGGGACGACTCGCGGGCGGCGTCGCCTGTTCGCTGTTCGACGAGCCGTCGTCGGCCACGACACCTCCGGGGGGGGTTGGGACGGGTGGATGGTAGCAGCAGGAGGTCGCAGGGCCGATCCCACGGCACCTGCCGCGCATCGCGCGCGCCTCGTGACTGCGCGTCCACTACGCTCGCGCTCCATGGAACCGCTGCGGATTGCCGAGCTGCTGTCGATCGGGACGGAGCTCACGGTCGGCGAGACGCGCGACACTAACGCCGGCGACCTCGCGCGTGACCTGACGCGACGGGGCGTCGTCGTGGGCCGCATCACTGCCCTGCCGGACGATCTGAGCACCGTCACGGCCGCGTTCGGAGACGCACTCCTGCGGGCTGAGCTAGTCGTCTCCACGGGCGGGCTCGGGCCCACGCCAGACGACCTCACCCGGGAGGCGATCGCGGCGTTCGTGGGCGAGACCCCGACTGTGGACCCCGGCCTCGAGGCCTGGCTGGTCGATCTTTTCGAGCGCCGCCGGCTGCCCTTTCCCGAGGCCAATCGAAAGCAGGCCTGGCTGGTCCCGTCGGCACAGGCCATCCCGAACCCCAAAGGGACGGCGCCGGGCTGGTGGGTGGAACGGCCGGAGGGCCGGATCGTCGTGGCGCTGCCGGGGCCGCCTAGCGAGATGCGCCCCATGTGGGACGGCTGGGTCGTCCCGCGCCTGACCGCCCGCGGGCTGGGACGGCCGCTGGCGTCGGTCACGCTGCGGCTGACGGGCATCGGCGAATCGGCGATCGCGTCGCGGCTGGGCGCGTTGCTGGAGCCGGGGGAGCGGCCGGCGGTGGCGACGTACGCCCGAGCCGACGCGGTCGACGTCAGGATCTGGACCCACGCGAAGGGCGGCGCGGTCGACGAAGCGGAGGCGCTGGTGGCCGGTGTCGAGGCGCAGGTCGTGGCTATGCTCGGCGAGCACGTCTGGGCGCGCGGCGGCACGACCTGGCCTGAGGCGGTCGCGGCGGCGCTGGACGCTCGCGGCTGGCGGCTGTCGGCCGTGGAAGTCGGGCTGCGGGGGGCGTTGCTGGGGTTGCTCGGCGAGGGGCTGGCGGACCGGCTGGCGTTCGGTGAGGCGCTCCCGGACCGGCCCGCGCCCCACGACGGCCGCCGAGCCACCTTGGAGTACCTCGCCGGCCGCGCGCGCGAGGTGGGCCAGAGCGCGGTGGGGGTCGCCGTGGAGGCCCGGGAGCGAGGTGGCGACACGGCGGTCACCGTGGCCGTCGTCACGCCGGAAGCGACGCACCGCGAGACGCGGGTCGTGTTCCTCGGCGGGTCGCTAGGGCGCAGCCGCGCCGCCATCGCGACCGCTGCGGTCCTCCTGTCACGTATTCGATAAA
>Ga0183260_10002153_pt1 | contig 16316 bp, 21 predicted proteins | sample AntDrymUQ4972206_2_FD_129768 | JGI IMG/M metagenome (GOLD analysis project Ga0183260, IMG submission 129768) | Polar desert sand microbial communities from Dry Valleys, Antarctica - metaG UQ497 (22.06) (version 2) (version 2) | ecosystem: Environmental > Terrestrial > Soil > Desert | place...
CGTTTTGGCGGCACTATATTCGGACGAACTTCTGCGGGTGTGTGGCAACGCGGGTCGAACCGCGTTGCGCCCAGCGGCGCGCATGGAAACCAGCAGCGGTGCCTTCGCTGGCGATCATCCGGGTCCTGAACGATCCCCAGTCGTCGTTATACTCCGGGTATGAAGACGGCAGTTTCCGTGCCCGACGAAGTGTTCGAGAAGGCTGAGCGGCTCGCCCGTAGCGCGGGGAGGTCTCGCAGCGAGGTTTACAGCGCCGCTCTTCGCGAGTACATCGCCCGCCATGCGCCCGACGAAATCACCGAGGCCGTAGATCGCGTGGTCGCTCGACTTGGGCAGGAATCACCGGCCGACGAGTTCATGAGGCGAGCCACGCGCCGAAGCCTTGAATCAACCGAATGGTGATCTCGCAGGGCGACGTCTGGTGGGCGGAGTTGCCCACACCGAGTGGATCGGCGCCCGGCTTCCGACGTCCCGTCGTGGTCATTCAGGGCGATGCGTTCCACCGGAGCTCGATCCGCACGGTCGTCTGCGTCGCGGTGACGAGCAACGTGAAGTGGGCGGACTCCCCCGGAAACGTCGTCCTCGGGGCTCGCGCAAGCGGTCTTCGCCGCTCGTCCGTGGTCAACGTGACGCAGCTCGTCACGTCGGCAGACTGTCGCCAGCCAAGCTGGACCTGGTGCTCGCCGGTGTCGACACCGTGCTCGGCCGCTAGCCATGTGCGGCTCGCAGATGTGCGCGGGTGCGCCGGCGGCCTCCAAGCTGGAAGGCAGTGTTACATAACTTATCTTATCGGAAGTACCTGCGCACGGCCAGCCCGGGCGCCCCTCTCTGAGCGAGGGCCAGGTACTCAGGGTCGTAGCGGCGTCGGCTGCCAGGGCGGGGCGAGGCTGGAAAACATCGGAAAGTGTTTGACGTTGAGCGTGGCCAGCTCGGCGCCATGCAGGTCCGCCGTCGCTGCCACCGCGTAGTCGACCAAGTCGATCCCCACGTGCGAGCGTCGGTACTTACGCAGGTAAACGCCTGCCCGGCGCGCGATGCCGTCCGTGACCGGCAGGAGGCGCATGACGCTGAACAGCGCCGCCACCCCGTCTCGTTCGGCCGTGCGCATGCCACCCTCGATCTCGATTCGAGCGAGTACGCTCGCCAAGCGCTGCTCTGACGGCGTGTCCAACAGCAGCTGGGTCGCGCGGTCGTCGCCGCGCAGGTGTGCGATCAGCACAGAGGTGTCGAAGACCGTCACGGCAGTTCGGCGAGGCGCTCCGCGGCAGTGCGGCCGCGCACCTGACGCTGCCACTCAGGCCAATCGGGATAATCGGCGCATATGCCTGCGGTGGCCATGATGATGGAGCGCTCTTCTGCGGAGGCGTCGCCAGTCTCCAACGACGAGTCGAGTGCCCGACGTAACGCGCCGGCCTTGGAGATCCCCCGCTCCCTGGCGATCTGGCCGAGACGCCGATCCTGCTCTTCAGTTAGATAGACCTGCGTACGCTTCATATGTCAGGAGTATACATCACAATGGGACGACTGCCGAACGGCCAGGGGCCCAGGGACAAGCAGAGGCGCAGGTGCCATAGCCATCTCTGACACACCCACGACATCGGATATGCCGGCCATATAGGTGAGACCCTAAGGCTGGCTGGCGCCGATCTCGGACGGCGGGATGACGCGCGCGAGCCGGCCAGCTCCACGACGAAGGCGGTCGTCTCGCGTGACCAGCGGGATGTCGAGCAGCTGAGATAGCGCGACATATTCAGCGTCGTATGTCTTGGCCCAGCCAGCCTGTTCAGCGATCTGCCAGGCGCGGCCGTAGAGCTCGCTATCGGAATGGCGTTCGACTGGCGCGTCGAGAATTGCCTTCAACGCTCGGTCGGCGAGCTGTCGCGAGATTTCCGCGCGCCACAGCCGCTGATGGATGGATGACACGCCCTCCGACCAGAACAGACCTGGAGCGTGGAATTCGTGTCCGGAGACGCCGCCGAAGCCTCGTGCCGATGATGCGAGGTATAGACCTGCGCTCGCGTCGAGTACGTATCTCATTCAGTGTCGGCTGCGCTGGCTCCGAACTTCGGCCACCCAGTTAGGCATGGGCTCGCCCGTCGACGTCTCGTCCCACCACACGGGCGCTGCCAGCACACCCTCGCTCTCGAGGAAGGGCTCGAGATCGCTCTCCTCGATCACATGTTGCGTTCCAATCTTGCGCGCCCGGAGCCTGCCCATGCGGATCCATCGACGGATCGTCTCCGGGTCTTTACCTGCACGCTTCGCAGCCTCCGGCACCGTGATCATTGCACGATACTACTACACACGCCATCGCGAAGCCCACGGACCGAGCCGCCGTCGCCAGTTCTCGATTGTGCGGGCGAACCCTAATCCTTGGTATTCCTCACGGAGCTGCAGCGCAGTCGCCCGCTGGATCGCATCGAGAGTCCCGAGCGATGTTGGGAACGGGTCGGCCGCCCGCTGTAACACGTCTTGCGTGATCGGTGCCAATCCAAAAGTAGCCAGGGGCCGTCAGGACGGAGGCGCGGTGCTCGGAGCTTGTTAGGTCATCGACTGCTTGGGATGTCCGCGCCCCATCGATCGTACGGAGGCACTCGACCCGGATGAGGTCACTCGCGACCGGCTCCAGGAGCCAGGACCCCAGAGCGCCGGGAGCCCGCTGGATGACTCTCAGCAGGACAGAGGCATCGACATAGGTGATCAAGGCCGGCGTCGATCCTCAAGCAGGAGCTCTGCGTAAGTCGACGGAACTATTAGTCGGCGGGTAGACCTTGTCTCGGATCTCCGAGAAGGGTCGCAGCGGCGGACGAACCTGGAGGCGCGTCTTGGTCTCGACCGGAATGAGCCGTGCTATCGGACGGTTGTGGTCAGTGACCTCCAGCTCCTCCCCTGCTTCCACGGAACGGAGATAGCGGGATAGATTGTTCTTCTTGATCTGGATCTCCGAGAGCGCCTGAAGGAGCGACGACTTGCCGACGTTTGGTCGCGCGGCTGGAGGCGGCCTTAACTGTTTGGAAGTGCTGCCAGGCGTTCACGGGCGCGCGGACCTGGGGGCCATCGGCGAGATGTGACGGCCAGCGCGTTGGTCGCCAGCACATCGTGGGACGGTGACGTCGTCGAGATCCTGTCCTGACAACGCAAGGCAGACAGCCGGGCCATGCCCCCGGACAACGTGAAACCCGGCCCCCGCAACGCGGGAGCCGGGCACGCGTTAAGCGGCTAGAAGTTGCCGCCGCCGATGATCGGTCGGTCGAGGTGGACGACGGTCTTGTAGAGCTGCGCGATCTCGGGACAGATCATATGCTCGGCGCCCTTGGGAATGCCGGTCCAGAGCTTGATCGTCAGCTGACCGTCACGGCGGACCGCGTCGACCCGACCAAGTCCGTTGCAGTCCTGGACGCCCATCCAGAAGTACACGACGAGCCGTTTGCCGTTGGCGGAGACGGTGATGTGGTCCCACGCCTGTCGGGCGAGGTGGCGGACGGACGGATCGGGATTGATCCGCGTGGCGCCGTCGGCAGTCGGATCGGGATTCACGACACGTGAGCCCGTCGAGGTGTTCGGGCCCGCCGCGACAACGCTGGCCGCGGTAGCGAGGATGAGGAGGCCGCTCGCGACGACCGCGAAGGTTAGGCGGGAAGGTCGTCGACTCGGATGCTGGATGCTGTTGGACACGTTTGGTGTTTCCTTCCGTGAGGTGCGCTGTCGCGATCGGGTTTACCAGATCGCGTGGGTCACCGGCCGGTGTGGCGCGTAGACGTCCCAGGCGCCACCGATAGTTCCCTTGCAAGCCCCGGAAGGCTAACGGCGTTCAGTTGTACCGGGCGTGCGGCGCGCACGTCGTCGTGTCGGGCGAAGTGAAAGCGCCTCGCAACGTCCGGTACTCGGCGGGATGCGCCGGCCGCAGGTAACCGAGCGGATGCTGTTTTCCCGTCGGGAAGGACTTGTTGCGCACCATGCGAACACTCGCCTTCTACTTCGAGCGGGGGCACGCCGCCAGAGCCGTGCTGGCGACGCTGCGTTCGGACCATACGTGGACCAGGCACATGTCGATGTCGCGCCGCTCGTGATTGCTGGTCAAGAGGGAACAATCCTGGCCTTCTCGATTCAGCCTGAAGACCAGCCACACGTCGTTCTGCTCGCCGAGCGTCATGGCGGACGCCTTGCGGTGTCCCCGAGGAGTGGAGGCATCCGCATCCGCATCTGGCATGACTGACCTGTCTGCCGACGTCCCTGGAGTCGCGCTCGCGGTCCACCCTCGCTCCATACTTCTCTGGTGGATCCAGAGTCGCGGGAGAGCCTCGTCCGCGATGGCTACGACAGCATTGCCGAGCGCTACACGGAGTGGGCCTCGCGCGGGCTGAGCCCAGGCCGACGCCACGCGCTGGACCTGATTGCAGCGCTCGTCCCGGAAGGCGCAATCGTTCTCGATCTCGGCTGCGGTGCCGGGCTCCCGATGACTGCTGAACTTGCTCGTCGGTACCGCGTGCACGGCGTGGACATCTCTGTTGTCCAGGTCGAACTCGCCCGCCGAAACGTTCCGACGGCGACCTTCGATGTGGTCAACATGGCGACTCTGGAGCTTGGCCGGGCGTCGCTTGACGCCGCCGTCGCGTTCTACAGCCTGACTCACCTCCCCCGCAGCGGGTTGCCCGGCCTCCTGGGCCGCGTCCACGAATGGCTACGCCCCGGTGGAATACTCGTCGCGAGTCTTGGGACAAAAGACGATCCAGGATCAGTCGCGGATGATTGGTTGGGAACAACGATGTACTTCAGCCAATTCGACACCGCCACGAACCTCACCCTGATTCGCGACGCAGGTTTCGACGTCGTATCGTCAACGATCGTCGGCGATCCCGAGAACGCGGAGTTCGTCGAGTTCTTGTGGGTGGCGGCCCGTCGTCGTCCGTAAACGTACGACTAATGCGGGTCGATATTCTTGCCAGCGCAAGGAGGGATCTATCCGAATGCTGCTCATCGCAACAACGCCATATGTCGCCGGCTGGCGCGTAGCTGAGACCAAGGGCCACGTCTTCGGCCTCGTCGTCCGCAGCCGCGGGCTCGGCGGCAACATCATGGCCGGGCTCCGTTCGCTGGGCGGCGGCGAGATCAAGGAGTACACGAGCCTGCTCGAGGACACTCGGCGCCAGGCAATCGACCGTCTGGTTCAGAACGCCACGATGATGGGCGCTAATGCCGTCATCTCGATGCGCTTCGACAGCACCGAGCTGGCCGGCACGATGTCCGAGATCGTCGCCTACGGCACGGCCGTGGTGCTCGTAGCCGATAACACCGAACCGGCCTTACCGCCGACCGAGTAATAACCCCGCACGAGCGTCCCGTCCAATGACCGCTGCCAGCGTTGTTCGCATTCTGCTCGGCGTCGTCGGCGCCTTGCTGCTCGTCGGCGGCGTGGCCCTGGCCTTCACCGGCGGTGGAGCGTTGCTCATAGCGACGATCTGGATGATCGCGTCGGGTTCCGTGCTCGTGGTCGTCGCCCTGATCGAGATCAGCAGATACCGATCAGAGGCCGCGGAGGGCGCCCACTTCCAGGCCGGGCCAGGAGGCGGCGAGACAGTTGCGCCTGAGCCAAGATTTCGGCCGACCGAGGAGGTCTTCGTGGATCCGACAACGGCGCGCAGGATGCGCGTCTTCGCGGATCCCAATACCGGCGAGCGGAGGTACGTCGCCGAGGGCTGACTGGCTGCCGCTATTGTTAGGCCAGAGATAACGCGCATCTGTACGATCTATCCGCCACCAACACACGGAAAGGGGTCAGCGACGATGGGCGACAAGGGACCAGGTAGCAAGGGCGGCGGCAAGAAGCCGAAGACATCCACCAAGAAGAAGGGCGCAGCTACTACCAAGTAGCCGCTGGGCGGGCCGCAAGCTAAGCAGACGGAACCCTGCCCGATTTGCGAACGAGTGGGAGGAGGAGGCGCCGTGGGCCTCCTCCTCTCTTCATGCCCGAATAGAATTCGCTGCCGATGGAACTGCTGACCAATCCCGAGGCGTGGGTCGCGCTGTTCACGCTGACGGCGCTCGAGATCGTGCTCGGCATCGACAACGTCATCTTCATCTCGATCATGGCCGGCAAACTGCCGCCCGAGCAGCGCGACAGGGCGCGCGTGCTGGGCCTGGCGGCGGCAATGATCATGCGCATCGGGCTGTTGTTCACGATCTCGTTCATCGTCGGCCTGACGGCACCACTGTTCGAGGTCCTCGGCCACCCCTTCAGCGGACGCGACCTGATCCTGATCGGTGGCGGCCTGTTCCTGCTCGCCAAGTCGACGTTCGAGATCCACGAACGCCTCGAGGGCTCCGAGAGCGGTCCGAGAATCGCAACGGCAAAGATGCCGTCGATGAGAAGCGTGATCATCCAGATCATGTTGCTCGACATCGTCTTCTCGCTGGACTCGGTCATCACCGCGGTCGGTCTCGTGCGCGAGCTGCCGATCATGGTCGCTGCGATCGTTATCGCGGTGCTGGTGATGCTGCTTCTTGCCCGTCCCATCGGCGACCTCGTCGACCGGCATCCGAGCCTCAAGATTCTCGCCCTGAGCTTCCTGATACTGATCGGGACCGCGCTCATTGCCGAAGGCTTCCACGTCGAGATCCCGAAGGCGTACATCTACTTCGCGATGGGCTTCTCGGTGTTCGTCGAGGTGCTCAACATCCGCGCGCGGACACGCGGCAAGCCCGTTCACCTGCGTGACGCGTACACGAAGGAGCGTGAGACGGACGACCCGCCGGGGCCGGCCTAGCCCGATAGAACCAAGCCGGGCGACGATCCGGGATACCGAGGCGGAGACCCCAGCCCGATGACAACCGGGCAACGTCCGAGTCACCCGCCGGTCGGCACTCCACGACCTCAAGCCCTGCCGACTCATACGCCGATGCCAGTCGATCTGCGTCTCGATCGCTGGACAAGGTGGTATTCGCCGCCGCGTCACGCTCGGTGGCCGACAGGAGAACCTCGAGCTCGCCGTCGTCGCGAAGACACGCCACGATGCGTCCGATCATCTCTGGATCGCCAGTCAGGAGACCGCGAAGGAGTGAGCCCCACGGAAGCGCAACCATGACGAGGTTGGCGCGACCCGCAAGGGGTCCCGGGAGCTGCTCCGCGGAAGCAGCCAGGAAGATGGCGTTGGGCACGCCGCCACGTCGTGCTGGTCTTGTGGCTTTGCGCGACGCATCGGACATCGCGGCATGGTCCGCGTCAACGCCGATGACGAGCTCGCGTGGATTCTGCCGAGCGCGGCGCAATACTGACTGGCCGGTGCCGGTTCCCAGATCGATCGCCACGCGCTCGTGGCGGTCGATCAGGTGGTGCAGTTAGCCGACGTCTACGTCGACGAGTCGCTTACCGATTACCTGTCGCATGGTCGATATAGTAGCCGCGAGGAGGAACCCGTCGTGATCCGTCTCCTTCTGGTCGCCGCGTCGATGGCCGCTTGCACGCCGGCGGTGCCGGGCGCCAGCCCCAGCGCTGTGCCCGCGGCTACAGGCCCGTCCTCGGGGCCGAGCGCCGCGCCACTCCCGTACGGTACCGGCGATACGGCGCTGCCCAGTGGGTGGACTCCTCCACCTGAAACTCCGAGACCGCCGCCGGCAACCGATGGTCCGACGCCTAGTTCCGCGCCGGCGAGCTGCGATCCCGTCTACTACGACTGCGAGGACCAGTACACGCCCCGCCCCCCAGCATCAGCCGCGACCACTCCCTCCGGGCCAACAGAGGCTCCGACCGGCTCACCCCCAACTGCTGAGCCGGCGGGCGAAGACCTCGTCGTGGGTACATCCGACGACGGCACTTACCTGGTGAGCCCAGATGGCATGGCGCTCTACACATATGCCAACGACTCTCCCGGGACAAGCACGTGCAACGGGGAGTGCGCGCAGGCGTGGCCGGCACTGACGGTGGGCCCGAACCAGGAGCCGGTCGCCGGTGATGGTGTCGACGGCACGCTCACAACCATCACTCGCGACGATGGCTCGACGCAGGTCACGTACAACGACGCGCCGCTCTACAGCTACAACGGCGACACCGCAGCGGGGCAGACGAACGGGCACGGCATCGCCGGCGTCTGGTACTTGGCCGAGCCCTAGACGCCTCGGCCGATGACTTCCGGATAGTCCGGGAAGTAGCGCTCGATATCTGTCAGCGCGAACTGGCGAAGGATCAATTCTTTCGGCTCCCGCTCGAGCAGGAAGCGAAATGACTGCTCAACGAGGCCCGTCGGCTCGCTTGCGCCGGACGCGAGCCGACCGAGCTCGTCCAGGGTGACGACCACGTCATGCCGAGTGGATTGACCGCCAGATCCGACCTGCACCGTGCACGACCATCCCGTGCCATCCGGCCTGCAGCCGACGCTTATCAACTCGGAAGCGTTCACGGCTCGATGCTATCGCCACCATTACCACGGCCGTCCGGGCCCCACGCCGCGGCTCGCAGCTCGCTCGCCAGCGAAGGCGCCACACGCCCTTTGATGCGTACGTCGCGCGCCCGATAGCCGATGTCAACTGTGCCACGCTCGCGGACGCGCGACAGCAGCTCGCCCTCGCTGTACGGCAGGGCGACGTCAACGTCCTCCCAGAGCTCGGCCAAAAGCGCCGCGAGGCGCGCCTTCAGGGTGTTCATGCCGTAGCCGCTCAGCGCGGATACCAGCACGCTGCCGGCGATATACGGGGCCGGTACCGCGGCGTCGGCTGCCTGCGGGTCGACGAGGTCGGCCTTGTTGTAGGTCAGCAGGCGCGGCTTGTCGGCCGCCCCGAGCTCCGCCAGAACCTGCTGGATGGTCTGTCGGTGCTCCGGCGCGTGTGAATCCGCCACGTCGACCACCTCGAGCAACACGTCCGCGCGGTTGACCTCCTCGAGCGTGGCCCGGAACGCGTCGACGAGTTGGTGCGGGAGCTTGTGGATGAACCCCACGGTGTCGGTGGCGACCGCCGATTGCCCGTCGCCCAGCTTGACCATGCGGCTGGTCGGATCGAGGGTGGCGAAGAGCTTGTCCTCGGCCAACGCCGCCTCCGAGCCCACCAGCGCGTTGAGCATCGACGACTTGCCCGCATTCGTGTAGCCGACGATCGCCACCGTGGGTACGAGGCGCCGATCCCGGGAGCGCGCCGCCGTGTCTCGCTGGCGGCGCACGTGCTCGACCCGGTCTTTCAGCCGTTTGATGCGCTCGCGGATGACGCGACGGTCGGTCTCTAGCTGAGTCTCGCCCGGTCCGCGCGAGCCGATGCCGCCCTGCGTGCGGGACAGGTGAGTCCACAGCTTCGTCAGTCGCGGCAGCTGGTACTCAAGCTGGGCCAGCTCGACCTGCAGCCGTCCCTCGTGCGTGCGCGCGTGCTGGGCAAAGATGTCGAGGATCAACCCGCTGCGATCGAGCACCTTCACGCCAAGCAGGCTCTCGAGAGCCTTCTGCTGGTTCGGGCTGAGCTCGTCATCGGCAACGAGCAGGGTGAAGCCGGTTTCGTTCTTGGCCTGCGCCAGCTCCTCGGCCTTGCCCTTGCCGACATACCAGTTGGGATCGACGTGGCGGCGGTTCTGCCACTCCGCGCCGACCACTTCCGCGCCCGCGGTAGCGGAGAGGTTGGCGAGCTCGGTCAGCGACTCCTCAGCCGACCAGCCCGGGTCCTTGCCGGTGTCCACGGCGACCAGGAAGGCCCGTTCGAGAGGCGGCGCGAGGTCGATCATCCGACTTCGGGCGTTCACACGAAACAGCATACGGGCAGGCAGCAGTCCTTCTGCAATCCCACTAGCGCGTCATTGAACTCCGATAGGAGGGCCAGTCATGAAGAACGCACCCACGGACGAACCTCTTCACGACAGCGACGAAGAGCTCGAGGCGGAACGCACGGGCGGGGCTCCGTCCACCGAGTTGCAGCAGCCATCGATCGTTGCTGGTGTTGGCAGCGGCGCGCTCGGCAGTTCCGACATCGAGCCGCAGGCCGAGCGACACCCGGACAACGATGGCGAAACGGTCGAGGGGTGACCGAGGAAGGGCGCGACCGCGCCTACCTGACAGACGAGGTCGACCCCCTTGGTGAACTGATCATCGACGAGATCCAGGTAACGGGCGTCACCGACTGACCGAGTTAGCCAGTTGTCGCGCCAGCGCTAACGGATCCGAACCGCCATCTAGCCAATTGATATCCGGCTCGGCACGAAACCAGGTCCGCTGGTGGCGGGCGAACTGCCGTGTTCGGGTAATCGTCCTTTCGATGGCCTCGTCCCTGGACAGCGTTCGATCGAGGACGTCGAAGGCCTCTCGATAACCGACGGCTGAAAAGGCACGCGTGTCCACGCTGTAGCGCTTCCGAAGGTCCGCGGCTTCCTCCACCAGACCGGACGCGAACTGCGCGCGGGCCCGCTCGGCGATCCGGCTTGCGTGTTGCGAAGGCTCGACCTGGAGGCCGATCCACACCTGGCGCGCGGGATAGCCATGCGGAGTTGGAGGAGGCTTATCGCCGTGCCGACGCGCCCGCTCAAGGGCACGCACGACGCGGCGGGGATTGGCGAGGTCAGTGGCGGCTGCGACCGTGGGCGCGAGTCGCGTCAGCTCAGTGGCCAGTTGGCCGACGCCATCGATCGCCAGGCGAGCCTCGAGCTCGGCGCGCGTCGCTGGGTCGTGGCCAGTGTCCTGGAGCGCGAATCCGCGAGCGACCGCACGCAGGTATAGCCCTGTTCCGCCGACCAGGATGCCCACGCCCCCCCTCTCCGCTATCGACTCCAGGGCGTCCAGGGCGGCCCGCTGGAAATCGGCCGCGCTGAATGGCTGGTCCGGATCGACCAGGTCGAGGCCGTGATGAGGCACGCGGTCACGGCCTGCCGCGGAGACCTTGGCCGTGCCGATGTCCATGCCCCGGTAAACCTGGCGTGAATCGGCGCTGACGATCTCCGCGCGTTGGATTGCCTCGACGAGCGCGAGCGACAGCCGCGTCTTACCGGTGGCTGTAGCGCCCGCGATCACCACCAGGGGCGGCATCGGACGTGGCGGCGGCGCCTCAGGCGTTGGCAAGCGTCCCAGCGAGCGCGTAGGGACCAGCTCGATCGACGTGCACGGCGACGAGTTGGCCAATGAGCTCAGCGCCGCCATCGAGGTGAACGAGCTTGTTGTGCCGGTTGCGTCCGGACACACGGGGCGCGCCCGGGCCATCGTGCTCGTGCCCCGACGGCCGCCGGACCGTGTCAACCAGCACCTCCGTGGGTTGGCCAACCCAGCGTTGATTGGCCTCCAGGCCGATCTGCTCCTGGAGGTTCAGCAGCGCCTGCAAGCGCCGCTTCTTCTCGGCCCGCGGCACGTCGTCGGGAAGTCGCGCCGCCGGCGTGCCAGGCCGTGGCGAGAAGGCGGCTGCGAAGACCTGCTCGAAGCGAACCTCTCGCAACATCTCCAACGTTCGTTCGAACTGCGCTTCTGTCTCCCCGCAGAAGCCGACGATCACGTCGGTGGTGAGACTGATTGCGGGGATTGCGGCCCGCAACCTCGCGACCAGCTCGAGGTACGCCTCGGTCGTGTACTGCCGGCCCATTCGATGGAGGACGGCATCGTCGCCCGACTGAACTGGCAGGTGCAGGTGTTCGCAGATCGATGGGCAGTCCGCCATCGCCGAGACCAGGCGATCCGAGAGGTCCCAGGGGTGCGACGTCACGAAGCGCAGGCGCGAGATCGCCGGGACGCCGTCGGCCGTACGAAGCCCATCGATCGCGCGCAGCAGAGCGGCCATGTCGGGGCGGCCGTCAAGCGCCAATCGGCGCCCCAGGTTGCGCGATTCATGAACGTTGGCGAAACGTGGATCGGGCGCCAGATCGTGACCGTACGAGTTGACGTTCTGGCCCAGCAGCGTGACCTCGCGATAGCCGGCTGCCGCGAGTGAGCGAGCCTCGGCGATGACGTCGTCGAAAGGCCGGCTTCGCTCGGGACCGCGACTGAACGGGACTATGCAATACGTGCACGTCTTGTCGCAGCCGTAGATGATCGGTAACCAGGCCGAGATCTGGCTGTCGCGTTGGACGCGCCCCTCCCCCACCGCCGCGGCGCGCGTCCTGGGTAACTGGTCCGCAGTCGCCGCCACAGAAGCACCAACCCGCTGCAGTTCGTAGCGCTGCTGATCGGCCATCAGACCTGGGGCCGTCGGCCCCGCCAGGCCCAGGCGCAGCGTGAGCTCAGGCTCCTCATCCGGCCGCAGGAAGACGTCGATCTGCGGATAGCGCCGTTTGAGACTCGCGGTGTTGTTCGCGCGGACTGAGCAACCGGTCATCACGACACGCAGGGACGGGTTGGCGGCGCGGAGTTGCGCGAGGTGGCCCATCCGGCCGATGACTTTCTGCTCGGCCGCCTCGCGGATCGCGCAGGTGTTGATGACGATGAGGTCAGCCGACTCGAGGCTGCCCGCTTCCGAGCAGCCCGCCGCGGACAGCGCACCCGCCATCTCCTCCGAGTCGGAGCGGTTCATCTGGCACCCGAGCGTCCATAGGTGGAAGCTCGGCAGAGCCACGTCTTCGGTGGCGAACTCGGCAAGCTGAGTCGCCGGAGCGAGGCCGGTCCGCACGATCGACCTTTCCCCGCCGTGCGAAGGGAACATGTCGAGCACGGGCAGGGCTCGAGTCGTCACGCTGTCCTGGCTCGGAGCCCGGCAATCGCCTCGAGCAGTCGGTCCGCTACGTCGCGCGGCACGTAGGTCGTCGCCTGCGCATCGGCATAGGTCATCCCGTCGCCATGGTAGTCAGAGCCTCCTGTGGCAACCATTCCGAGCGACCCGCTGAACGCCACCATGCGAATGACCGTGTCCGGCGTAAAGCGGCGGTAGTAGACCTCCAAGCCGCGCAGCCCCCAGCCCATCAGCAGCTCGAGCAACTCCGGCTGATCGGGCGCGGCGGGATAGTGGGCGAGCACGGGCAGCCCACCCGCCGCCCGGATGGCGTTGATCGCCTCACGCGTTTGCATGCCCTGGCGGGGCACGTACGCCGGGCCGTTTCGGTCGATCCAAAGGTCGAACGCCTGCTGGACGCTGTCCACGTAACCGGCGGCGACCATCGCGCGCGCAATATGCGGACGGCCCAGCGCCTCGTCACTCCCCAGGACCGAGGCGACCTGGTCGTCGATCGGCTTGCCAAGGTTGCGTAGCGCGTCGACGATCATCAGCAACCGTGCCTTGCGGGCTCCGCGCTGTCCTTCGAGCGCCTCTTCGAAGGTGGGATCGTCCGCATCCACGCCGTAACCCAGGATGTGCAGCTCACCCTCCTCGAGCTCGACGCCCATCTCGATCAGAGTCTTGTCGGCGATGCTGTTGATCTCCACCGCCGGGATGAGCATCGGTCCGCTGGCTCCGGGGGCTGCCGCCGCGTCGCGCAGGGATCTGTGCCCGGTGAGAGTGTCGTGATCGCTGGTCGCGACGACCTCAAGTCCACAGTCGGCCATGGCCTGGTAGAGCTCAGCAGGCGAAAGGACCCCGTCCGACCGATCGGTGTGAGCGTGCAGGTCGACCGTGTTGTGCGGCCAGTCGGATTGCGGCTCGGGGTCCTGGAAGCGGCTTTGGACGGGTCTGAGGTTGGCTTCCGCGTTGTAGCGGGTCATACGTCGACCACCCTGTTGATCCGCTCGACACTCACCGCTCGTCCGGTCGCGGTGTCAACATCGATCTGGATGGCGTTGAACAGGACCGGGCCGCTGCCAACCTCGAAACGCGTTGGCAGCGCGTTCATGAAGCGTGGCAGCACCGTGGCCGGGTCAAAGCCGATGACGCTGAAGAGCGGGCCGGTCATGCCGATGTCGCTGATGTAACCCGTGCCGCGCGGCAGGATTCGCTCGTCGGCCGTCGCCACGTGCGTGTGCGTCCCGCACACAGCGCTGACGCGGCCGTCGAGGTGCAGTCCGAACGCGTTCTTCTCGCTGGTCAGCTCACAGTGGAAGTCGACGACGCGCACCTTCGGCAGCTCGTCCGCGCTGTCGTCGAGCAGCCTGTCAAGCATCGAAAACGGATTCTCGATCTGCGGCATGTAGGTCCGGCCCTGTGCGTTGATGACCGCCACCTCCGATCCGTCGGCGGCGTGGAACACGCCCCAACCGCGGCCCGGGACGCCCTGCTCGCCGTAGTTGATCGGGCGCAGGATGCGCTCATCTCGATCCAGCTCGGGGTAGATGTCGCGCTTGTCCCAGATGTGGTTGCCGCTGGTGATCACGTCGATTCCGGCGCTGAATAGTGCGGCCGCGGTGGACGGCGTGAGGCCCATGCCGCCGGCGAGGTTCTCTCCATTGGCGGTCACGAGGTCGAGGTGCCGCTCCTCGCGCATGCGCGGCACGATCTGCTCGATTGCCTCGCGCCCGGGCTTGCCGATGACATCGCCGATCATCAAGACGCGGATCTGTCCTGCAGCCGGCTTCTCCGGCACGGGCGGAAGCCGATCGGCCGCCTGGACAGCGGCGCGGGTCGTGTCGGGATCTACTTCTCGTACTCCGTGGTCGTGCTCGATTGCAGGTCTGTGCAGCATCGGTGCAGCATGGTGGTGCACTCCCATTGCGTAGCGCGGCGTGTCGGCCGGTAGCAGCGACCGACTCCGATCCGCGCTCGACTCGGAAGGAGCCCGAGCCCGATGCCCGAGCCTACCACCCGCCCCCGTCGCACAACAGGCTCTCGATGCAGCGCAAGTATTGCGTCTCGAGACGTGACTTTACGGCAAGTGCTAGGGAGCTGGGCGGCGGTGGCGTGGTGGGTTCGAGCGAGACGACCACAACAGGCGTCGCTGTGGGCTGGGCGGTTACGACGGTCTGGGGGAGGCTGTTGGCGTCGGCAACGGCGCGAACTGTTGACGTCGGCGACGGAACTGCAGACGCAGTGGCGGTTGGGTCAGCGTCGCGGACGTCGACACGGGTCGCGGCGTAGGCGTCGGCGGTGTGGGCGGCGTCGTACATGAGACGAGAAGCAGCACAGCGATGAGGGGCAAGCGCAGCCGCGAGTGGACGGCCGTCGGGCTGACCGAGGTCGACGAGATGGCCCGCTGCCTGGCCGCCATCCGCGATGGGAGGGTGCCGAAGTAGCCCCTTGTATGATCGCGTCGTGAGGGCATGACTAGACTGGTTTTGATCCTGCTGGCGACCGTTTTCGCCATCGTTCCGATGTATGCCCAGGCAGCGGTGCTCCCGCCCTTCGAGCTGCGTGTACCGGTGTTGATGTACCACCGCATCGACTGCGAGGTCGATCCCGGCCGCGCCTCCTCGCTGTTCCTGTGCCCCGCTCGGCTCGACGCGCAGATGGCGCTCCTCAAGGCGAGGGGCTGGCACTCGATCACGTCCGAGGAGCTGGCCGTTGCGCTCGCCTCGCGCACTTGCCTGCCGCCCAAGACGTTCGTGATCCACGTCGACAGCGGGTGGCTCGACGGCTACACCAACGGCGCGCCGATCTGGGAGAAGTACGGCTTCCGGGCGACGTTCTACATGGTCGTTGGCTACCCTGCCGGCGCTATTCGTGAGGGCTATAAGCCGCACTTCTCGTTCGCCCAGGCGCGTGACCTGCTCGCTCGCGGGCATACGATCGGCAACCACACCTGGAGCCACGCCTCGCTCGGCGGCACGCCTTCTCAAGCGAAACTCGACCTCGAGGTCACCCACGCCCAGGACGTGCTCGAAGCCGAAGGGCTGGTGAGGCGCGGTGCCCCGCGCACGTTTGTCTACCCGGGTGGAGCGATCGGCGCGGGGGTGGTTGAGTACCTGACCGCGCACGGCTATGCGGCGTCGTTTTCGACCAAGCTGACCACGCTGCCCGGCCTGCACTCGAGCGATCGCCCGCAGCTCTCGCCGCGCTTGCGCGTCGTCCGCACGACCACGCCGAAGACGCTGCTCAGCGCGATGCGTCCGTTCGACACGCCGTGCACTACGCCTCGACCGACCCCAACGCCGATGCCGAGTCCTACACCGACCCCGACGGTGACTTCGACCCAGACGCCTACGCCAACCGCGACGGCGACTTCGACCCCGAGCCCAACCGCTACGCCGGAGCCGACCGCTACGCTGGCACCGACACCTGAGTCGACACCGACGCCGTCAGCCTCGGTCGCTCCATCGTCACCGCTTCCGTGACCACTAGGCCCCCCGTCGAACACAAGCAGAGGCGAAGGCGGGGAGCGAGACCGTCGACAAGAAGACGGCGGCAATCCCCGTCGCCAGGCTGGCTCTCTCACGCCTCCACTGACGACCGCGGAAGCCTGGAAACGCATTCGGTCACTCCACGAGGAAGCCGTCGTCCGTCAGATGGCGCGGTGACTGCGGGAGATCAGCGCGGGGCGGGTGCCCCAGTAGGCCCCCGGGACGGTTAGGTCA
>Ga0183260_10002154_pt1 | contig 16314 bp, 16 predicted proteins | sample AntDrymUQ4972206_2_FD_129768 | JGI IMG/M metagenome (GOLD analysis project Ga0183260, IMG submission 129768) | Polar desert sand microbial communities from Dry Valleys, Antarctica - metaG UQ497 (22.06) (version 2) (version 2) | ecosystem: Environmental > Terrestrial > Soil > Desert | place...
ACCCTCCTTGCCGCCGAGCGCCTCGGCTGCGCCGGGATAGGCATCGAGATCGACCCCGGCTACGCGGAAGCGGCTGCCGGCTGGCTCCGCGATATACTGATCGAAGATGCTTCTTCCGGAGAGACCCGCGGCAGCATCGTCAGAAATGATCAGGTGCAGCCGCTTTAGACAAATTATGGACTTCGTGCCCTCGTTGTGCTTCGAATGCCGCAAACGAGTCGGCGCGCCGGATCGCGGGACGTATGCCTGCGCCTTGCAGGGCCGCCCCGACAACGGCACGCTTGTGAATGGCGACCTGGAACTCCTTAACAGCCGCGGCACGCAGCTCGATTGCAACGACGACGCCGATGCCGGGACGCGGGACGCGCAGATCGTCTTCGAAGCCGCGGCAAGCGGCACATATTATCTGAACGCCAGCGGCGTCGGCGTGAATACGGTGACCTATACGCTGCTCGCCACCCAGGGCGCGGCGGCGGCGCCAAGCACGCAGACGGCGCAGGCAGCCAAGGCCGACGCGTTCTCCTTCAAAACTTCTGGCTTCACCGTGGAAGAGATGGAGACAACTCGGGGCAATCGCGACGCCTCGGCGCCCGCCTCGCCTTGGGACGCTATGGCGGGCAGCCAGTTTGGGGAAGACATCATGGGTTGGGGCGAATACGGCGGAACGGCTCTGATGGCGAAGGTGCTTGCCGGCTCGCATGACGCCGGCGACTTCGTGTTGTGACGCAAGGTCGCATGACCCTCGCTCATAGCGGGGGCATGAAACGCATCAGCGCAGGCGTTCCAGGATGGAGACATAATTGGCGACCGCCGCGCCGCCCATATTGTAGATGCCGGCGAGCGCCGCATCCTGCACCTGCATGCCCTCCGCCTCACCCGTGAGCTGGAGCGCGGCCATGACATGCATGGAGACGCCGGTGGCCCCGACCGGATGGCCTTTCGACTTCAGCCCGCCCGAGGGGTTCACCGGCAACCGCCCGCCTTTCTCCACCCAGCCCTCCTCGATCGCCCGGCAGCCTTCCCCCGGCGCGGCGAGGCCCATGGCCTCGTATTCGATGAGCTCGGCGATCGTGAAGCAGTCATGCGTCTCGACCAGATCGAGGTCGCCAAGCGTCGTCCCGGCCGCCTGGTGCGCCAACCGCCAGGCCTCCGTGCAGCCTTCGAAGGCGACGATATCGCGCTTCGACATTGGCAGGTAATCGTTGGCCTGGGTGCAGGCGCGGATATGGACCGCCTTTTTCATTCGCAACGCCGTCTCCGTGTCGGTCAGCACGACCGCCGCGGCACCATCGGAGACAAGCGAGCAATCGGTGCGGCGAAGCGGGCCCGCGACGATCGGGTTCTTCTCCGAAACCGTGTTGCAGAATTGAAAGCCAAGATCCTTCCTGAGCTGGGCGTAGGGGTTCAGGGCGCCATTCCGGTGGTTTTTGGCGGCGATCCTGGCGAGCGCCTCCGACCGGTCGCCGTAGCGCTGGAAGTAAAGCTGCGCGATGCGACCGAAGATGCCGGCGAAGCCGCCTTCCGTGTCATCTTCCTCCTTGCGGTAGGAGGCGTTGAGGAGCACGTCCCCGATCACCGCGCCGGGCGCGCTCGTCATCTTCTCCGCGCCGACCACGAGCACAAAGCGGCTTTCCCGCGCGGCGATCTCGTTGAGGCCGGCGCGGATCGCCGCGGAGCCGGAAGCGCAGGCATTTTCCACACGCGTCGCCGGCCTGAAGCGGAGCGCCGGATCGACAAGCGCCAGCGACGCGGGAAAACCCTGCTTCGCGAAGCCGCCGAAATGGCCGAGCATGATGGCGCCGATCTCCGCCGGCTCGAGCCCCGCATCCCGGATCGCCTTCACTGCCACGTCGGCGATCAGGCTCTCAAGATCGCCCTCCAGCTTGCCGAATTTGCTATGCGCCCAGCCGACGATGCACCCTGTCATGACTCGCTCCGCTTGCCGCCGCCCCGCGCTCCATGGTGGCGGGCTTGATCGGCCCCAAACCGGCCTGAATGGGCCGCGCCCGTCATCAGGTGGGCCGGCATTGTCCCGATCTCGACACCGCCGAACAGCAGCACCGGATTGTGATTGACTTAGGCCTCCGCCGCCTCGTCCTCCACGTCCCCTTCCATCTGGCCGGAGATCAGGCCGGCATTTTGCCGGATCGCCTGCTCGATGGCGCCGGCCACATCCGGATTGTCCCGGAGGAACTGCTTGGCGTTCTCGCGGCCCTGGCCGAGGCGTTGGCTGTTATAGGAGAACCAGGAGCCTGATTTTTCGACGATGCCGGCCTTCACGCCGAGGTCGACCAGCTCACCCGTCTTGGAGATGCCCTCGCCATACATGATGTCGAAGTCGACCTGCTTGAACGGCGGCGCGAGCTTGTTCTTCACCACCTTGACGCGGGTCTGGTTGCCGACCGCCTCCTCGCGCTCCTTGATGGCGCCGATGCGCCGGATGTCCAGGCGAACCGATGCGTAGAATTTGAGCGCGTTGCCGCCCGTCGTCGTTTCCGGGCTACCGAACATGACGCCGATCTTCATGCGGATCTGGTTGATGAAGATCACCATCGTGTTGGAACGCGAGATCGACGCGGTCAGCTTCCGCAGCGCCTGGCTCATCAGGCGCGCCTGGCTGCCCGGCAGCTGATCGCCCATCTCGCCTTCAAGCTCGGCGCGCGGCGTGAGCGCGGCGACCGAATCTATGACGAGAACATCGACGGCCCCCGACCGCACCAGCGTGTCGCAGATCTCCAGAGCCTGCTCGCCGGCGTCGGGCTGCGAGATGAGAAGATCGTCGAGCTTGACCCCAAGCTTGCGCGCATAGATCGGGTCGAGCGCGTGCTCGGCGTCGATGAAGCCGCAGATGCCGCCGCGCTTCTGCGCCTCCGCGACCGTATGGAGCGCGAGCGTGGTCTTGCCGGACGATTCGGGCCCATAGATCTCGATGACGCGCCCACGCGGCAGGCCGCCGACGCCCAACGCCATGTCCAGGCCGATGGAGCCCGTGGAGATGGTGGCGATCTCGACCACCTTGCCGTCGCGGCCGAGCCGCATGATCGAGCCTTTTCCGAAAGCCCGCTCGATCTGGGAGAGCGCGGCGTCCAGCGCTTTCGTCTTGTCCATCCCGTCCCTGCTCGTCTCGACGACTTTCAGCGAACTTACCATCCTATCCCCCAATCGCCAGCGAAGATCGCTCGGCCCTTAGAGTTGATCCCGCAAACATCTGTGCACCTTTTGTTCTGCGGGTCAAGCGCCGGATTTTCACGCAGTTCAACTGTCCAGCGTCGCCTTCACCGTGGTGGCCAGCTCCTTCAGCGAGAACGGCTTCGGCAGGAAGTTGAAGGTCTGATCCTCCGGGAGATGGCGCTCGAAGGCATCCTCGGCGTAGCCGGACATGAAGATGATCTTCAGCTTGGGCTGCCGGCGGCGAAGCTCGCGGAGCAGGGTCGGGCCGTCCATCCCCGGCATCACCACATCGGAAATCACCAGATCGATTTCCTCGCCCATGCCGTTCATCAGCTCCAGCGCTTCGGGACCGGACGCCGCCTCGATGACGGTGTAGCCGCGCGCCGTGAGCGCCCGCCCCGCGAAAGCGCGAACGGCCTCTTCATCCTCCACAAGCAGGATCCTGGCGCTGCCGGTGAGATCGGCGGAGACGGCTACCGGCTTGACCTCCTCCACCTTGTCCTCGGGCGCGGCGGCGTGACGGGGGAGCAGGATGCGGAACGTGCTGCCCTCGCCGGGCTTCGATTCCACATAGACGTAGCCGCCGGTCTGCTTGACGATGCCGTAGACGGTGGAGAGGCCGAGCCCGGTTCCCTTGCCGACCTCCTTGGTGGAGAAGAACGGCTCGAAGATTTTCCCCATGATCTCCGGAGCCATCCCGGCGCCGGTGTCGGCGACCTCCACGAGAACGTAGTCGCCGGGCTTGAAGCCCTGCTCGCGGAACTTCAAGCTCTCCGGCGTCGGCACATTGGCGGTGCGGATGGTGAGGCGGCCGCCGGCCGGCATGGCGTCGCGGGCGTTGACGGCGAGGTTCACGATCACCTGCTCGAGCTGATTGATGTCGGCCTTGACCGGCCATAGATCGCGGCCGTGCTCCACCTCAAGCGTGACCATCTCGCCGAGCAGCCGGTCGAGCAGGATCTTGAGATCGGAAAGCACCTCGTCCAGCTCGATGATGCGGGGACGCAGCGTCTGGCGCCGGGAAAAGGCGAGCAGCTGGCGGACCAGGCCGGCGGCCCGGTTGGCGTTCTGCTTGATGTTCATGATGTCCTGGAAGGACGGGTCGGTCGGCCGATGATTGGTGAGCAAGAGATCGGAGAAGCCGATGATGGCGGTGAGCACATTGTTGAAATCGTGCGCGATGCCGCCGGCGAGCTGCCCGACCGCCTACATCTTCTGGCTCTGGGCGAATTGCGCCTCCAGGGCCCGCTGCTCCGTCATGTCGAGCGCGTAGATGATCGCCGCATCCTCGCCGTCGTCGCCTTCAAGGATGGGACTTACGAAGAATCGGGCGCTCCGCTCCGGATCCTCGGCGAGAGCGGCGTCCACCGCCGGGATGTTGCTCTGCCCGGCGATCGCGGCGTCCATCGCGGCGGCGAGCGACGCCCTGTCGGATGCCGCGACGAGGTCGGCCGGGCGCAGCCGCGCATCGCCGGAACGCCTGCCGAAGAGCATGACGAAGCGCGCGTTGGTGAGCCCGATCCGGCCCTGCCGGTCGATGGCGGCGATCGCCATGGGGGTGTTGCTGAAGAACCGGGCGAAGCGCAGCTCGGCGATCCGCCCGGCCTCGCGATCGTCGCCGAGCCGCATGTCGAGGACGAGAGTGCGCGAGGCCCCAATCGTTCCGTCCGCGGCGGTCGGGACGCGGTGGAGCAAGCGTACCGGCAGCCGTGTGCCGTCCGTGCGCACAAGGTCGATGTCGAGGATTTCCGCTTCGGCGCGGCCGGGGCTCGAGGCCTGGATGACCGAAAGCCCGTCCACGCTGACGATATCGCGAATATGGGCGGCGCCCGGCTCGAATTCGGCGAGGTCGATGCCGATCCATTCGGCAAGCGTCGCGTTCAGGTAGCGGATCCGACCGTCCGGCTCCAGCGAGAAGAACCCGGCCGGGGCGTGGTCGAGATAGTCGATCGCGTTCTGCAGCTCCTGAAAGATGTTCTCCTGGTGCTCGCGCTCGCGCGTGATGTCGGCGATGAGCCAGCCGATCGAAGCGCTCATCGACCCTGCGGCCGGCCTTCCAACCGGGCTGACGCGCACGCGATACCAGCGGGCGCCGTTCGCCCGCCCGCCGATGCCGCCCGGCATGCGGATTTCCTCGGTTGCGCGGCGGCCCGCCTCGGCCGCCACCGCCAACCTGTAGACGGCCTCCGAAGCATCCGGGTTATCGGAGAAGAGCCGTTCGATGGAGTGCAGGTCGCGCTCGTTCTCCGCGCCCGACAGCTTGACGAAAGCGGGGTTGGCCCAGCGTGGGGCGCCGTCGGCCTGGGTCATGAGCACCCCCTCGGCCATGTTTTCCAGAAAGGCCTCGGCCTCGGCGCCACCGCCCATCGGGAGTTCCGACGCGTCGGCGACGCGCAAGATCCCCGCGGCGCCGGTGAAAAGCGCGACCACGCCGGCGGTCGACAGCAATCCGAGGCAGCCCAGCACGACGAGCCCCGCAGGGCGTTCGGGCAGGAAAAGAAAGGCGCTGGCCGCGGCGATCAGGAGGATGATGAGAAGCGTGACAAGGACGAGGCTGCCGCGGCCCGATCGCGCCGTTTCTCTCCGTCCGGTCACGTTATCGCGCATGCGCCCACCGGCTCCCAGGCAGTCCATCCGATTCGACCGATCGGGCTCGCTGCAGCTTGTCGGCTTCCGTCCGGCATTTCAACGCGGATAGGAAAAAGCTTGACACAAGGGATCGTTTGAACGTGGAAGCCATTCCGCTTATTGTCGTTTCCCAACTTCGATCGGCGCGAACAGGAGACACTTCATGCCCGATTCGTTCGGCATCGGAACCTTGGCATTGCTGGTCGTCATCGCGGCCATTCTCGCCGGCATAGCCGTTGTCCTCGTCCGGCTCGGCCTGATCCCACCGATCAGGCTCGGCCTCCGCGAGGAGGCCCTGAGTTCCGGCAGCGGACGCCTGCAGATTGTCGAGAGCACGGTGGTGGACGCCCGCCGCAGGCTTGTGCTCGTGCGCCGCGACGATGTCGAGCATCTCATCATGATCGGCGGTCCGGCTGACCTCGTTGTGGAGAATGCGGTGGTCAGGCCGCGCTTTTCGACGACGCCCACGGCCGCAATGATCGCTTCCCCGGTCCACAAGCGTCTGGAAGCCGGCACGGAGGACCCTGCGGCGATGCCGCCTCCCGTTTCGGCTCCTGAGACGAAGACGGCGGAACCGCCGCCGAAACCGGTGCCGGAGCCACGGCCGCGTATCGATCCCAGACCGGTCGAGGCCAGGGGATCGGCGACGCGCCCGCCCGCCACGCCGCGGACCGCCATTGCCGCGGTGCCAGCCCCGGCGTCCGCGCCGGTCGGAAAAAACAGCTTGACCGCCGAAGGTTCGAGTGCCGCCGCTCCTAACAACGGTGCATCGCAGCCGTCAGATGCGAGATCTGCCGTGCAAATCCCGCCGGACCCTCCCCCGGCGGCGGCCGCCGCCCCTTCCACCGCCACGGAGCCCGCCCGCCGCGCGGAGCCGCAGCCGCGCCCTGCAACCCAGCCGAGGCCACAGGAAGCCGGCGGGTCGCGCCTTGGGAAACCGCGCGCCGAGCCGCCTCAGGCGCAGCCTGTGCGGCGGGAACCGCCAGCCATCCAGCCTGTCCGGCGCCCTCAGCCTGTCGCCCCGGCTGCGGCTAATCCGCCTGCTTCCACGCGGGACGCCACCGCGAACCAGGACGCCCGGCATGATCCGCGGCGGCCGAACCGACCGATTCCGGCCGCCCGCGAGTCGCAGAAACCGGTAGCGCTGCCGCCGGCGGAGGTGCCCTGGCCGGAGCCGGACAATGTCGAGAGCGAGATCGGCAAGGCGCTGCGCATGAACGGGCAGCCCGAGACCCGGGCGAGCGGAGCCGCCAAACCGGCTTCGCGTCAGGATGGGCCAGCCAGGACAAGCACGAATCCCGCGACCACGTTGGGCGACTTGGCCGAGCGTCTCGAGGAAGCGCTGGCGCGCGAGGTGCACGGGACGGATCACGGCCAGGCGCGCCCGCAATATGATCTGGAGGCTTTCGGCCTGACTCCGGATCAGCCCGCCCGGCCGCCGGTCAATCAGGCGGAGCGCCCGGCCGCCAAAGACGAGAGGAAGGATCGGTCCGAGCCTGCGAAGCTCATGGCGGCGGCGCCTGAGCCGGAGCCGGAGCCGCGGCGAGATGCGCGCCCGGCGCCTGAGCCGGAGCCGCGGCGGGATACGCGCCCAGCGCCGGAGCCCGAGGCGAAGCGGGACCCGAGAACGACGGCGGAGCGCCAGGAGGACGCGCCGGTCATCAGCCTCAACGCCCGCCGCCCCCCGGCCGTGGATCCTCTGGAGGATGAGATGGCGCGGCTCCTGGGGGAACTCACCGGAGACACGAATCGGCGGTAGGCGGCTCCATGCGCCCTGGATCAGGTGAAGGCGATTAGCATCCCGGGCAGCGGCAGACCGTTGATCCGCGTCGACCAGCGCTCCCCCGGCTGGACCGGGAAAGCGCGCGTCACGGTTCCCGTCGTGACCAGATCGCCTGGTTCGACGCCGCGCCCCATCGGGCGCTCGGCCAGGCCGCCGACGAAATGGCGCAGGGCGGAAAGCGGGCCGTCAAGCACGTTCTCGCCTCGACCCCGATCGGCCTCGATCTCATTGCGAAACAGCACGACCTCGAAATCGGCAAGCCGGGTGAACCATTCCGCCCGGGTCCGCGGGCCGTCGACCGGCAACAAAGGGCCATACCGATAGCAGCCATGCAGTGCGAAGGCGGCGATCGTATCGGCGGCGCGGAACCGCCAGTCGGGAAACAGCGACTGCACCAGCTCAAAGCCATGGCCGACGGCGTCGACGCAGTCCAGGAGTTCCCGTTCGTCCATGTCGGGATGCGGCGCGCGGGCCATCCTGAACACGATCTCCGGCTCGATCCGCGGCTCCAGGAGGCCGGCGAGCGGGCAGCTTGCCGGAGCTGCATCCCCAGGTCCTCGGATAACTGTCGTATCGTATATCGGCCCCCAGATCGGGGCGTGAACACCGTATTCATCCCAGATCGTGCGGTTCGTGAAACCGATCTTCCACCCAACCGGCCGCTCGCCGCGGCCGATTCGCCTGCGGGCGACCGCGGACGCGATACGGTAGGCGTCGTCCAGATCCAGATCGACCTCGTCGGTGAGCGGCGGGATCGAAGACGTGTGTTCGGCGGCGGCGAGGATGCGTGCGGCGAAATCCTCGGCCTCTTCCTGGCTGATAGGCATGTTCCATTCCCAGTCGCTTTGTGGCGCTGGCACTCTCCTAGCTTCGGCCTCGCACCGCAACCGAGCTTCCTGGGTGTTGATCTACGCGGTCGCGATCTCACCGCTGTGATTGCTTTCGCAGCCGAGGAACCGTCGTTCCGACAACGACCGAAAAAGAACGGCAACAAATAGGTGAGCAACGCCGTTCTTGTCCTTGCCGATCGGCGGCTCAACTTTACCTGTCCTGCCCGGTTGGGATTTCACCCGAATGACACAATCAGGCCGTCCGGCGGATATGGGTCCGTCATGCGGAACGAAGCGCCGCATCTCGCCCTCATATCGTCGTGCCGACGAAGCCTCGCTGCGGGGCATTGGATGAGTGCGGCGCCCGGTGCGACAGGACGCGTGCAATCGGTCAATCCGTTCAACAGCTTCTTCATGGCGGGATTTGAATGTTCCACCCACCGGCTCCTCACCGGGCGGCGCCTGGACGTGATCGCCTCGACAAGGCACGACGAGGCCGCTCTCTCCGACTACCGGCAGGTCCGGCAACATGGCATCCGAACGATCCGTGACGGTCTTCGCTGGCATCTCGTCGACAAGGGACAGGCAGGTTACGAATGGTCGAGCTTCCTGCCGATGCTCCGGGCGGCGCGCGAGGCCGGCATGCAGGTCATCTGGGACCTGTGCCATTACGGCTGGCCGGAGGACCTCGATATCTGGTCGCCGGACTTCGTCGACCGGTTCGCCGGTTTCGCCGGCGCCGTCGCGCGTGTCGTCCGCGCGGAAACGGACGCGGTGCCGCTCTATTGCCCGATAAACGAGATCTCCTTCTGGGCCTGGGCGGGCGGCAATGTGGGCTATCTTAATCCGCATCAGCGGGAGCGCGGCCCGCTCCTCAAACGCCAGCTCGTGCGGGCCGCGATTGCGGGAATCGAGGCGGTCAGGGCGGTCGACCCGCGCGCCCGGTTCGTGCATGCCGAGCCCATCATTCATATCCTCCCGCGAAAAGGCCGCCCAGACGACGTGGACCTTGTCGCAAGGCACATGCTCGGCCAGTGGGAAGCCTTCGACATGCTCGCCGGGCAATTGGCGCCCGAGCTCGGCGGCAGACCCGATTACCTCGATGTGATCGGGGTCAACTTCTATCCGGACAATCAGTGGGTGCACGAATACGGCACCATCCCGCTCGGCCGCCACGATTACCGCCCGTTCCGGAACATTCTGGCGAGCGTGTCGCAGCTTTATAACCGGCCGATCATTGTCGCCGAGACTGGAGCGGAAGGAAGCGCCGGTCCGGCCTGGCTCCACTATATTGCCGGGGAGGTCCGGGCCGCTGTCGCCGAAGGCGTGCCGGTCCACGGCGTCTGCCTCTATCCGGTGCTGGACTATCCGGGCTGGGACGACGAGCGGAACTGTCCCGTCGGCCTCCTGCAGATGACAGCCGGGCCCGGTGGCCGCGCGATCAACGAGCCGCTCGCGGCGGAACTCAGGCGGCAATCGCAGATCATGGCGGGCGATAAGCGCGAGGCCGGACGGCGGGCGGCGCTGGTTGGGCAAGCCCGCCGCCGGCGCTCTAAATAATGCGTAGACCGGATGGATCGGCAGCGAATCCGAGAACCGGCGGAGCCGCTCAGTATCCCGGATTGTGCTTTGCTCCGACCGCGCTAGGGCGATCCGGGCGCTTGCGAGTATCCCCTATTCGTCGCGGTACACCCGTTCCCGCCTCTCATGCCGCTCCTGCGCTTCGATCGACAATGTGGCGATCGGGCGGGCGTCGAGCCGCCGCAGGTTGATCGGTTCGCCGGTCTCTTCGCAGTAGCCGTAGGTCCCCTCCTCGATGCGCTTCAGCGCGGCGTCGATCTTGCAGATGAGCTTGCGCTGGCGATCGCGGGCGCGCAGTTCGATGGAGCGGTCCGTTTCCGAGGACGCGCGATCGGCGTAGTCGGGATGGTTGTGGCTCTCCGCCTGCAATGTCTCCAGCGTCTCCCTGCTTTCCGCGAGAATTTCCTCCTTCCAACCCATGAGCTTCTTGCGAAAATACTCTCGCTGCCGCTCGTTCATGAACGGCTCGTCATCGTTCGGCATGTAGGTGATACCCTCATTCAACATGATGGGCGTGAATCCCAATATGCTGCCCTCTCCCCAGTGGCGCGCATATACGGGAGAAGGCGCGGCCCTGGCAAGCCGGGCGCATTTGAATGTTTTGTGAAAAACAGATGCTGCTTTAAGGCCTTAGCCTCAGGCATCCGTTCGGGGATCCTTAACCTTGTCGTGCCACGCTCAAGCGCATGAGTGTTGTCCAGGACTTCCACAGGCGCGCGCAGGCCGAAGCAGCGGATCTGCTCGAGGCTATTGCCGGCGCCGAAACCGTCATCGTAGCCACGATCGAGCGGGAATGTGAGGCGCTCAGGGCGCGCCGCATGCTGGCCGCGAGGGCCTTGCATACGCGCCTTTGCGACGCCGCCAAGCTCTACCTCGACGCGACCCGCGCCGCGCGGGCGAGCATCGAGGCGATCGAGGAGATCATGCCGGGAAGCCTGGCGCTCCTGGAGGAGAGCCGCTCCGCGTTTTCCGCGCTCCTGAAGGTCGAGCTCGCCGTGCTCGCCACGCACCGCGCCTCGGCCGGAGCGGAAAGCGAGCCCGATTTCGCCGGCCAGAGGCTTGGCGGCGCGGCAGGCTTCCCGTCGACGGGGAGCCGCCCGATCGCCGAGGCGGCGCTACGCCCCGCTCCGCCGCGCCTCCGCAGTATCCCGGCGCGACTCTCACAAGCGCAAAGCACTCGCGGCGGAGCCCGCTGAACCCTAAAGTGGGCGGCTCATGCCGGCCTTCATCTGCACAGCTTGCGGGACCGAGTTCCCGCCCTCCCCGTCCCCGCCGACCACTTGCCCGATCTGCGCTGATGCCCGCCAGTATGTGCCGGCGGGCGGGCAAGGCTGGACCACGCTCGATGAACTCGCCAGGGGCCATGCCAACACGTTCCGTCAGCATGAGCCGAAGGTGCTGGCGATCCGCACCGAGCCAAGCTTCGCGATCGGCGAGCGCGCCTTCCTGATCCTGTCGGACGCGGGGAACCTGCTGTGGGACTGCCTGACCCTCATCGATGACGCGACAGTCACGCTGATCCGCGCGCTCGGCGGGCTTGCCGCCATCGCGATCTCGCATCCGCATTATTACACGACCATGGCGAGGTGGTCGGATGCGTTTGGCGCGCCGGTGCTTGTGCATGCGGCCGACCGGGAATGGGTGGTCAATCCCGGCGGAAAGCTCGTTTTCTGGGAGGGCGATAGCCGCGAAGTCCGGGCCGGCATGACGCTCGTGCGCTGCGGCGGCCATTTCGCCGGCGGGACCGTGCTTCACTGGGCGGACGGGGCGGAAGGCCGCGGGGCGCTGTTCTCGGGCGACGTGCTGCAGGTCCTGCCGGACCGGCGCCATGTGAGCTTCATGCGGAGCTATCCGAACCTGACGCCGCTCTCCGCGCCGGTGGTCGAGAGGATCGCGGCGCGGCTCTCCCCCTACCGCTTCGACCGGATCTATGGCGCGTTCGCGGAGCGGGAGATCATGGAGGGCGGAGAGGAGGCGGTCCGGCGGTCGGCTGAGCGATACGTGAGAGCCGTTTCGGGCCGCGGGCCGGCGGACGCGGAAAGTTGACCGTCAACGGTGACTGGATGGGAGCAAATCGTACGGCTGGACATCAGCCTCCAAAATAGCGGTATTGTGATCCGCGCACATGCATCGTAGTAGTGCCGAGGCCAGGCTTCGGGAACGCTGGGATGAGTAACGCGATCTGGCTGTTCCTCGCGCTGCCCAATTGGTATATCTCCACGATCGCGGATCCGTTAGGAGCCGGCCCACTAACCGCCATTCCTGCATTCGGTACGATCTGTCTTTTTATTGGGATTACAGTCGGTCTGATACAAAGAGCGTGGGAACTGAAATGGTTCTTCCTCCCAGCAATAGCAAGTCAGTTGTTCGTCGCTGTCGCCGGAGCCCTACGCGGGGAGCTGTTTGATGAATCCAGTCAACCTGCCCTCCTTTCATTCATTGTTTTTCAGATCATTTTAGCAGGGTATCTGATCTATCGTGTGGGAGAAGCCAGACTTGCCGCAGTAGCTCTCGCCATATTCTCAGTAACCTACGCTTTATTCGCAGCCTTTATTGCAGGGATGTCATTCAACGACACGTGGCTGTAGAGAAGCCGCAACGTCAAAGCTCCAGCAGGTGATACGGCCGGTTGCCTGGCTTGGCGATCTGGATCGCCACGTTGAAAACCGGGATGCCGCCCGGCGTGCGGCCTTCGAAGGCGCCGTGATGGGCGTGGCCATGAACGATCGCGTTCACCGGGAACCGGTCGATCGTCTCCGCCAGACGCGACGAGCCGAGGAACGGAAAGATCTCGACCGGTTCGCCCTGGACGGTGTCGACGATCGGCGCGTAATGCAGGATGACGAGCACCCGGTGCGACTTGGCGCTGCGCATCGCGTTCTCCAGTCGGAGCGCCTCCTGCACCCCTTCCGCGACGAAGGCCTTGGTGGCCGCCTCCCCGAACGAGCTGAGCAGATAGCGGCCGAAGCCGCCGGCGAAGCCCTTCGCGCCGACGAAGGAGACGCCGTCGATCTCGGTCGCCTGCCCCTCCAGGAGAAGGAGCCCGGCCTGGCGCAGGATCTCGGAAACCTTCTCGACGCAATCGCACTCATAATCATGGTTGCCGAGAACGCCCACCTTGGGAAGCGGGCATCCGGCCAGATCCTCGGCCAGAATCTCCGCCTCCTTCACCGAGCCGAGGTTGGTGAGGTCGCCGCAGAGCGCCAGCACGTCGGCGTTCTGCGCGATGTCGCTGAAGAGCTCGCGGCAGGGATGCCGTGCGGCGTCACCGACATGCAGGTCGCCGATCGCGGCGACCCGAAGGCGAGCCGTACCCTCAGACATCAGATCGCGTCCCCGGCGATGTCGGCGAACCCCCATTCCTGGACGTCGATCAGGTAATCGGTCCGCGAGAACATCCGGCCCCGGCAGATGCGGGTCTGCGGCACCGGCAGCCCGTCCTGCAGCTTGAGCCGGTCGAGGAGCTCGTCCATCAGCCATGCCGGCAGGCGGTGGCGCTCGGTCGGGTAGACGAAGCGGAAGTTCAGGATGTGCACGAGGAGCACCTCCCAATATTGCTCCATGTAAGTGAGCAGGCGCCGCCAGTCGATATTGTCGTGCTCCTTCAGCATCACATGGCAGATATCGGCGCCGTCAAAGCGCTCCCGGTTCTGCACGAAGGCTTTCGACCAGACGAACTCGGTCGGCGGCAGGATGCGCACCGTATGGCCGAAAATCTCGGCCTCGCGCTCTTCGGTGAACCAGGCGTCGCTGACCGGCGTCACGCCGGCAGTGGAATTGAAGATCACGTCGAAGAAGTCCGCGCCCTGGCGGACCTTGGCGATCCAGCGTTCGTCCTCGATCTCCGGCGTGTAACCCTGCTCCTGGAACAGATGCAGGATTCTGGGGTAATCGCCCGGCTTGCAGAAGACGTCGATGTCCTTGGTCTGGCGGCGAAGCCCCGTATAGGCGTTCAGCGCATAAGTGCCGGCGATCAGGAACGGGATGCCGCTGGCGCAAAGTATCTCGAGTGCGCCGGCATAGAAACCGTGGGCGCTGGCAGATGCCGGGGCCGGCGCCGTTTCGGAAGCGTCGATCAAGGAAGGCGTGGGCGGCGGCGCCAAGAAGAACCTCGAAAACGTAAGCCACCTTTGAACGGGGCGCGACGCGCGTGGGTTCCTCGCGATCCCAGTAGCTGTATGCTTGCCTCCATGGAAAGGGGAGAGCCTGCTTGGAAAAAGTCACCGGCATCGGCGGAATGTTCTTCCGGGCCCGCGATCCGAAAACCTTGAGCCGCTGGTACGCGACCCATCTCGGCATCGACGTCGACGACGCGGTCTGGCGGCAGGTGGCGGGGCCGACCGTGTTCGCGCCGTTCCGCGAAAGCACGGATTATTTCAGCCGGCCGGAGCAGCAATGGATGATCAATTTCCGGGTGCGGGACCTCGACGCCATGCTCCGGCAGCTCAGGGCGGCCGGCATCGCGGCGGAGACCCGGTCGGAATGGATTCCGAGGTCGGCAGGTTCGCGCGCATCCACGATCCGGAAGGCAACCCGATCGAGCTTTGGGAGCCGGCGGCGGACGAGATTCCCGGACCCGGGCTTTAGGTATTAGCCGGACAATGGAAAAAGGATTCAATATCCAGACACCCAGGGCCGGCGCGAGCTATGCCGGATGTGCAAGACCGTTATTCCGTCGGCATCGACCCGATAGAACAGCTGGAATGGGTAGCGTCCGAGCGGCACAACCCGTACGCTCGGCCTTTGCTCGACCGATCGAGCGCTCTCCGGCGCGTTGCTGATCCGCAGGATCACGGTCCGAACGCGCTCCTCGATGCGGGAAGCGACTTCCGGGCTCGCATTGACCAAGTAGTAAGCGGAAATCTCATCCAGGTCGGCAAGCGCGCGCCTGAATTACTCAACCTTCATGCCCGGCGAAATTTGGCGAAGGCTGCTTCGACCTCCTCGGCGGAGGCGAGCTCCCCACGCTTCACCTGCTTCAACGCTTCATCGATCGATCTCAGCTCGCCGGCGGTCGCCCGATAGGCGCCCTGCTCCGCTTCGATCTCCAAGCCTGCTTGCAACAGGTCGAATTGCGCCTGCTCCGGCCAGCCCGCGGCCCGGTCCAGCAATTCTTTCAATCGTGCGTTCATGAGCGCCTAGATAGGTTAAACCCGCATTGTTTCATACGCTGCAAGCTCTGGACTTGCGAGTTCGATGGCGGCCCGTTACGCAGGCTACATGCCGCGACTTCTGCTTCTCAGACACGCGAAGGCCGAGCGCTCCGGAAAGGGGGGCAAAGGCGATCACGACCGCCAGCTTTCCAAGCGCGGGCGGAACGCCGCCGCCGATGCCGGCCGCGCCCTCGCCGAACGCCGGAAGGCGATCGACCTCGTCCTCTGTTCGACATCCCAGCGGACGCGCGAGACCTGGGACGCGGTTCAGGCGGCGACCGGCGACGAGCCGGAGATGCGGTTCCTGCGCGAGCTTTATGAAGCGGGCGATACGTATCTGGACATCCTTCGCGCCGAAGGCGGCGAGGCGCCTTCGCTCCTTCTCATCGGCCATAATCCGACGATCCAGGCGACCGCGGTCGCGCTGGCCGCCGAGCCGGACAGCGCGGCGGCGACCAGCATGGCCACACGCTTCCCGACCGCGGCTCTCGCCATCCTCGATTTCGAGGGCGCCTGGGCTGATTTGAGGCCGGGCGCGGCGGTGCTTGCGGGCTTTCTTACGACGGGCGAAGACGAGAGCGAGGGGTAGCCGGCCTTTAAGGCCGCGCGCTTCTCTCCCATATGGGCGCGGGGGAGAGCGGATTGCCGGCCATTGCGACGATCACGGACGAGGCGAGGATCGCCGTCGACAATGCGCTCGACACGGTCTTCGGCGGCGGCACGCCGACGGTGCGGCTCGGCGTCACCGGGCTGTCCCGGGCGGGCAAGACGGTTTTCATCACCGCGCTCGTCCATAACCTCATCCATGGCGGGCGGCTGCCGCTCTTCGAGGCCTTCGCGCAAGGGCGGCTCGTGGAAGCGCGGCTGATGCCGCAGCCGGACGACGACGTGCCGCGCTTCGATTACGAGGCGCATGTGCGCGACCTCGTCGACAAGCGGGTGTGGCCGCGCTCGACGCGCCGCATCAGCGAGCTCAGAATCGTCATCGAATACGAATCCGCCCGGACCTTGAAGCGCACGCTCGGCCGCGGCCGGCTCAATCTCGACATCGTCGATTACCCCGGCGAATGGCTGCTCGACCTGGCGCTCATGCGAAAAACCTACGCGGATTGGTCGGCGGAGGCGCTTGCGCTGTCGCGGGAGCCGCAGCGCGCCGCTCTCGCCGCCG
>Ga0183260_10002155_pt1 | contig 16313 bp, 16 predicted proteins | sample AntDrymUQ4972206_2_FD_129768 | JGI IMG/M metagenome (GOLD analysis project Ga0183260, IMG submission 129768) | Polar desert sand microbial communities from Dry Valleys, Antarctica - metaG UQ497 (22.06) (version 2) (version 2) | ecosystem: Environmental > Terrestrial > Soil > Desert | place...
CCGCGGCAGGTCTGGCGGGCGGTGTGCCAGCAGCTGGAGCTGCCGGCCTCCGAGCGCTGACCGCTCCGGCCCGCCCCGTCAGGCTCCGGCCCGGCCCGGCCCGCCCGGCCCGGCCCGGCCCGGCCCGGCCCGGCCCGGCCCGGCCCGGCCCGTACGGATGTTCCGACTGGTGGGTTGTTGTGGCAGCCGAGCGGTCGGAAGATCCGTGAGGCTTCGGCTCGCCCCGACCGGATCTTCCGGCCGCTGGGTCGTCCTGGCAGCCGATCGGTCGGAAGATCCGTACGGCCTCCGAGCACTCCCCCTGCGAACGCGCGGGCGGGGGAGCGCGGGTTAGCGCGGGATGACCCAGATTCCCTTGGCGGCCCGGGTCCCGATGGTGACCGGTTGCGCGGCGCGGTCGACGGACAGCGACATGACCCCTGCATGCTCGAGCCGTTCGGTGACCAGGATCCGGGCGTCCAGCACCAGGTCGAGCGAACCGAAGTAACGCAGGTTGTCGGGCTCCGCGTCGGCGAACCGCGCGATGTCGCCCTGCTCGCCCGCCAGCAGGCCCGCCAGCGACACTGCCGCCGGCCGGCTCACGTCGCCATCGACTGACGGGATCGGGTCACCGTGCGGGTCGCGCCGAGGGTGGCCCAGCAGCGCGTCGATCCGTTCGATGAAACGGTCCGATACGGCGTGCTCGATGACCTCCGCCTCCCCGTGCACCTCATCCCAGCCGTAGCCGAGGGTCTCGACCAGGTAGCACTCGATGAGTCGGTGCCGGCGCACCATCTGCACCGCCAGGGCGCGACCACGACCCGTGAGCTCGATCGCCCCGTACGGCGCGTGGCTCACCAAGTCGTGCTCGACCAGCCGGCGCAGGTGCTCGGACACCGTGGACGGGCCGACTCGCAGCTTGTCGGCGATCATCTTGCTGGTGACCGGGACGTCCTCCCACTCCCGGGCCGACCAGATGACCTTGAGGTAGTCCTGGGCCACGGCGGTCAGGTCTGAGAGCGCCACCCTCGACCGCCGGTTCATCCGCCCACCAGCAGCCCGGTCGCGTACAGGATCGCCACCCCGGTGAGAATCCCGGCCACGCTCGCCGGGTAGAGCGCGCGTCCGGTCTGGTCGCGCATGGCCGGGACGAGCTGGACGATCACCTGCACGATCGCGCCGACGCCGACGCCGATGAGGAACACCGCCACTTCCGGGTTGTACGCCGAGGCGCCGACAACGGCGCCCAGGATCGCGGGTGCCCCGGCGACGAGACCCAGCAGGGCCAGTCGCCACAGCGCGGGCGGCGCCCGGTGCGCGAGCGGGGCCACGATGGCGAGGCCCTCGGTGGTGTTGTGCAAGGCGAAACCGACCACCAGGAAGGTGCCCAGCGCCAGCTCGCCGATCGCGTACGCAGAACCGATCGCGAGCCCCTCGCCGAAGTTGTGCAACCCGATCCCCACCGCAACCAGCACTGCAAGCTGGAACGGGCCGGAGCCCGCCTTGGCTGCCCGCTCGCGACGGTCCCGCAGCCAGCGGCCGAGTGCCACCAGCGACAGGTACGCCAGCGCGGCCCCGACGAACAGCAGCTCCACCCCTCCGAACACCCCGGCACTGCCGGCCGCGACCTCGGTGCCCTCGAGGAAGCCGTCCACCGCCAGGAAGCCGAGCAGGCCGACGGTGCCGGCCATCAGGATGCGGGTCCACTGCTCGCGCGCCCGCCGCAGCAAGGGCAGGAACAACATGCCCAGCGTCACCGGGATGATCCCGACGTACGTGCCCAGCAACGCCATCAAGCCGTAGAACCCGCTGTCGGCCTCCGGCGTCGCGACCGCGACCTCGACCTCGTGCTCGAACGTTGCGCCCGACGAGGTGAGCATGGTGATCAGCAGCGGCGAGCCCTCCTGCCACGGGTAGTCCAGGACCAGGGTCTGGGTTTCCAGTCGGTCGACCGCGTCGGCGGACTCGGTGAAGTCGACGTACGCGTCGTTGACGAACACCTGCTGCACGTTGACCGGGTCGGGCCCGACCCCGCGCACGGTGAGCTCGATCCGTCCCGGCCGCAGGACGGTTTGCTCCACGGCGAGGTCCTCGACCGCCGGACCGGTGCGTGCGTCGAGCGTGTTCCCGCCGACGGTCAGCAGGGCGACCAGGGCGGCGACGATCACCGTGAGCGGGACCAGTGCCAAGGCCCACCCCGGCACCCGACGCAGCGGGGTGGTTGCTGTCGCGGGCGTGGCGGTGTCCGCTGCCATCTCGCGCCCGGTCGCGCTGTCGGTGGCCATCAGACGACCCGGAACATTCCCATCCAGCCGAGCTCGGCGAACTCGGTCTTGTGGGCATGGAACATGAAGTCTCCCCGGTGCTTGAAGCGCAGCTCGAGGATCCCGCGCTCGCCCTGGCCCAGCACGACGGTGTCGGTGAGGTCGCGGGGTTCGAGCCGGGTCCCGGTGGGGTAGTAGTCGAAGAAGTTGGCGTGCACGTGGAAGGAGTTGATCGGGTCGTACTCGAGCGTGTTGACCAGGTAGATCCGCAGCAGCTCGCCCCGAGCGACCTCGATCGGCTCGTTCATGTGGTGGAACGCGATGGTGTTGATGGCGTAGGTCTGGTTGCTGGCCGCGTCGAAGTTGGTGTTGAAGCCGTTCATCACCATGACCATCTCGTCGGCCTCAGGACGGCCGGGCTTCGGGTCACAGATGTACGCCCCGTACAGGCCGCGCGCGATGTGCTCGGCAAGCGGCCCGACGTGGCAGTGGTAGAGGTGCAGGCCGAATGGCTCCGCCTCGAACTCGTACGTCGTCTCGCCACCTGCCGGGATCGTCCCGGCGCCGATGCCGGGGACCCCGTCCATCTCGGCGGTGTGGAAGCCGTGGAAGTGGATCGTGTGCGGGTGCTCCGACCCGTTGACGAACCGGACCCGCATCAGGTCGCCCTCGGTGGCGCGCAGCGTCGGACCGGGAACCCGCCCGTTGTACGTCCATGCCGGGTAGCGGACGCCGGGAGCGACCTCGATCTCCTTGTCCTGCGCGAACAGCTCGTACTCGCGCAGCACCCGCCCGCCGGGCAACCGAGTGACCGTGCCGTAGTCGAAGTCACGCAGGATGTCGGTCGGGTGGAACCCGTTGGCCGCGTGGTCCACCACGGCACCGGCCTGGAAGGTCGGACCCTCGTGCCCACCGCCGTGCTGAGAACCGCGCCCTGAGCTGTGACCGCCGGTCTGACCCGGCGAGACGCCGGCCGCCGCGGGGGGGTTCGGGTGCGCGCCGGGCAGGGCATATGGCAGGACCGGGACGGTCACCCCCGCGACGGCAGCGCCCCCGAGGAGTCGCCGTCTGCTGATCGCTCGCATGGGGCAGCCTAAACCATAGTTGCGGCCTCTGCTGGCAGAAGTCTTCGGCCGACCGAAATCGGCCCCGACTCGACAGCTACCAGGTGAATCGCAGCACGACGCCGATCGCGACTGCCCAGCCCGCCTGCGCCACCAGCCAGCGGGTGCGGTCCCGCGCGTCGAGCCAGGCCGTCAGTGGGACCAGCCAGATGGTGAAGGGCAGCCAGATCCGCTCCACCTCCGAGCGGGACAGCCCGGACAGGTCGGCTGTCCCCATCGCCACCACTGCGCCGAGCGCGAGCCACCACGCGGCCGGCACCCGGGGGGACCAACGATGAGACATGCCGGTTTCCCCAGCGACGGGAAGGTCGGCTCGTCGGTAAACCGTGCGGCCGATCGCCGCCACCACCGCCGGGCCGACGCAGAAGCAGACGACCGCGAGGTTCGCCCAGACCCAGTAGGCCTGGGGCCGCTCGGAGGCGATGCCGCGGTAGTAGCGGTTCACCACCTCCTGCTGCCCGTCCAGCCACCAGAACCCCAGCGTGGCGAACAGACCGACCACCGCCAGCCCACCCACCACTGCGGGCAGCAGCGGGCGCCAGGACCGTCCGGCCGCCAGCACGGCCAGCGCCAACACACCGATCAGCAGCAGCCCGTACGACAGGTTGATCGCCAGCCCCAGCGCGACCCCGGCGACCGCACCGAGCGCGACCGCGCTTGGCCACCTGGGCGCGACAGCCGCGAGAGCCAGCAGCGCCAGCCCCCAGGCCGCGGCAGCCATGAAGACTCCGTCGGCCGAGACGACCGACCACGTGACCAGAGGCGTCAGCGCGAGGAACGGGGCCGCGGTGCGAGCGGTGCGCTCGTCACCGAGCGCACGCAGTGTCACCAGGACGGCGGCGACGGCGGTCGAGCCCAGCAGCGTGATCACCACGCCTCCCCACACCGGTCCACCCAGCCCGATCCGGTCCAGCCACAAGAAGCACAAGAACGTCAGCGGCGGGTGCGCGGCCACGTGCGTGACCCAGTTGGTGGCGTCCGAGCTGTCGATCCTGTCCACGAACCCCGGGACCACCGCGGTCAGGTCATTGATGCGCGGCACGTCGACGAGGTACTCGTGCTCGTTGGTCAGCGGGTCCGCGATGCCGGACCAGCCACGCATCAGGGCCAGGCTGACCGACCAGGCCAGGCCGGCGATCCAGGTGGCGAGCAGCAGCCGACCCCACGGCAGCCGCTCTGCCAGCGCGGGACCGTACCCGGCGACGGCTGCTGCCACCCCCACCGCAAGCGGCACGCCCGGACCGAGCGTCGGCTCGAGGTAGGCCGACAGCGGATCCAGCCAGGCGTGCACGTCGTCCCACGGACCCCAGCCCTCGATGGTGAACGCCACGACCAGGCCGGCGATGGCGATGGCAACGGCGACTCCTTCCGGGCGTCGGGTCCGGTACGCCGGCTCGGGGGCCGGCGATGTCACGTCGCGTCGACCCCGATCGCCTCGCTGACGGCTTGCCACAGCCGGGCCCGCTCGCCCGGACTCTCTTTCTGCCAGGGCGCGTACACAATCGGGCGCGGCCGCCGGTCGTGCCAGAAGACCCCGCTCGCCCCGGCCGTCACCGACCCCCCCGGCGCCGCGACCAGCCATACGACGGTGTCTGCGCCCACCTCCGGGTCCCGCAGCAGCGGGCCGGCGATCCGGTGGAAACGGGGGATGGACGCGAGCACGCCCGGAGTGTCGGCCCAGCCGGGGTGCATCGCATGCACCGCGATGTGGTCGACGCGGAACCGATCGGCCCACATCTGGGCCAGGACGACCTGCATCCGCTTGGTGCGGGCGTACGCCTGGGCGCCGGACCAAGTCCGCTCGCGCGACTCGATGTCGTCGGTGTCCAGTGGCTGGGTGTACATGCCACCGGACGACACCCAGACCACCCTGGCGTCACCGTCGGCCGCCAGCCGGGGCCGGAGCAGGTGGGTGAGCAGGCACGGACCGAGCACATGTGTGGCGAGCACCATCTCGTGCTCCTGTGGCGTCTCTGTCCGCTCCGGCGGCAGCGCGCCGGCGTTGTGCACCAGCGCGTGCAGCCGTTCTACCCGACCAGTCAGGTCGGCGGCCCACGCCCGCACCGCGTCGAGGTCGCTGACGTCGCACTGCTCGACGACGAGGTCGGCCGGCCGGGACGAGTCCGCCGCGACCGCGGAGCGGATCTTGTCGGCCGCCTTCTCCAGGCGAGAGCTGTTGCGTCCCACCATGTGCACCGTTGCACCGAGCCGCGCGCAGCCGGTGGCGGTGGCCGCACCGAGTCCCGAGCTGGCCCCGGTGACGACGACGTGCCGGCCGACGAGCGCATCCGGCGCGGGGCCGGCCGGCCACCACGCCTGGCGCACCGCCGGCCCGATCCGGGAGTAGCCGAGCACGACGCTCTTGTCGAGCAGCCAGTCGAGGTAGTGGGTGACACGCACGACGCCGAGCCTAGACACCGCACTCATGGCCGGGCGGACGCGGCCGGGCCGGTGGCAGACTCGCCTCTCGTGAGCCCGCCAGCCGACCAGAGCGCCAACGTCGCCGTTATCGGCGGCTCCGGCTTCTACGAGTTCCTCGCCGACGTCACCGAGGTCGAGGTCGACACGCCGTACGGTGCACCGTCGGCGCCGGTGTCGCTCGGCACGCTGGACCGGGACGGGGAGGGCGACGTGGGCGCCGGCGCGGGTGGTCGGTCGGTGGCCTTCCTGCCCAGGCACGGCGCGGGTCACGCCTACCCGGCGCATCGGGTGAACTACCGCGCCAACCTGTGGGCGCTGCGCGCTCTGGGGGTCCGGCAGGTCATCGCGCCCTGCGCGGTGGGCTCGCTGCGACCCGAGCTGGGACCGGGGACCGTCGTCGTCCCTGACCAGCTGGTCGACCGCACCACCTCGCGGGTGCAGACGTACTTCGACGTGGGCGCGTGCCACGTCGGCTTCGCCGACCCTTACTGCGGACGACTGCGCCAGCACGTCCTCGGCGCCAGTCGCGCCGGTGGGCAGGACGTCGTGGACGGCGGGGCGATGGTGGTCATCGAGGGCCCGCGGTTCTCGACCCGCGCCGAGTCGCAGTGGTACGCCGCGCAGGGCTGGTCGTTGGTGAACATGACCGGCCACCCCGAGGCGGTGCTCGCCCGGGAGCTGGCGCTGTGCTACTGCGCGGTGGCGCTGGTCACCGACTTGGACGCCGGGCTCGAGACAGGCCAGGGCGTCGACCAGGCCGAGGTGTTCCGTGTCTTCGCCGAGAACACCGAACGCCTCCGTGTGCTGTTGCGCTCGGTGGCCGCGTCGGCACCGGTGGACCGCGACTGCCAGTGCTCGCACGCCCTGGACGGCATGACGCTCCCGGTCGAGCTGCCGTGAGGGTGCTGCTCACCGGGGCCGCCGGGTTCATCGGCGGCCAGGTGGCCGAGCGCCTCGCCGCTGCCGATCACGACCTCGTGGGCGTCGATGTGCTGTTGGACAAGGCACACCTGCCCGGTACCGACCTGCCCGCCGGGGTGCAGCGCCTCGACGTACGCGACGCGACCGGCCTCGACGCGGTGCTGCCCGGCATCGACGTGGTGTGCCACCAGGCCGCGATGGTCGGCAACGGTGTCGACGCGCAGGACCTGCCCGGATACGCCGCGCACAACGACCTGGGCACCGCGGTGCTGCTCGCGGCGATGGCGCGCGCCGGGGTGCGTGCGCTGGTGCTGGCATCGTCGATGGTCGTCTACGGCGAAGGTCGCTACACCTGCCCCGACCACGGGGAGGTGACCCCGCTGCCGCGTCGCGGCGACGATCTCGACGCCGGTCGGTTCGACCCGCGCTGCCCGCGCTGCTCCGCCTTGCTCAGCTGGGGTCTGGTGCCGGAGTCGGCCCCGATCCGGCCGCGGAGCAGCTACGCGGTCTCGAAGGTCGCGCAGGAGCAGTACGCCCAGGCGTGGTCGACGCTGACCGACGGCAGGTGCATTGCTCTGCGCTACCACAACGTCTACGGCCCAGGCATGCCGGCCGACACGCCGTACTCGGGGGTGGCGGCGGTGTTCCGCTCCGCGATGGCCCGGGGACAGGCGCCACGGGTGTTCGAGGACGGCGGCCAGATGCGCGACTTCGTGCACGTGGCCGACGTGGCCCGGGCCAACGTCGCCGCTCTGGGCCGGATTGCCGACCACCCGGTTGGCCTCACCCCGTACAACGTGTGCTCGGGACAGCCGCGCACCATCGGCCAGCTGGCCGACGCGCTCGCCGAAGCCGTCGGCGGTCCGCGTCCGGTGGTGACGGGGGAGCACCGAGCCGCCGACGTACGCCACGTGGTCGCCGCACCCGACGCGGCCAGGGAGGGCCTGGGCTTCCAGGCCGCGGTGGCGCCCGAGGAGGGTCTGCGGGTGTTCGCCGACGCGCCGCTGCGTCCGACCCGATGAGCGCGGCCGACCACATCAGCCGGGACGCAGCGATCCGCTGCGACGTCGTCCTGCCGTGCCGGGACGAGGCGCTGGCGCTGCCGGGAGTGCTCGGCCGGCTGCCGGCACGGATGCGGGCGATCGTCGTCGACAACGGGTCCACCGACGGCACCGCCGTCGTCGCGGCGCGGCTCGGCGCCGAGGTGGTGCACGAGCCTGCACCGGGTTACGGGGCGGCCGTGCACGCGGGAGTGCTGGCGGCGACCGCGCCGCTGGTGGCGGTGGTCGACGGCGACGGGTCGCTCGACCCCGGGGACCTGTCGCGGCTGGCCGACCTGGTGGAGCGCGGGGCAGCGACGATGGCGGTCGGCCGCCGGCGACCCACCGACACCCGGGCCTGGCCGTGGCACGCCCGGCTGGGCAACACGGTGGTGTCGGCGCGGGTACGGCAGGTCACCGGACTGGCCGTGCACGACATCGCCCCGATCCGGGTCTGCAGCCGGGCTGACCTGCTGGCGCTCGGCGTCGAGGACCGGCGCTTCGGCTACCCGCTTGAGCTGCTGCTGCGGGCCGGCCGCGCCGGTTGGCGCGTCGCCGAGGTGGACGTGCCGTACGCGCGTCGCGCCGAGGGCACCCGGTCGAAGGTCTCGGGCAGCGTCGGGGGGACGCTGCGGGCCCTGCGCGACTTCGCCCGGGTGCTGTCATGAGAGCGTCCGCACCGGCCGTCGGAGCCGTGCTCGTGGTGGCCAAGGCCCCGGTGCCCGGCCAGGCCAAGACCCGGCTGGCCACGGCGGTCGGCGACCAGGTCGCGGCCGACATCGCCGCCTGTGCCTTGCTCGACCTGGTGGCGGCCGCCCGAGCATGCGCTGCGCACCTGCTGGTCGCGCTGACCGGCGACCTGGCAGCAGCGGCCCGCGGCAGCGAGATAGCCGCGGCACTGCGCGGTGCCGACGTGTTCGCGCAGCGCGGCGACTCGTTCGGCGACCGGCTGGCGGGTGCGCACGCCGACGCCCACCGTCTGCTCGGGGAGCGCGCCGCTCCCGTGCCGGTGCTGCAGGTGGGTATGGACACGCCGCAGCTGTCCGCGGCGATGCTGGCCGAGTCGTTGCGTACGGCCGCGGTCCACGACGCCGTGCTAGGGCCGGCCGAGGACGGCGGCTGGTGGGGACTGGCCGTGCGCGACCCGGCCGTCGCCGCCAGGTTGCGAGACGTCGAGATGTCCAGAGACGACACCGGACGGGCGACGCAGCAGGCGCTGGAGTCGGCGGGCGTCGCCGTGGCCCTGCTGCCCCCACTCAGAGACGTGGACACCTGGGCCGACGCGCGCGCCGTGGCGCGACTCGCCCCGCACGGTCGGTTTGCGGCTGCTGTGACCGCCGCGACACGCGTGGCACCCTGACATGGTGACTTCCACGGGGAAGACGACCGCAGCGAACACCGGACGGGGCCGGCTGGCACTGCCACCGCCCCCCAGGCAGAGCGACTTCTCCGACCGGCTGCGCAACGAAGCGGTGACCGCCCGGGTCGGGGTGTGGCTCGGGGTGTGTTTCACCATCTGTTTCCTCACCGGGGTGTGGTCGCACTACGGCCAGGAGATCCCCGGTTGGTTGACTTGGCCGACGTCGCCCTCGTGGGGCTACCGGGTGACCCAGGGGCTGCACGTGACCACCGGGGCCGCCGCGGTGCCGCTGCTGCTGGTGAAGCTGTGGTCGGTCTACCCGCGGCTGTTCCAGGACGTCCCGCGACGACCGCCGCGGACAGTCCTGCTGCACCTGCTCGAGCGCGGCTCGGTGGGCGTACTTGTCGCGGCGGCCGTCTTCCAGCTGGCGACCGGGCTGATGAACTCGTCTCAGTGGTACCCCTGGGAGTTCTCGTTCCGCTCCACGCACTACGCCATCGCGTGGCTCGCGATCGGGTCGCTGGCGGTGCACATCGCGGTGAAGCTGCCGGTGATCAAGCGGGCCATCACCGGTCCGCTCGACGGACCCGGCCCGCCCGACCCGCCCGCGAGCGGTGCCGGCCGTGACGCCGGGGGCGGCGAGGACGCACGACACCAGCCGGCCCTGGCGGCAGGGGGGATCAGCCGCCGCGGGCTGCTGCGGACCACGTGGGCCGCGGCCGGGCTCGCCGTCGTGACCAGCGCCGCGGCCGGCACCGTGCCGTGGCTGCGCGAGCTGTCGGTGTTCGGCGTCCGCTCCGGCGAGGGACCGCAGGGCGTGCCGATCAACCGGACGGCGGAGACGGCGGGCGCGCAGACAGCCGCCCAGGACCCGGCGTGGCGCCTCACCCTCGTCAATGGTGACGACACCGTCGAGCTGTCCCGCGACGACCTCGTGGCGATGCCTCAGCACACCGCGTCGCTGCCAATCTCCTGCGTCGAGGGCTGGAGTGCGAGTGCTGTCTGGACCGGTGTCCGGGTCGCCGACGTGCTGGCGGAGGTCGGCGCACCGGCCGGCTCCGACGTGTTCGTGACGTCGCTGCAGACCGTCGGCTCGTTCGCCACCAGCGAGCTGCCGGCCAACGTGGCTGCCCACCCCGACACGCTGCTGGCCCTCCAGCTGCACGGCGAGGACCTGCACATCGACCACGGCTACCCCTGCCGCATCATCGCGCCGAACCGGCCCGGGGTACGTCAGACGAAGTGGGTGTCCCGGATGGAGGTGCTCGCTTGAGCAGCAACGCGCGGGTCCCGTCCGCCGACGGAGGCGTCCAGGCGACGCGCCTGGTCGTCGGCGCGATCGGGCTGGCGGCAGCGACGTACGGCGGCTGGCTGTTGTGGGAGCAGCGGGCGGACTGGGTGTCGCTGGTGCTGTGGCTGGGTGGCGGGGTGGTGCTGCACGACTTCGTGCTGTCGCCGCTGCTGCTGCTGGGCGGGGTGCTGGTGGCCAACCGGCTACCGCCGGCCTGGCGGGTCCCGGTGATCGTGGGCGCGGTGGTGTGGGGGAGCATCACGCTGCTGGCCGTGCCGGTGCTCGGTGAGTTCGGCGCGCTGGCCGACAACCCCACGCTGCTCGACCGGCCGTACGTGACCAGTTGGGTGGTCGGTGCCCTGCTGGTGATCGCTGCGGTGGTGACAGGCGGGCTGCTGCGCCAGCGGTCGCACAGCCGGCCCGGCGCCGCTCGGCGTGTCGCCGGTTGATCGAACACCTGTTCGCTCTAGGCTCTTCCATACGCACCGCCGACGTTCGGCGTCGTCCACCGGCTCGGTCCGCGCGGCCGCCAGTGTCGGTGGCGACTCCTAGGTTCGGCGGTGACGAAATCCTGGACCCGACCCGAGGTGAGACGCATGGCTTCCGGTGACCGCGACAAGGCACTCGACAGCGCACTTGCCCAGATCGACCGGCAGTTCGGCAAGGGCTCGGTCATGCGGCTGGGCGACGAGGCGCGAGCGCCCGTCGAGGTCATCCCGACCGGCTCGATCGCCCTCGACGTGGCGCTCGGCATCGGCGGCCTGCCCCGCGGACGGGTGGTGGAGATCTACGGCCCGGAGTCGTCCGGCAAGACGACGGTCGCGCTGCACGCCGTGGCCAGCGCTCAGCGCGACGGCGGTATCGCTGCCTTCATCGACGCGGAGCACGCCCTCGACCCCGAGTACGCCAAACGGCTCGGCGTCGACACCGACGCGCTGCTGGTCTCGCAGCCCGACACCGGCGAGCAGGCGCTCGAGATCGCCGACATGTTGATCCGCTCCGGCGCCCTGGACATCATCGTCATCGACTCGGTGGCCGCGCTGGTCCCGCGGGCCGAGATCGAGGGGGAGATGGGTGACAGCCACGTCGGCCTGCAGGCCCGGCTGATGAGCCAGGCGCTGCGCAAGCTCACCGGCGCGCTCAGCTCCTCCGGCACCACGGCGGTTTTCATCAACCAGCTGCGGGAAAAGATAGGAGTCATGTTCGGTTCACCGGAGACGACGACCGGTGGACGGGCGCTGAAGTTCTATTCCTCCATCCGTCTCGACGTGCGTCGGATCGAGACGCTCAAGGACGGTACGGAGATGGTAGGAAACCGTACCCGTTGCAAGGTGGTCAAGAACAAGATGGCGCCCCCGTTCAAACAAGCCGAATTCGACATCATCTATGGGCAGGGGATCAGCCGGGAAGGCGGTCTCATCGACATCGGCGTCGATGCGGGCTTCGTACGCAAGGCCGGCGCCTGGTACACCTACGAGGGCGACCAGCTCGGCCAAGGCAAGGAGAACGCCCGCGCGTTCCTGCGGGACAACCCGGACCTCGCCGACGAGATCGAGAAGCGGATCAAGGAGAAGTTCGGCGTCGGCGCCCAGGTCGACGAGCCGCCGCCCGTCGGTCCTCCGGCGGAGCCGACCAACATCGACTTCTGAGCCGATGAGCGACCATTCCGGTCGGCGACGACGGCCGAAGCCGGTGGTCCCGGAAGACCCCGAGGCTGCGGGTCCGCCGGAAGATCCTGAGCAGGTGGCCCGGCAGATCCTGTTGCGCCGATTGAGCGACCAGCCGCGCAGCCGCGCCGAGCTGGCCGCCAGCCTCGCCAGGCGCCAGGTCCCGGCGCAGGTTGCAGAACGGCTGCTGGACCGGTTCGAGGAGGTCGGGTTGGTCGACGACGGGGCGTTCGCCCAGGCGTGGGTCGACTCTCGCCACCGAGGTCGTGGCCTGGCCCGGCGGGCCCTCGCGTACGAGCTGCGCCACAAGGGCGTCGCCGACGACGTGACCCACGAAGCTCTCGGCTCCGTCGACGACGACTCCGAACGCGAGACCGCCCGAGGGCTCGTCGACCGCAAGCTCGCCCCGCTCCGCAGGCTGGATCGGGCACGCGCCGAACGCCGCCTCGTCGCCATGCTGGCCCGCAAGGGCTACGGCCAGGGGCTGGCGATCTCGGTCGTGCGCGCCGCCATGCTCGACCGAGACGATGAACCTGCCGGCTCTGGCGGCAGCGACGACACCAGCGACACCAGCGGCACCTTGCTTGACCTGCGGTGATGGCGGTCCTACCGTGACCAGACCGAAGGGTGCCGTCGCCGCCGAGCGACGTTTCGTGCGATAGCAGCTCCACCGGACCGTGTGCGGTCCGCACCGCGGACCGCACACCGGGCTCGGTCCGATCTGCCGAGTCGATGCCGGCGTCGACCCTTCGACGACTCCGCGACCGCCGCGGGGGTCGGTTTTCGGAGGTGACGGCGTGGACGGCACGGCAGTTGAGTTGGCGCTGGTCCTGCTCGGGCTGCTCGCGCTCAGCGGACTCGCCGGGGCCGTGGTGGTCCTCGCCCGCCGGACACCCGCCGGCCAGACCGGGACGGGCCGGCAGCCCGCGGACCAGACCGCAGAAGCCGACCGGGTCGAGCTGCTCCGTGTGCGCGGCGACCTCGAGCGGCGCGAGCTGCGCCTGGTCGAACGCGAGGATCGCCTCGACGCCGAGCTGCGCCAGCTCGACGAACGCGCCGGTGAGCTCACCGAGCACGACGAGGAGCTAGACCGCCGGCGCGCCGAGCTGGTCGACCTCGAGGACGCGCGGCGGGCGGCCCTCGAACGCGTGGCGGGGCTGCGCGCCGCCGATGCCCGAGACGAGCTGGTCGCCGGGATCGAGCACGAGGCCAAGCTTGTCGCCGCCCACACCGTCCGCGACATCGAACGCGCCGCCCGCGACGACGGTGAGGCCCGGGCCAGACGCATCCTGACCACCACCATCCAGCGGCTGGCCGCGCACCAGACCGCGGAGACGGTTGTCAGCGCGTTCGCACTGCCCAGCGACGAGATGAAGGGCCGCATCATCGGGCGCGAGGGCCGCAACGTCCGTGCCTTCGAGCAGGTCACCGGGGTCAACGTGATCATCGACGACACCCCGGAGGCGGTACTGCTCAGCTGCTTCGACCCGGTGCGCCGGGAGGTCGCACGGGTGGCGCTGACCGAGTTGGTCTCGGACGGACGGATCCATCCCAGCCGGATCGAGGAGGTGCACGAACGCAGCCTGCGCGAGGTCGAGCGGCTGTGCCTGCGAGCCGGTCAGGACGCCGTCACCGAGTTCGGCATCACCGACCTGCACCCCGAGCTGGTGCGCACCATGGGTCAGCTCAGGTACCGCACTTCCTACGGCCAGAACGTCCTGGCCCACCTGCTGGAGTCCGGCCACCTGGCCCAGCTGATGGCCGACGAGCTCGGACTCGACCGGGCACTGTGCGGACGCGCCGCGCTGCTGCACGACATCGGCAAGGCGCTCACCCACGAGTCCGAAGGCAGTCACGCGCTGGTCGGCGCCGCGCTGGCCCAGCGCTACGGCGAGAGCGCCGACGTCGTGCATGCCATCGAGGCCCACCACAACGAGGTCGAGCCGCGCACGGTCGAGGCAGTCCTCACCCAGGCCGCCGACGCCATCAGCGGCAGCCGCCCCGGGGCACGACGCGAAGCGTTGCAGGCGTACGTGCAGCGCCTCGAGGCGCTGGAGGCGATCGCGGTCGCCAAGCCCGGCGTGGAGAAGGTCTTCGCCATGCAGGCCGGTCGCGAGCTACGGGTGATGGTCCAGCCGCACGAGGTCGACGACATCCAGGCCCAGGTCCTCGCCCGCGACATCGCCAAGCAGGTCGAGGAGGAGCTCAGCTACCCAGGCCAGATCCGGGTCACGGTCATCCGCGAGTCACGCGCCAGCGAAGTGGCTCGCTAGCCGCCACAGACCGATCTCGTGACATGGGTGCCCCCGCGGCCGACAGCTGTGCCCGCGGCGCCGCCCCTCACCGCCGGCCGGTGAGTGCGCAGGCCTCCTGCCACCGGTGGGCGTCGACCGCGGGCAGGTCTGCCGGCTGGAGCGCGGCGGTGCAGTCCCGGATCGCGCCGGCCAGCATGTCGTAGAGCAGCGCGTCGGGGTCCGGGATGCACGCCTCGGCGACCCCACGGACCGCGCACAACACCGTGGCCGGTGCGGCGTGCCGGCGAAAACCCCTGGTCGAGCACCCCACCTCGCGGGCCAATCGGTGCGCCCGCTTGGTGGCCAGCGGAACCTGGTCAAGGGTCTGCCTGCTCTTGGCGCTGATCGAGCCGGCCGGGCGGTCGTCGAGCTCGGCGAGCAACCGCTCGGCACTCATGATCGACACCGCCAGCACCGCCTGGCGCTCGGCGGATGCCACCGGCAGCGCGGTCTGTGCGCACCGGAGCGCGATGACCGCGTCCACCCGCACGTCCTCGCTGGTCAACCCGATGACGGTGGGGATCAGCGCCCCGAGGTGGTGCCGCCCGCCGTCGGAGGTCAGGTCGTTGACCGACCGGGCGAGAGCCGCCAGCAGCGGGTGGGTGCACCGTGGGTGGTCGCTCCACCGCTCGCCGGCCAGGAACGCGGCCATCTCCATGAAGCAGGCGCCCTTGCGCGGGCTGCGGTGCTTCCCGCGCGACAGCACGGGCAGGAGGTCCGGGACCTGGGGCTGAGTCATGGCAAGCTCCCACTGCGTCGAGTCGTGGCAACAGTAAACGCCGTCGAGCCGGATCGCGACAGTCCCAGATCCCGGTCAGCCGGCGGTTCCACCACCCATCAGCTCACCCTCGGGTGCTCGTGCCGCGCTGGCGCCCGTGGCCCGACCCATCCTCCGCTCCAGCCAGACGGCGAGTCGGGACAGGGAGTAGTTCACGACGATGAACATCGCCGCCAGGACCAGGGCGGTGGCGAAGTAGTTGTTGAACTCGATGGAGATCTGCCGGCCGGTGAACACCACGTCCTCGTACGAGATCACATAGCCGAGCGAGGTGTCCTTCAGCGCCACGACGCTTTGGCTGATGATCGCCGGCAGCATGATCCGCACCGCTTGCGGCAGCAGCACGAGCCGCATCGCTTGTCCCTTGCGCATCCCGACGGCGTACGCGGCCTCGGTCTGCCCGAACGGGACCGCGAGGACCCCGGCGCGGAATACCTCGGCCAGCACCGAGCCGTTGTAGAGAACCAAGCCGATCACCAGCGACCAGAACTTGCCCAGCTCGTCGCCATAGATCAGGTAGATGGCGAGGATGAGCATCAGCAGGGGCACGGCCCGGAAGAACTCCACCACCACGGTGCTGGGCCAGCGCAGCCAAGCGTGGATGCTCAGCCGGCCGACGGCCAAGGCGGCGCCTACGGCGATCGACAGCACGATCGCCACTGCCGCGGTGCGGATCGTCACCAGCATCCCCTCGAGCAGCGCCTGGACGAAGACCGGGGTGACGAACGGCTCCCACACCGCGGCCGCCAGCTGTCCCTCGGCCTCCAGCTTGAACAGCACGAGCACTAGCCCGGCCAGCAGCAGCAGGCCGGTGACGAGGCTGGCGGCTCGCTGTCGGCGCCGCCCTCGCGGGCCGGCGTCGTCGAACAGCACCTGGCTCATGACGCGGACCTGGCCGGCGATCGCTCCAGGACCCGGGCAACCACGGAGATCACGGCCACGATAAGGATGTAGCCGAGCGCGATGCCGAGGAAGATGACGTACACGTCGCCGGGGTTGTCGTTGATCAGGCCACGCATGCGGAAGGTGGCGTCGGCGATGCCGAAGCCCGCCACCAGTGACGTGTTCTTGGCCAGGGCGATGAGCACGCTCGCTATCGGTGGGACGACAGCTCGGAACGCCTTCGGCAGCACGACCAGGCGCAGGACCTGCCCTAAGCCCATGCCGACCGACC
>Ga0183260_10002156_pt1 | contig 16311 bp, 14 predicted proteins | sample AntDrymUQ4972206_2_FD_129768 | JGI IMG/M metagenome (GOLD analysis project Ga0183260, IMG submission 129768) | Polar desert sand microbial communities from Dry Valleys, Antarctica - metaG UQ497 (22.06) (version 2) (version 2) | ecosystem: Environmental > Terrestrial > Soil > Desert | place...
CACGCGCACACTCCGCGGGCTGGACGCGGCGGTCGCAGCCGAGCTGATCGACGTGGACGATGGCGTCGCGATGGCGCGTGCCTGGCGGCTGGCCAGCCGGTTGCGCAATGCGATCACGTTGGTGCGGGGCCGGCCCTCCGATGCTCTGCCACCCGACCCGCGGGTGCGAGCAGCGGTCGCCGTCCTGCTCGGCTACCCCGCGGCGGATTCGGAGCGACTTCAAGACGACTACCGGAGGACGAGTCGGCGGTCGCGCGCCGCCGTCGAGCGCGTCTTTCTCACAGAGCCCGGTGATCCGTCCATCCGCGGGACGCAAGCCTGAGCGTCGTGAGCCGCGGATGGTCGGGCGGTGAGCCGCGGGTGGTCAGGAGGCGACGGCGCCGGCGGCGTAGGTCGCGCGCTCGCCGGCAGTCAGCCCGCCCCAGACGCCGTACGGCTCCTTGACCTGCAAGGCGTGCCGCAGGCAGTGGTCGAGGACGGGGCACCGGGCGCAAAGCGTCTTCGCGGCCCGCTCACGCGCCCGGCGGCGCGGCCCGCGCTCGGACTCGGGCGAGAAGAACAGCTCGGGGTCGGCCTCCCGGCACGCCCCGTCGAACTGCCACTCGTACACCTCTACGAGCGGCTGGGGCAGCCGCGCAATGTTCGCCATGTCATATCTCCTCGACGCCGTAATCTGATGCAAAACTTACTCATCGTCTCACTCGGATGCAAGGGGCAAAATCTCTTCCGGTGGCGGGCTTGATGAGACGGACCCACAATCGTCGGTGGTGCCGGGCCCAGTCCCACACCTTTCTCGAGGACAGGATGGTGACTGTGAACCAGCGCCCGAGTACCCGAGACCGCGGACTCCACACTCCGCCCCCGTCCGTCAACGGTGCCCTGTGGAGCGTTGGCTCGGTCGCAGCCCGGCTGGCGATCGCCGGCCCGACGCTGCGGACATGGGACCGGCGCTACGGTCTGGGGCCCAGCCTCCGCACCGAGGGCGGCCATCGGCGTTACAGCGAGACCGACGTCTCACGGATAGAGCTCATGAGCCGGCTCGTCGACGAGGGTGTCCCGGCCGCCGAGGCCGCCCAGGTTGCGCTGAGCCGCGAAGAGTCGGCGTTGCGCTCGACACCGCGCCCGTCCGAGCGTAAGACACCGACGTCGGCTCGTCGGACGGTTAGCTGTGTCGATGCCCTGGTGCGCGCTGCGACCGTGCTCGACGCGGCGACCCTGTCCCGCCTGGGCGGCCACGTGCTCGACCGCCGGGGTGTGGTAGCCGGATGGACGCAGGTGCTTGCGCCCGCTCTGCGGGAGATCGGAGACCGCTGGGCCGCCGGTGAGGTCGGCGTCGAGGTCGAGCACCTGATGAGTGAGCGGCTCGGCGCCGAGCTGCGGTCCATCATCCAGATCCGCCGAGTGCACCGGGCCGTCACCGCTCTCGTGGTGATGGCCAGCGCCGTCGACGAGCAGCACTACCTGCCGGTGGTCGCACTCGAAGCCGCGCTGGCCGAGCGCCGGATTCCTAGTGTCGCGCTCGGACCGCGCACCCCCGCCGGCGCCCTGGAGGCCGCGGTCGTCCGGCGCGCTCCCAAGGTCGTCTTCTTGTGGCGATCCCTTCCGCCAGCCGACGGCGACGTCGACTCGCCCGCTGACTCAGGAGTGCTGCGTCATCAGCACGTGGTGCTCGGGGGACCGGGATGGCGTGACGTTGTGGGGCAGAGCCAACCCGTTCAGGTGGCCCACGTCCACGACATGGCGTCCGCGGTCGACCTGATCGAGTCCCTCGTCCGCACCTGAGATCCCCCTTGGCGGAGGTCTCGTCAGCCGGCAGGTACGCGGGGTCCGCGATGCAGCAGCGGCTCGGCGAGGTCGCCGTACGTTGTCAACCGGCCCGGCATCTCGTTGCGGTGCACCTGCGCAAGTGTCGAAGGGTCGGACAGCTCGGACCAGTCACGGGGGCAGGCGATGTTGGCGCGAGGCCGGCCCCTCAGGGAGTACGGGCAGATGGTCGTCTTGGCTGGGTTGTTCTGGCTCCAGTCGAGAAGCACCTTGCCCGGGCGCAGCGTCTTGGTCATCCGCGACACCACCAGCTCCGGCATGTCGCGCTCCAGCTCCTCGGCGATCCGGCGGGCGTACTGCCGGAGCTCCTCACCAGACTGGCGTCCGCTCACCGGTGCGTACATCTGCAGTCCCTTGCTCCCGCTCGTGACCGGGACGGCGGTGAGGCCGGCCACCTCCAGGCACCGTCGCACCGCGTGGGCGACCTCGACACACTCCGGCAGGCCTGCCGGGGCGCCCGGGTCGAGGTCGATGACGAGCCGGTCGGGTTCGCGCACGGCGCCGCGCGCTCCGACCGTCCACTGCGGCACATGCAGCTCCAGGGCCGCCAGGTTCGCCACCCACAGCAACGGTGCCAGCCCGTCCAGGATCGGGTACCTGATCGTCTCCCGACCCTTGCTGCTGCCGGGGGAGTCGAGCACCACCGTCCGTACCCAGTCCGGGGTGCCGCGGGGGACGTTCTTCTCGAAGAACGCCTCGTGTGTGACGCCGTTGGGCCACCGCTTGCGGGTCAGCGGCCGGCCGAAGAGCTGGGGGAGCAGCATGTCTGCGACGCCGAGGTAGTAGTCGATGATGTCGTGCTTGGTGGTGCCGTCCTCGGGGTAGAGCACCTTGGCCAGGTTGCTCACCCGGACCGTACGGCCGTCGATCTCGAGTGCCTCACGTGTGGCGGCCACCGGCGTCCTCCTGCGACGTTGTCGTGCGGTGTGTGGCGATTCTGCCCTTCGCGCGCCATGCTTGGTGCGTCGAGGCCCGGGTCCGGCGGGTCGAGGAAGGGGTCAAGGATGCGCTCGATCTGGAAGGGCGCCGTCTCTTTCGGGCTCGTGAACGTGCCCGTCAAGCTGTACGCCGCGACGCAGGACCACGACATCCGCTTCCACCAGGTGCACCGCGAGGACGGTGGCCGGGTCCGCTACAAGCGCACCTGCGAGGTGGATGGCATGGAGGTGTCGTACGCCGACATCGCCAAGGGGTTCGAGACCACGGACGGCAAGCTGGTCATGTTGACACAGGAGGACTTCGACTCCCTGCCGGTCGTGACCGGTCGTGAGATCGACGTCGTCGAGTTCGTCGCCGCCGGAGAGGTCGACCCGATGTTGCTCGACAAGAGCTACTACCTCGAACCGGACAGCCGGGCAGCCAAGCCGTACGCGTTGCTGCGCGAGGCCCTGCTCGAGACCGACCGGATGGCGATCGTCAAGGTCGCCCTGCGCCAGCGTGAGACGCTGGCAGTGCTGCGGGTGCGAGGCAAGGCCATCGTGCTGCAGACGATGCTGTGGCCGGACGAGATCCGCGAACCCGCGTTCGACATCCTCGACGCCGAGGTGGAGCTGCGGCCGCAGGAGGTGCAGATGGCCAGCTCGCTGGTCGCCAGCCTGGTCAGCGACTTCAACCCCGACCAGTTCGAGGACGAATACAAGGCGGCGCTCGAGCAGCTCATCGACACGAAGGTCAGCGGCGGCGACGTCTCGGACCTGGCGCCGAAGGACACCGGCAGGGACGACGCCGAGGTGGTCGACCTGATGACCGCCCTGCAGCGCAGCGTCCAGCGTGCCCAGGAGTCCCGCCAGACTGCCAACACCTCACCCCAGGGGGCCACCCCGACAGACCCGCCGGCCAAGAAAACGCCGGCGCCGAAGAAGGATCCGGCCACGAAGGGCGCGGCTCCCAAGGCGACCGCGAAGAAGTCCACCACCAAGAAGTCGACCACCAAGAAGGCGGCCGCCCGCAAGTCCGCCTGAGGCCGCATCGGACGCTCAACGTCACTCGCCACGACGCCCTGCGGGGTCGGTCAGAATCCTCTCGATCAGCATGTCCCAGTCTGCGAGGAACCGGGCCAGGCCGTAGTGCTCCAGAGCGGCCGCTCGGGCGGCAGTCCCGGTGACCTCCGCCGCAGCCGGGTCGCGAACGAACTGGAGGATTGCGTCGGCCAGGACGTCCGGCCGCGTCGAGACCACCCCGGCCTGCGGTGGGACAGCTGCCACTACCTCTGTCGTGGCCAACGCGACGACCGGCATCCCGAGGTGCATCGCCTCGAGCAGCGACAGGCCCAACGAGGTCCACCGGGCGGTGTGGACGTACACCCGACGCCGGGCCATCTCATCGTGCATGTCGGCCTGGCTGAGGTCGTCGAACGTCCACAGCCGGTCGGCTGGGACGGAACCGCTCAACAGCCCGACCCGGATACCGAAGACGTCGAGCGGCGCCGCCTGCGCTAGCTGCGGCAACAGGTCGGTGCCGACGGCACGACCCCGCCGCACCGGATCGTTGATCGCGACGGCGGCCCGGGCCCATTCCCCGGAGTAGCGGTGCCCGGGATCGACCACGCCGTGCTCGATGACGTACGTCGGCGTCGACCCGCAGTCCCAGAACAGCCGGTTGAAGTGCGTGACGTGCACGATCGGGATGTCGGGCGAGTCGGCGAGCGGATGTCGGGTGTACGGGACGGCACCCCCCGGTGTGTTGTGCTCCAGGTAGACCGCCGGCAGGTCCACGCCGGGACGGCGACCGGTCCACTGCGCCACCAGGTCGAGCTCCTGCGGTCGTTGCAGCACGACCAGGTCGAGGTCGAGGTCGCGCAGCCGTTCAGGGGTCACCTCGGCCGCGTCGGGCGGCCAGTCCCAGGTGCGCGCCCGGCCCAGCCCGTCGGCGTCGCGGTCCGGCGTCACGGGCAGCAGGTACTCGTGGCTGCCCTGCACGAACGAGGTGGTCCAGGAGCCGTGGACGTGCCAGAGCAGGATGCGCCGGCTCACGCCGGAGCCGACCGCGGCCCGCGACCCAGGGCGTGAACCCGCCATCCGGCCGCGCGCCACTTGTCGGCGTCGAGCACCAGCCGACCGTCCACCACAACGGGGCGACGCACCACGTCGGCGAGCGAGACGGGGTCCACGCCGGAGAACTCCGCCCACTCGGTGAGCACGAGCGTCACGTCGGCATCCTGGCAGGCGTCGTGCAGGGTCGACGTGTACGCCAGCTCCGGCCGGACCCGGCGGGCGCTTTCCAGTGCAGCCGGGTCATAGACGCGGACCGTGACCCCCTGCCGGTGGAGCGTCGTGGCGATGTCCAGTGCCGGTGAGTCGCGCACGTCGTCCGAACCGGCCTTGAACGCCGCGCCAAGCACGGCCACCGAGGACTCGGCCGGCGACCGGTCCAGCAGCCTGCGCGTGAGGTCGACGGTGCGTGCCCGCTGCCGCATGTTCAGGGCATCCACCTCGCGAAGCAGCGACCCGGACTCCACCACCCCGAGCTCTGCCGCCCGGGCGATGAAGGCCCGGGTGTCCTTGGGCAGGCAGCCGCCGCCGTAGCCGACGCCGGGACGAAGGTACAGGGGCCCGATGCGGGCGTCGTGCCCGAGCACCTCGATCAGGTCGCCGACGTCGGCGTCGGCGGCCTCACACACCTCCGCGAGCAGGTTCACCAGCGACACGCGGGTCGCCAGCATGACGTTGGCCGACGCCTTGGCGAGCTCAGCCGTCGCCAGATCGGTGCGTACTACCGGAATGCCTCGTGCGATCAAGGACGCATACAAGTCACGCAGGATCTGGTCCGCCTCGTCGCTCTGGACGCCGAAGACCAGCCGGTCCGGTGACAAGGAGTCCTCCACTGCGTGGCCCTCGCGGAGGAACTCCGGGTTCCAGGCGACCTCGGCGTCGCCCGCGACCGGCGCCAGGGTCCGCAGCCGGTCTGCAATGCGCGCCGCCGTGCCGACCGGCACGGTCGACTTCCCGACGACCAGGCAGGGACGGCGCAGCCGCGGGCCGAGCGCAGCGACGACGTCCCAGACGTACGACAGGTCCGCCTGTTGGCTTCCCGGTCGCTGCGGCGTACCGACGCAGATGAAGTGCACCTGGGCGGTGGTCGCGGAGTCGAGGTCGGTGGTGAAGCGCAACCGCCCGGACGCGAGCCCCTCGCCTAGCACTGCGGCCAGCCCCGGTTCGTGGAACGGGAGCCTGCCGTGAGCCAGCGCCTCAGCCTGCCGGGGGTCGCAGTCGATACCGACGACGTCGTGGCCGAGCGCCGACAGGCAGGCGGCGTGCGTGGCCCCGAGGTAGCCCGTGCCGACGACCGAGACCTTCACGGGGTTGTTCGTGCCCCGACGTGTGCCATTCATGCAACGGGTGCCCAATGGTGGGTCTCGGTGGCTTTGCCGCCGCCCGAGGAGGGCTTCTCGGCGGAACAGCGTTTCTCACCCGGAGAAGTGGGCACTCCTCCCCGTCGGTACCAGGCAGCAGCGACGGGGAGGAGGGATTGGGCTTGAAGGTCCTGGGGATCAACGCGATCTTCCACGACCCCGCCGCCGCACTCGTCATCGACGGGGAGACCGTCGCGGCCGGGGAGGAGGAGCGCTTCAGCCGGCGCAAGCACGGCAAGCGGCCGGTCCCGTTCTCCGCCTGGGAGCTCCCGGAGCAGGCAGCCCGCTGGTGCCTGGACCAGGCGGGCATCGATGCCGCCGACCTCGACGCGGTTGCCTACTCCTTCGACCCGGCGCTGGCCCGTCCGGCGGAGGAGATGGGCCTTCGGGACCCCTGGGACCACCTGCGGCTGGCGTACGCGCGCACCGCGCCGGGCTTCCTCGCCACGGCACTGCCCGGTCTGGACCCGGGGCAGGTGTGCTTCGTGCCGCACCACATCGCTCACGCCGCCTCAGCCGGGCTGGCGTCGCCGCACCCGCAGACCGATGTCCTGGTGCTCGACGGCCGGGGAGAGTCGGTGAGCCACCTGGCCGGGCGCTACGACGACGGCGCGCTCGAGATACTCGCCAGTCAGGCGCTGCCGCACTCGCTGGGGCTCGTCTTCGAGGATGTCACCGAGCACCTGGGTTTCTTGCGGAGCAGTGACGAGTACAAGGTCATGGCGCTCGCGTCGTACGGCAGTCCGCGGTTCCTGCCCGAGCTGCGCGTGGCGATCCGGACGACCGGTGACGGCGGTTTCCGGACCGACCCCGTCGACTGGTCGAGCCTGGTCAAGGCGCGGTCTTCCGGCGAGGAGTGGACCGCTGACCACGCCGACCTCGCGGCCAGCCTGCAGCTGCGTCTGGAGGAGGTGCTGCTCGAGCTCGCCGGGTGGCTGCAGGGTCGCACCGGTGGTGACACCCTGACGCTGGCCGGTGGAGTCGCGCTCAACTGTGTCGCCAACAGCCGGCTGGCCGGCGACGGGCCGTACCGCAGGCTCTGGGTCCAACCGGCGGCAGGTGACGCCGGCACCGCGTTGGGCGGAGCGCTGCACGTCGCACGGTCCGGCGGTGACCTGACGACACCAATGCCGGGCGTCGACCTCGGCCGCGGCTGGAACGACGACGAGGTCGAGGCCTGGTTGACGACCGCCCGGGTGCCGTACGAGCGGGTTGACGACGTCGCCGAGACCGTCGCCTCTGCTCTGGCGGCGAACTGCGTGGTGGCCTGGTTCCAGGGGCGCAGCGAGTACGGGCCACGGGCGCTCGGCCACCGCTCGTTGTTGGCGCATCCCGGGTATGCGGACAACCTGGAGCGGCTCAACGACGTCAAGGGTCGCGAGCAGTTCCGACCCGTGGCGCCGATGGTGCTTGCGGCTCGTGCCAGCGCCATCTTCTCCCGCGGTCCGCTGCCCTCACCGTTCATGCTTTTCGTGCACGATGTCGATCCCGCATGGCGCGACCGCATCCCCGCAGTGGTCCACGTGGACGGGACGGCGCGGGTACAGACCGTGGACCCTGTCGACGAACCGCTGGTAGCGCAAATGTTGTCCGCCTTCGAGCGTCGCACCGGCCTGCCCGTCGTCGTCAACACCAGCCTCAACACCGCTGGTCGGCCGATGGTCGACGACCCGCGTGATGCGCTGGAGTGCTTCGGCTCGGCTCCGGTCGACCTGCTGGCGATCGGGCCGTTCGTCGTGCGCCGCCGGGCGTTCTGATGGAGCGTCTCCCGACGACAGTGGTCGTGCCGACCGTGGGCAGGGCGAGCCTGGAGTCGCTGCTTGACGTGCTGGCCCGTATCGAGGGTCCGCGCCCCGAGGGTGTCGTGGTCGTCGACGACCGGACGGCGGGCGAGCCGCTCGAGCTGGCGCGCCTCGCGACCGCCATCCCCGGTCTGGTGCTGCGTCGCTCCGGTGGCGGTGGCCCGGCGCGGGCCCGCAACGTCGGCTGGCGGACCGCCCGTACGCCGTGGGTGAGCTTCCTGGACGACGACGTGATCCCGTACGACGACTGGTACCTGCGGCTGGCCCGCGACCTGGCCGACTCCGGCCCTCGGGTTGCCGGCATCCAGGGCCGGGTCCACGTGCCGCTGCCCACGCAGCGTCACCCCACCGACTGGGAGCGCTCCACGTCCGGCCTGGCGAATGCCGCGTGGATCACGGCGGACATGACCTACCGGCACTCGGCGCTGCGTGCGGTGGGCGGCTTCGACGAGCGGTTCCCCCGCGCATACCGCGAGGACGCCGACCTCGGGCTGCGGGTGCTCGAGAGCGGTGGTCGCCTGGTGACCGGAGAGCGCTGCATTCGCCACCCCGTGCGAGATACCGACGATTGGGTGAGCGTGCGGCAGCAGGCCGGCAACGCCGATGACGTGCTGATGCGCCGGCTGCACGGTCCGAGCTGGCGGGACCGAGCCGCCGCCCCGCGAGGTCGGCGGCGTCGCCATCTGGCCACCACGGCGGCGGGGCTCCTCGCTGTCGGCGCCGCGGTGGGTCGCCGGCCCCGGTTGGCGTCGGTAGGTGCCGCCGGCTGGTTGCTCGGAGTCGGGGAGCTGTCCGTTGCACGTATCGCACCTGGGCCGCGGGATCGTGCCGAAGTGCTGCGCATGGTGCTGACCAGCATCGTGATCCCGGGGGCGGCGAGCTGGCACACCGGTGTCGGGACGTGGCGGCACCGACGGGTGCGCCGCTGGCACGGTCCGCCGGAGCTGGTGTTGTTCGACCGGGACGGCACCCTGGTGCTCGACGTGCCCTACAACGCCGACCCGGCCCGGGTGGAGCCGGTCGCCGGTGCCCGCGAGGCGCTGCAGGCGCTGCGCACCGCCGGTGTCCGCGTCGGGGTGGTCAGCAACCAGTCGGGCGTCGCCCGGGGTCTGATCACCGCCGAGCAGCTCCGGGCCGTCAACGCCAGGGTCGAGGAGCTGGTGGGACCGTTCGACGTCGTCGAGGTGTGCCCGCACGGCAGCGACGACGGGTGTGACTGCCGCAAGCCGGCGCCCGGCATGGTCAAGGCGGCGTGCGAGCGGCTGGGTGTGCCGGTCGAGCGGTGCGCGGTCGTTGGCGACATCGGTAGCGACATGGAGGCGGCGCAGGCCGCCGGCGCCCGCGGCGTGCTGGTGCCCACGCCGACGACGATGGCACCGGAGGTGGCCGCCGCGACGCACGTGCAACCCGACCTCGCCGCGGCGGTCCGACAGCTGCTGGACGGCGCGGCATGACCCGCCGGGTGCTGGCCGTACGCCTCGACAACCTCGGCGACGTGCTGCTCACCGGTCCCGCGCTGCGGGCGCTCGCCGCGGGCGGTGACGAGGTGGCGCTGCTCGCCGGCCCGCACGGCGCCGACGCCGGTCGGCTGCTGCCGGGGGTGCATGAGGTGCTGGTCTGGCGCTGCCCCTGGATCGACGGATGCCCCGAGCCGGTCGACACGGTCGAGGTGCAGCAGCTGGCCAGCCGGTTGCAGGTGAGGCGGTTCGACGCAGCGGTGATCTTCACGTCCTTCCACCAGTCAGCGCTGCCGACGGCGCTGCTGCTGCGACTCGCGGGCATTCCGTGGCTGGGAGCCATCAGCGTCGACTACCCCGGGGCGCTTCTCGATTTGCGTCACCAGGTCGACGAGGACATCCCCGAGGCTGAGCGGGCGCTGTCGTTGGTGCAGGCCGCTGGCTGTGCCCTGCCCGTCGGTGACGACGGGTCGCTGCGGATCCGGTCTCCGCTGCCGACCACCGTCGACCTGGTCGGCACGCGGCGATACGTCGTACTGCACCCGGGGGCCTCCGTGCCGGCCCGGGCGTGGCCGGTCCAGCGGTACGCCGAGACCGCCCGGCTGCTGGACGCGGCGGGATGGCACGTCGTCGTCACCGGCTCCGCCGCCGAACGGGAGCTGTGTGAGCAGGCGGCCGCAGAGGTGGCCACGAACCTCGCCGGCGCCACACCACTGGACCGCCTGGCCGGTCTCCTGGCCGGCGCAGCTGCGGTTGTCGTCGCTAACACTGGTCCGGCGCACCTCGCCGCGAGTGTCGGCACCCCGGTCGTGTCGTTGTACGCACCGACCGTGCCTGCGGTGCGGTGGGCTCCGTACCGGGTCCCCCATGTGCTGCTCGGCGACCAGCAGGCCGGCTGCCGCGATACCCGAGCGACCCGGTGTCCCGTGCCCGGCCATCCGTGCCTCACCTCGGTCACGGCCGACCAGGTGGTGGGGGCAGTGCACCGGCTCACCGCCGGCCCGCAACCGTCGCTGGAGCCGGCGCTGGAGACCGTGCGATGAGGATCGCGATGGTGTCCGAGCACGCCAACCCGTTGGCCGTGCTCGGCGGTGTCGACGCCGGGGGCCAGAACGTGCACGTCGCCGCGTTGGCGGCTCAGCTCGTGCGGCGGGGCCACGAGGTCACGGTGTTCACCCGTCGCGACGACCCGGACGTCGTGACCCGGCTGCGGGCGCCGGCCGGCTATCTGGTCGAGCACGTGACGGCCGGACCACCGAGCGAGGTGCCGAAGGACGCGCTGTGGCCGTACATCGGTGACTTCGGCCGTCACCTGGCCGTCCGTTGGGCCTACGAGCGGCCGGATGTGGTCCACGCCCACTTCTGGATGAGCGGCGTCGCGGCGATGGCGGCAGCCGGGCCACTCGGTATCCCGCTGATCCAAACCTTCCACGCCCTCGGTGCGGTCAAACGGCGGCACCAGGGCCGCTCCGACACGAGTCCGGTGCAGCGGATCCGGGCCGAGGAGCGGCTGTGCCAGCAGGCGGACCATGTCATCGCCACGTGCAGCGACGAGGTCGAAGAGCTGGTCGCGGCCGGTCTCCAGACGGACCGGGTCAGCGTGGCGCCGTGTGGGGTCGACGTGCGGCGCTTCACACCCGCTCCCGAGCCCGGCGATGGCCGACAGCGGCTGGTCGTCGTGGGCCGATTGGTGGAGCGCAAGGGCGTCGCCGACGTGGTCGACGCGATGGCGACGCTGCACGGTGTCGAGTTGTACGTCGCCGGCGGACCGGTGCGCCACGCGCTTGACCTCGATCCCGAGGTGCAGCGCCTCCGCCACCGCGCCAAGGCCGCCGGTGTCCTCGAACGGGTGCACTTCATGGGTCGGATCGGACACGCAGATCTGCCGTCCGTCTACGCCATGGCGGACGTCGTCGTTTCGGTGCCCTGGTACGAGCCGTTCGGGATCGTGCCGCTGGAGGCGATGGCATGCGGTCGCCCGATTGTGGGCTCGGCCGTGGGCGGTCTGCTCGACACCGTCGTCCCCCGAGTCACCGGCGAGCTGGTGCCACCTCGGCGTCCGGACATCCTGTCGGCCGCGCTGCGGGACCTGCTCGCCGACGCGCCGCGCCGGGCAGCCTACGGTGCCGCGGGGGTACGTCGGGTCCGGCGCCACTACACGTGGGAGCGGGTGGCCGCCGACACCGAGGAGGTGTACGGGTGTGTTGCCGCCGACGCAGTGGCGCCCGTCGCGGAGGCGGTCCGATGAGCACACCGCTGCCCTACGGGCATGAGCACGTGCAGCTGCTGCGCCAGGCGCTGGACGGTTTCGGGCCGTGCGTGGAGCTCGCCACCCGATGGGGTGAGCAGCTAGCCGTGGTGCTCAGTCGCGGCGGCAGGCTGTTGGCCGTTGGCAACGGCGGAAGCGCGGCGCAGGCACAACACCTGACTGCCGAGCTGGTGGGTCGCTATCGCGACGACCGCCCGCCGTACTCCGCGATCTGTTTGAGCGCGGAGACCTCTACCTTGACCGCGATCGCCAACGACTACCCGGCCACCGAGCTGTTCGCGCGGCAGGTCGAGGCGCACGGCCGGCCCGGTGATGTGCTCGTCGTCTTGTCGACCAGCGGGCGCAGTGCGAACGTCGTCGCCGCCGCGCACCGCGCTCGCCGGGCCGGCCTGAGCGTCTGGGCCTTCACCGGACCGCGGCCGAACCCGGTCGCGGCGGAGGCCAACGAGGCGTTATGCGTGGCGGCTGGCTGCACCGCCACGGTGCAGGAGCTGCATCTGGTCGCCCTGCACCTGCTGTGCGCCGCGTTCGACAGGTACGAGACAGCCGCCGCGCTCGGGATGACCCTGCCCGCCGTCGGAGTGCTGTCGTGAAAGGCCCGCTGGTCGTCGTGGGCGACGCGCTGCTCGACATCGACGTGGTGGGCACACCCCGGCGGCTGTGTCCGGATGCCCCCGTCCCCGTGCTCGACGAGACCCGCGAGCAGCTGCGCCCCGGCGGGGCCGCCCTGGCCGCCGCGATGGCAGCAGCGGACGGCCACGACGTCATCCTCGTCATGCCGCATGTCGACGATGAGGACGGGCAGCGGTTGCTCGCGCTTCTCGAGCCGTTGCTGCGGGTGGTGCCGGTCCCCAGCGGCGGTGCCACGGCCGTGAAGCGGCGGATCCGGGCCGCCGGACAGACGCTGGTGCGTCTGGACAGCGGTGGCTCGGCCACCGCTGTCGGCGAGCTGTCGTCGCGGGCCTACCCCTCGCTGCGCGAGGCGTCGGCGGTGCTGGTGTCCGACTACGGCCGAGGCGCCACCGCGGCGGCCGGGCTGCGCAGTCTGGTCCTCGACCGGGTCGGGCATGCCCCGGTCGTCTGGGACCCACACCCGCGCGGCTCGGCGCCGGTCCGTGGCGTCCACCTGGTGACGCCGAACGCCGCCGAGGTGGCCACCTGGGCCGAGCGGCACGAGGTGTCGGTCGAGGCAGCCGGCTCGACACTGGCAAGGACCACCACGCTCGCGGCCGGGCTGGTTGGCGCCTGGCGCACCCGGGCCGTGGTGGTGACGCTGGGGGAGCGGGGGGCGCTCCTCTCGTACGGCAGCGGAGCACCGGTTGTGGTGCCCGCCTCGCCGACGACGGGCGGCGACACGTGCGGGGCCGGCGACCGGTTCGCGTCGGCCGCCGCGACTGCGCTCGGCTCGGGCATGGTGACCGAGGAGGCCGTCCGGGTGGCGGTCCACGCGGCTTCGGCGTACGTCGCCGCGGGTGGAGCCGCCGCGCTCGCCTGGCGACCGAGCCCGACGGCAGTCCCGGCTGGCGGGGGGCCGGGCGCGGACCCCGGTGCGGTGATCGACGCGGTGCGCGCCCGCGGCGGTGTGGTCGCGGCGACCGGTGGCTGTTTCGACCTGCTGCACGCCGGTCACGTCTCGACCCTTCGGGCGGCGCGCAGTCTGGGTGACTGCCTCATCGTGTGCCTGAACTCCGACGAGTCGATCCGTCGGCTCAAGGGGCCCAGCCGGCCCCTTGTACCGGCGGCCGACCGGGCGCGCGTGCTGCAGGAGCTGACCTGCGTCGACGCGGTGGCGATCTTTGACGAGGACACCCCGGAGACGATGTTGCGTCGCTTGCGCCCTGACGTGTGGGCCAAGGGTGGCGACTACGCGGGTACCGAGCTGCCCGAGGCAGCGGTGCTGCGGTCCTGGGGTGGGCAGGCGGTCGTGCTGCCCTATCTCGAGGGCCGCTCGACGTCCTCGCTCGTTGAGACCGCTGCCCTGTCGTACGACCAACCCGGATCGACCACGTCGTCGTTGTCGTCATGAAGGAGAGCCGCATGGATATCGGAACCGTGATCATCACCGGTGGGGTGTCCGGTCTGGGCGCCGCGGTCACCTCGGCCGTCGCCGACGCCGGCGGTCGGCCCGTCGTGCTCGACCGGGTGCAACCCGGGGACGACATCGAGCACGAGCTCGTGGATCTCGCCGACCGCGAGCAGACGGAGCAGGTCGTACGCAGGGTGTCGGGTCGCACCGGCGGCATCGACGCCGTCGTCACCTGCGCGGGCATCGACTCCTGCGGACGGCTGGAGGACGTTCCGGCGCAGGAGTGGGACAGAGTCGTCATCGTCAACCTGCTCGGCACCGCTGCGGTCGTCCGGGCGGCCATGCCCGACCTGAGGCGGCGGCACGGCCGGGTGGTGACCGTGGCATCGACGCTCGGGCTGCGGGCTGTCAGCGACGCCACCGCCTACTGCGCATCGAAGTTCGGAGTGGTCGGTTTCACCCGCGCGCTGGCGGCGGAGACCGCCGGTCAGGTGGGAGTCACGCTGCTGGTGCCGGGAGGCATGCAGACGCCCTTCTTCGACGGCCGCGACGAGCAGTACAAGCCGGGGCCGGACGCGAAGCTGAACCGTCCTCAAGACGTCGCACAGGCCGTCATATTCGCGTTACGCCAGCCGCCGGGTTGTGAGGTGCGCGAGCTCGTGGTCACCCCGTCGGTCGAAGGTTCCTGGCCCTGATCGACGGCTCGGCGGCACCGACGGCGCTGGTCCTGCGGGCACTGGGCTTGGGGGACCTGCTCGCCGGGGTCCCGGCGCTGCGCGCCGTGCGCCGGGGTCTGCCGGGCCACCACATCGTCTTGGCGGCACCCCGCGGGCAGGCGACCTTGCTCCGGGGGGACCGTCTGGTCGACGCCGACCACCACGCCGTCGGTCTCGAGCAGCTCGGGTGGCCCGGGCCGCCCCCGGACGTCGCGATCGACCTGCACGGGCGCGGACCGCAGAGCCACCGGCTGCTCGCCTCGCTGCGACCGCGACGGCTCATCGCGTTCGAGTGCGCTGAGGCGGACGTCTCGGGACCGACCTGGGTGGCCGATGAGCACGAGAGACAGCGCTGGTGCCGGCTGGTGAGCTCGTGCCTGGGCGTCACCGCTGACGCCGACGACGTGGCGCTGACGCCGCCGGCGACCCCGCCGCCGGTGACGGGGGCTGTCGTCGTCCACCCGGGTGCCGCGTACCCGGCACGCCGGTGGCATCCGGACCGCTTCGCCGAGGTGGCGGCAGCGTTGGCCGGCGACGGGCTGCGCGTTGTGGTGACCGGCGGGTACGCCGACCGTTCACTCGCGACAGCCGTTGCAGCGGGCGCGGGCCTCGACGGTGGTGCGGTGCTGGCCGGGTCGACCTCGCTGCTTCAGCTGGCGGCGCTGGTCGCCGCCGCCCGGCTCGTGGTCAGTGGCGACACCGGCGTCGCGCACCTGGCCGCCGCGTACGGCGCGCCGTCGGTGGTGCTGTTCGGTCCGACGCCGCCCCGGTTGTGGGGTCCTCCGGAGGGGCCGCACACGGTGATCTGGCACGGCCACGACTGTCCCGGCGATGCCTGGGGGGCCCGGATCGATCCGGCGCTGGCTGCGATCGGCGTGGCGGAGGTCGTTGCGGCGGCGCGAAACCGGCTGTCGTCAACTCGCTGAGCCCTGGAACCAGGTGATTGTGCGCCGCAGTCCGTCGCTGGACTTGACTTCGGGAGACCAGCCGAGCAGCCGACGGGCGTTGCTGATGTCGGGGCAGCGCCGCTCCGGGTCATCGATCGGGCGCGCCACGTACTCGATGCCGGAGCTGCTCGAGCTGAGCGCGACGATGCGTTCGGCCAACGACAGCATGGTGACCTCGTCCGGGTTTCCGATGTTGAACGGTCCGGCGTACTCGGACCGGGCCAGCGCGCAGATGCCGCGTACGGTGTCGCTCACGTAGCAGATGGAGCGGGTCTGCGACCCGTCACCAGCGACCGAGACCGGGTCGCCCGCCAGCGCCTGTCGGATGAAGGTCGGGACCGCACGGCCGTCGTCGGCGCGCATCCTCGGTCCGTAGGTGTTGAACAGACGCGCGATGCCGGTGCGCACGCCGTGCGCCTCGCGGTAGGCCGTGGTCACCGCCTCGGCGAAGCGCTTGGCCTCGTCGTACATGCTGCGCGGTCCGACCGGGTTGACGTTGCCCCAGTAGTCCTCCCGCTGCGGGTGCTCCAGCGGGTCGCCGTAGACCTCCGACGTCGAGGTGAGCACGAACCGTGCCTTGTGGCGCCGCGCCAGCTCCAGAGCATGCATCGTGCCCAGGCTGCCGACCCGCAACGTCTCGACCGGGTAACGCTGGTAGTCGACCGGGGACGCCGGCGAGGCCAGGTGCAGGACGAGGTCGACGTGGCCTGCGACGTCCAGCGCCTCCGCCACGTCTGCGACCACGAGATCGAACGACGAATGGGGTCGCAGGTGGCGGACGTTGTCGGCGGACCCGGTGAGGCAGTTGTCGACGCACACCACCGCCACACCATCGTCGATCAGCGCCTCACACAGCCACGACCCGACGAAGCCGGCACCGCCGGTGACGACGGCCCGGCGCACGTGGTGGTGCGGCGCC
>Ga0183260_10002157_pt1 | contig 16310 bp, 13 predicted proteins | sample AntDrymUQ4972206_2_FD_129768 | JGI IMG/M metagenome (GOLD analysis project Ga0183260, IMG submission 129768) | Polar desert sand microbial communities from Dry Valleys, Antarctica - metaG UQ497 (22.06) (version 2) (version 2) | ecosystem: Environmental > Terrestrial > Soil > Desert | place...
CTAGGGCCGTACGCTTCCAGCAAGCCCACGGTGCGGTCCCTTACCACGAGGGTCAGGCACAACCCCGCCATACGGCGGCGATCGGCGGAGTTCGAGGTTTCGAGCCGGAAATCTCGGGGATATCCCGTTTGCAGCACGGCGTCTCGCGTGGTCTCGGCTTCCCGGGATTCTCGGGCCCAGCGCCACAGGCTTTCGGGTCCAATGGTATGCCACACACGCAGGTTCTGCTCGTCGTCCAGCAGGCTGATGACCGCCGCGTCGAGGTTGGAGACGCGCTGCATGATTCTCAAGAGCCGCGTGCCTATCTCCTCCGGTTCCAGGGTGGACCCCAGGACCTGGCCGGCCTCGTAGAGGGCGAGCAGAGCGTCCACGCTGCGCCGCAAAGCGTCCCTGGCCTGCCGGCGGTCGGTCACGTCCCTGGAGTTGACTACGATCCCCGCCATCGCCGGCTCGTCGAGCATGTTGTTGCTGACGGCTTCGAGGTATCGCCACGAACCATCCTCGTGCCGGCACCTGAACTCCACGATCGGCCTGCCCCCACCCTCGTCGTAGTTTTCGTGGATCACGCTCGACGCGCGCTCGGCGTCGTCGGGATGCACGTAGTCGAGAATGTTGGTGCCTATCCTCCTCTCCGGTGTGTACCCGAGAACCCTCTCAACGGTCGGGCTCTCGTAGCGTATGATGCCGTCCGACTCGAGGATCATGGTTATGTCCGAGGCATTCTGGACAAGCATCCGGAACCTGTTCTCGCTCTCCCTCAGCGCTTCAGCGGCCTGCTTGCGGTCTGTGATGTCTTCCACCACGCACACGAAGTAGCCGGGGAGTCCCGACGGTTCGCGCACCACAGAGAGCGTCTGGTTTACCCAGATCTCACGCCCGTCCTTGCGTATGTAGCGTTTCTCCGCCGAGTAGGTCCAAAGCTTGTCGGAGAGCGTCCGGGTGAATTGCTCGTAGTCAGCGTCCAGGTCATCAGGGTGGACGATCTCCTGGAAGCCGAGCTGGAGGAGCTCTTCCTCCGTATAGCCGAGGATTTCGCACAGCCGGTCGTTGACCTTGAGCCAGCGGCTGAGGAGGCTGACGTGGGCCATGCCGACGGCGGCCTGCTCGAAGGCGGCCCTGAACCGCTCCTCGCTCTCCCTGAGGGCCTCCTCCCTCTGCCGGCGTCCGGTAACGTCGTGGGCCACGCAGCACAGCGCGGTGCGTCCGGCGTAGGAAACGGCGCTCGCGCTGACCTCCACGTCCACCAGCGTCCCGTCTTTGCGGCGGTAGCGGCGCTCGCCGATGGAGTAGATCCCCTCTTCGAGCGTCCGGCGCACGCGGGCGTCTATGCTCTCCCGATCATGGGCGACGAAGTCCGGCAACTTCATGCGCGAGATCTCCTCCTCGTCGTAGCCGAGGAGCCTCCGAAAAGCGGCGTTGGTCATCAGGACGCGCAGGCTCTCGGAGTCGACCATGAAGATGCCCTCCACGGCCTGCTCCACCGTGCTACGGTAGCGTTCCTCGCTCTTCCTCAAGGCGTCTTCGGCCCGCTCACGCTCGGTGTCATCGCGCCGGATACCCCAGGCTTGCGCCAGCAGTCCGTTTTCGACGACGCCGGTCAGGTTGTCCAGAAAGCGCTGGGTCTCACCCCGGCCGTCTATGCCGAGCGACCGGTGCCCGTCCAGCCGGTATCCGGAGCCGATAAAAGCCCGAAGGTGCTCCACGTTCTCCGGCACCGAGCGGGGCAGTAGCGTCTCTAGCGACGCTCCGATCAACCCGTTCGCCCGTTCGAAGCCGTACATCCGGGCCATCGCCCTGTTGCACTCGGCCAGCCGGCCGTGGCGGTAGAGGTGTTCGATCTGCTCGTCCTCCGGCAATCCCGTCGGGAGCGGATGCTCCAGCTCCAGACGCCAGATACCCTCCTCGCTATGCTCCACGAAGCTCCGGTAGCGCTCCTCGCTCCGTCGCAGATCCTCCTCGATCCGTATGCGTTCGGTCACGTCGTTCTGCACGCCGACGTAGCGGGTGAGCCCTCCCTCTTCGTCGTAGACCGGCGAGATGGAAAGCTCGTTCCAGAAGGGAGTGCCGTCCTTCTTGTAGTTCCTCAAGATCACCGTCAGGTAGCGTCCCTCTCGGATGGCCTCGCTCAACTCCCGGACGGCCGGCTGATCACGGTCCTCGCCCTGTAGGAAGCGGCAGTTGCGGCCGACGATCTCTTCGGCGGAGTAGCCGGTCATCCGCTCGAAGGCGGGGTTGGCGTAGGTTATGGGGTTGTCGGGCCTGGTGGGATCGGTAGCGACGACGCCGTTGGAGCTTGCGGCTATAGCCAGTTCTCGTATGCGCAGTCCTTCCTCGATGCGCTTGCGCTCCGTCGCGTCGCGCATCGCAACGGAGAAGCCGCTCGGGTTTCCCGCTTCGTCCTTTAGGGCGGTGATCGCCACGCTGGCCCAGAACCTCGAGCCATCCTCGCGTACTCGCCAACCCTCCCCTTCGTGGCGCACGTTCTCTGTGGCGGCGCGCAACTCCTCTTCCGGGAGACCGCGCTCCACGTCTTCGGCGGCGTAGAACAGGGAGAAGCGCTCCCCGATCAATCCCTCCCCGTAGCCCCCGAACTGCCTTGCGTTCCAGGCGGTCACCGTTCCGTCTACATCGAGCGTAAAGGCAGCGTAATCTCTGGCTTCTTCCGCCAGAAGGCGGGAACGCTGCTCGCTCAGGCGCAGGGCTTCGAGAGCTGCCCCGGCCTGCTGGTTTTTCCGGTGTATCGCCCCGGCAAGGACGGAGATCAAAATTCCCTCGGCGACGAACAAGAGCAGGCGCGAACCCTCCCCGAAATTGTCCGGCGTGAAAGAGCCTTGCGGCAGCACGAAGAAATAGTCGCCCACCAGGGCCCCAAGAACGGTGGACAGCAAACCCGGTCCCAGCCCGCCGAACAGGGCGCCCGCCATCACGGCGATGGAGAGCAGGACGAAGGGAGCAAAGGGATCCTGGTCCCCGACCAGGGGTGCCAGCAGCAATAACTCTACCAGCAGCGCTGCCCCAACGGCGGCCATCGCGACGCCATAGCGCGCCGCCCGGGAACGCTTCCGCACTAACAAGTCGGATACCTCGGGAACATCTTCGAATTCCCTCGCCGCCATCTCGCCCTGACGAACAGGGCTACAAGATCTACACGACACCCGCCAGACAATGATATTAGATCACACCGCATCAAGCACCCTGTGAACACGCCACGGATTCCCGTGCGGTTTCGTACACGCTCTGGCAAAGGATCGATGCTCCAGACTAACCGGATTCGCACCGCGGGATGGCGGCCTTCACCTCGCGTTCCAGGACTTCTAGCGAGCAGGGCCATGGTACGAAGTTGCCCGCCAGAGATTTCGGCTCTTCTCCGTCTCTCACCAGTTCCAGCAGCGGAACGGCCGCGGCCGGGGTGGCGGCGATGCCCTCCAGGTAAGCTTCCCGGCGCTCGGTGCCGAGTAGCGGGGGTAGGATCACCAGCCGGACATCCGAAAGCAAATCGCCCAACTCTCCCGACTCGGTGCCTGCTAGAAACCTGGCGTCGTAGCCGGCCATCTGGAGCGACGTCTCCAGAATACCTCCAATTATCCTGTTCCCGCCCAGAACAGCGACCACCGGCTCACACATTCGGGACACCCTCTTTCCACAAGGACCGAAAGGGAAGAGGTGCCTCGGTAGAGTGTCCTTTCCCCAGGCTAGCGCAGGACGACCAACCCATCCAGACCCACCCGGTCGTCTTTGGGTTCTTGTTCGCTTGTTTGCGCCAGACGCCATCGGTGCCGCTCTGGAGCTGGTAGCGGGCTACGCCGGTATCTTTACCGGTGCTACCTTCGGTCGCCGGCCACGCGAGCTCGGCGGCCACCATATCGGTGCCCGTCGAGTTGGTGACGAGGCTCTCCCGTGGAGCCGCAACGCTGGGGGTGATCTTATCCATGGTCATGGCGCGGAGTTGGCTGCCGGCAGGATCTCAATGGCGGAGACTTTGGCGTTCTCCTTGACCGTGATGAACTCGATGGTCGCCTTGCCGTCGGTGACGTTTACCGGGAACTCCCGCACGATGGCCCTATCGGCACCCCCAGCCTCCGCGTACACGTCGAAGTCGTTGAACTCCAGGGCCCCTCCCTCGATATTCACGTCGAAGGTGAAGTTCGTCTGGCCCGCAGGCGCGCCACTGGCCTGCTCGCCGGTCCACTTGGACTGGAAGATGGTGTTGCTCATCTCCTGCGCTTCGAGCGTCCCCGCCCGGTAAACCTTGCGTACACCGTGAGCGACCAGGATGCCCGGTGCGAGCCCCGGCATAGAGTCTGGACGGAGGTTGCGCCCCCGGTTCCTTTTCTTTTTCGCGCCGATCTATGATCCTTCCGGTTCGTCCGCACAGCCATTCCAGAAGAGAATATAGGGGATTACAACCCCTTCACATCTGCCGAAATACACATCTTCGTCCGGCAGAGGTTACATATCTTCGCCGCCATGCGGATAGCAGGAGAGCTCGACGAGATTCCCATCCGGGTCGCGGATGTAGACGGACTCCATCACCCCGAGCGCCCCTGTCCTCTCCACCGGTCCTTGAAGAACCTCGACGTTGCGTCCGACGAGATGCTCCATGATCTCCCCGAGCGGCTTCCTGGTTACAAGACAGAAGTCGGCCGAGCCTGGTGTTGGGTGCGCCGCCTTCGGTTCGAACTCGCTGCCCGCCTGATGGAGGTTGATCTTCTGCCCGCCGAAGGCTAGCGCCCGGCGGCCGTCCCCGAACGTCACCGCCCGCATCCCGAGCACCTCCGTGTAGAAACGGATGGTCTCTTCCACATCCGAGACCGTCAACACGATGTGGTCTATCCGGTCTATCTCCACGCTTCTTCTCTCACGTCGCAAAGAGAAGGCCCGGAGCGCGAAGCTCCGGGCCTCTCGATAACGCTTTACTCTGGCTCTAGCAGGTGAAGGAGCTGCCGCAGCCGCAGCCGCCCTGAACGTTGGGGTTGTTGACGGCGAAGCCGGCGCCCATGAGGCCGTCCACGTAGTCGAACTCGGAGCCCATGATGTAAGGGACGCTCATGGCGTCTATGGCGATCTTGACTCCCTTGGCCTCGAAGGTCTCGTCGTCGTCGGCGATCTCATCGTCAAAGTATATGGAGTACTGGAAACCGGAGCAGCCGCCAGGGCGAACCCCGATCCTCAAGGCCAGATCCTCTTCGCCCTCCTGCTCCATGAGCGTCCTGACCTTCTCCGCGGCGTTGTCGGTAATGGAGAGTATGGTCGTCGCCTGCTTCTGATCCATCAGCACCTCCCGGGGAATGCTGTTGCTGTTGGCTTGCTTATGCCAGGAATTATTACACCGCTCCGCCCGCAGTTCAACGTCGGAGCCCGTCATGCAGCTTCTCTCGTAGCCTCCGCAACGACTTACCGGCCCGCGTCCTCGCCACCGCCAGGCTCCGTCTCGCCCGCATCAGGAGCGACGACGGATTCACCGCTCCGAGCGCCCGCCGCCATAGGGACATCCTCTGGAACGCCTCCACGGCCTCCCGGTGTGCGGCCGAGATGTTACGGGCGCCGCCGAGACTGGGACCGGCGGAGTAGAGGTGATCCGAGTACACGCGGGCAAACTCGGCGAAGGGTTCTTCTTCCACGCCCGCAGCCCCCGCGAGGAGCAGCACCCGCTCCGTCGGGGTGAGCGCCGGGGAGTTGGCGAGGACGGCCCGTCCGGGCGGCAGCACGTCCCGCAATCGCGCCACGAGGTCTCTGTACATGTCCTCGGGACGGCCCCGGGCCAGGAGCGCCCGCTTCGTGAGCGGCACTGCGGCCACGAGCAGCGCGGTGGCGAGCACCACGAACGGCCACACTGATATCTGGACGGCGGATTCTGCAGGGTTTCTCTCGGTGTTCGGGGTATTCCGGCGCTTCTCGGGGGTCTGTTGCTGCTGTTCCGCCTGCCTCCGCAGTCGCTGAGTTATCTGCTCGCGGCCGAACTCCCCCGTTGCGGCGGAGACCTGGGGCGCGGGGGCGTTCCGTTCCATGGTCGTCGGCATGGAGAAGCCCGGCGTCGGGTCCATCGGGTACCATCCGACGCCGGGGAAGTAGATCTCGACCCACGTGTGCATGTTGTGCCCGGTGACCACGTACTCGTCGGGTTCGACCTCTTCGCCCTGCGTGGCCCCGTAGACCACCCGCGAGGGCAGGTCCATCTCCCTGGCGATCAGCGCCATCGAGGTGGCGAACTGGGTGCAGAAACCCTGCTTGCCGTCTTCGCTGAGGAATTCTTCCACCGCCGTATCAGCCCGGCGGTAGCTGACGTCGAGATTGTAGACGAAGCCTCCGTCGTAGCGCAGGTAACGCTCGATGGCCCTGGCCCGGTCGTAGGGCGTGGCCGGGTCGTAGCGGCGTTCTACCTCGCGCGCCCTCTCCGCGACTACGGATGGCGTAGTGCTCGGGAGCTGGAGGTACTTCTCCCGTACGGAAGCCGGGTAATCCGAGCCGGCATTCCGGAGTTGAGCTTTCGTTGGCTGCGGCACCTCCGAGAGGAGCCAGTAGGAACTGCCCTCATCGAAATACCCGTCTATGGACCACGAGCCGTCGGTGTTCTCCTCGGCGTTATCCAGGGAGGTATTGACGATCCTGTAACCCCCGAAGATGCGGTCCGTCTGGGCGTCCAGGACTTCGACGTCCTGGCGCACGACGTTGGCCTCCACCATGGGATTCACCTCCTCGCCGTATCCCTGCTTCGGCTCCGTGGTATCGCGCCACTGGAAGCCGTCGAAATAGTCGAGGGTTCCCGCGCGCCACCGCAGGGGCTCTTCGCTCCTTATTCGCAGGAGCTCCGCGTCCCGGCCCGACGTCAGGTAGTCCCCCACGTCGGCCTGCACGTCGAGCTGGCTGGTCCCCCCGGTCCCGATACGGGTCCAGTCTATGAGCCCTCCGCTGACCGTCGCATCCGAGAGGGGAGCCCTCGGGAGCACGAGCACGAGCGCCACCACGAACGCCCCCGCCATTACGCCCGTGCGCGGAAAGGCGCCAGAGGAGCCCGCGGCGAGCAGCAGGGCCACGGCCGAGACGAGGAAGAGGGCGAAGTACGGGCCGGTCCCGACCTCGAAGCCGACGGTGGAGAGGACGCCGATCGTCAGGCCGAGGACGGCGACCGAGACGACCGGGCTCTCCTCGTAGAGGGTGGCCGAGGTGGCGAAGGCCGCCACGATCATGACCACCGGGATCAACACGACGAAGAGACCCGGCGCCAGATCGTAGGGGACCGGGTCCATGTACATGATGCCCGCGGCATCGTAGACGTCGGTCCCGATCTCCCAGAACAACTCGCGCCAGCCTCGGAGGCTGAAGAGCGGTGGCCACCCATAGACTACCAGCAGCGTGTACGCTGCCGTCGAGGGCAGGATCAGCACGAAGCGGTAGCGGCCTGATGACCCCACGAGCAGCGCCACCAACGCCGCCCCCAACATCGTAAAAAAGGCGCCCATCCGGTCCGCCGGCACGTCCGAGATGGCGAACCCGCCGAACGAGTCGCCGGTAAAAAGGAGACCGAAAGCTCCGCCCGCAGCCAGCACCGCCACGTACAACGAGACCCTGACCGACGGAGCATTCAACGCACGGCCCCTCGTTGCCGGCGCTCGTCCTGCGCGCCGGGGCTCGTTTCGGCCTTGCTTCGGGCGCCAGCGAGACCGGCCACGCCCGCCGGGTGGCGCAGCACGCGCACCGCCGCCCCGGCCGCCTCCAACCGGGCCACGTCCCGCAGGAACTCGGCCTCGCGGTCCCGGCCCCCGCCACCCCCGAACGCCTCCCGGTACGCGTGGGTGGCGAGCGCCACGACGACGACGGAGAGGCCGGCCCGGCGCAGCCGGCGCACGCCCTCCGGCAGACCCTCGTCGGGGGAACGCAGGATCAGGATCACGCCCTCCCCAAGCCCCTCGCGCTCTTCGAGGAGGGCGCCGGGCTCCTCGTCGCCGTCGGCCCGCGCCGTCGCCAGCAGCCGCATGGCCCGCCAGTGGGAATTCTCGTCGGTGCCGAACTCCGTGGCGCTGCCGGCCCGATCCGAGCACGAGAGCCGCGACGGCAGGCGCTCCTCGTAGAGATGGGCGAGCACGGAGGCGGCGGCCGACACGGCGTCCTCGACCTCCTGCTCGGGCACCCGCAATCCCCTGCGGCGCAGATCCAGCGCCACCGTGTAGCGCTGGGGGGCGTGCAGGGCGAACTCCTTGACGAACAGCTCCCCGGTGCGGGCGACGCTCTTCCAATGGATGTGGCGCCGGTCATCGCCCCGGCGATATTCTCGCAGGCCGGCGAACTCGTCCCCGCGCTGCCCGACCGAGCCCCGGGATCCTGCCTCGACGTTGCCCGTCCCCAGAGAGAAGCCCGTCAGGTCGTGGACTCTGGGATATACGACGACCTCCGTGCGTTCGCCGAACCTGCGGACGAACCGCAGGAGGCCGAACGGGTCCTTCGTGCGAACCTCCGCCGGGCCGAGCTCGTAGACACCGCGGCGGACGAAGGCGACGGGGGCCTCTATCACCGCGCTTCCGCCCCCTGCGAGGGCCGGGAGCGTGTAGCTCCGCTCCTCGGGAAGCCGGTCCACGACCTCCGCTGCGGGGATGCCGGAGCGCGAGCCGTTGGAGACGCGGAGGTCGATTCGGGCCGCGCTCCCCGTGGTCAAGCGGGCATTCGGCAGGGCGCGGGAGAACCCCAGGCCCCGCGACGAGAGGAGACCGAGCAAGAACGCCGCGACGGGGAGTAGAAGCAGCGCGTAGGCGAGTAGGTGAAACTGGGTCGTCCCGATCAGACGCGCCACCACCAGCACGATCACCCCGGCCGCCAGCACCTGCCACCCGCGGGCCGTGGGCCGGACGCCGAACCTGCCACCAAACATATTGCGCAGCGCCCTCCGCAGAGCACCGCGCACGGGCGCTATACCGCCTCGGTGACGGGGACCGAGGAGAGGATTTCGCGCACTATCCCCCCTGCTACGGCTCCGGCGCCTCCGACGAAGCCGTCCGTATCCGAAGGGTCCACGAGCCGTGCCTCGGCGGACGGAATGATCCTGTGTCCCAGCACCGCGAGCGCGAGGGCCTTCACGTCGTCGGGGATACAGTACGAGCGGCCGTTCGCCGCCGCCCGCGCCCTGGAGGCCGCGAGCAGCATCCGGCTCGCCCGTGGCGAGGCCCCGAGAAAGACGCCAGGATGCTCCCGCGTCGCGGAGGTCACCGAGACCACGTACCGGAGCACCGCCTCGCTCGCGTGGACCTCCTCGACCAGGCGCCGCATCTGGAGAAATTCTTCCAGATCCAGGACCGGCGAGAGGTCCGCCGAGGGGTCCCTACTGAGCTTCAGGAGGTCCATCTCCGCGTCCTCGTCAGGGTAGCCGAGGTCCATCTTGATCATGAACCTGTCCAGTTCCGCGTGCGGTAGCGGGTAGGTGCCCTCGTGCTCTATGGGATTCTGGGTTGCGACCACCCCGAAGGGCTGCGGCAGATGGCGCGTCTCGCCATCCACCGTCACCGAGCTCTCCTCCATCGCCTCCAGCAAGGCGCTCTGGGTCTTGGGGCTGGCCCGGTTGATCTCATCGGCCAGAACCACGTTGGCGAAGACCGGCCCCGCCCAGAACTCGAAGCTCCCCTCGCCCTGGTTGTAGACGTTGAGGCCCGTCACGTCCGCTGGCAGGAGGTCAGGGGTGAACTGTATGCGGCGGAACTCAGCCCGAATGGAGCGGGCGAGTGACTTGGCAAGCAAGGTCTTCCCCACGCCCGGCACGTCTTCTATGAGGACATGGCCGCCGGCAAGCAGCGCTACCACGGCCTGGAAAACGTCCTCACGCTTGCCGGAGACGGCGCGCTCGACGTTGTCCACGACCCGCTCCGCCTTCTGCGCGAAATCGTTGTAGTCCAAAACCCCGTCCATACCTCTACGACGAACCGAGATTATAGCAAGCGATCAAAAACAGCCGTCGTAGGTACGCTACCTGTCTCTGTCCGGGATCAGCCGACGAACTGGTCCGCCGGCTCGCCGTAGAACTGCTCGACGTAGCGGCGCTGGACAGCGTTGAGACCCCGCGAGTACCACACCATGACCACGTAGCGTGGCTCCTTGGGCGTGCTCTTGGGGTACATACCGCACTCCATCGGCAGGCGGTTGCCCTTCCTCGCGTTGCACTTGGTGCAGGCGGTCACCACGTTATCCCAGGTGTTGCCGCCGCCACGCGAGATGGGCTTGACGTGGTCGCGGGTCAGGCACTCGCGGCGGTTCAGGTCGTCGCGGTGCTTGCCGCAGTACTGGCACTTGTAGTTGTCGCGGGCGAAGAGGATGGTGTTCGTCACGTGACGCCTCAGCCGCCGAGGTATCTCGACGAATTTGATCAGGCGTATCACCAGCGGATAGGGATACTCGGCCTTCTCTGAGCGGAACCGGCGTTCCAGGTTGGCCTCCACGATCTCGGCCTTCTCGGAGACGACGAGGACGATAGCCCTCTTGGCCGGGACTAGGGCCACGGGCTCGTAGCTGGCGTTCAAGGTCAGGCAGCTTGCCACGGTGATATATTAACATAACGGAATGCTTGGGCGTGTAAAATCCGCGTTACATCGCTCGAAAGCCGCACCTGTTGTAGTCTCTACTGCCTCGTCGCGCTGGTCTTTGGGGTTCGGAGCACGGCGTCAAGTATCGGGGCGGCTGATCCACGTATCGGGTCTGCGGCCGGCAGCCCGGTCTCATCGGATACCCTGGCGACCAGGTCTTTCGCCTCGTGATCGTCGAGGCCCCGCGTGTTGACGCTGACGGCGACCACTGGAGCGGGCTTGACGAGGGCCGCAACCTCTTCGTAGAGACGGGCGGCACGAGGCACCGCCGGACGCGGGACGCCGGCCATTATCTCTTCATCCGAAGCGTCGGCGCAGAGGATGAGGCAATCGGCGCACGAGCCGTGCAATAGCCCGAGCGTCACCCCGGAGTATGCCGGATGGCCGAGAGAACCCTGTCCCTCGACCAGTATGAGGTCTGGCTCCGCCTTCGCCGCTTCCAGGACGAGCTGTTCAGCAGCACCGGCTATGAAGTCGGAGACGACGGCGTCAACGCAGATGCCCCAACCGGAGATCACGATCCCCGTCTGCCCCGTCGCCGCGAATGCGGTGGATACGCTCCTCTCCCTCGCGGCCCGCTCTATCTCCAGCGTCGCGGTCATCTTGCCGATGGCGCTGCTGGTCCCGACGGTGAGCGCGACCTTCGGCCCTACCGCGAACCCCTCGCCGGAGAAGAGCGGCACGTCTTCCGGTGGCTCGCGCACGTCCCAGACCCGCGCCTCCGGAAACTCCGGCGCGAGGCGCTGGTGCAGGCCGCTGACGATCTCCAACCTCGCTTCGGCCGCTTCCGCGATGGATCTCCGCCACTCCTCCGGCAGCCGGCCACCAGGGGGCGCTATACCGACGAGCAGGGAGGTTGGAGAATACGCGAGCGCCTCCTCGAGTGTGCCGACGATGGGGGCGTCACGCCGCAGGTCGGGCGCGACTTCGAGCACCTTTCGTCCGGCGAGCGTAGAGTCTATTACGCAGGCGACCTCGTCCCGGCCGTAGCGCAGGAGACCGTGGGCGGTCTTGGCGCTCTCGAAGCGGCCTTCGGCGAAGACCGCGTAGCGGCGTTCGGGGACGTGGTCCGGGATCACGCGGTCTCCACCGGCTCTACCCCGAGACCGGGAACTTCAGGGAGCAGGATGCGTCCGTTCTCGACGTGGAGACCTTCGAACGGGTCGTCAGCAAGGAGCAGGAACCCGTCGAGGTCCACGAAATCCACCAGGCCGGATACCTGGACCGCGGCGGCTATACCGAGCGAGGTCTCCACCATGCAGCCGAGCATCACCTTCATGTCGTGGGCGCGGGCCGTGTGGATCATGGCCAGCGCCCCCCGGATGCCGCCGCACTTGGCGAGCTTGACGTTCACCCCGCTCACGCACCCGGCCAGCTTCGGCACGTCACGAGCGTCCATGGCGCTCTCGTCGGCGATGACGGGGACAGGCGCTGCAGCCTCCGTCGCCGCCCGCAGGGCCTCCGATCCTTCAGAGGCCGGGACGGGTTGTTCGATCATGGCGACCCCGATGTTCCTCAGCCGCCGGACGACCTCCGGCGCTTCTTGTGGGGAGAATGCCTCGTTGGCGTCGACCCATATCTCGGCGTCCGAAGCCTGCGCCACGGCGCGGACGGTCTCGATATCATCCCAGCCGCCCACCTTCATCTTGAAGATCGAAAACCCGGATCTAGCGAGCTCCCTGGCCCCATCTAGGGTCGTCTCCCGTTCGGCGATGCCCAGGGTGTAGGCGGTCGCGGACATTGGGCGGCCGAGGCCGAGGAGACGATAGACCGGGACGCCGAGCCTCTTCGCCGCCAGGTCGTGGAGCGCGGCGTCGAGGGCGGCGAGCGAAGCTGGCGGCAGGTGAGCGTTGGCCGCGAGGGTTCCTTCGAGGTTCCAGGGGTCTTCTACCTCTACGGTCTCCAGGGCGGAGCGCGCGTCTTCGGCGTTCTGACCGTAGTAGCCCGTCGGGGCGGCCTCACCCCGGCCCTTCGTCCCGTCTTCCTCCACCTCGAGGATCACGCGCCCGAAGTCGTCGGCGGAGGAGCGGGCGATGGCGAAGGTGTGTTTGGTGTGTACCGTGACTATTTTCGCCCGGAGCTTCATATTCGGGAATTTTAGCGGGCGCGGGCGTGGAGTTCTCGGCATGGTCGATCACGGTGGTTCAAGGTCTACCCAGGGTTTATACTGCGGGCGTCTCGACGAAGATCGGAGCAGCGCTTTGGCAAGGACCATAGCGGAGATCCTGGTGGTCGAAGACGACCGGGGGATACTGGAAGCCCTTTCATACAACCTTTCCCGGGAAGGTTTCGGGGTGAGCCGGGCCACCACCGGCGCGGAGGCGCTCGGCATCGCCCGCAAGCTCCGGCCTGACCTCATCCTGCTGGATATCATGCTGCCGGAAGAGTCGGGCATAGAGGTATGCCAGAAGATCCGGGAGCGCGACGAGGACGTGGTGATCGTCATGATCACGGCCAGGGACGCCGAGGAAGACAAGGTCCTTGGCTTCGAGGTGGGCGCGGATGACTACGTGACCAAACCTTTCGGGATGAAGGAGCTCATCGCGCGCATATATGCGAACCTGAAGCGGAGCGAGGTCGGCCATCGCGGCCGGGTTCTCGAAGCCGGAGACCTCCAGATAGACACCAAGAACTATCAGGCCACCGTAAATGGGAATCCCCTGTCGCTCCGCCTGAAAGAGTTCGAGCTTCTGGTGGCGCTGGCGGGCGCGCCGGGGGAGTTGAAGAGCCGGGAGGAGCTGGCGAAGGAGGTGTGGGGACACGCCGGGGTCGGATCCTCGCGCACCATCGACGTGCACGTGCGCCGCATAAGGGCCGCTCTCGCGGAGGTCTCCTCCTACGAGTTCATCCACACCGCCAGGGGCCTCGGCTACCGCTTCGAGGTCGTGCCCGGCGTCCGGGTCGGTACTACGAACGAGTCGCCGGAGCGATGATCGCGTGCTGGAAGGCGGCAGGAGAGACCTGGACCACGTAGGCCCGGAGGAACTGAGACGGGTCAACAAGATCCGGCGCGACTTCGTCGCCAACGTCTCTCACGAGCTGAAAACCCCGGCGACGTCCCTGAGGCTCCTGGCGGAGAGCGTGGTCGAGACCATAGAGGACGACCCCGACCAGGCCCGCTTCTTCGCCGAGCAGATGAAAAACGAGACCGAGCGCCTGGGCCAGCTCATTGCGGACCTCCTGGATCTCGCGCGCCTGGAGAGCGAGGAGTCGGTCCAGAGCCCCAGCCCCGTTGACGTACGCCACGTGCTGATAGTGGTGCTCGGACGCTTGCGGCGGGTGGCCCGCAGCAAGGACATCACCCTGCAATGGAAGCGCTTCGGACGGAGCGCCCAGTACGAGATCCAGGGCGACGAAACCCAGTTGACCTCTATGTTCACGAACCTCGTGGACAACGCCATAAAATATACGCCATCCGGTGGGCTGGTCGAGGTGACGGGCGGCTCGGACGACCTCGGCGTAACCGTCCGTATTTCTGACACAGGTATCGGCATCTCGGAGGGGAAACTGCCCCGCATCTTCGAGCGGTTCTACCGGGTGGACAAGGCCCGTTCCAAGGAGACCGGGGGCACCGGCCTCGGGCTCTCCATCGTTCGTCACGTCGCAGAGAACCACGGCGGCAGGGTTACGGTCGAGAGCGAACCCGGAGAGGGTACGATCTTCACCGTATACTTGCCGCAGGGTTGAACCGTGGGTCGAAGCCGAACGCCATGGGCAAAGACCGCGGCGGATATCGGAGCCGGAGCTAAAGCCGGGCTCGTGAACGGACGAAAACGGTGCACGAGTTCACGGGTCGCGGCTGTCGTAGGCGGTACCTGACAAGCAGGAGCAAGAGAGCAAATATGACGATATCGCGCAAATTATGGTTGGGCTTCGGGACCCTGGTCCTGCTCTTCCTGCTCGCTGGCCTGATCGTCTTGCTCGGCGAGAGGACCATCGGCAACACCCTCCAGGAGATAGTGGAGGTCGAGGAACCAACCCGCTCCGCAGTCTACGAGATGGAGATCAACGCGGGCGAGCTAGGCTCGAACGTGCGGGGCTACGTGGAGACCGGCGACCCACGGTATCGCGAGCGGTTCGAGAAGAACCGGGCGGAATTCGAGAAGTACAAGGCCCGCTACGACGAGCTGGTGGACACAGAGACGGGACGGCGGCATAGCGAGCGGATCTCTTCCCTCTACGAAGAGTACGCCGCCCTGGGAGAAAGCCTGACGAACCTGAGTGGCGAAGAGACCGGAACAGAAAGCACCCAGGCGGACCTGCGGAGGTTCACGGGGCTGGGCGACGAGTTGAAGGGCGTGCTCAACGAAAAGGCGCAACCGTGGGCCGACAGGCAACTCGCGGGTTCGGAGACGGACGCGAACAGAGCAATCCGCAGCGTGTACGCGACGGTAGCCATCCTGCTGCTGCTCGGTCTTCTGGCGGGAGCGCTGGCCGCCTACTTCATCAACCGGGGAATCCTCGGCTCCGTTCGCAGGCTGGAGGACGGGGCGCGCAGGATCGGGCGTGGCGAGATGGACCACAGGATCGAACCGTACGCCGGCGACGAGCTCGGCGAGGTGGCGGTCGCCTTCAACGAGATGCTGGACCGGCGCCGCGAGTCCAACGCGGCGCTCAGAGAAGCCGAAAACAGGTACCGCGAACTGGTGGAGAACATCCCGGCGGCCGTCTACATTCAGTCAGCCGACACTGGAACCCTCACCTATATCAGCCCGCAGATCGAACAGCTGCTGGGCTATACGCCGGAGGAGCGTCTGTCCAACCTCAACGGGGATTGGCTCGGCCTGGTCCACCCCGACGACAGAGAGCGGGTCCGGGCCGAGGGCGAACGAACGGACGAGACCGGCGAACGCTTGCGCATGGAGTACCGCCAGCGTGCGAAGGACGGCCGGTACGTGTGGATCAGGGAAGTGGCCGTGCTGATCCGCGACGACGATAACGAACCCCTCTACTGGCAGGGCTTGCTTTTCGACATAACCGAGCGCCGGCACGTCGAAGACGCCCTGGCGCAGAGCGAAGAGCGGTACCGCACCCTCGTCGAGCATACGCCCGCCATCACCTATACCGAGAAAGTCAGCGAGTCGGGTGTCACCTCCTACGTCAGCCCGCAGGTCGAGCAGATGCTGGGTTACACACCAGAAGAACTGGACGAGAAGGACCCGTTCTGGGTCGCCATGCATCCCGAAGACCGGGAGAGGGTCCTGGCGGAGGACGGGCGTACCAACGAGACCGGCAAGCCGTTCGAGGTCGAGTACCGCGCGCTCCACAAGGACGGCCGGGTGGTGTGGGTCAGGGACAGGGCCGTCCTGGTCTCGACGGACGAAGACGGTACGCAGCACTGGCAGGGCGTGATCCACGACATCACCGAACGCAAAGCGGCCGAGGAGGAGCTGCAACGCAGGGAGGAGTGGTTCCGCTCCCTGGTCCAGAACTCTTCCGACGTGACCGTGGTGATCGAAGCCGACGGGACCATCAAGTATCAGAGCCCCGCCGTGAAACAGGTGCTAGGTCTCGAAAACACCAACCTCGTCGGCACCAACGTCTTCGAGACAGTCGATTTTCCGCCGCGGGACCTGGAGGACTTGCAAGCCGCCCTGTCGGAGCTCCTGACGAGGCCCGGCGAGAGCACCTCGCTCGAAGCGAGGGCCAGGCACGGGGACGGCTCGTGGCGGGTGCTCGAGATCGTCGCGACCAACCTGCTGGACGACCCCACCGTGGGTGGCATAGTGGGCAACTACAGGGACGTGA
>Ga0183260_10002158_pt1 | contig 16310 bp, 17 predicted proteins | sample AntDrymUQ4972206_2_FD_129768 | JGI IMG/M metagenome (GOLD analysis project Ga0183260, IMG submission 129768) | Polar desert sand microbial communities from Dry Valleys, Antarctica - metaG UQ497 (22.06) (version 2) (version 2) | ecosystem: Environmental > Terrestrial > Soil > Desert | place...
CGCGGTGTGCGGCAGCTGCCGCGCCTGCAAGCGCGGCCGGCCCTGGTACTGCTTCAACACCCACAACGCCGCCCAGCAGATGACGCTGGCCGACGGCACCCCGCTGTCACCCGCGCTGGGGATTGGTGCGTTCGCCGACAAGACCCTCGTGCACGCCGGCCAGTGCACCAAGGTCGATCCGGCGGCGTCACCGGCCGCAGCGGGGCTGCTGGGCTGCGGGGTGATGGCCGGGCTCGGCGCCGCCATCAACACCGCCGGCGTCACCCGCGGAGACACAGTGGCGGTGATCGGCTGCGGCGGGGTCGGCAACGCCGCCGTCGCCGGAGCCCGGCTGGCAGGCGCGGCCACGATCGTCGCCATCGACGTCGACCCCAAGAAGCTGCAGTGGGCCACGGGACTTGGCGCCACCCACACCGTCGACGCGACCCGGGCCGACGTGGTCGAGTCCGTACGGGAGCTGACCGGCGGCTTCGGAGCCGACGTCGTGATCGACGCGGTTGGCCGGCCGGAGACGTGGCTGCAGGCTTTCCACGCTCGCGACCTCGCCGGCACTGTGGTGCTGGTGGGCGTCCCCACCCCGGAGATGAGCGTCGAGCTGCCGCTGCTCGACGTGTTCGGCCACGGTGGTGCGCTCAAGTCCAGCTGGTACGGCGACTGCCTGCCCGCCCGGGACTTCCCGATGCTCATCGACCTGTACCTGCAGGGCCGGCTCGACTTGGACGCGTTCGTGTCGGAGACCATCGCGCTGGACGACGTCGAGGCCGCCTTCGACAAGATGCACCGCGGCGAGGTACTGCGCTCAGTGGTGGTGTTCTGACCGCCAGGGGGTCTGCTGCCACTGTGGACGGACGGCGCCGGGTGGAGGGTGTCGACGCCGCCCGGGGGGTCGCCCTGCTCGGCATGATGGCCGTGCACGTGCTGCCACCCCTCGACCCGGACGGGACGGTGTCGGCGATCGATGTGGTGGCTCGCGGCCGCTCGTCGGCGGCGTTCGCCGTGCTTGCCGGGGTTGCGTTGGCACTCGCCAACGGTGGCTCCCGACCGCTGCAAGGCCGGGTTTGGGCCGGCGCCTCCTGCGGGCTGCTGGTGCGCTGCCTGCTCATCGCTCTGCTCGGGCTGTGGCTCGGTGGCCTGGGCAGTGGGCTTGCGATCATCCTCGTCTACTACGCGTTGCTGTTCTGTCTTGCCGGTCCGCTGCTGGCGCTGCCGGCGCGAGCGCTGGGGGTGCTGGCGGTGGGGGCCGGGCTGCTTGCCCCGGCGCTGTCACACGTGCTGCGGGCGGACCTGCCGGCCTACCCGAACCAAGTCCCCAGCTGGGGTGACCTAGGTGCCCCGGAACGGCTGCTCACCGAGCTCGCCCTGGGCGGGACATACCCAGTGCTGGTCTGGACGACGTACCTGTGCGCCGGGCTGGCGGTCGGCAGGCTGCGGCTGTCGGCGACCCAGACCGCGTGGACGCTGCTGGTGGGCGGGGCCGCGCTGGCGGTCGCCAGCAAGCTGGTCTCGTCCGTGCTCGTCGAGGGCGCGGTGGGAACCGGCTCCCTGCCCGGCGACGTCGGCCCCATGATCTTCCACGGCACCACCCCGACCGACAGCTGGTGGTGGCTGGCGATCGCCGCTCCGCACAGCTCCACCCCGCTCGACCTGGCACACACCACCGGCACCGCGCTGGTCCTGCTCGCCGCGATGCTGCTGGTCGCGCCGCGGGCTGAGGTCTGGCTGCGACCGCTGGCTTGGATGGGCAGCATGACGCTGACCCTCTACACCATGCACGCAGTGGCCCTGGCCTACGAGTGGGGGCCGGCCGACCGCGAGCAGCTCTATCTCGCGCACGTGCTGGCGGCCTTCGCTATCGCGAGTTGCTGGCGGTCCTGGGCCCCCCGAGGTCCGCTGGAGCAGCTGGTGTCGTGGCCGTCGCGGCGCACCGCAGCACTCGTCGGCGGGTAGCAGCTCGGTTAGTAACGTAGTCGCATGCAGCAGCAGGTCCGCATCGACAAGGTGGTCACGTCCGGCACGTTCTCGCTCGACGGCGAGACGCTCGACGTCGACAACAACGTGTGGCTGGTCGGCGACGACGAGCAGGTGGTCGTCATCGATGCGGCCCACCACGCAGCACCGATCATCGCCGCCATCGGGGGCCGCGAGGTGGTGGCGCTGGTGCTCACCCACGGGCACGACGACCACATCGGTGCGGCCGGCGAGGTGGCCGCCAGCGCGAACGCGCCCACCTGGCTGCACCCCGACGACCGGATGCTGTGGGACCTGCAGTTTCCCGAGCCGCCCGGCCACGACCTCGCCGAAGGCACCGGCTTCGTCGTCGGTGAGGTCGAGCTGACGGCGCTGCACACCCCGGGCCACTCGCCGGGCAGCTGTTGCCTGTACGCGCCGGCGCTCGAGACCGTGTTCACTGGTGACACGCTGTTCGACGGTGGCCCCGGCGCCACCGGACGCTCGTACTCCGACCGGCCGACCATCGAGGCCTCGATCCGCGAGCGGCTGCTCACCCTCCCACCGCAGACCGTGGTGCACCCCGGCCACGGCACCGACTCCACCATCGGCGCGGAGGCGTCCCGCGAGCCCTTCAACTGAGGTGAGACCATGACCGCGTGACCGGTCATCCTGACGCACTGCACGAGCAGCCGCTGGCCCGCTTCGACCCAGAGGTCGCCGCCGCGATCGATGCCGAGCTGCACCGCCAGCAGGCGACGCTGGAGATGATCGCCAGTGAGAACTTCGCCCCGGTCGCGGTGCTGCAGGCACAGGGCAGTGTGCTGACCAACAAGTACGCCGAGGGCTACCCCGGTCGGCGGTACTACGGCGGGTGCGAGCACGTCGACGTCACCGAGACGCTGGCCATCGAGCGGGCCCGGGACTTGTTCGGGGCCGCGTACGCCAACGTCCAGCCGCATTCGGGGGCCCAGGCCAACGCCGCTGCGATGCACGCACTGATCTCGCCGGGCGACACCATCCTCGGCCTCGACCTCGCCCACGGCGGGCACCTGACCCACGGCATGCGGCTGAACTTCTCCGGCAAGCTCTACCGCGTCGTGGCCTACCACGTGCGCAAGGAGACCTCGACGATCGACATGGACGAGGTGCGCTCGCTGGCCGAGGACCACCAGCCGGCCATGATCATCGCCGGCTGGTCGGCCTACCCCCGCCAGCTGGACTTCGCCGCGTTCCGGGCGATCGCCGACGACGTCGGCGCCGCGCTGATGGTCGACATGGCGCACTTCGCCGGCCTGGTCGCCGCTGGCCTGCACCCCGACCCGTTGCCGCACGCGGACGTGGTCACCTCCACTACGCACAAGACGCTGTGCGGGCCGCGTGGCGGCCTCATCCTCACCAACCGCGAGGACCTGGCCAAGAAGCTCCAGTCCGGTGTGTTCCCCGGCCAGCAGGGCGGCCCGCTCGAGCATGTGATCGCCGCCAAGGCAGTGGCGTTCAAGGCGGCCGCGACGCCGGAGTTCGCCGACCGTCAGCGCCGGACCGTCCACGGTGCCCGGCTGCTGGCGGAGCGCCTCGGCGCCGACGACATGGCGCGCGTGGGTGTCTCGGTGCTCACCGGCGGCACCGACGTCCACCTGGTCCTGGTCGACCTGCGCGAAGCCGGCCTCGACGGCCAGCAGGCCGAGGACCGGCTGGACGGGATCGGGATCACCGTCAACCGCAACGCGGTCCCCTTCGACCCCCGTCCGCCGATGGTCACGTCCGGCCTGCGGATCGGCACCCCGGCCCTGGCCACCCGCGGCTTCGGCCCGACCGAGTTCACCGAGGTCGCCGACATCGTTGCCGGCGCCTTGCGGCCAGAGCTCTCCGACGCCGAGGCCGGCGCTCTCGCCCAGCGGGTCGACCGGCTGACCGAGGCGTTCCCGATCTACCGCGACGTCGTCCCGTTCACCGCGTGAGGCCGCCGGCCGGGTGAGCGCGCTCCGGCCTGATCCGGTGCTGGCGGTCAGCACCGCCCTGCTCGCGGTCGTGCTCGTCGCCACCGGCGTGCTGGGGTGGTGGCAGCTGGCGGCCTGGCGGGACGCGCAGGCAGCAGACCTGGCAGCCCGCCTCGATCTTCGGCCGGTCGCCCTCGGCGACGTGCTGGGTCCGGACGAGGCCCTGCGCAGTGAAGACGTCGGCGTCCCCGTCACCGTGGTGGGCCGCTACGCCCCGGCCGCGCGCCAGCTCCTGGTCGGCGGCCGCCAGCAGGGCGACGCCCTCGGCTACTGGGTGCTGAGCCCGCTCGAGGTCGAGTCCACCGGCTCCAGCCTGCTCGTGGTACGTGGGTGGACGCCCCGCGCCGAGCGGCTGCCGCCGGTCCCTGCCGGTCGCGTGGAAGAGACCGGCGTGCTGCAGCCCAGCGAGGAGGGATCGGGCAGCGTGTCGGCGGACCGGGTGGTGGCGTCGGTACGGATCCCGGCCCTGGTCGGAGAGCTGCGGACCGATGCCTACGGCGCGTTCCTGCTGCGCACCACCCCGCAGCCGGCCGACCCGGCGGCCGGGCTCGCGGCGGTGCCGCCGCCCGAGCCGGACGACTCGTGGAGCGCCGGGCTCAGGAACCTCACGTACGCCGCGCAGTGGTGGCTGTTCGGCGCATTCGCTGTGTTCTGGTGGTGGCGAGTGTGCACGGACCGGGTGCTCAGCGCCCGTCGGTAGCCTCGGGGAGATGAGCGCCGCGCTGACCCGCTACCGGGTGATGGCCTATCTGGTGGGTGTGCTGCTGCTCGTGGTGTTCAGCGGCCCGCCGCTGCGCTGGTTCTCGCCGGAGGGATCGACCGCCTGGGAGATCGGGGAGTTCACGCTCAACACCGTGTCCCCGGTCCACGGCTTCCTGTACCTGGTGTTCCTCGTGGCCACGGCCATGCTGGCCCGGGAGGCGCGCTGGTCCATCGGCTTCACGCTGCAGACGATGCTGCTCGGCACTGTCCCGTTCGCCAGCTTCTGGGGCGAGCGTCGGGCCACCGCGCGAACCCGCGCCCGGATCGCCGCGCACCATTCGGACGGTATCGGCCGCGGGGCCGATTGACGGTGAGCTACAGGACGTCCGCCGGCTCGGGCGGGTGTCAAGGGGTCGGCGCGGGCGCGGCCGGATCGGTTGCCGGGTCCGTTTCCGAACTCGGGCCGGGTTGCGGCTGCGGTGTCGGTCCAGGGCCGGGCACGGTGGGGATCCGGACCGGCTCCGGAGCCCCGGCAGCACGGGCCTTGCTGGCAATCCATGCGGCGGCTCCCGCGAGGCCGAGGCCGAACACCAGCTTGCGGAACCAGTGCGACCTCGGCTGCTCGCGGCCTACCACCGCAGGCTCCCTGGCCTTCATCTCCCGGCCGCGTGCCTTGGCCTCCTTGCGCGCCTTGCGGGTTGGCTTCTCGGCTCGCCTGCGTGACTTACGGGTCGACTTCTCGGCCCTCCTGCCGCGGGTGCTGACCTCCTCGCGGGCCGCGTCTGCAGCCGCGGCGGCCGCGGCGGCCGCGGTGGCGACTGATGACGTGGCCGCGGCAACCGCCGGCTGAACGTCGGCGCGGATCCGCTCGCCCGCCCTGGCGCCGAGATTCTTGGCGGTGTCTGTCGCGGTGTCGAGCGCCGCCCCGGCGCGTGAGCTCTTGCGGCGGACGTGCATCGGGTGGCCTCCAGCAGTCTGTGTCGACGTCTCGGCCCGGGGGACGGTCGCCCACCGGTCACCGGCTCATGGTTTCGCGGCTGCGCCGGTCTGTCACCTCGGACCGTACCCGGCGCGACGTAAGATCGGCGTCGGTGCCGGCAACCGACCAGGCGCCGCACCCGTTGTCCTCGGAGCCACTCCCGGGGCACGGTCCCGAGCACCGAGAGGATCCGGCGTGAGCGAGTCCCTGCAGGCCACCTTGCGTACCAACCGCGGCGACGTCGTGGTCACACTGTTCCCCGACCACGCGCCCACCACCGTCCAGAACTTCGTGGGGTTGGCAGAGGGCAGCAAACAGTGGACCGACCCCCGCACCCGGAAGCAGAGCAGCGAGCGGTTCTACGACGGGCTCGCCTTCCACCGGGTCATCAAGGGGTTCATGATCCAGGGGGGCGACCCGCTGGGCACCGGCACCGGCGGACCCGGCTACACCTTCAAGGACGAGTTCCACCCCGAGCTGAGCTTCGACCGGCCTTACTTGCTGGCGATGGCCAACGCCGGGCCGGGCACCAACGGCTCGCAGTTCTTCATCACCGTGCAGCCCACCACCTGGCTGAACTTCAAGCACACCATCTTCGGCGAGGTCGCGGACGCGGACAGTCGCGCCGTCGTCGACGCGATCGCGGCTACGAGCACCGACAGTCGCGAGCGGCCGGTCGAGCCGGTCGTCATCGAGCGCCTGGAGATAGCGCGTGACCCAGGGAGCCAGTAGCCCGGCCGGTACGGCCGCGCCGCGGTGTTACCGGCACGGCGATCGCGAGACGTGGATCCGGTGCCAGCGCTGCGGCCGGCCCATCTGCCCGGACTGCATGCGTCCCGCCGCGGTCGGCTTCCATTGTCCGGACTGTGTCGCCGAGGGCGCCCGTACGCAGCGGCAGGCCCGCACCGTCGCCGGCGGCCTCATTCCGAGCAACCCTGGCCGGGTCACCCTGGTGCTGATCGGCATCAACGTGGCGGTGTTCCTGCTGGTCCGGTTGGCGGGCTCCACGAGCCCGCTGTACGAGCAGCTGGTTCTGATCACCAGGTCGATCCCCTTCCTCGGCGTGGTCGGCGTCGACGACGGCGCGTGGTGGCGGCTGCTCACCTCGGCGTTCCTGCACGTCCAGCTGCTACACCTTGCGTTCAACATGCTGGCGCTGTACACCCTGGGGCCGCCATTGGAGCGCCTGGTCGGTACCGCCCGGTTCCTGGTGATCTACCTGATCTGTGCACTTGCTGGCTCGGTTGCTGTGGTCTGGTTGGCACCGGAGCGGACCCCGACGCTGGGAGCCTCCGGCGCGGTGTTCGGCATCTTCGGCGCGGCGATCGTGTTGATGCGCTCGCGCGGATACGACGTCGGGTCGTGGATCGTCCTGCTCGGCATCAACTTGGTGATCACGTTCTACGTCCCGAACATCAGTTGGCAGGCGCACCTCGGCGGCCTGGCCGTGGGCGCGGCGCTGGGCCTGGTGCTCGCCTACACCCCGCGGGAGCGCCGGCAGGTCGTGCACCTGAGTGCCTTCACGATCACCGCCGCACTGCTGCTCGGCGCCGTGGCAGCACATGCACTGGTCTGAGCGCTGCCAGCAGATAGCCGTGATCGGCGTCGTCCACATTGGGGACAACCACTGTGGATAATCACAGGCCTGTCATTCAGCGGACGCATGGTGGACGCCGCGCGTTCCGGTGCAGGTCGACGGCCGGTCGGCTATTCCCACTGGGTCGCGAAGATGAAGCCGACCGCGATCAGACCCATGCCGGCCAGCAGGTTCCACCCGCCGAGGTCGGACATGCCGGGGATCTGCGCGCCGGCGATGTAGTACACGACCACCCAGAGCAGACCGACCAGCCAGCAGGTGAGCATGGCCGGTGCCGCCCAGCGCTTGGCCGCACCCGGGCGCTTCGGCACGGGCGCGGGTTTCGCCCGCCCCTGGTCGCGCTTCTTGCGCTGGCGGGACTCGGGCACCGGGCACCTCGGGTTCGATCGGACGGGCGTCAGTGCGACTAGCCTAGACGAGGCGGGCCGTGGAAGCGCCAGCCGATCGTCGAGCCCACCGCCAGCCATAACCGATCGTCCAGCCCACCGATCATCGACGGGAAGCCGATGATTACACCCGCGCACCGGCGCCGGCAGCTGCCCGGCGGCTGGCAGCTCGCCGTCCCCGTCGTGGCGGCGCTGGCCGGTGGGCTGTTCGTCGCCAGCGCGGTCAGCAGCGCCGGCACCGACCTGCGCTCGAGCAACACCGACCTGCAGACCCTGGTCGACACCCGCGCCGAGACGGTCGACGCCTTGCGCGAACGGGTCGAGGCGTTGCAGTCCGAGGTCGACCGGATCGGTGCCGGGGTCGCCGGCCAGGCCGTCCGGGATGTCCGCCGGCGGGTGGCCGCGGCCGAACCCGCCGCGGGGCTGACCGCCGCGTCCGGCGTCGGCCTGGCCGTGACCCTGGACGACGCACCCCTCGATCCGCCGCCCGAAGGCGCCGACCCCGCCGATCTCGTCGTCCACCAGCAGGACCTGCAAGCCGTCGTCAACGCCATGTGGGCCGGGGGTGCGCTCGCGATCAGCCTGCAAGATCAGCGCCTGGTTTCCACGACCGGCATCAAGTGTGTCGGCAACACCGTGGTGCTAGAGGGCATTCCCTACGCCCCGCCGTACCGGATCGAGGCGGTCGGCGACCCGGGACGGCTGCTGCGGGCACTGAACGGCGACGAGACCATCGACAGGTACCGCGAGTACGTCGAGGCATACGGCCTCGGCTTGGCCGTAACGACCGCCGAGCGGCTCACCCTGGCAGCGTACGAAGGCGAGCCGTCCATGGAGTACGCCGAGCCGGCTTAGCGACAGGTCCCACAGCCACCCGGGCGGTCGGACGGGTCGGTGGGAGGACCCGTGGGCGGATCGGTCGGGTCCGTGGGCGGACCGGTGGGCGGCTCGGTGGTCGTCTCCGTGGTCGTCTCGGTGGTGGGCTCCGTGGTCGGTTCGGTAGTCGGTTCGGTAGTCGGTTCGGTGGTGGGCTCGGTGGTCGTGGTCGGCGGGGACGTCTCGGCCGGTTCGGTGGCCACCACGATCGTGACCTGGTCGCCCGGCAGCGCCGCCTGGTTGGGCTGCGGGTTCTGGTCGATCACGATGCCCGCCTCGGCGTCCGACACCTCCTCGGTGGCGAACGGCTCCAGGCCGGCGTCCTCGATCAGGGCCTCCGCCTCCTCCTGGGTCTCGCCGACGACACTGGGCACCAGGACCGGGCCGTCACTGAGCACCAGCGTGACGGTCGTGCCGGGTTCCACGGGGTCGCCCGCCTTCGGGACCTCGAGGACCAGGTTGCGGTCCTCCTCGCTCGGCTCGTAGCGGAACCGGGCGCCCAGCTGCAGATCGTCCAGCTCTGCGACCGCTTCGGCCCTGGACAAGCCCACCAGGTCCGGCACGGCGACCGAGTCCGGGCCGGAGCTGGCCAGCACGGTGATGGTGCCACCCTCCGCCGCCTCCTCCCCGGCCGCTGGGTCGGTCCCGGTGACGGTGCCCGGCGGGTCGTCGCTGGGCTCCCGCGTCACCTCCACCACGAACCCCTCGGCCTCCAGCGTCTGGGTGGCCTCGCCAACGCGCTGCCCGACGACGTCGGGCACCGGCACGGTCGCCGGCTCGGGCCCGTCGCCGGACAACAACCATGCGGCCGCACCCAGCAATGCGACGAGCAGGACACCGAGCAGCACCCACAGCCACGGCGGTCGGCGGCGGGGCGCGCCGTCGTCGGAGCTGGTCTCGTCGGAGCTGGTCTCGTCGTCGGCAGCGGCGAAGATGGTGGTCGACTCGGCCGCCGGCAGCGCGGTGGTGGCGGCGACCGCCGCCGCAGCCGCCAGCGGGGCCTCGACGCTCTGGCCGGCCAACGCCCGCTCGATGTCGGCGCGCATCTGTGCTGCCGACTGGTACCGGTCGCCGGTCTTCTTCGCCAGTGCACGCGCGACGATGGCGTCGGTCTCCGGCGGCACGTCCGGCTGCAGGTCCGACGGGGACGGCGGATCCTCCCGTACGTGCTGGTAGGCCACCGAGACTGGGCTGTCACCGATGAACGGCGGCCGGCCGGTGAGCAGCTCGAACAGCAGGCAACCGGTGGAGTAGATATCGCTGCGGGCGTCCACCTGCTCGCCGCGGGCCTGCTCCGGCGACAAGTACTGCGCGGTCCCGACGACCGCCGCCGTCGCGGTCATCGTTGACGACGAGTCCGCGATCGCGCGGGCGATCCCGAAGTCCATCACCTTGACCCGACCGTTCGGGGTCAGCATCACGTTTGCCGGCTTGATGTCGCGGTGCACGATCCCGGCGCGATGGGAGTAGTCCAGCGCTGACAGCACGTCCGCGGTGATCTCCAGTGCCCGCTCGGGCAGGATCTTGCGGCCCTCGCGCATGAGCTCGCGAAGGGTGTAGCCGTCGACGTGCTCCATCACGATGTACGGCACCTGGCTGCCGTTCGCGGCGACCTCGTCGCCGGTGTCGTACACGGCCACGATGGCGGGATGGTTGAGGGAGGCAGCCGACTGCGCCTCCCGGCGGAAGCGGGCCTGGAAGGTCGGATCGCTGGCCAGGTCCGGGCGGAGCCGCTTGATCGCCACGGTCCGGCCGAGCCGGGAGTCGTGGCCGGCCCGTACGTCGGCCATCCCCCCGCGGCCGATGAGCGCCCCCACCTCGTAACGCTCGCCGAGGACGAGGCGACCGGGCTCGGGTTGCTGGTCGCTCACGGTCTGCTCCCCCGGTCCTCGGCCAGGAACCGCGTCCGGAAGGCGTCGTCGGCGTACTCGGGCTTGAGCAGCTTGACCATGCCAGCGACGGCGATCCGCTGGCCGAGCCGGTAGCGCCCCGCGACGTGCATGCCGCTGTGCGGACTCACTGCTCGATCACCGCCTCCATGACCTGCCGGGCGATCGGCCCGGCCAGCCCGCCGCCAGAGATGAGCTCCCGCGCGACTGCGGCGTCCTCGATGAAGACGGCGACGGCGACCTGCGGGTCGTCGGCCGGTGCGAAGGAGACGAACCAGGCGTACGGCGCGAGCTGCTCGGAGCGCTCGGCGGTGCCTGTCTTGGCCGCCACCTCGACGCCCTCGATGGCTGCCTCACCGGCGGTTCCGTCGTCGACGACGCTGACCATCATGTCGGTCAGCTGGTCGGCGACCTCGGATGAGACCGCCTCGTTCAGCTCCTCCGGATCGGCACTCTCGACCACCTCGAGATCGGGGGAGCGGACCTCGTCGATGACGTATGGCGCCATCACCGTGCCGTCGTTGGCGATGCCGGCGGCCACCATTGCCATCTGCAGCGGTGTCGCGCTCACCTCGAACTGGCCGATGGCGTTGTATGCGGCGAATGGGCCGGGCGCCTCGCTCGGGTAGGTGCTCCGCACCACCCGGAGGCCGTCCAGGTAGTTGGTCTGCTCGTCGTTGAAGCCGAACGCCTCGGCCTGGTCCTGCAGCACCTCGTTGCCGAGGTCGAGGCCGACCGACCCGAACGACACGTTGCACGACAGTGCCAGTGCCTGGGTCAGCGTGATGTCTGCACTGCCGCACGCCTCCACGTCGTTGGTCAGCACCTGCGGAGAGTCCGGTAGGTCCAGCGTCGGTCCGCCGGGAACCAGTGTCTCCGGGGTGTACTTGCCGCTCTCCAGCGCGGCGGCGGCCGTGACCAGCTTGAACGTCGAGCCCGGGAAGTACGAGTTCTCGCGGGTACGGTCGAGCAGTGGCTCGCTGCTGGCCCGAGCGAGCTCTTTCGCGGCCCGCGAGGCCTCGGAGAGGTCGTGCGAGGCCAGCAGGTTGGGGTCGTACGACGGCGACGCGACCATCGCAAGCACCGCGCCGGTGTCCGGTTCGAGCGCCACGACCGCCCCGCTGGGGTCGCCGGCCAACGCGTCCAGCCCGTCCAGAGCTGCCTGCTGCGCGGCGGGGTCGATCGACAGCTGGACGCTGCCGCCGCGCGGCTGCTCGTTGCCGATGAGGTCGACCACCCGGTTGACGAACAGGACCGGGTCGCTGCCCGCGAGGATCTCGTTCGCGCTGAGCTCGACGTCGCTGCTGCCCTGGACGTAGGAGTAGTACCCGGTCAGGTGGGCATACAGCTCGGTCTCCCGGTATACCCGCTGGTAGTCGAACTCGTCGTCGGTCTTCATGCTGCGCGCCACCGGCTCGCCGGCAACCAGGATCGGTCCCCGTTTCCGCGAGAACTGCTCGTCCAGGACGCGTCGGTTGCCGGCGTCGTCATTGAGGTCCTCGGCGTCGACGAACTGCACGTACGTGGAGTTGAGCAGCAGCGCCAGGAACAGCACACCGCAGAAGACCGCCAGCACCCGGATCGGTCGGTTCACGGCAGCCGCACCACCTGGGTGGCATCGTCGGCCTGCAGCGGGGTCACCTGTGGCGCCGGACGCCGGGTGCCGTGGCTGATCCGCAGCAGCAGGGCGACGATCGCCCAGTTGGCGACCAGTGACGAGCCGCCGTAGGACAGGAACGGCGTGGTCAGGCCGGTGAGCGGGATCAGCCGGGTCACCCCCCCGACCACCACGAAGACCTGTAGGGCGAACGACACCGCCAGCCCGGCGGCCAGCAGCTTGCCGAACGCGTCGCGGCACAGCAGGGCGATCCGCAGTCCGCGCTCCACGATCAGCCCGTAGCACAAGATGATCGCCATCAGACCGGCCAGCCCGAGCTCCTCGCCTAGCGAGGTGACGATGAAGTCGGAGTACGAGAACGGGGTCAGCGACGGGTCACCTTGGCCGAGCCCGGTGCCGACCATGCCACCGAACGCCAGACCGTACAGGCCCTGCACGATCTGGTAGTAGGCATCGGTGTCGCTGAAGGGGTCCAGCCAGCCGGTGACCCGTTCCTGCACATGCGCGAAGGTCAGGTACCCGAACCACGACCCGGCCGCGAACAGCAATCCGCCCACCACGATCCAGCCGACCCGCTCAGTCGCGACGTACAGCAGCACGACGAACAGGCCGAAGAACAGCAGCGACGAGCCCAGGTCGCGCTGGAAGACCAGCACGCCGAGGCTGACCAGCCACGCCACCAGGATCGGGCCCAGGTCGCGGCCGCGGGGGAGGTCGATGCCGGCGAACCGGCGACCAGCAAGCGCCAGCGCGTCGCGCTTGACCACCAGGTAGCCGGCGAAGAAGACAACCAGGAAGATCTTGGCGACCTCTCCGGGTTGGAAGCCGAGCGGCCCGACGCGGATCCAGATCCGGGCGCCGTTGATCTCGCGACCGATGACCGGCAGCAGCGGTAGGAGCAGCAGCACGATGGCTGCCAGGCCGAGGGTGTAGGTGAAAGCCTGCAGCCGGCGGTGGTCGCGCAGCAGCGCCAGCACGATGACGAAGCCGCTCACCCCGATCATGGTCCACAGCACCTGCTGACCGGCGAACGGGCCGTCGTCGGTGCTGGCCACCAGGTCGAGGTCGATCCGGTTGATCATCGCCAAGCCGAGCCCGTTCAGCATGACCACCAGCGGCAGCAGCACCGGGTCCGCGTACGGTGCCAGCAGCCGGACCGCCACATGCGCGATCACCGCCAGCGCGACGAAGCCGCCAGCGACGCTGACGAGGTTGTCGGGGATCTCGCCCGAGTACCCGAGCTCGGCGGTGACGAAGGCGCCGACCCCGACCACCAGGGCGGCCACCAGCAGCACCAGCTCGGTTCCGCGCCGCCGGCGCGGCACCAGCTGCGGAACCCCCGCGGGTGCCGGCGTACCGGTGGCGCTCATCGCGCACCGCCTCCGCCGGCGCCGCCGCCGCCCCCACCGGTGCCGCCGCTCCCGCCGCCCCCGCCAGTGCCGCCGCCGCCGTTAGTCGGCCCGGTTGAGGGTCCGTCTCCGGTCGGTGTGGGGTCGGGGGTGGGCGGGGTGGTCTCGTCGTCGGTCGGTCCGGTGTCGGAGCACAGCTCCTCCGCCTTGCCCCCGGCCCGGCAGTCGCGTGCCAGCGCCTCCAGCTGTGCCACCTTGTCCAGAGCCGCGGTCAGGTCGTCGGTCTGGATGCCGGCGCTCACCTCCTGCTCGCTGTACTCGGGCAGCTCGGACAGCATCAGGTCGGTGTCCTGGTAGAGGTCGGACAGGCTGATCCCCAACACGTCCTGGGGGATGCCGCGATAGATGGCCACCGAGTCCCCGGACTCGGCGACGTAGTAGCGGCTCTGGGTCCAGTCGTACGCCCAGTTCAGCCCGAAGCCCCCTGCCAGCAGCAGTACGACCAGCAGCAGCACCCGCAGCAGCCACGGGTTTCGGCGGTAGCTGCGCGGCGCGTACCGCAGCGCCTCCTCGTCCTGCTCGTCCGGATACTCGTCGTCTCGGCTCCGCGGTGCCGGGACGGCCCCGGCGCCACCTCCCGCCGGCGGCCGCGGGTGCTCGGCGACCGAGCCCACCAACATCGGCTGAACCGAGGTGTCGTCGACGTCACCCACGTCGCCGAGACTGCCGGGCACGATCTCGGCGATGACGACTGTCACGTTGTCAGTGGTCGGCGCCTCGAGCGCCAGCTTCACCAGCTCGTCGGCGGCCATCTCGACGCTCTCCGCGCCGAGGGTGGCGCCGATCATGTCGACGTCGACGAAATCGCTGAGGCCGTCGCTGCACAGCAGGATCCGGTCACCGTCCTGGACGTCGAGGCGGAACAGGTCGGGATCCGAGTTGTGGCCCCCCTGCAGCGCCCTGAGGATCAGCGAGCGGTGCGGGTGGGTGCGGGCCTCCTGCTCCGAGATCCGTCCCTCGTCGACGAGCGACTGCACAAAGGTGTGGTCGGCGGTGAGCTGGGTGAGTGCCTGGTCACGTAGCAGATAGGCGCGCGAGTCGCCCACGTGGGCGATGCCGAGCCGGTCCGGTGCGCCGGCGCCGGCCTCCTCCAGGACCATCGCGATCAGAGTGGTGCCCATGCCGTCGCGGCTGGTGTCCTCCTCCACCAGCTCGTTGAGCCGGTCGTTGGCCCGGTGGATGGCCCCGGCAAGCGCCTCGAGCACGTCGCCCTCCGGTCGGGCGTCGAGCCGGCGTACGGTCTGCACGACGACCGCCGAGGCGAGGTCGCCGGCGGCCTGGCCACCCATCCCGTCGGCCAGCACGAGCATCCGGGCGCTCGCGTACCCGGAGTCCTGGTTGTTCTTGCGGTTCGGGCCCACATCGGTGAGCGCGGTGTACCGCAGCCGGCTCACTGTGCACCGCCCGGGGCTTGCATCACCGGCGCAGCTCGAGGACTGTCTTGCCGATGCGGATGGGCGTGCCGGTCCCGACCGGCACCGGTGTGGTGACGCGCTGGCTGCCGAGGTACGTGCCATTCGTCGACCCGAGGTCCTCGACGAACCACTCCTCACCGTTGGTGGCGACCCGGGCGTGCCGGGTCGAGACGTAGTCGTCGTCGAGCCGGATCGCGGCATCGGTGCCGCGTCCGATGAGGATCGGGTCGGTCCCCAGCGCAACGGCCTGACCCGTGTCCGGGCCCTCGGAGACCACGAGCTGTCGCGGGGCCCGGCGGTCGGGGCGGACTGGGCGCCGCTTCGGGGGGCGGGTCGCCTTCGCTGGCTTGCTGGGTGCCGCCTGTTTGGAAGGGTCGACGCGGGCGCCGAACATGTCGGAGCGGATGACCGACACTGCCGACAGCACGAACAACCAGAGCACCGCGAGGAAACCGAACCGGATCAGGGTCAATGTCACCTCGGACACGTCACCGACCCCCCGTTCGGGCATCCCGCACGACGACGGTCGTGCCGCCGAGGACGATCTGGGAGCCATCGTGCAGCATCGCCTGCTGGACCCGCCGGCCGTTGACCTGGGTGCCGTTGGTGGACCCGAGGTCGACGACGCTGACGGTGACCTGGCTGTCGGCGCCGCTGATCCTGATCTCGGCGTGCCGGCGGGAGATGCCCGGGTCGTTGATGCGTAGGTCGGACTCCTCGCCGCGCCCGATGACCAGGCCGGTCTCTGGGACCGGGTGCCGCTGGCCGTTGACCTCGACGATCACCGGCGCCCGCTCGGAGGCGCTGTGGGACAGCTGGGCGCCCGCCGACTGGTTCACCGCGGCGCTCGCCCGGCTCGTCACCAGGAACCGGCCGGTGGTGAGGTCGTCTCGCTGGTCGAGGTGGATGGCCACCGGACCGGCAAGGGTGTAGCGCTGCTCGGCGACGTGGTCGCGCACCATCTGGTCGAGTTCGGTCGACAGCGTGTGCCCGTACGGCGACAGCCGTTCGTAGTCGCTCGGCGACAGCTCCACCCGGAACGCGTTCGGCACCAGCACCCGGTCGCGGGACAGCACCTGGGTGGAGTTGTCGATCTCCCGGGTGATCGACGCGGCGATCTCGACCGGCTGCACCGCGCTGCGGAACGCGCGCGCGAAGGCGCCGCTGACGGCGCGCTCGAGTCGATGCTCGAAACGCTGCACTACGCCCATGTCGTCGGACTCCGATCGCCGCGGCGCTTGTCGACACGATCGGGCGCGGCGGGCTCCGGAACGTGTGGGCGGGAGTGGTCCACGCCCGTCCTGGATGGTAGCGAGGACCGATCGCAGGGACCCAGTCATGCTAGTGTCCATCGACCGGTCGGAGGGCGTGGTGCGCCGCCGACCGTCGCCCGTCAGGGCAAAAGCGCGAGTGGCGGAACAGGCAGACGCGCACGGTTCAGGTCCGTGTGCCCGAAAGGGCGTGGGGGTTCAACTCCCCCCTCGCGCACCAC
>Ga0183260_10002159_pt1 | contig 16297 bp, 22 predicted proteins | sample AntDrymUQ4972206_2_FD_129768 | JGI IMG/M metagenome (GOLD analysis project Ga0183260, IMG submission 129768) | Polar desert sand microbial communities from Dry Valleys, Antarctica - metaG UQ497 (22.06) (version 2) (version 2) | ecosystem: Environmental > Terrestrial > Soil > Desert | place...
GGGGCAACACCCCCCGGGCCATCAATGGCAGGGGGTTAAGGCCATGTCCGCACGCCTTCCGGCGACGACTAGGAGGTTAAGCCAGGAACCGCCTTGATCGTCGGAATAGAGGGTAAAGGGGGGCAGTCAGCAGCACTTTGGGCAAGTTCGAGAATGATAGGCAGGAGGTTGTACCAAACTTCATCGCAAGTTGACTGAGCAGGCCCACAAGGAGGCGAGGCCGCATAGCTCGTAGGAGCGACAACTACGAGACTGGCCACGAAGACACATGCGACGATCAGGGCCGCCCTCTTCCGCCTTCGCCTTAGTGCGCCTCGCCTAATTCGCGAGTAGTTGCCTGGGTCGTCGGTTATCGGCAAGGGCCTATACCTCCTCCTCCCGAATCCAGGGCTTGGCCCCCGCCCCGCAATCGTATGAGGCCCCTTTCTCGAATGTGCAACATGCAAGGGTTCACTGTCCCCCAGTTCATGTGACTCTCAATTAGTCGCGGGCGCTCCACGTCAAGGGCAGGGGACGGCGAATTCGTTCTCCGCTCCGGGTTCCCTGCGGGTTGCGATGGTCAAGTTAGCGATTATATCCAGAGCGCCGGTACTCCCCTGATCCAGTCAAGTTATCCTTGCCCTTGCTGTCATTCCGATCAATCCGTTCTTTCGTCGAAGTGACGGTGACACGCCGACTCGAATCCCGCCGAATTTTCCTGCATAAAAGTCGAGCCCTCGTCTTCAGGCCACCCAAGCGGCACGCGGTTCGAGACTTCTCCTAGTACGCGAGCTGAAACCCCCCATCTTTCTTCAGGGGGTTCGCAGCTTCTGGCGCGCGCGGGTCCGTACGTTGGGGGAGCTGCTACCCCCCCCACGGGTACGTTGGTCGCTAAGAGACTAAAGTGGCTAAATGCTGATCATCATGCACAAAGACGCGACCGCGGATCAAATCGCGCACGTCCTGGAGAAGATCCACTCGACCGGCGCAGCCGAAGGCTTCGTTTCCCGAGGCGAGCTTCATACCGTGATCGGGGTTGTGGGCGATCCCGGGCAGGTTGCCGAACTACCAATCGCCGCAATGGCGGGCGTCGAGCGCGTGGCGAGGGTAAGCAAGCCGTTCAAACTCGTAGCTCATACAGGGCACGACGCCACTTCCACTATTCCGGTTGCCACGACATCCATAGGCCCGGAAACCTTCACGATCATCGCGGGTCCTTGCGCGGTCGAAAGCGAAGAGCAGACACTCGCTGCGGCACACGCCGCCAAAGACGCCGGCGCCCACCTGCTACGGGGCGGCGCTTACAAACCGCGCACTTCTCCGTACTCGTTTCAGGGATTGGAAGAGGAAGGCCTGAGGATTCTTGATTTGGCCCGCACGGAGACGGGATTGCCCATCGTCACCGAGGTCATGGACTCCCGCGATGTCGAAAAGGTCGCGGCCGTCGCCGACATGCTCCAGATTGGCACCCGTAATATGTCCAACTTCACTCTTCTAAAGGAAGTGAGCTTGGCAGGTAAACCGATCCTTCTAAAGCGAGGCATGACCGCAACCATCGAAGAGTGGTTGATGGCGGCAGAACACATCGCCAAGAACGGCAACCTCAAGATCGTCCTTTGCGAACGTGGCATACGAACCTTCGAAACAGCCACTCGCAACACTCTCGACATTTCGTCCATTCCAGTGATCCGCGAGGAGTCTCACCTGCCTGTGATCATCGATCCGTCGCACGCAGCAGGCCGAAAGTCGTTGGTGGCGCCTCTATCGCTGGCCGCCGTCGCGATCGGCGCCGACGGCGTGATGATCGATGTTCACTGCGAACCGGAAAAGGCGCTTGCAGACGGGCCGCAGGCTCTGATTCCGCAGGAGCTAAAAGAGCTTGCCGGAGATATCCGCGCCCTTGCCGATCACGTGGGCCGACGGTATTAGACGGGAGGTTCTTGCGTTAGAGCGCCAGAGTGCCCGGGGCGCGACCCCGTCCTCCGGGCCTATCGCGCCTCGGGGTCACGCCTCCCCGTTTCCGCGTCGGGTTCTTTGTCGTCGCCTTCGTCGAGGCCCTTTTTGAACTCTCCTTTGGCCTTCCCAAGCGAACGGGCAAAATCAGGTAGTTTCTTGGCGCCGAAAAGAAGGACGATCACGCCAAGAATCAGGAGAAGTTCGGTCGCACCCAGATTCGGCATTTCTTGCCTCCAATCAGTTGATCAGCGGGACTACTTCCCGCATGAAGTCTTCAACCGCACCGGAGTCGCATATCTGAAACGGTAGAAGTCCGAAGCCAAGGATAACCTCCTCAACGCCCAATGCTTCGAACTGACCTACTCGGGCCGCAATCTCGTGGGGCAACCCCGCCAGTTTGTCCTGTCTCCAGTCCTCGAAAGCAGGGGCCTTGGAGGTCTCGAGCGGGCTGGCGTCGACGTAAGCTTTCCACCTAGAGGCGAGTTGAGATTCGTCGAGCCCCACGCAGCAATACAGCCCGACAGACTTGGAGATCTTGCCTGGATCGCGCCCGGCCGCCGCGGCCGTCGAATTAAGCAACTCGATCCTGCCGCGAAGATCATCGGGCTTCCAGGCCCAGACAGTGTTGAATCCGTCCGCGAGCTCGGCGGCCAATTTGACGATGCGGTCGCCCTTCCCGCCGACAATGATTGGAAAGCCCTTGCTCGTCTCCTTGATGATTTGAATTGCTTGCGCAAGCTTGTCTATTCGAACTCCTGCTCGCTCAAAGGCGATGCCCGCAGCCTTGTATTCCGGTTCATACCAACCTGCTCCCATGCCTAGAATCAAGCGCCTGCCGGAAATCGCGTTGATCGTTTCGGCCACCTTCGCCAGGACCACGGGGTGCCGAAGGTCATTGCATGCAACCAGAGAACCAATTCGCACTCGCTGGGTCGATGCAGCCACGGCGGCCATCGTCGTGAAACATTCCATTGTTTCCTGCCGGGCCTTGGTACCCCCATAGCGCTCGAGGTCCAAGAAAAGATGGTCGGACAACCAAACTGAGTCGAAGCCAAGATCTTCGGCTTTCTGAGCCCAATCTCTGACCGGCGCCCAGTCAATAGGCCCCGAGTCGGGGAGGCTGAAGTCGTACTGCGGAAGCGCCAGCCCGAATTTCAAGATTTCTCCAGAGCCCGTGCTGCTTCTTCGAAGGCCGCCTCGAGCGCCTGCTTGGCTGACGCGGCACTCACATCGACGCTCCATCCTTCAAGACCCTGCGTCGGATCGAGCCCCGCGATGACCGACCCTTCTTCGTCTTCATAGACGACCACGTTCAGAGCGAGGTGGTCGCCGATGTCTAGCCCCTCGCCTCCAAGGTTTTCAGCAGCAATAAGCCGCTCCCAAACTCCCATGAACAGATGCTGGCGGCCGGAACCGGGGGCCAGGGGCGCCGGCATCTCAGAGAGGATTCGTATCCCGTGCGCTCGAAGCGCGACGCGCGCGACGGTCACGGTCTCTTCAAACGACGCTGAAGTGCGAAGCCCCAGCCCATAGTCTTCTCCCACTTGCGTCCTATGCTAAACGCGATGACCGATCCTTCAATGCTTGTGTGTGTTCCGAACTTCTCGTTCGGTCGGGCTTCGCTTGCAGAGCGAGTCTCTTCGCAAGCCGAGCGACGGGGAGCCAGGATCCTCGACGTTCATTCAGATTCTGATCACAATCGAACCGTCATCACGCTTGCCCAAGAGGCCGAAGGCATCGTTGAATCGGTTGTGGCGGCCGCCGAGGCAGCCTTTGAACTTGTCGACATCAACACCCACACCGGCGTCCATCCAAGAATGGGGGTGGCAGACGTAATTCCCTTTGTTCCCATCGGGGGCGGAGCCTTGGGAGATGCGATCAAAGCCGCACTCGGTTGCGCGACACGCCTCCATGCCGAGGCGGGTGTCCCTTGCTTTCTCTACGAAGCCGCCGCTCGGCCGGGCCGCCCTCGAGACCTTCCCACAATCAGGCGGACTGCCTTCAGGGGGCTCCTCCCCGATATTGGCGAATCCCGGCCCCACCCAACCCTTGGCGCCACGGTCGTCGGAGCAAGGGGGCCGCTCGTCGCTTACAACGTCCGACTTAAGTCTCGCGATTGGAAGCTGGCCCGTCAGATTGCCCGCGCCGTCCGCGGACCTCACGTTCGCGCTCTGGGGTTCGAGCTGGTCAGCGAGGCCTCGGTCCAGGTTTCCTGCAATTTGACCTCACCCGGCGCCACAACAATCGGCGACATCTACGACTCCATTAGCGCGATGGCTCGGAAGTTTGGCGTTCCGATCGCAGGAGCGGAGGTGGTCGGCCTCGCCACATCTGATTCCGTTGCCGGACGCGACTATGCGTCGCTGGGACTCGCGTCGCCGCCAAAGATCTTGGAGGATGAGCTCGCCCTCCTGGCATAACAAGGGCCGAGCGGCACCCGCCTCGTCGGCGGGTCCTGCTCGGCCCTTGGAAACTTATTGGAAAACTGGAAAGTTACTTCTTCTTCTTTGAAGTCTTCTTCTTGGCCGGCTTCTTAGCTGCTACCTTCTTCTTGGCCGGCTTCTTAGCTGCTACCTTCTTCTTAGCTGCCTTCTTCTTGGCTGCCATCTGGTCACCCCCTTCCATCGTGTAAGAAAATGCTCAAGCTCTCTTAAGGGGTCAGGACGCTAGTTTGCGAAGCCTGCGGCGCTCACGCTCACTAGTTCCACCCCAAATTCCGAATTGCTCTCGGTTAGCCAGTGCGTAACGCAAACACTCTGCTTTAACCGGACAGTCGCGGCACACCGCCCGGGCGGCTTTGGAGGATCCCCCGCGTTCTGGAAAGAAAATCTCTGGATCAACTTGAAGGCAAAGCGCACCAACTTGCCACGTAAGACCTTGCTGAATGATCGGCATGTTCGTTCTCCGTGAACTCCCTAGGCCCTCCCAACCGAACTAAATTAAGGTTGGGAATTACAATGCGGTAATTCTAGCACTGTAATTCGTGCCTAAGTCAAGAACTTTTTTGGTCGAGGACTTTCTGCACTGCCTCGGTGAGATTAGTTGTGTCGGTCAGAGGCTTGAGGATCACCGCGGTCGCACCTGCCTGATTGCACAGCCAAGTATCCGCAGCGCGCTCGCACAGCATTAAAATGCGAGTCGCAGCGGAAGCTGGACTCTCTTTCATCAAGCGGGCAAACGAGAATCCTCCGGGGTGGAGGTCGATGACGGCCACATCGAACTGCGTTTCCTGCACCGCTCGCGCCGCTTTTCGCGTTGTGTCTGAGATTTGAATTTCGAATCGGCCGCCGGCCAGCGCTCGCGCGGCCTGAAGGACCTGGGCATCCCCTGAAACGATATGAACAGCGATTAGCTTGCCCGAGATCACGCTATGAATCCTGCATCAGTTGCGCCGCAAGCAAAAGCGTTTTAGTGGAACGACTCTCCACACGCGCAGCTGCCTTGAGCGTTCGGGTTGTTGATAGTAAAACCTGACTGCTCCAGACCTTCCATCCAGTCAAGTTCGGCCCCCTTTAGATACGGGGCGGACATACGATCGACCCTAACCTCGACGCCTTCGAGGGATGTCACGACGTCACCGTCGAGTTTGCGGTCATCAAAGTAAAGGGCATAACGAAGCCCGGAGCAGCCGCCAGGTTGCACTGCGATCCGCAAGGAGAAGTCAGGATTCTCTTCTTTGGCCAGCAAGTCGGCCACCTTGGCGGCAGCAGTGCCGCTCAGCGCGATGGATGAAGCAGGTGCCTCGGTGGGCGTAACCTCAGTGATCGTCTCCAACTTTTTCCTCCTGCGGATTTAGGTCAGATAAAAGGATACCTCGATTCGGCAATATGTGGCGGTTAGAGAACTTTCTAAAGGTGATGCATCAGCCATTCGACTCCCAATCCGGCTATCGCAGCGCCTGCGAGCATCAACGAAGTCCTTAGAGCCGGCAGCTTGAAGCCACCTGCGTCTCCCAAGAGCGGCCGTAACAGGCCGAGAAACGCAACGGCCATCGCCGGCAGAAAAAGCAGCAGAACTACGACGTGAACGACCTGATGCATCAAAAAAGCCGGACGGAAACCGATGCCCCCGCCTCGAGCACTTCAACGTTCTCATCGATCTCTATGAAACCGTCCGCTTCGCTTAGGGCGGTGATGGATGATGATCCCTTCCCAATCGGTACGGCCTTACGCCCTTGTAGTTTGACGGGAAGAAACTCATACCTTCCGATGGCAGACGGATGCTTGCGGGAAAGCGTTGCGCCCACAAATCTATCGATACTCGTCACCTGCATCGCCCGTTTTAAATACGGCCTGACGAAGACGTAGTAGTCGGAAAGCGCCGACATCGGATAACCCGGGAGACCAATCATCACGCGTTCGGGCCCTTGATCAATGCTTGCAACGCCAACAGCAAGAGGTTTACCAGGCTTCACCGCTACGCCGTGAATCAAAAGACTGCCCATCGCCGTGAAAGCCTCCGCGACCAGATCACCACGGCCCAAACTCGATCCTCCCGACAGGATGACCAAGTCGGATTCGGCCAGCGCGCTGCGCAAGACTGCGATAAGCGTTACCAAATCGTCTGCAACTAAGCCCAAACGATTCACGTCGCATCCGTCGGATATCAACGCGGCGCCCAAGGTGAACGAATTGATGTCGAAGATCTTGCCTTCGGTGAGCGCCGAGTCACCCGCAATCAATTCGGGCCCTGTTGAAAAGAGGGCGACCCTAGGCTTTACGAAGACTTGCGCTGATCTGGATCCGATGGCAGCAAGCACCCCGAGGTGGCGGGGTTCCAATACCGTGCCCGCGGACAGAACCTGGTTTCCCTCACTTATGTCGGATCCGACTCCTATCGTGTTTTCGCCCGGTGAGACCGGTCTACGCACCAACACGTCGTCGTCGGCAGGGTCCGTGTTTTCGACCATCACGACCGCGTTGGCGCCCCTCGGAATTGCCGCGCCCGTCGAAATCTCGACGCAACGACCGCCACCGACAGACTCGACTCCCCTCTCGCCCGGAGTCACCACGTCCGCAACATGCAGAGAAATGGGACCTGAATCCTTGGCGCCGAAAGTGTCGGAGGCGGCAACGGCATACCCGTCCATCGATGCCTTAACGAAATGGGGAACGTCGATCGCCGATGTCACATCGGCGGCGAGGACGCGGCCAAGGGCCCGATCCAAAGGGACTTCCTCGCGACCCAGTTTTGGAAGGTGTGCGAAAAGGACGTCCAACGCCTCTCCCATCGCCGCGAGCCGGCCGAAGCCGGGTTTGAGTTTGGTCAATCGGCCTGCGGGCCCTCGCCTTGCGCGAACCAATGTTCGAGTTCCTCGGCAGTGGGGACTTCGCCGGGGTAACCGGGGGCACCCTTTAGATTCAGACTCTTCGGGTACCCGACAACGCCTGCGTCGTAATGTGGAATACCGAGCTTCTTGCAAAAGGCGGCAGCCTGGCCGCGGTCGGCGACGGCGGCGCGTGCCCACTTGCCCTGTCGATCCACAAGCAAGAGCGATTGAGACTTCGTGGCCGTCTGGGGTTCCAGATATCCCTCGACCCCCTCATGCGTGTCTGCGAACTCCTGCAGCACGCGCAGATCCGTCCGCTTGAACTTGTCAAAGATCGCCATTCCTCTCTAATCTTAGGGCCTCTCGTGCCGGGAGGCCTTAACTCAGATTGGCGTTTCTCGGGTAAACATCTTCCGGGTCGGTGAGGATGTTGACGAGGGCGGGCGCGTCGGCCTCGAATGCCCGTTGGATCGCCGGTCCGATCTCCGCCGGATCCGTCACCGTCTCGCCATAGCCCCCGAGGGCCTCGACGATCTTGTCGTATCGAGTTTCTTGCCGCAAAGTCGCGGCCACATCGTAGCCGAAGAGGGCTTTCATTGGATTTTTCTCCAGCGCCCAGATGCCATTGTTCCCCATGATTCCGACGACGTTCAACTTGTGACGCACCATCGTGTCGAATTCCATACCCGAGAACCCAAACGCTCCGTCTCCTAACAACAGAACTACTTGCCGTTTCGGGTGAAGGAGTTTGGCAGCCATCGCATATCCGGGCCCAACACCAAGACACCCAAGGGGCCCGGGATCCAACCAGGCCCCTGGAACATAGGAGGCCAGTTCTCTGCCGGCGTAAGATACAAAGTCGCCGCCGTCGCAGACAACAATCGCATCTCGGTCGAGAAACTTGCGCAGCTCCCCATAAATGCGCATCGGATGAATAGGAGTGTTGTCGCTGTCGAGACCTTCCTTGGCTGCCTCCGTCAACTTGTCCTCCTCGGCCCGGAGGTTCTCCAACCACTCCTCGCTTCCCGAGCGCGACGCGACTCCGGCGAGCGCCGCAAAAGTCAGATTTAAGTCCGCTCCGATTGAGACCGCGAGTCTGAAGTTCTTGGCGATCAATTCGGGGGCCGAGTCCAAATGAATGACCTTCGAGCCAGCCGCGAACCGGTCGCCAAATGACAGTCGAAAGTCGAACGGCGTTCCGGCAATGATCGCGACGTCGGCTTCTCCCATCGCCTTGCCTCTGCAGCGCGCGAATGCAAGTTCGTCATCCGCGGGGATCGTGCCTCGGCCCATCCCGTTGGTGAAAACGGGCACGCGGGCCACCTCCGCAAAGTTGCGCATGGCCTCCCATGCGCCATCTGCGTAAACGTTGGACCCGGCAATGAGAATGGGACGCGCTGCTTCACCGACGATCTTCGCCACCAGAGCGATCGCTTCAGAGTCCGGCTCCGCCTTCCTCGCTGGTGCCACTTCCGGAACGACGCCGTCCGTGGGCGCCGCCAGATCGAAGGGGATATCAAGGAACGCCGGCCCTCGAGGTGAGGTCATCGCCAGGGTCAAGGCGTCGGACAGTTCCACCCCTAAAGCCTCGGTCGCCGTGAACGCCGCCTTGCACAGGGATGCCGCGACGGGAACATGATCGATCTCTTGCAGGCTGCCCATGCCCCAGCGAGCCGATGGGGCTCGGCCCCCGATGACAACGAGTGGTGAATTGTTTTTCTGGGCCGAGGCAAGTCCGTTGATGGCATTGAAAACCCCCGGACCGGCGGTAACAGCGGCCACGCCTACGTCGCGTCGCAGTCGTCCCCAAGCCTCGGCTGCAAAGGCGGCGGTAGCCTCATGACGAACATCGACGAGGCGGATGTTCTTTGCCTGCGTGCCGTCGTAGATCGGGAACAGATGTGATCCCGCGAGAGTGAAGATCGTATCGACGCCGTGCGCTTCAAAAACGTCGGCAACGATGAGGCCCCAGTGAGTCAGACCGGATGACATGACGGGAGCTTACCGCTTCCGGCTAGACCGCCGGGCTGTCGACTCCTCTTCGCTCCGGCTGATTGCGCTCAGGATCGAGCGCCACTCGTCGTTCCGGAACTTCCCATGTGTCTCCGGAAGCGAGCAGATTCGATAAGTCGCCGGGGCCCGACTTCTCCTCGGCCGCGACCAGTTGACTTTGCATCATGTCGTCGTAGGTATCGTGCTGGACAGAGCGAAAAACCCCCATGGGGGTCGGGCCCGAAGGGCCGTGCGCCAGCCGCGACAACGCAAAGGCCACGCTCGGATCTTCTCGATGGGCGTCGTGCACCGCGATTCGCTCGAGGCCAACATCGGCAACGTCCACGATCTTCGCCGATCCTTCCTCAAACACAACGCCCTTGGCGCCGTCGGCGAAGAGAATTTTCTCGCCGTGTACGAGTCGGATCTGATAGTTGGGACGCCCGCCCTTTTGGGTCAGCAAGTCGAAGGCACCGTCGTTGAAGACATTGCAATTCTGATAGATCTCGACAAAGGCCGAGCCCTTGTGCTCCGCCAACTGACGAAGAACATCCGTCAGGTATTTGCGGTCCTGATCGATAGCCCTGGCTACAAACGTCGCCTCGGACCCCAGCGCGAGTGAAATCGGATTGAACGGATAGTCCAAGGATCCCATCGGCGTTGAATAGGTGACCTTGCCGACTTCGGACGTTGGGGAGTACTGACCTTTGGTCAGTCCATAGATCTGGTTGTTGAAGAGCAGGATCTTGAGGTTGACGTTGCGACGAAGGGCATGGATCAAATGGTTGCCGCCGATCGACAAACCGTCGCCATCCCCTGTTACGACCCAGACTGACAGGTCGGGACGGGTCATCGCGATGCCGCTCGCAATCGCCGGCGCCCGGCCGTGGATCCCATGAAAGCCGTACGTGTTCATGTAATAAGGAAAACGGCTCGAGCATCCGATGCCCGAGACAAACACCATCCGTTCGCGCTCGAGCCCTAACTCCGGCATAAAACTCTGGACGGTCGCGAGGATGGCGTAGTCTCCACAACCGGGGCACCAACGCACTTCCTGATCGGAAGTCATATCTTTCTTGGTCATCGCAACCGCGACTCCGTTGGGGCCCGTCCCGTTCGTTCCCGACCCGTTCGTGTCAGTCATCGAGCATCTCCAGCAGTTTTGCCTCGATCTCCGCAGCTCTGAATGGGAGGCCCTGCACCTTGTTGTAACTGGTGGTGTCGGTCAGGTAGCGATAACGCAGGATCTTCGAAAGTTGCCCCATGTTCATCTCCGGAACCAAGACGCGAGAGTAAGACGAAAGCACCTTGCCGAGGTTCTTCGGCAAAGGGTTCAGATGTACCAAGTGGGCCTGCGCGACCTTCTTGCCTCGGGCCCTCACGCGACGAACGCCTGCGCCGATCGTTCCCCAAGTCGAACCCCAACCGATCACCAAGACTTCGGCGCCATCGGGGTCGTCCACGGCTACGTCGGGAATATCGTTGGCGATACCGGCCACTTTGGCCGCCCGAAGATGCGTCATCTTTTCGTGGTTTTCAGGGTCGTAGGAGATACCTCCGAGACCGTCAGCCTTCTCGAGCCCGCCTATTCGGTGCTCCAGTCCCTTGGTACCCGGAATCGCCCACGGTCGAGCAAGAGTCTCCTGATCTCGGAGGAAGGGCCAGAATTCATCGTCGTGATTGGGCTCGGTCGCGAAATCGACGGAGATGTCGGGAAGGGAATCCACAGACGGGATCAACCACGGTTCGGAGCCGTTAGCAATGAAGCCATCGCTCATGACGAAGACGGGCGTGCGGTACTTGAGGGCGATGCGGGCTCCTTCGATAACGGCGTCAAAACAATGCGCCGGCGAGTAAGCAGCGACTATCGGAACCGGAGCTTCTCCGTGCCGGCCAAACATCGCGTGCAACAAGTCCGACTGCTCGGTCTTGGTCGGCAGTCCCGTCGAGGGTCCGCCCCTTTGTACATCGATGATCAACATAGGTAACTCGACGGAGACGCCCAAGCCGATCGTCTCGCTTTTCAGATCGAGACCGGGCCCGCTGGTAGTCGTGACCGCCAGGTTTCCGGCAAACGCTGCCCCGATCACGGCACCGATCGCGGAAATTTCATCCTCTGCCTGAAACGTCCTTACGCCGAAGTGCTTGAAGTTCGAGAGTTGATGCAAGATGTCCGACGCAGGCGTGATCGGATACGAACCCAAAAAGAGCGGCAACTTCGCCTGATGTGCCGCAGCAATCAACCCCCAGGCCATCGCCTGGTTGCCGGTGACGTTGCGGTAACGGCCCGGCTTTAGAGAAGCCGGCTTGACGCTAAAGGTCGATGCAAACATCTCGGTCGTTTCCCCGAAGTTGTATCCGGCCTTGAAGACCGCGACGTTGGCCTCGAGCACATCGGGCTTCTTCCCAAACTTCTTGGCCAAAAACTCCAATGTCGGTTCAATGGACCGATGAAACATGAAGGACATAACCCCAAGGGCAAACATGTTCTTCGATTGATCGGCCTGCTTCTTTCCGACGTTCAAATCCTTGAGTGACCCGATAGTGAGCGACGACATCGGGATCTGGTAGACGATGTAACCGTCCAGCGACCCGTCGGTGAGGGGGTTGTCGGCGTATCCGGCCTTCTCAAGATTGCCCGCGGTGAACGCGTCGGAGTTGACTATCAAGATGCCGCCCTTGACCAGTTCCTTAATATTGGTTTTTAGTCCGGCCGGGTTCATGGCCACCAAGACATTGGGGGCATCGCCCGGCGTCAGGATGTCGTGGTCGGAGAAATGGACTTGAAAAGAAGAGACCCCGGCCAATGTGCCCGCCGGGGCCCGAATCTCCGCAGGAAAGTCCGGCAGAGTGGAAAGGTCGTTGCCCATTACGGCGGTTGCGTCGGTAAAACGGTTGCCCGTGAGCTGCATTCCGTCGCCGGAATCACCTGCAAATCGAATTACAACGCGGTCGAGTTCCTTGACCGGCGCGGCGGGCATGAGGCTAGAGTTCCTTTCGTGGTCTTAAAACCATGCTAACACCCGACGGTGGAACTAACAGCGTAGTTCTAGCGTCAAAAACGTAACCGAGGAGGTGCCTGATGAAAGCTGGACTTGTTGCCTTGTTGTTGCTGGCCATGTTTGGATGCTCCCAGTCGACTGGCCCCGACGGATCCGAACCCGGTGAGAACGGGGAGGCCGTCTCCGCCGCTTCGTGCGTCAAGCTCTACTCGCCTTCAAACTTGACGGAGCAGACCTTCGCCTTCGACGGCACGATCACGACTTTGCGCTACCCACCGCCGGAGTCTTCAGGGGCCGATGGGGCCGATGACGACCTCGGTTCGGCCACCTTCAGAGTGCACGCCTGGTACAAAGGCGGCAGTGAGGCCGAGGTCACTCTTGATGCGGGTGCACCGCTCGGGGCAATCACGAGCGCCGACTTTCCTTCACTAGAAGTGGGAAAGCGTTACCTGGTCTCCGGTGAGGAGAAGACGACGATGCATGCTTGCGGTTTCACAAGAGACCATTCCGATGCCGACGGACAAGTTTGGAAGGATGCCTTTGGAAGTTAGAGTCCGGCGGGCCGCCCCGGTATCTGTTTTAGCCGGACGATGTCTGTGTCTTTGACTCGCGTGACCTCGCCGTTGCGACGCACTATCCGATAGACAACGTCGTCCGCATTGCGGTCGATTCCCTGAAGCACGCCGACGGCCTCACTAAAGGGATATGAAGGGTCGTCGTAAATTCTGAATTGAAGGGAAACGCGGACTCCGATGTCCGCATCGGTCAGCCTACTCGCCGCCGCGCTCCTCGGACGGAGCAAATGGGCTCTCGGCTGCGCCCCCCGAGGCGTCGGTGTTCGTCGCAAACCAGGTCGTGTTCTTGTCGATGTATTCCTTCCACTCCGCCGGCACGTTGTCGCCTGGGAATATGGCATCCACCGGGCATGCGGGCAGACATGCGTCGCAGTCGACGCACTCTTCGGGATGAATATAGAGTTGATCCTCGCCTTCATAGATACAATCGACGGGACACTCGTCCACGCATGCGCGGTCTTTAACTCCGATACACGGCTCACAGATTATGTAAGTCATTTGTTTATCTCGATCCTTTCGGGCCAGAGGATGCCGTGCTCATTGTAACCCGACACCAGACGCAAGCGTAACCTTGAGGAAGCGCATTCAGGGCAGCATGCTCAGGCCGTATTCCCGAAAGTGCCGATCCAGCGAGAAGGCCACCTCTATCCCAAAACTCTCGGCGACGGCAAAGGAGGTGGCGTCGGTGAACGAGAAATCCTTGTCCGAGAAGGCCAAGATGATTTCCCAGGCCCGAGCCTCCTGTTCTTCGTCGACCCGCATCAGCTGCACGAGCCGGCCCGCCAGGCAGTTCTCGCCCCAGTCAACCGCACGTTGCCGTCCTAGCCGGGTGAGTATCAAGGTGTACGTCTCGTCGAAAATAAAGTTTGTTGTAATCAGCGCCGCCTTCGAAGCTGCCAGTTCTTCGAGCGTGCTTCTGGCCAGCACATGAGATCGTTCCTTTGGGTGCTCCAGAGCCAAGAAGGCACTGGAGTCAATCAGTACGCGCTTCATCGGGGCCGTTTGTACAAATCGCGCTTGGCCTGCTCGGCGTTGAATGATGCCCCGGCGCCGTCTTTCTTCGACATGAGGTGCCGATAAAAGAGGTCTTCCTTCGGTTCTTCGGGGCGCGTCGAGGTGTCGATCATTTCCCGGACAACCTGCGCCAGGCTTCCTCTATCTCCGGCTCGCTGCTTGAGGATCCGATACTGCTCGTCGGTGAGATAGAGCTGCACTTTCCGCATTGCCATCGTGACAGCATACTACAACGCTGGATAACCAACTACCCGACTTTCCCCCTAGGGTGGGTTACAGTCCCCCCACTGAGGAGGCTTTGAATGTTGGGTTGGCGCGTGATTCCAAGGGTCGGGTTCGGCTCGTTTGGAGTTTCACCACATGGCATCGGAATCGCTGCCGGCGTTTTCGCGGGCGCCTGGTTCATGGCGCGTCGTGCCCGCTCTCGGGGACAGGATCCCGACTTGGTCTGGTCGGGGGCCTACTTCGGGGTGATTGGTTCGATTCTTGGGGCACGCATCGCCTATGTCGCCGGCCATTTCAATGAATTCGAAAACCCGATTGAGTGGCTGAAGATTTGGCAAGGTGGAATCTCACTGGTCGGCGGACTGCTCGGAGCCTTCACGGCCGTCTACATCTTCACGCGGCAGCGCAAGATCTCGTTCTTTCGTCTCGTTGATCTTGGAGCGCCCTGGTTAGGTCTGGGGATTGCGGTTGGCCGCATCGGGGACCTGTTAATCGGCGACCATCTCGGAAGAGAAACATCGGGGTGGTGGGGCTGGCAATACAAGGGCGGGCTCTTGATCTCTCCTCCCCCCTGTGTGACCGCGTCGGGAGAGGCGGTTTACTCGACTATCGACGGATGTATCGCGCCGGGGACCATCGTCCACCAAACCGCGCTTTACGACTCGATCTGGAGCCTTGCGATTCTTGGAGTACTTCTTTTGCTCGACAAAAAGCCTCACAAACCAGGGTTCATGTTTCTTTCCTGGGCGTCTCTCTATGCCATGGGCCGAATTGCGACTGACTTTGCCCGTGTCGACAAGCGCTGGCTTGAACTGGGACTGACGGGCAGCCAGCTGACCTCAATCGCCGCCCTTCTGGCGTGCTTATTCTTGCTTCTGCGCTATCGAGGGGCCCCTCCGATGGCAATGTCAGCGCCACTGCCGCCCGCGCCCATTACCGCCGAAGAACGGCCTGCGGCTGTAACTGAGGAGCCGGGGGTTGTCGAAGAAGAACCGGTCGTAGTTGTCGAAGAAGAACCGGTCGTAGTTGTCGAAGAAGAACCGGTCGTAGTTGTCGAAGAAGAACCGGTCGTAGTTGTCGAAGAAGAACCGGTCGTAGTTGTCGAAGAGCCGGAGGCTACTTAGTCAATCTGGCTGAAGCGGCTTGGAATTGTTTGCCTGCGTGATACGACGAGCGCACCAGGGGGCCCGCTTCAACCCAAGCGAAGCCCATCTCCTCGCCGATTCTCTTGTACTCAGCGAACTCCTCCGGAGTGACCCAACGCTCCACGGGGACATGATGGTCAAAAGTGGGCGCTAAGTACTGGCCAATGGTCATCAGATCAACTCCCGCATCGCGCAGATCTCTCAGGCATTCGATTACTTCTTCAAACGTCTCACCCATGCCGGCGATGATGTTCGACTTCGTTGGGATCAAGGGCCTGAACTCCTTCGCCCGTCGCAGAACCTCAAGGGAACGGTCATAACGAAATCCTGGTCGAATCTTCCGATGCAACCGGCGTGTTGTTTCGAGATTATGAGCAAAAACATTCGGTTCCGCAGCGAGCACAGTCTCAATCGCCCTCGGATCCCCCTTGAGATCCCCGGTCAGCACCTCTACACCGCAACTGGGCAACCTGCGCCGAATAGCCTGGATCGTCTCCGCCCAAATCTCGGCGACCGCCTGGGGCGCCGCGTCGTCGCGCTCGACACCCGTTATGACCGCGAAGTTCAGACCCATCTTCTCGATGGCCTCGGCAACTCTTTCCGGCTCACCCAAATCGAGCGCGCCCGGTTTGCCGGTGGCGATGTCACAAAAGCCACATCGGCGAGTGCACTTATCGCCAAGAATCAGGAACGTCGCCTCACGCGCCTCCCAGCATTCGTAGATGTTGGGGCACTTAGCTTCCTCGCAAACGGTGTGCAACCCGAGCCCGCGGGTAATTTGTTTCAAATCCGAGAAGTTCGGCCCCGTCTTGAGCTTTGTCTTCAGCCAGGGGGGCCGGGGGGCTCGCGCCGGGGGGGGCTCGCTCGTGCGGGCCGGAATCGAATCGCCTACAAAAACTTTGCTCACGAAAGTGGCGGGAAGCCGGCCGGGTTGCGGTCGGCCATTATCGAGTAAGCCGCGCCAACTATGTCTTCGGCGTTGGGTTTTGAAAAGTATCCTCCGTCGGTTCCGTAGGGCGACCGGTTCGGCTTGGCCGTCAACGTTCGCGGGGCAGAGTCGAGGTGCTCCCACCCGCCTTGCTCCTCGATCACCTGCTGGAGAATGTAGGCCGAGGCTCCGCCGGGAACGTCCTCATCGAC
>Ga0183260_10002160_pt1 | contig 16291 bp, 15 predicted proteins | sample AntDrymUQ4972206_2_FD_129768 | JGI IMG/M metagenome (GOLD analysis project Ga0183260, IMG submission 129768) | Polar desert sand microbial communities from Dry Valleys, Antarctica - metaG UQ497 (22.06) (version 2) (version 2) | ecosystem: Environmental > Terrestrial > Soil > Desert | place...
GCGAGGAACGGGATCAGGGCGCCGAGGTCCAGTCCGCCGCCGCCAGCGCCATTCGTGGGCGAGTTGTCATCACACACGTCGGACGAGCCCGGCGCGGGCGTCGCATCGGAGCACGACTCGCCTGGGCGTGGCGCCGCCAGCCCCGCTGGCTCGCGCCCGACGCCCCGGTCGACGCTCGCGATCACGGCCACTGGAGCGGAGACCGTAAATGCGACGATCGATGCGAGGACGAGCCAGCCGAGCCTCGCGGGGCGGGCTGCGACCGCGCGCCGGTCAGTCATCTCGGCCGCTGGCAAGGCGCCGGAGCAGCTCCAGAAGGTCATCGACGTCCTGGGCGTTTGACTGCGTGTTAAGGATCCCGGCACGGAGGTAGGTGGCGCCGCGCAGGCGGGTCGTCGTGAGCCAGCCCTCGCCCGATGCCTCCAGGGCGTGCTGAAGCCGATCCTGGTGCGCGTCGAGCTCCGCGGCCCCCGGCATGCCGGGCCGAGCCCCGGGCCGGCCCTCGGGCAGGTGCCGGAAGCACACGACGGAGAGCTCGGGCACCTCGGGCAGCGCCTCGAAGTCATCCGAGGCCGCGATGCGCGCGGCGAGGTGTGCGGCGAGATCATCGTTGGCCTCGACGAGGCGCCCAAAGCCCGTGCTGCCGATGTGCTTCCACGACAGCCACAGCTTCAGGGCGCGCCAGCGGCGCGTGCCCTCGAACCCGAGGCGCCAGAAGTTGAGCTGGTCCGCCGCGCCGTGGCTGTCGGACGCGGCCAGGTCCTCTGGTCCGTGGCCGGCGCGGTAGTACTCCGGCCGGCGGCCGCCGAATGCCTGCCCGAGCACCGTCCCGTCCCGAACCATCAGGCCGCCGATGTCGTACGCCTGGAACAGCCACTTGTGCGGGTCTACGGTCACCGAATCGGCGCGCTCCAGGTCCGCGACCCGGTGAGCATCCCGGGCCGAGAGGCGAGCCGCCGCGCCGTACGCCGCGTCCACGTGGAGCCACAGGCGTTCGCGCGAGGCCAGGTCGGCGAGCTCGCCGACCGCGTCGACGGAGCCCGTGTTCGTTGACCCCGCGACCGCGACGACCGAGATGGGCAGCAGGCCCGCGGCCCGGTCCCGCTCGATCGCCCCGACGACCGCGTCGCCCCGCAGCCGGAATGCCTCGTCCGCCGGGACGACGACGAGCGTGTCCTCCGGGAAGCCCAGCTCGTCCAGTGCCCGGGCGATGGAGAAGTGCGTCTGGTCGGAGGTGTACACGCGGACACCCTCCAGCGCCCGCCCCCGTGGCGGCCGCGAATCACCGCGGATCCGTGGCAGGTGCACGTCGCGGACCAGCGCCATCGCGATGAAGTTGGCCATGACCCCGCCCGAGGTCAGGATCCCGAAGCTGCCCGCCCCATACCCGACGAGGTCGCACAGCCAGTGCAGGACCTCCTCCTCGACGAACGCGCCGATCGGGCCGGCGTGCCACACGTCGATGCCCTGCTGCGTGACCTGCGCGAGGATCTCGCCGGCCACGGAGGCCACCAGGGGCGGCGGCGTGAAGTAGCCGAAGGACCGCGGGTGGTAGGCGCTGACCGTGTGCGGTGCGACGCGGGTAGAGAACTCGTCGAGGACGGCCTGGAGCCTCGTTGGATGACTGGGCGCGGACGCGGGCCCTCCGGCGGCGCCGTAAAACGCGCGACGAAGGGCGTCGTACTCGGCCGGCTCGCCCATCGCGCGCACGAAAGCGTGGCCGTACAGGTAGTCGAGGGCGGCCTCCCAGACCGCGGCGCCCGCCTCGCGCAGCGCCTCCCTGGAGCCGGCGGCGTCGCGCACCACGATCAGCTCGGGCTCGGGATGCCAGCTCGCGGTCCCCATGTCGTCCATCGCGGGACAAGGGTAGCGATGCGCGGGAGAGCGATGATTCGCCACGCCCGAGCGGCCATAATCGCCCGACGCCTCGAAGGCGAGAGTCGAGGGGCCGGTCCGCGGGGCAGGCATAGGACGGGGCTGAGGGAGGCGACGGCGGGCGTGTCGGAAGGATCCCGGACGGTGGTGTTCTTTCCGGAGGGGGCGTACGGCCCGACGAACAACTGCGTGGGCATCGGCGACGTGCTGCGGCAGCGTGGCCATCGGGTCGTGTTCATCGTGGAGGAGTCGTTCGCCGGCCGGCTGGCCGAGAAGGGCTTCGAGGAGCGGCTCATGCGGCTCGGGCCGAAGCCCGAGGCGGAGGAGGCGCCGGGCCAGTTCTGGATCGACTTCATCCGGGACACGGCACCGATCTTCCGGAAGCCGACGATCGAGCAGCTCGGCGAGTTCATGCAGCCGACCTGGCAGGCGCTCATCGACGGGGCAAAGTACGTCGACGACCGGCTCCGGGAGATCCTCGAAGAGGTCAAGCCCGACGTGATCGTCGAGGACAACGTCGTGGCCTTCCCGGCGTTGCCCGCCTCGGGGCGGCCGTGGGTCCGCATCCTTTCCTGCAACCCCGCGGAGCTCAAGGACCCGGCCGTTCCGCCCCTGTCCTCGGGCTATCCCGTCGCTGACCGATCCGGGTATCCGGCCTTCCTCGCCGAGGCGTATCGGACGCACCGAGCGATGTGGGAGGACTTTGACGCGTTCTGTCGCGACCGCGGCGCGCCCGGCCTCGCGTGGCGCGACGTCGGCCCGGAGTTCATCCACGAGTCCCCGTGGCTGAACCTGTACGTCTACCCCGCGGTCGCGGACTACGAGCGGGAGCGCCCGCTCGCGCCGACGTGGCATCGCCTGGACACGTCCGTGCGGGCCACCGACGGGGAATGGGCTCCGCCGGAGCACCTGCGCGCCGGCGACGGAGCCCTCGTATACCTCTCGCTGGGCAGCCTCGGCTCGGCGGACGTCGAGCTGATGCAGCGGCTGGTGGACGTCCTGGGCCGGACGCGTCATCGCGTCGTCGTGAGCATGGGGCCCCTCGCGGACCAGATCCGGCTGCCCGACAACATGTTTGGCGAGGCCATCCTGCCCCAGCCGGCGATCCTGCCGCAGGTGGACGTCGTGGTGACCCACGGCGGCAACAACACGGTCACCGAGTGCTTCAACTTCGGCAAGCCGATGGTCGTGCTGCCGTTGTTCTGGGACCAGGTCGACAACGCGCAACGCGTCGACGAGACCGGGTTCGGAGTCCGGCTGTCGACTTACGGCTTCGAGGACTCGGAGCTCACCGGCGCCGTCGACCGGCTTGTGGCCGACGAGGCGCTTCGCTCACGGATGGCGGCCGCGGCCGCACGCTACCAGGTTCATCCGGGCACCGTCCGCGCGGCCGATCACATCGAACGGGTGGCCCGAACGGGCCAGCCGGTGCTCCGCTGACGTGGCGGCAGCCGCGTCCCGGGGCCATCATGAGGAGGAGGAGAGCATGACCACGTCACCCCAGGCCGCGCCGCAGGGACGGCGCTTCGGAGCGGCGTTCGCCGCGCTGGCACTGCTGGCCGCCGCCTGCACGACGGGCACGTCGAGCGCGGGCCCGACCGCGGGCTCGACGACGGCCGCGACCGCGGGGTCGGGGACGAGCGCCCCGACGGAGGCGGCGAGGCCGTCCGGCAAGATCGTCGTCTCGAACTGGGACCTGTACTTCCCGGAGACACTGATCGCCGATTTCACGGCCGAGACCGGGATCGAGGTCGAGTGGGTCAAGCACACCACCAACGAGGACATCGTCGGCAAGCTCGACGCGGCAAACGGCACCGGCTATGACGTGGTGCTCGTCTCGGCGTCGTTCGCCGAGGGCCTGAACAACCGGGGCTGGCTGGAGACACTCGACCACGGTCTCCTGACGAACATCTCCCACCTTGCGCCGGAGGCGGACCAGCTCGGCTACGACCCCGGCAACACGTTCTCCATCCCGTACACATGGGGCACGACCGGGCTGTGCTACCGCACCGACCTCGTCCCGGTTCCGCCAACGAGCTGGAACGACCTGCTCAAGCCCGCCCCGGAGCTGGACAAGAAGGTCACGATGCTCGCGACCGACCGCTGGCTCCTGCTGCCGGCGCTGAAGGTGCTCGGTTACTCCCTCAACGAGACGGACCAGGCGCACCTCGAGGAGGCTCGTGACCTCCTGCTCGAGACGAAGAAGCACCTGCTGGCGTATGACGACACGACGTTCTACTCCAGGCTCGTGTCGGGCGAGGCCGCGCTCGTCGAGGCGTGGGACGGCTGGTGCAACTACGGCATCGCCGACGAGACCGTGGGTTCGAAGATCACGTACATGATCCCCTCCGAGGGCACGGACCTGTGGGCGGACACGATGACGATCCTCAAGTCGTCATCGAACAAGCCGGCGGCGTACGCGTTCATCGACTACATCCTTCGACCGGAAATCGCGAAGACCGTGGTTGACCTGACCCTGTACAAGGTGCCCAACCCGGACGCCATGGCCCTCGTGGATCCCGCCGTCATGGCGCAGTTCCCGAACCTCGCCATGACGCCCGCCGAGCTCCTCGAGGGCGAGCCGCTGCGGGACCTGGGTGCCGCGGCGCCGCTCTGGGCGAACATCGTCACCCAGATCACCGCGGGCCAGTAACGAGCCAGCGGGCGGGGCGCCGGGCATCTGCCCGGCGCCCCGCCGGTATCCCTGGGCGATGCTCCGTCGGCGGCTGATCCTGCTCGGGCCGGCCCTCGCCTGGTGGGCCGTCTTCCTGGCCGTCCCGGTCGCGCTGGTCCTTGCCTACGCGTTCTTGACGCGGGGCACGTTCGGGGGCGTCGTCCCGACCTTCACCCTCGACAACCTGGCCCGCGCCGCCGACCCGCTGTACCTGCGCGTGCTGCTGTTCTCCTTGCGCGTGGCTGCGATTGCGACCCTCGTCGCGCTGCTCATCGGGTACCCGGCCGCGTACCTGATCGCGACGCTGCCGCCGCGCTGGCGAACACCGGTGCTCATCCTGACCGTGCTCCCGTTCTGGACGAGCCTGCTCATCCGGACGTACGCCTGGATCGTCATCCTGAATCGCGAGGGGCTGATCAACCGCGGCCTGGCGGCCGCCGGGTTGATCGACCAGCCGCTGGAGCTGCTGAACAACGAGTTCGCGATCGAGCTCGGGCTGGTCTACGGCTACCTGCCCCTGATGATCCTGCCCATCTACGCCTCGATCGAACGCCTGAACCCGGATCTTCGGGAGGCCTCGGCGGACCTGGGTGGCGGCCCACTTCGCACGTTCCGACGGGTCACGCTGCCGCTGACCCTGCCGGGCATCGCGGCCGGCTGCATCTTCGTGTTCGTCCCGAGCCTCGGCAACTTCATCGTGCCCGATCTCCTGGGCGGCGGCCTCTCGAGCATGGTCGGCAACCTCATCCAGTCCCAGTTCCTGAGGGCGCGTGACTGGCCCTTCGGGGCCATGCTGTCACTCATCCTGATCGGGCTCATGGGCGCGCTGCTCTTCTTCCAGGCGTGGTTGCTGGGTCGGCAGCGCCGGGAGGCGCTCGATGCCTGACCGGCCGTCCCGTTCGATCCGTTCATGGGGCCGCTGGGTTCTCGGGCTGGAGCTCGCGCTCGTCCTGGCCTTCCTGTACCTGCCCATCGCGGTCGTCGCGGCGCTGTCCTTCAACGCCTCCGGGCTCCCGACCGCGTGGACCGGCTTCAGCCTCGAGTGGTACGCCGCCGTTGCACGGAACGAGGCCCTCCTGGGAGCCTTCGGGAACACCCTCATCGTGGGCGCCGCCACGACGATCATCGCCACCATCCTGGGCACGCTGCTGGCCCTGGGACTGGAGCGTGCGGTCCGGAGCACCTTCCTCGACACGTTCGTGTACGTGCCGATGATCATCCCGGACATCGTCTTCGCGATCGCCCTGCTCAGCTTCTACAACCTCGTCTTCACGAGCCTGCTCGGCCTGCAGCTCGGGCTGTGGACGGTGATCCTGTCCCACGTCACGTTCGGCATCGCGTTCGTCGCGGTGGTGGTTCGGACGCGGCTGCGTCACTTCGACCGCTCTATCGAGGAGGCGTCGCTGGACCTCGGCGCGAACGAGCTGCGGACGTTCCGGAACGTGACCCTGCCGGCCATCGCACCCGGGGTTGTCGCCGGCGCGCTGATCGCGTTCACCATGTCCTTCGACGAGTTCATCATCGCGTTCTTCACGAAGGGCACCAGCGAGACGTTCCCCACCCAGGTCTACTCGATGATCCGGTTCGGGGTCACGCCGGAGGTCAACGCCATCGCCACCGTCGTCCTCGGACTCAGCATCACGCTCGTGCTCGTCTCGCAGCGCCTCCGCGGGAGCCTCGAATGAGCGATCCGATCATCCGGCTGGAGGGCCTGACCAAGCGCTTCGGCGAGGTCGTCGCCGTCGATGCGGTGGACCTCGTGCTGCGCGAGAACGAGTTCTTCGCCCTGCTCGGCCCGTCCGGCTGCGGCAAGACTACCCTGTTGCGCATGCTCGCCGGGTTCGAGACGCCGGACGCCGGCCGGATCACGCTCGACGGTCGGGACCTGGTGGGAACGCCACCCTACCGACGGCCGCTCAACCTCATGTTCCAGTCATACGCGCTGTTCCCGCACCTGCGGGTCTTCGACAACGTCGCCTACGGGCTGCGGATGGAGGGCGTCAAGCCGGCGGAGGTCGACCGCCGCGTCGAGGAAGCACTGGAGCTCGTTCGGCTGCCAGGTCTCGGGCGGCGCCGTCCGCACCAGCTCTCCGGCGGGCAGCGGCAGCGCGTAGCCCTGGCCCGCGCCCTGGTCAAGCGCCCGCGAGTGCTCCTGCTCGACGAGCCGCTGGCGGCCCTGGACCGCGAGATCCGGCTGGAGATGCAGCTGGAGCTGAAGCGGCTGCAGCACAGCGTCGGGATCACGTTCGTGGTCGTGACGCATGATCAGGAGGAGGCGCTCGCGCTGGCCGACCGGGTCGCGGTGATGCGTGCCGGCACCGTCCTCCAGGTCGGGCCCGTGGAGGAGCTGTACGAGCGACCACGCACCCTGTCGGTGGCGACCGCGCTGGGGGAGGCCAACGTGCTTCGCGGCCATGTCGCCCTCGCGGACGGCGGGAGCGGGCCCATCCTCCGGGGCCCGTCGTGGGACCTGCCGCTCGCTCGCTCTGCGGTCGACAGCCTGGGGCTGCGAGACGGTGACGCCGCTGCCGTCGTGATCCGGCCCGAACGGACGCTGGTGAGCAGCCCGCCACCGGGCGCCGGCGATGCCGGCTCGGTTTCCGGTCCGGCCCTCGGCGGCGTCGTCAGCGAGACGATCTATCTGGGTGGGAGCCACAAGGTCGCCGTGGAGCTGCGCGATGGGACGCAGGTCGTGGCCAGAGTGCAGGGCGCGCGCGCCGGCCCTTTCGCTCCCGGTACCGAGGTGAGCGTGGGCTGCGCGCCGTCCGACGCGATCCTCGTGGTGGTCGAGCGCGGGTGATACTCGGGGTCGGGTCCCGTATCGACCCAGGCCGCGTTGCCGGCGAGCGCTGGTTCGCCTCGAAGGACAGCTCCGTAGCGGCTTTGACGGTGGAGGAGCGTTTCACCCTCGGCGGCGCCGGCCTCGCGATCATGCGTGCGGACCTGACCGGTCGGCGGGCGGTGCGATACACGCTGCCGGTCGGGGAGGACGCGTCGATGTGGCTGGGGCTCGCGGAACTCGCCAGGCTCGGCGGCTCCGTTCGCGGCGACGCCGGCGGGCTGCTGCTCGGCACGCCGCCGGCACGCCTGGCGGGTGCGTTGCCGTCCCGCGCGGCCGCGACCGGCGCCGCCACGACGCGCGCCTCCACCGTCCGGCCGCTGGGCGTCGACCAGTCGCACACGAGCATGGTCGTCGCCGAAGCCAGCGTCCTGAAGCTGTACCGGCGCCTGGAGCCCGGTCCCAGTCCGGAGGTCGAGCTGGCCATGGCCCTCGCGGAGGCGCCAATCCCGGCCTTCGAGGGTGCAATCCGGTACGTGCCCGCCGCGGCAACCGACGGCGGGGCGGGGGTCGCGCGACGGCCGACGGACCTGGCCGTCGTCCAGCGCTACGTGCCCGGTGCCGTCGACGAGTTCGAACGCCTGGCGGACGGGCTCGCGGCGTGGCTCCGCGTCGGGGCAGCAGCGGGCGGCGACTCCGCCCTGCTCGAAGTCGTGTCCCCCGCCGCGCGCACGACTGCGGCGCTGCACGGCGCGCTGCTTGGCCTCCGGGGCCCCCTGGGCGCGCGCGCGGCGCGGCCCGCCGACATCAGTCGCTGGTCAGCTCGCGCCGCCCGCGCGCTCGCCGCGGCGATCCGCGCCATGTCGCCGATAGACCAGGCGCTCGCAGCGGACCTGCGCGCGAGTCGCGACGCCATCGAGGCCGCCCTGGCCCCGATCGGCCATGTCCTATCGGGCACGCCGGTGGCGAGGGTCCACGGCGACCTCCACCTCGGCCAGCTGATCCGGGACGGATCACGCTTCCTGGTGGTTGATTTCGAGGGCGAGCCGACCCGGTCCCTCGCCGCACGACGCCGGCCGGACACGCCGCTCCGCGACGTCGCCTCGATGCTCCGCTCGTTCGACCACATCGCTCGGAGCGCGACCCGCCGCTCGGGTACGACGGACCACCACGCCGCGCTCGAGCATTGGCTCGAGACGGCGCGCCGGACGTTCCTCGGCGCCTATGGCGAGGAGCTGGCGAAACGGGGCACGGCGATCGAGCTCGAGCCGCGGCTCCTCCACGCGCTCGAGGTGGAGAAGGAGCTGTACGAGTTCGTGTACGCCGCGACCTACCTGCCGGCGTGGCGCTACGCCCCCGCGGCCGGCCTGCGCCAGCTGCTTGCCCGCGGACCGGGCTGAGACCGAGCGGTGACGGACCGGGTGACGGCGCTCGTGCGCGACATCGAGGCGATCCCGGACGTGTACCAGCAACTCGCCGACGACGGCGCGGCGCTGAATCTGGCCATCCGGGAGGTCATCGGGCGGCCGGATCGCACCCTGCGCCGCCTCGTCCTGACGGGGCTCGGCAGCTCCAGGTTCGCAGCCGTCGAGGTCGAGCACAGGCTGCGCGGCGGGGGCCTCGAGGTCGTGGTCGAGCCGGCGACGACCAACGCCGCGGTCGTCGGGGGTCCGGACAGCCTTTGCGTCGCGATCTCGAGCTCGGGTCGGACGCCGGAGGTGATCGCGGCGGCAGAGAGACACCGGGCCATCGGGCGCGTGCTGGCCATCACACGGGACCCGGCGTCGCCTCTCGCCCATGCCGCACACGCCGTTGCCGTGCTGCCGGTCCCCGCCGAGGAGAGCGGTATCGCCACGACCACGTACGCGGCGACGCTGGCCGCCCTCCTCCACCTCGCGTCCGCACTCGGCGCATCGCCGGCGCCCGCTGCCGAGCTGGCCGCGGCCGCGGGCAGGGCGCGAGCTGTGCTCTCGTCGCGCGAGCAATGGTTGCCGCCGGCGCTCGAGGTGGTTCGCGGGATCGAGGCGGTCTCCGTGCTGGCGCCCTGGTCCGAGCGCGGCCACGCCGAGCAGGTCGCGCTGCTGTTACGGGAGGCACCGCGGCGCTCGGCCGAGGTCGGCGAGACGGGGGAGTGGCTCCACGTCGGGATCTATACCGCCTTGCCCGGGAGCGTGGCGCTCGTCCTCGGTGGCTCGCCTGCCGGCGAGGAGGTCGCGCGGACCTTCGTGGACAGACGGGGACGCGTTATCGCCGTCCATGGTGATGGGCCCGGCGCGCCCTGGCCGGCAGCTGCCGTCATCCCGTCTCCGAGCCGCCTGACGCACGTCGTTGGACCGGCGCTGCTGGCCGCCGAGCTGTGGCGCTCCCTCACCGGCGGCTGAGGCAGCCCGGCGCGTGGCGCGCCGGACCGCCGCTCGACGCGCTGGACCGCCGCCCGACGCCCAGCTCGCCGACGCTTGGCTACGCTCCCCCGACGTGACCTCCGGACCGCCCCCGACCAACGACCCGACCCAACCCGACGCGCCGGCGCCGGATGCAGCCCCAGGTGGAGGCAGCCGCCCGCGTTCAGGCAGCCGCCCCGGTGGCCGTACGCGACGGACGGCGGGCGGCATCCCGAGGCTGCCCTGGCGCCGCATCGTCAACCCGTTCGCGCCGGTTGAGGTCATCTCCGCCGACCAGGTCGAGACCATCCACCAGGCGGCGCTTCGGATCCTGCGCGACATCGGCGTGGAGGTCCTGGGCGCCCGGGCGCTCGATCACTTCGTCGGGGCCGGCGCGCGCGTCGAACGCGAGGACGGGACCCGCGGGCCCGCGGGGAGGGTGCGCCTCGATCCGGACCAGGTGGAGGCGCTCGCCGCGCTCGCGCCGTCCAGCTTCGAGCTGCATGCGCGCAACCCGGAACGCGGGCTCACGTTCGGGGACCATCACCTCGTCTTTGGCGCGGTCGGCGGCCCCGCGTTCGTCTCCGACCTCCAGCGCGGGCGCCGGGCTGGCAACGCGGCGGATTTCGACGCGTTCGTCCGGGTCATCGGCAGCCTCGACGTGATCCACCAGGAGGGCGGCGGGCCGCTTGAGCCGACGGACCTCCCGGTCGAAACGCGCCACCTGGACATGTACCGAACGCTGGCAACGCTGCTCGACAAGCCGTGGCAGTGCCTCGCCTTCGGCCCCACCGTCGTCGAGGACGCGATCGAGGTCGCGTGCATCACCCGGGGCGTGGACCGCGACACGCTGGTCCGCGAGCCGAGCCTGATGACCATCGTGAACACCAACTCGCCCCTCCGCCTCGATGGGCCGATGTCCAACGGCCTCATCGAGATGGCAACCTGGGGGCAGCCCGTCGTCGCGACGCCGTTCACCCTGGCGGGGGCGATGACGCCCACGACCCTCGCCGGGGCGCTCGCCCAGCAGCACGCCGAGGCGCTGTTCATGATCGTGCTGGCCCAGATCGTCCGGCCCGGCGCGCCCATGGTCTACGGCGGTTTCACCTCCAACGTGGACATGCGCACCGGCTCGCCGGCATTCGGGACCCCGGAGTACGTCAAGGCCGCGCTCGCCACCGGGCAGCTCGCTCGGCGCCTCCGGCTGCCCCACCGGTCCTCGAACGTGACAGGCTCCGCGGTCGTCGACGCACAGGCCGCGTACGAGAGCCAGATGTCCATCTGGGGCTCGGTGATGGGCGGAGCGAGCCTGCTCTACCAGGGCGCCGGGTGGCTGGAGGGGGGCCTGACCGCGTCGTTCGAGAAGCTGATCCTGGACGCCGAGATGCTCCAGCAGATGGCAGAGATCCTGACGCCCTTCGCGGTCGACGAGGACTCCCTCGCCCTCGGCGCCATCGCCGAGGTGGGCCCCGGCGGTCACTTCTTCGGGACGGCCCACACGCTGGAGCGGTTCGAGACCGCGTTCTACCAGCCGATGCTGTCGGACTGGCGAAACTTCGAGGCGTGGCAGGAGGACGGCGCGCGAACGGCCACGGAGCGGGCGAACCGGATCTGGCAGCAGCTGCTCATCGAGTACGTGCCGCCGCCGCTGGAGCTGTCGGCCGCGGAGGCTCTCGACGCCTTCGTCGAGCGCCGGAAGCTCGAGATCAACGCGGCCCCACCCGGACGCCTGATCGGCGCTTGATCGGCGGCCATGGGCGCCTGGTCGGCGCCTGGTCGGCGCCCGGCCGGGTGACACCGGGCCGCCTCGGCTACGCTCCGCCGTCGTGACCCCCGGACAGCTTCCGACCCCCGAGCCCACGCCGCCCTATTCGGCACCGCCCGACTCGTCCGGCGCCACCCACCCGCCCGTCAAGGACGTCGAGTACCGGGGCGCGCCCCTGGATGCCGGGCGCGGGCCTGGCCTCGGCTGCTTCTGGCTCCAGGTCATCGTGCTCGCGGTCGTGGTCGTGCTGACGCCGCTCAGCGCTGCCTGGGAGTGGCCGATCCTGATCACGATCGTCCTCCTGGCCTCGACGCTGGTGCTCCTCCTGTTCGTCGGCCAGACGATCATCTTCCTGCTCCGCCTGGTCGCTGCGGACCGGCGGGCCACCGGCCGGCGCCGCCCGCTGCGCTCGAACACCCCGACCGTGGGCGAGCTCGAGGACGAGGCCGCGACGGATGAGGTGGCCGGACAGGGTGACGAGCCGCGCGCGGATCGCGACGCTCCCGGCTGATCCCACGCGGCATGCGAGAATAGGCGCGCCCCGTCGGCCAGAAGTGGGAGGACTTCACGCCCCGTGCCCGTGCTCGCGACCTACTTCACCGTTCGACGCGGCCGCGACCCGTTCTTCAAGTTCTACATGAAGACCCTGTTCCCGCGACAGGTCCGTGAGTACAGCGAGAAGTACGGCATCCGGTTCATGGGCTGGTACAACGTCGCGCACGGCTGGGACTTCGACAACGTGTTCCTGTTCGATCTCCCAAGCTACGGTGTGCTCGACGCGATGGAGAAGGACGAAGGCATCCAGGCGATCGCCCACCGGGGCGCCGAATGGATCATGGAGCGCCACCACTCGATGTTCCTCCGAGAGCGGATGGGACCCAAGCTCAAGATCCACCTGTAGGAGGCCCGGACACATGGAAGGTCGACGGAACGCCGCTCTGGCGGAGATGGCCCGCGACGCCGAGCTGGAGCGCTCCGACTTCCTCGTCCGCGCGGGCGAGCAGCTGGATCGATTCATGACCGCGCACCAGAACCGGATCCGCCAGCTCGGCGGGATCGTGCTCATCGACGACGACCCGGAATACCTGGCGGTCGCCGCCGACGGGACGTTCCGCAGCCGCAGCCGGGTGTTCGACGAGACCCGCGGCGACTGGATCTCCGAGACAGAGGTCATCGAGACCGCCGCCGAGCTCGTCGAGATCTACAACCCGGCTGACATCCTCCAGGCCTTCGCGGAGGCGGAGGCGCAGGACGTGGGCGTCGACGAGCTGCAGGGAGCCGCCGAGGTCACCGCCGACGGTGAGGCAATCCCCGGCGCGGACGGCGGCCTGTATGCCGAGGCCGCCGACCAGTGGGCCGCCGGCCAGCCGGAGGTCCGAGAGGCGCGCGACGAGCAGGGCGCCGCGCTCGGCCTGTACGAGCTCGCGCTCGACTTCCAGGACCGCAGCCAGCGCACGGAGGCGGGTCTGATCGAGCAGTTCGAGAATGCCGCGGGTGGTCTCCTCGGGTTGGTCGGGACTCTGGTGATCGTGGACGAAGATGACGAGCACCTCGCGCTCGAAGTCGGTGGCTTCCGCGGCCGGGTCATCCCCGAGGGCGAGGAAGGCTGGACGGACATCTCCAGCCCGGACCAGATCGTGCGCTTCTACGACCCGACCGACGTGTTCGGCGACCTCGCGGAGGCGATCGTCGATACCTACCCCTCGGTCACCGGCGACCCCGGCAAGGCCGATGGCGACGACGCTGGCGATGAGGCGGAGGCCGACGACGCGAAAGCGGAGGACGACGCGCAGGACGACGCCGAGGGCGACGGCACGGACGGTGCCCAGGCGACCCACGACGACGACGCCGAGGACGACGCCGGCAACGGGTCGAACGGCGCCCGCCCCTGATCCCGTTGGCCTGAGGGTGGCCACCCGGACTCGAGACCCGAGCGACCAGGGCTCGGTGCAGATGCGGCTTGCCGGCGCGGAGCTCCTCGAGAGTCGCGAGATCCTCCCCGGCCAGTGGCTCCAGTCGTACCACGCGCCGGAGCTCGTTGCGGGCGCTAGGGCCGGCCAGTTCGTGCACGTCCGAACGGGCGACTTCTCCGGCCTCGTCCTGCGCCGCCCGTTCTCGTTCAACACGATCGATCCCCTGGCCGGCACGCTCACGATCCACTTCCGGACGATCGGCCGCGGCACCGAGTGGTTCACCCGCCTCCGCCCCGGTGATCGAGTGGACATGCTGGGCCCGCTGGGGCGGCCGTTCGAGATGGACCCGCGGACCCAGCACGTGCTGCTGGTTGCCGGGGGACTGGGGATGGCTGGCGTGCGGGCCCTCGTCGACGAGGCGATCCGCGATGGGCGCCAGGTCACCCTGCTGTTCGGTGGCGCGGGTGCCAGGGACGTGTATCCCTCTGCGCTGCTGCCAGACGAGGTCGAGTACGTGGTCGCCACGGACGACGGCTCCGTGGGCCACCACGGCTTCGTGACGGAGCTGGTGCCGGAGTACGAGGCGTGGGCGGACCAGTCGTTCGCGTGCGGGCCGCTGCCGATGTTGCGGTCCCTTGCTTCGCTCGCGTCGTCACGGCGCCGCCGGCTGGGTGTCGCGAGCCTCGGGCGGAAGCGCGGCGCCGGGCGGCCGGTCCCCGCCGGCTCCCCGCAGGCGCGGCGGAAGGCGTTCCTCCAGGTCTCGATGGAGCAGAACATGGGCTGCGCGGTCGGCGCCTGCCTCGGCTGCGTCGTCATGGCCACCTCGGGGACCCCGCAACGCGTCTGCCGTGAGGGACCGGTGTTCGGCTCGGATGAGCTGGAATGGGAGGGCGGCTGGTGAAGTCGAAGCGGCGCGTGGTGACGAGTGCGCCGGCCGGCCACACGTCGAAGCGCAGGCCCACGGTGCGCCGGTTCAAGTCGGCGATCCTCCCGGCCAGCACCCGCGTCCCGGGTGGCTCGGTAGCCGCAGCGCTACCCGACGCCCGCGCGTCGAACGGCGCGGCCCGCGACGGGTCACGACTTGACGGGGCGAGCTCGGATGGCTCGGCGGCGGCAGTGGACCTGACGGTCGACCTCGGGCGCGGGCTCGTGCTGGACAACCCGATCCTGGTCGCGTCCGGCACGTTCGGCTACGGCGTCGAGTACGGAGAGGTGGTCGAGGTCCAGCGGCTGGGCGCGATCTGCTGCAAGGGCACCACGCTCCGGCCGCGCGTCGGCAACCCCACGCCGCGGGTGACCGAGACGCCGGGCGGGATGCTCAACTCCATCGGGCTCCAGAACCCGGGCGTGGATGCGGTGGTCAAGAAATACGCCTCTACCTGGTCGGCCTGGCGCGTGCCGGTGATCGTGAACGTCGCCGGCGAGTCGATCGCCGACTTCACCGAGGTCGCCCGCCGGCTGGACGGCGTGCCCGGCATCGCCGGGATCGAACTAAACATCAGCTGCCCGAACGTCGGCAAGGGCGGCATCCAGTTCGCGATCGACCCCGAGGCCGCGGGTGCGGTCACGGCGGCGGTCCGACGGGCCACCGATCTGCCCCTGCTGGTCAAGCTCTCGCCCAACGTCGCGGACGTGCGCCCCATCGCCCGGGCGATAGCGGACGCGGGCGCCGACGCGCTCACGGCGATCAACACGCTGTCGGGGATCGCCATCGGCCCGGGACGGGAGCGGCCGCTCCTGGGGAACGTGTACGGCGGGCTCTCCGGGCCCGCGATCAAGCCCGTCGCGCTGCGGGTCGTGTACGAGGTGAGCCAGGTCGTGGACATCCCGGTCGTCGCGATCGGGGGCGTGACGGAGCTCCCCGACGTCCTGGACTTCCTGGCCGCCGGAGCCGTCGCGGTCCAGGTCGGCACGGCGATCTTCGCCGACCCCACGCTCCCGGTGCGGCTCGTTGATGAGCTGGCCGAGGAGTGCCGCCGTCGGGGGCTGGCCGGCTACGCAACGCTGGTCGGCACGGCCCTGCCGAAGCGAGCCGCACCGCCGTCGTCCAAAGGCGTCGAATACCGGCCCTGAGGCGGCCTTTCGGCGCGTTCGAGCGACCGATGCCCGTGGCAACGGCACGGGAGCCACCCGGCCGCCGCGCCTACACTGGCCCTCGATGACGACCATCACGCGTGCCGTCGGCGGCGCGGCCCGAGCGGCGATCGCGGCCCGCACGGAGGCGCTCTTCCGAAGCTCCGGCTCCCTCCGGGACGGGCACTTCCTGCTGAAGAGCGGACGCCACTCCGACGCCTACCTCGAGAAGTTCGCCGTCCTCTCGGATCCGGCTGCGACCAGCGAGCTGTGTGCGTTCTGGGCCGGCCGGTACCGGGGCACCGATGACCGCCCGGCCGTTGATCTCGTCGCGGGCCCGACCACGGGCGGCGTCATCCTCGCGTTCGAGACCGGCCGCCAGCTGGGGACGCGGGCGATCTTCGCCGAGGAAGTGAAGGCCGACGGGCCGCCCCGTCGCGAGTTCCGCCGCGGCTTCTCCATCGCCCCGGGTGAGCGGGTGCTGCTCGTCGACGACATCCTGACCACCGGCGGCTCGCTCCTGGCGATGATCCCGGCTGTGGAAGCCGCGGGCGGCGAGATCGTGGAGTGCGCCGTCCTCGTCGACCGATCCGGCGGCCTCAGCTCCCTCGCCTCGCCCACGACCGGTCGACGCTACGGCCTCAGCGCGCTCTGGATCCTCGATCTGCCGACGTACGAAGCGGGTCCCGCCACATGCCCGCAATGCGGGATGGAAACGCCTGTGCACGCTCCAGGGAGCACGGGCGCAACGACCTGATGACGGTCCGGGCGCCGGTGCAGGGGCGCCGGCTTCCATGGCGGGTCTTTGCAGGAGCCGGCGTCCTCGCGGGA
>Ga0183260_10002162_pt1 | contig 16288 bp, 14 predicted proteins | sample AntDrymUQ4972206_2_FD_129768 | JGI IMG/M metagenome (GOLD analysis project Ga0183260, IMG submission 129768) | Polar desert sand microbial communities from Dry Valleys, Antarctica - metaG UQ497 (22.06) (version 2) (version 2) | ecosystem: Environmental > Terrestrial > Soil > Desert | place...
GCCCTTCACCGTGCCCCTTCCCGAGAGCTCCGAGACGACCATCTCGCGCTCGTTGCCGATCAACTCGGGGTCCATGTGCTCGAACGTCCGCGTGTCGGCCTCGACCGCTGCGACGTGCATCCCCCCCTTGTGGGCGAAGGCGTTGCGCCCGACGTAGGGCTGCTCAGGGCGGGGAATGACGTTCAGAAGCTCGTCGACGAAGTGCGCCACCCCTGTGAGCCTCGACATCTGCTCGTCCGTCACGCACTCGTAGCCGAGCTTCAGCTGCAGGGCGGGCAGGATCGACGTCAGGTTCGCGTTGCCGGTGCGCTCACCGATCCCATTCATCGTTCCCTGGACCAGCGTCGCCCCGTGCTCGACCGCGGCGAGCGAGTTGGCGACGCCGCACTCGAGGTCGTTGTGGGTGTGAATCCCGACATGTGCCCGGGGCTGCTCCGCTTCGCGTCCGCTGCCGCGGGATTCACCTTGAAGCGCCTTCACGACGGCTGCGGTCGCCTCTGCGATCTGCGCTGGCAGGCTGGAGCCGTTCGTGTCGCAGATCGTCACGTTCTCCGCGCCCGCGCCGGCCGCCGCCCGCAGGCATTCGAGCGCGTAGCCGGGGTCGTCCCGGTATCCGTCGAAGAAGTGCTCAGCGTCGTAGATCACGCGTTTGCCCGATTCGCGCAGGAAGGCGACGGACTCCGCGATCATCGCCAGGTTCTCGTCGGGGTCGACCTTCGTCACCTTGTCGAGGTGGAGCTTCCATGTCTTGCCCACGAGGGTCACGACCGGCGCGAAGCCGGACGCCAGTATCGACAGGGCTTCGTCCTCGGCCGCCGCGACGCCGCGGCGTCGCGTCATGCCGAAGGCGCAGACCGCGGCCTGTTCCAGCTCGACCTCGGCGAGCATCTCGAACAGCTCGAGCTCTTTCGGGTTCGAGCCGGGGAAGCCGGCTTCGATGAACTGGACGCCGAGCTCGTCGAGCTTCTGGACCACGCGGACCTTCTCCTGAGCGGACAGGGACATGCCCTGGCCCTGCATTCCGTCGCGGAGGGTTGTGTCGTAGAGGAGAACCGATGCCATGAAGAGTCCTTTCGAGAAGTGAGGGTACGAGTCCCCCCGGTTTCAGGAGGGGATCGGGATGCAGGCCGCGGATCGCCCTCAGGCGGTCGCGGCGCCCCTAATTCGCTTCTCGTCGCCCGCGCCGGCTTCGCCGACGGGATCCAGCCACTCCAGGTACTCCTCGGCTCGGCCGTGGAGTGCGTCCTCATACTTGGCCTGGATGAGGCGGGTGATCTCGCCGGGCTCGCCCAGGTCGTGATCGTCGATCGAGCGCACCGGGACCAGCTCGGCCGCGGTGCCCGTGAGGAAGACCTCGTCGGCCATGTAGAGCTCAGCGCGCGCGATGTCGCGCTCGAGGACCGGGTAGCCCAGGTCGCCCGCGATCTGCATCACGGACTTGCGGCTGATGCCGTCGAGGATCCCCGCTACGTGCGGCGGGGTGACGATCTGCCCTTCGGTGATCACGAAGATGTTCTCGCCCGAGCCTTCGCAGACAAAGCCCCGCTCGTCGAGCAGGATCGCCTCCTCGTAGCCGGCGTTGGCCGACTCGGTCTTGGCCAGGATCGAGTTCAGGTACTGGCCGGAGGCCTTCGCGTGCGGGATCAGGCCGGCCGGCGAGATGCGCCGCCACGACGACACCTTGGCGCGGACGCCGTTCTGCTTCGAATCGTCGCCCAGGTACGCGCCCCAGGGCCATACGGCGACAACGACCTCGATCGGCGCGTCCTTGGCGTACAACCCCATCTCGCCGTACCCGCGGAAGGCGAGCGGGCGGATGTAGCACGAGCGCAGCCCGTTGCGGCGGATCAGCTCCTTGGTGGCGTCGCCGATCACCTCGGGAGAGTGCGGCAGCTCCAGGTAGTAGAGCTCAGCGGACTTCTGCAACCGAGCGAGGTGGTCCTGATGGCGGAAGATCGCGGGGCCGAGCGCCTCGGTGTCGTAGCAGCGGACACCCTCGAACACCCCGGTCCCGTAGTGCAGGCCGTGGCTGAGCACGTGGACGTTGGCCTCGTCCCAGGGGACGAAGTCACCGTTCATCCAGATGAGCTCGGCCTTCTCCATGGCGGAGAGGGTATCCCGAAACGTCTCGGCGGCCCGCACGAGCGGAGTGCCGGACCTCTATCTTGCGCTCATAGGGACGAGGAACCCCCCACTTGGGTTGAGCACCGCGCTGGGCAGAGCGGCCGTCGCCTGGGTCCTCTGCTGGCTGCTGTTCGCCGCTGTGCCGGTGTCCGCTTCCCGCCAGCTCGGCGACGGGCACACGCGCACGAAACGCCCCGAACGAGGCGTCTTCCTCGCCTGCAAGGGATCGGGCGACCCCGCTGTCGGAGTGGCCCGGCCCTGGGTCTCGAAGCGGGCTTGGCGGCCAGCCGCCCGGCCAACCGTTCCGGGTTCGGTCAGCTGGCCGGGCGCGAAGTTCGAACTGACCCCGAGGGGGGGTGGGTTCAGTTTCGCCGGAAATGGGCTTCCGGTCGCGGGTGCCACCGGAGCGTTCCCCGCCGGCGCCTCCAGCGCGGTCGCTCAGTACCCCGAGACGCAGCGCGCGGTGGCTCCCCATGCCGTATCGGGAACGATCCCCGCCCCGGCTCGCCCGGGCAGGGCGCGCTGCGTCTCGGGTGGGGTGGTAGGCGTTGCGCTCAATGGCATCCCACTGCTGGCGCCGAGCGACCGGAATGGGCGGGACCTCGTTGCGCGCGAGGTGACGGACGCATGTGGCGGCGCGGTCGGCGGCACCGGCGCCTACGGCCACCGGCAGGCCTCGGCCTGCCTCGGGTCCGCCTCGAGCGGTCACTCCGCCCCGATCGGCTACGCGCTCGACGGCTTCCTCATCTCCGGGCCCAGAGGGCTCGGGGGCCACGAGGTGAGAAACCGCGAGCTGGACCGCTGCCACGGACATGTGCACAAGGTCAACCTCGGCGACGGACGAACCGCTCGCCGCTATCACTACCACGCGTCGGCGAGCTTCCCCTACCTCGTCGGATGCTTCCGGGCGAAGCCGGGCTCGATCGCCGGCGCCCCGCTGTCGCAGGAGCCCCGAACGCGAGTCAGCACGAACCCCGCGCTGTACCCGGCCTTCGACCCGGCGGTGAGCGACTACGTGACACGCTGCAACAACTCGCCGGTGGCGGTGTCCGTGGTCACTGCGGCCGGGGAGTCGGTCTCGATCGATGGAAGCGCGTCCGCTGCCGGAGAAGTGACCCGGCAGATCCCCGTGGCGGGCGGCCAGGCCTTCGCCTTCACGCTGTCGGCGTCAGGGAGCGAGCGCACCTACCACGTCCGGTGTCTGCCGGCCGACTTCCCCGACTGGACCTTCGAGCGGGTCTCCCGTCCCAGTCAGGATTATGTGCTCGTCACCCCGCTCCAGTTTCCCTCGTGGCCTCCCTACGTGATCGCATTCGATCGGGAAGGGGTGCCCGTCTGGTGGTATCGCTCCGCCGTTCCCCCCATCGACGCGCGGCTGCTTTCCGATGGCTCGTTCGCCTTCGCCCGTTTCTACGGCGGCTTCGCCTCCGATCCGAGAGGCGCGTACGAGATTCGGCGCCTTGATGGCTCGCTCGTCCGGACAGCCATGACCGTCGGCAGCCCGACCGACCATCACGAGCTGATCGAAACCGGCAACGGCACCCTCTTGGCGCTGACCTACCGTGCTCGCGACGGAGTCGACCTCTCTCCCTACGGCGGGCCCGCGGCCGCCACGATCGTCGACTCCGAGATCCAAGAGCTCGCGCCGGACGGCTCGGTCACCTGGTCGTGGAGCAGCAAGGATCACATCTCTCTCGACGAGACAGGACGGTGGTGGCCTTCGGTCCTCGCGAGCCCGACCACTCTCCCCGACGGACGCACGGCATACGACCCGACCCACATCAACTCCATCGAGGTCGACGGCAGCTCGCTTGTGCTTTCGATGAGGCACACCGACAGCCTGTACGCCATCGACCGTTCGACCGGGGCCATCGAATGGAAGCTGGGCGGCACAGCTCGGCCCGAGCGTCTGGCGGTTGCCGGCGATCCTCATGGCGGGTACCCGTTCGGGGGCCAGCACGACGCCCGGGTTCTCGGCGACGGCACAATCACGGTGCATGACAACGCGACCGGCCTCGGAGGGCGGCCGCCTCGCGCGGTTCGCTACGCGATTGACGAGGCCGCCGGATCGGCGACCCTGCTCGAATCCCTGGGTGACCCTGCGGTCGGGGCGTCATTCTGCTGTGGGTCTGCGAGGCGGCTCCCCGGTGGGACCTGGCTGCTCTCCTGGGGAGGGACGCCCTTCATCACCGAGCTCGGGCCTGCCGGGCGCGTCTTCTCGCTGCAGATCGGGACGTCGTTCAGCTACCGGGCCTTTCCGGTGGCGCCGGGCCGAGTCTCGGCCGCGTCGCTTCGGCAGGGGATGGATGCGATGTACCCGCGCCCCTAGCCGAGGAGCCCGATCACGGCATCGGTCATCTCATCGGTGCCTACCTCGCGGGTGTCCGCCCCGCCTTCGAGATCGGGGGTGCGCAGGCCCTTCTGAAGCGCCCGGTCGACGGCGGCGTCGACGCGGTCGGCGTCGTCATCTCGGCCGAGGCCGTGGCGCAGCATCATCGCCACCGACAGGAAGGTCGCAAGGGGGTTCGCCTTTCCGGTGCCCGCGATGTCTGGCGCCGAGCCGTGGACGGGCTCGAACAGTCCGGGGACTCCACCTTCTCCGAGGCTGGCCGAGGGCAGCATGCCCAGCGAGCCCGTGAGCATCGCCGCCTCGTCGCTGAGGATGTCGCCGAACAGGTTCTCGGTCACGATCACGTCGAAATCGGCGGGCCGCGAGACGAGCTGCATCGCCGCGTTGTCGACCAGCAGGTGATCGAGCTCTACGTCGGGGTGGTCTTCGCCGACCTTCGTCACGGTCTCGCGCCACAGGCGGGAGGTCTCGAGCACGTTCGCCTTGTCGACCGAGGTGACGCGCCCCTTGCGGCCGGGGGCGGCCTCGAAGGCGACCTGCGCGATTCGCTCGATCTCGTTGACGCTGTAGGCGCAGTCGTCGTGGGCAGTGTCGCCGTCACGGCCGCTCTCGCCGAAGTAGATCCCGCCGGTCAGCTCGCGGACCACCAGCAGGTCCGTTCCCTCGATCCGCTCGCGGCGCAGCGGGCTGGCGTCCAAGAGGGCGTCGCTGGGGCGGACAGGGCGCAGGTTCGCGAACAGGTCCATGCCCTTCCGCAACCCGAGCAGTCCCTGTTCGGGGCGCGGGGCCTCGGGGTCGGTGGTGTCCCACTTGGGGCCCCCGACGGCGCACAGCAGGACGGCGTCGGCCCCCTTGCAGGCGTCGAGCACGTCGTCTGTCAGCGCCGTGCCGTGCTCGTCGATCGAGGCGCCCCCGACCAGGTGCTCCGTGATCTCCACGTCGCCGAGCTCGTCGAGGAGCCTGCGGGCGGCCTCCCCGATCTCGGGGCCGATCCCGTCCCCGGGCAGGAAGACCACATCGCTCACGAGGGAGACCTGGCCTCAATGTTGAGCCGGACGTAGTCGAGCGTAAGCGGATCGGGCATCTCGGCAGCCACCTGTTCGACGAACGGATCGTGCAGCTCGTCGGGGAGAGAGGCCAGATGCGGACCGAGGGTCACGGTGCGCATGAAGTCGAGAGGCTCCTCGGGCTCAACGAGCTTCGGCTGGAGCGAGCAACTGATGTCAGTGAAGCCGAGTTTTGTGAGCTTCTCCTCGGTCTCCTCGGCGGAAGCGAAGTTCCACATGCCCTCCATCCCCGCGAAGCGCGTTGCGAAGTCGGGCCTGCCGGCCACGACTGCGATGGCCTCCCCGAGCCGCGCGACGTTGCCGGCGCCTCCGCACTGGGCGTGCAACCGCCCGCCGGGGACCAGCGCTTCGCGCACGCGCTCGAACAGGACCGCGTGATCGGGTATCCAGTGGAAGGTGGCGGTGGAGAAAACGACGTCGACGCGCTCTTCGACGGAGAGCTCGGAGAGGTCGGCCTCGAGATACTGGACACGCCCCCCCAGGTTCTCGCGGGCCTTGGCGAGCATCGACGGCGAGCCGTCGACAGCCAGCACCCTCCCACCGGGCAGCCTCTTCAGCAGTTCGGCGGTGACGCGGCCCGACCCGCATCCCGCGTCGAGGACGTACTCGTCTCCGGCGAGCTCGAGCCGCTCGAGCACCTCCGTCCCCCATTCGTACTGCGGGTCCGAGACCCGGTCGTAGATCTCGGCGTCCCAGTCGCGGGGCCCTGTGTTCACAGGGCGGTCGTGACCGGGCCGGCGTCCGCCCTGCCCTCTGACTCGAACTCGTCGATCCTCTCGGCGCGCTCGAGCGTCATCGCCACGTCGTCGAGGCCATTGGAGAGGCGGTGCTTGATCTGCTCGTCGATCTCGAACTTGAACACGCCGGCCGCGCAGTTGACGGTCTGGTCGTCCAGGTCGATCCGCGCCTCGCCGCAGCCCGCGACCGCGCGGCAGTCCTCCTCGCTGAGGATCACCGGCAGGAGCCCGTTCTTGGTGCAGTTGGAATAGAAGATGTCCGAGAACGAGGGCGCGATCACCACGTCGAAGCCGTACTGCTTCAGCGCCCACACGGCGTGCTCGCGTGACGACCCGGAGCCGAAGTTTCGGCCCGCGACCAGGATCGGGTGAGGCTCGAGCTCGATCTCGCCCGAGCGGAACCAGTCGTAGAACAGGAACTCACCGAACCCCGTTCGCTCGATCCGCTTCAGGAACTGCTTGGGGATGATCTGGTCGGTGTCCACGTCGGAGCGGTCCAGCACCGCGACCTGGCCCTCGATGACGTCTACGGGGTCCATGGGCACGGCGATCAGCTCCACTCGCGGATGTCGACGAAGCGGCCTTCGACCGCGGCGGCCGCGGCCATCTGCGGGCTGACGAGGTGCGTCCGGCCGCCGGCGCCCTGGCGGCCCTCGAAGTTCCGGTTCGAGGTCGAGGCGCAGCGCTCCCCGGGCTGCAGGATGTCCGGATTCATCCCCAGGCATGCCGAGCAGCCCGACTCGCGCCACTCGAAGCCGGCGGAGCGGAAGATCTCGTCGAGGCCCTCCTCCTCGGCCTGCTGCTTCACCTGCTGGGAGCCCGGGACGACCATGCCCCACAGCGACGAGGAGATCACCCGTCCGTCTAGCAGCGACGCAGCCTCGCGAAGGTCGGAGATCCGGGAGTTGGTGCACGACCCGATGAAGATCCGCTCCAGCGGGATCTCGGTGATCGGGGTGCCCGCCTTCAGGTCCATGTAGGCCAGGGCGCGCTCGGCGGCCTCCCTGTCTGCCGGGGAGTCCATCCTCTCAGGATCCGGGACGGCGTCGGTGACCTCGGCGACCATGGCCGGGGTCGTCCCCCAGGTCACCATCGGCGACAGCTCACCGGCGTCGACGTCGACCTCGCGATCGAACGACGCGCCCTCCTCGGTCGGCAGCTCGCGCCAGCGGGCGACCGCGGCCTCGAAGTCCTCGGGGGCCCCGGGCCTTCCTCTCACGTACTCGGCGGTCGTCTCGTCGGGCTCGATCATCCCGGCGCGACCGCCGCCCTCGATCGTCATGTTGCAGATCGTCATCCGGTTCTCCATCGGAAGCGCGTTGATGGCGGGCCCTGCGTACTCGACGGCGTAGCCCTGCATGCCGCTGGTCCCGAGCCGGCCGATCGTGGCGAGGATCAGATCCTTGGACGTGACCCCGAAGCCGAGCTCGCCCGAGTAGTTGATTCGCATCGTCTTCGGCCGGGCCTGGATCAGGCACTGCGTGGCGAGAACGTGCTCGACCTCGGAGGTGCCGATGCCGAACGCGAGCGCGCCGAACGCGCCGTGGGTCGAGGTGTGCGAGTCGCCGCAGACGATCGTCATCCCCGGCTGGGTCACCCCCAACTCGGGGCCGATCACGTGGACGATCCCGCGCCGCTCCGAGCCCAACGAGTAGAGCGGTATGCCGAACTCCTCGCAGTTGGACTCCAACGCCTCGACCTGCACCCGCGAGAGCTCGTCGGCGATCAGCCGGGCGGTGGCCGTGCCGTCCGTGGGGACGTTGTGGTCCGCGGTCGCCAGCGTCTTGTCGGCGCGGCGCACCGGCCGTCCCGCCATGCGGAGACCCTCGAAGGCCTGCGGCGAGGTGACCTCGTGCACCAGGTGCAGGTCGATGTATATGAGCTCGTCATCCACCTCGTGCTGCTCCCAGATCTTGTCGAACAGGCTCTTCGCCATCGTGGCCTCCCCTACCCTCGCCTCAGGCCGGCGGCGACGACTGCCAGGAACCGCGCCTCGGCCTTTCCGTTGTTCTCGAAGTGGTGCGGCAGGTCGGCGTCGAAGGTGACGCTGTCGCCCTCGGCGAGCTCGTGGCGCTCGCCGTCGATGAAGAGGTCGATCGATCCGTGCTGGACGACGGCGGTCTCGCGCGCGCCCGGCTCGTGGAGGGGCGGGTCGTCGGGGGCGCCCGTGGCGGCGCCGGGTGCCAGGGTGTGTGCCGAGACATCGGCCCGCTGACCCGGTAGCGGTGGCGTGACCTCCTCCACCAGGTGGCCCTTGCGGCGCCGGGACCGGCGCTCACCCTCGCGGGTGACGGTCACGTGCCGCCCCTCGTCGAGGCGCAGGAGCTGCGACAAAGTCAGGTCGAGCCCGGATGCGATCTTTCCCGCGACTGCGAGAGTCGGGCTCGTCTCTCCCCGCTCGACCTGGGAGAGCATCGGCGCGCTGACGCCGGAGAGATCCGCCAGATCCCGCAGCGAGAGGCCGGCCGCATCGCGCAGCGCGCGGACGCGGGCGCCGAGGGCTTCGGCTCCGCCGAACTCCGGTTGGGGTGGGTTTTGGTCGGTATGCGACGAAAAGCCACCCCGGATCGTCGGAACCGATGTATTCAGCATGGTCCGTACGTTATCACGTACGTTTGTACGCTGACGGGCTACGTGACTACGCGGCGGGCTCGAGCACGATCACGGGGATCTGGCGCTCGGTTCGAGACTGGTACTGGTTGTAGGTGGGATACACCTCAGCCATCCGGTCCCAGAGTCGCTGGCGCTCGGCGCCCTCGGTCTCGCGGGCGCGAACGCGGCGGTTCTCGCCGCGCCAGTTGATCCTCGTTTCCGGATCGGCCTTCAGGTTGTGGTACCAGGCCGGATGCTTGTCGACCCCGCCCTTTGAGGCGACGATGACGATGTTCTCGCCCTGCTCGTCGCAGAGCAGCGGATGGGTGCGCCGCTTGCCGCTCTTGCGGCCGACCGAATCGACGAGCACGACCGGCACCCCGTACGCCTTACCGCCGACCCGCCCCTTGCTGAGCTTGTAGGCGGCGCTGTGGACGCTCGTCGCCCGCTCCCAGATCCACCAGAACGGCGAATTGGCTTGCGGGGCGTCGGCCACCCGCGGAAGACTACTTCCCCTTCGTCTTCGGCTGCTTCGTGCAGGTCCGCCGAGGCGGGCGCGGCATGCTGGACGGGATCTGGTCAGGGGCCTGGTGTGCGCTCCACGGCGGCGTCGGCGGTGACGTCCTCGGCCTCGCGGATCGCCGCGCCTTCGAGGGCGTTCGATATCGCGCGCACGAACGCGCGCGCCGATGCCTCGAGGATGTCGGTGGCGACCCCCTGGCCGCTGGCCAGACGCCCGTTCGCGCGAACCCAGACCGTGACCTCGCCGAGCGCGTCGGTGCCGCTGTCGATGCCCGCGACCTCGAAGCGCTGCAGCTCCGCCTCGGTCCCGATCGCCTGTTGCAGCGCGACGAAGATCGCATCGACCGGTCCGTCTCCCGAAGCCTTCGCCACGGACTCTTTGCCATCGGGGAGAACTACCGCGACCTCGGCCTCGGGCTCCCGCTTCGACCCGGACGCGACCTCGAACCAGGCGAGCTCGTACGCCTCGGAGCGTTCGCGCATCTCGTCGGAGACGATCGCCTCCAGGTCGAGCGCCGTGACCTGCTTCTTCTTGTCCGCGATCTCCTTGAAGCGCTTGAACGCCTGGTTCAGGGCGCTGCCGGAGACGTCGTAGCCCAGTTGCTTCAGCGCGTCGGCCAGCGCGTGGCGCCCCGAGTGCTTGCCCAGCACGATCGAGTTCGACTCCAGGCCGACCTCGGTCGCGTCCATGATCTCGTAGGTCGAGCGCTCCTTCAGCACACCGTCCTGGTGGATGCCCGACTCGTGGGCGAACGCGTTCCGGCCCACGACGGCCTTGTTCGGCGGCACCGAGTAGCCGGTGAGGCGTGAGATCATCCGGCTGGTGCGGGCCAGCTCGCGCGCGTCGATCGTCGTATCGAGCTCGTGGACGTCGGCGCGGGTCCGCAGGAGCATCACGATCTCTTCGAGCGAGCAGTTGCCCGCGCGCTCGCCGATCCCGTTGACGGCGCACTCCACCTGCCGCGCGCCGGCCAGGACGCCGGCGTAGGAGTTGGCGACGGCCATGCCCAGGTCGTCGTGGCAGTGGACCGAGACACGGACCCCGTCCAGCCCCGGGACCAGCTCGTAGAGGCGGCGGAAGTACTCGGTGTACTCCGACGGCGTCGTGTAGCCGACCGTGTCGGGGATGTTGATCACCCCCGCGCCCTCGGCGACCGCGATCGCGCAGACCTCGGCGGTGAAGTCCGGATCTGCCCGGGTGGCGTCCATCGGCGAGAACTCGACGTCTTCGCAGTACGAGCGAGCAAGCGCAACGGCCGCCTTGGCCTGCCCCTTCACATCCTCGCGGGTGGTCTGCAGCTGGTGGGTGATGTGGATGTCGGAGGTCGAGATGAACGTGTGGATCCGGGGGCGCTGCGAGCCCTTGATCGCGTTCCAGGCCGCGTCGATGTCGGCCTTGTGGGTGCGGGCGAGGCCACAGATCACGGGGCCCTCGACCTCGCGCGCGATCGCCTCGACCGCCTCGAAGTCGCCAGGTGAGGTGATCGGGAAGCCGGCCTCGATCACGTCGACACCGAGCCGAGCCAGCTGCTGCGCGATCTCCACCTTCTCGCCGGTGTTCAGCGAGATGCCGGGCGACTGCTCGCCGTCACGCAGCGTGGTGTCGAAGATGTGGACGCGATCTTCCTCGCCTACGCCCTTGCTCCCGCCGTCAATACCCATCGCCTACCTCCTTCTCCGCTGCCTTATCTGATGCCTGTCCGATGACCTGTCCAGTGAGTTCGCGGCTTCCGCCGCCCAGCGCTATTCCCCCCGAGGGGGGAGGAGAAGGAGAAGCGCGAGGCTGTGGGGCGAGTGGGTCATCGAAGTCGGAGAGTAGCGCACGGGTCGCGTCCCTTCCCGTCTCTACCTTGCGTTCGTGCGCGCCAGCCAGATCGAGGCTCGGGCTGTCTCGAAGATCGTGTTCACGGTTCTGGGGTGCCTCGCGCTCGCGGCGATCCTCGTCTACGCGGTGCTGCACTCGACCACCACGATCCGCTGGGTCGTCACCGCGATCTTCCTCGCCCTGGCCCTGGACCCGGCGGTGAGCCTGATCCAGCGCGCGGAGGTGCGCGGCCGCGGTTTGCCCCGCTGGCTGGCGATCCTTGCCGTCTACGTCGTCACCTTCGGCACGTTGGTTGCGCTGATCCTGCACGTGGCGCCGCCGATCGTCCGTGACATCGAGGGCCTCGCCAAGAAGCTGCCGAGCTATGTCGCCGACTTCGAGCACTGGGCCGAGGACAGCAAGCAGTTCAACGAGCTCAACCAGCGCTACGACCTGACGGAGAAGCTGAGCGAGCAGGCGAGCTCCCTCCCTCCACCGTCTCGAGCGGCGCGAGCGAGGTCGGCAGCGTCACGGTCAGCCTGCTCGAGCACCTGATCGCGTTCATCACGGTGATCACGCTCACCTTCTTCCTGCTGCTCGACGGGCGGGGGATGTTCCGGCGTGGGACCGGGCGCCTCGGATCGGGGCAGCGGGAGCGCTTCCGCCGTGTCGGTGCACGCGTCGCGGCGGTCGTCCGCTCCTACGTGACCGTGAACGTGCTGCTTGCGACCGCCGCCGCAGTCTTCACGTGGGCGTTCCTCGAGATCCAGGGTTTCCACCTCGCCCTCCCCCTCGCCGTGCTGGTGCTCTTTTTGGACCTGATTCCCCTCATCGGGTTCACGATCGCCGGGGTCATCGTCGCGGCCGCGCTCGGGATCGACGGCACGCCCGGCGACATGTTCATCTGGATCGGGATCTTCCTCGTCTACCAGCAGCTCCAAGACCGGGTGATCCAGCCGCTGATGTACAGGGGCGGCGCGTTGAAGGTCAACCCCGTGGTGGCGATCGTCGCGATCCTGGTCGGGGCCAACCTGGCCGGGGTGCTCGGCGCGCTTCTCGCGATCCCGACGGCCGCATCGCTGGGGGTGATCCTCGACGAGTTCGTGCTGTCTGGGTCAGCGTCCTCGGCCGACGCCGAGCCCGAGGGCGAAGCGGTCGCGTAGGCCGCCTCGCCGCTTCCAGAACGGCTTGATCGCCTCGCCCGAATAGCGCGCTTCGGAGCGCGCGTGTCGCTTCCTTCCGTATGAGTGGGCCCATAGCGAGCGCGGCTTGGCCAGGCGGAGAGCCCCGATCAGCCCCACCCCCGGCAGGAGGAAGCTGAGGATCGCGAAGCCGAACTTCTCCTTCGCGGCGTTGACCACGGCGATCACCGCCCCGAAGAGGCCCGCCGCCGCGACCGCCGCGATGGTGGCGTCCTCTACCGACTTAGCCGCGTCCACCCACGAGCGGAAGCCGACCAGAAGCATCCCGGAGACCGCCGCGGCGACGATCACGGCGTCGATCGATGCGCGGCCCTGCTTCTCCCAGTAGACGTCCTTGAGGTTCAGCCAAAGCGCGAATTCGTCGAGCGTCAGGCCGGTTCCGATCCCGAACAGGACGGCGCAGATCTCCCGGGCCGGCGAGCCGAGCTCGCCCGTCACAGCGACCCAGCCGACGACCATGATCGTGATGATCCCGAAGACCATGTGGTGGATGTGGGTCCCGCCCTTGGTCGAGACGTTGCCCGGCCACCAGCTGACGCCCGCTCGGATCATGTGGGTGCTGGTGCGGATGAAGGCGAAAGTGACCAGGAAGGCCGCCAGGAACAGGAACTGCGGTTCGCGGCCGGTGTCGACGATGCCGTCCCGGTAGGCGTCGGCGACCGATGCGACGAGCATCTACGGGATCTTCTTGCGGACGAAGCAGTCGACCGCGGTGTCAACGCCGCCGCCGCCCGAGCACAGGTCTCGCCCGGGCCCGCCGTCGAAGGCGTCGGACCCCCCGCCTCCGAACAGCGCGTCGATGCCGACCCCGCCGAGGATCTGATCGGGTCCCGGCCCCCCGCGGATCAGGTCACTCGAGTCGTTGCCGATGAGCGTGTCCGCCCCGGCCCCGCCCTCCACGTAGTCGGTGAGCGCCCCACCCGTGATGCGGTCGCTGCCGGCCCCCCCGATCAGCGGGTTCTCAAAGCCTTCGATGGGAACGCCGACCTGCACCAGGACCGTGGACCCGGCCGTGAACGTGTCGGCGCCGCCCTTGAGGTCGCCGACGATCGCATCGACGTAGTCGGGCAGGCAGCTCACCTGGGTCGCGCTGTCCTGGGTGCACTCCCCCATGGGGGTGGCCGGAGCGGTGATGCCCTCAGGCGAGACCAACGTCAGCCGCCCGGCCGGACCGATGACGGCCGTGATCCGGGTGGGGAACTGGGTTCCCTCGATCGTGAAGATGGTCGGTCCGGCGGCGACGACGGCGGCCGCGCTGGGGCTGGGGCCAAGAGAGGAGATCGACGTGTCGGTCGCGGGCTTCGCGGGCGCTGCGGCCGGCGCCTGCGCCGGAAGCCCGAGCAGGAGAACGAACGAAACGAGCCCAGCCGTCCCAGTCCACCGTGTGAGATTCCCTGGCCTCACGGTTCAATCCTAGGGAACGAGCACCACCTTCCCGATGTTCTTCCGCTCGGCGATGAAGCGGTGCGCGCCGGGAGCGTTGTCGAAGGGGAATGCCTCGGCTACCACTGGGTCGAGCTCACCGGATTCGAGCGCGGGAAGCATGGGCTCGACGATCCGGTTGATGCTCCCCTCCTCGTCCCACCAGCCGAGCATGTTGAGCCCGAACACGCCCTTGTTCTCGTTCAACACCTGCATGCTCTTCCACCACGGCATGGTCGCGAACGGTGCCCGGGCCATAGCGCTCGCGGCCTTGCGGATGCTGCGTCCCTCGCCGGTCGAGGCCTCCGAGAGACCGTACATCACCAGGCGTCCTCCCTGGCGCAGAACGCGGTAGTCCTTGCGGAAGTTGGTCGGCCCGGTTGCGTCGATGACGACGTCCACGCCCACGTCGCTGGTGATGCGCATCACCTCGGCCTCGAAGTCCTGGCTTCGGTAGTCGATCGCGTGCGTCACGCCCTGCGCGCGGATCGCGTCGTGCTTGGACGGCGAGGCCGTGCCGAAGACCTCGGCCCCCTCGCGCTTCGCGATCTGGGTCGCGGCGATGCCCACCCCGCCGCCGGCCCCGTGGATCAGCGCCCGGTCGCCGTGGCGAAGGCTGCCCATCACGATCAGCGCGGCGTAGGCCGTCGCGTAGTTGACCGGGAACGCCGCGCCCTGCTCGAAGCTGAGCTTCTTGGGGAGAGACAGGACCTGATCGGCGTCGACGGCGACCAGCTCGGCCTGCCCGCCGAAGCGGGTCCCGGCCATCACCCGGTCCCCGATCTTCCAATCGGAGACGCCCTCGCCCAGGGATTCGACTTCGCCGGCGACCTCGTAGCCGAGCACGGACGGCGGCTTGGGGGCGCCGGGGTAGAGCCCCACTCGGGCCATGGTGTCGGCGAAGTTGATCCCCGCGGCCTTGACGGCTATCCGCACCTGGCCGGGGGCCGCGACGGGGTCGGGGCGCTCCTGTGCCTCAAGCACCTCGGGCCCACCGGTCTTTGTCAGCACGACGGCGCGCATGGCGTGACCCTACGTGATCTAGAGCGAGATGGCCCGGCCGACCGTGAAGCCCTCGAGCTCGAGGATGCGGTCGATGGTGACGGGATTGACCGGGGCGTCGGTCGTGAGCGCCATCACGGCCTGCCGGCCCTCGGTCTCGGCCCCCACAGCCGCCGAGACGATGTTCACGCCCTCCTCGCCGAAGATCGAGCCGACGCGGCCGATCATGCCCGGCTGATCGGCGTAGCGGAAGATCGCGAGGTGGTCTGCCAGGGGCAGGTAGAAGCCCTGTCCCCAGACCCCGACCAGGTAGGGCTCGTTCCGCGGCCCGACCCCCGTGCCGGCCACCTCGACCGCGTCCTCTCCGGAGCGCAGCCGGACGGCGACGAGCTCGGTGAAGTCCTCCGAGGCCGCGTCGCGCGTCTCGACGAGCTCGATCCCGCGCTGCTCGGCCAGGTGGGGGGCGTTGACCAGGTTCACGGCCTCCTCGGTGTGGCCCTTCAAGATCCCCGCCAGCACGGCGATCCCCAGCAGGCGAGTGTCCTCGTCGGCAAGGCGGCCCCGGAACTCGACCTCGACCTTGTCGAGCGCGCCGTTGGCCAGCCCCTGGGCCAGGCAGCCGAGCTTCTCGCAGAGCGGCACAAAGGGGGCCAGGACCTCCATCACCTCGGGCCGGACGGCGGCGATGTTGACCGCGGTGGTCACGACCCCGCCCGACAAGGCGGCGGTTACCTGCTCTGCGGTGACGATTCCGGCGCGGTCCTGGGCCTCGGCCGTCGATGCGCCCAGGTGGGGTGTCACCACCACGTCGTCGCGCGCAAGCACCGGGTGGTCCGTGAAGGGCTCCTCGGGGAAGACGTCGAGGGCCGCGCCGGCGACCTTGCCGGACTCGAGGCCCTCGACCAGCGCATCGAGGTCGATCAGCTCGCCCCGGGCACAGTTGACGATGCGCACGCCGTCGCGCATCTTCCCGATCGCGTCCGAGTCGACGAACCCGACGGTCTCGGGCGTCTTCGGCAGGTGCAGGCTGATGAAGTCGGCGCCCGCGAAGAGCTCGTCGGCGCCCTCGACGCCCTCGACTCCGAGCTCGCGGAAGCGCTCGGCCGTGACGAACTTGTCGTAGCCGATCACCTCCATGTCGAAGCCCTGGGCCATCTTTGCGACCAGCTGGCCGATGCGGCCGAACCCGGCGACCCCGAGCGTCTTTCCGTAGAGCTCGGAGCCCTTGAACTTCGCCCGGTCCCACCGGCCCTCCACCATCGACTGGCGAGCCTGGGCCACATTGCGGCAGAGCGCCAGGACGATCGCCAGGGTGTGCTCTGCTGCGGCGACCGAGTTCGCCTCGGGAGCGTTGGCGACGATGATCCCGCGCTTCGTCGCGGCATCGATGTCGACGTTGTCCACCCCGGTGCCGGCACGGCCGATCACCTTCAGGTTGTCGCCCTTGGCGATCAGGTCAGCGGTCA
>Ga0183260_10002163_pt1 | contig 16285 bp, 17 predicted proteins | sample AntDrymUQ4972206_2_FD_129768 | JGI IMG/M metagenome (GOLD analysis project Ga0183260, IMG submission 129768) | Polar desert sand microbial communities from Dry Valleys, Antarctica - metaG UQ497 (22.06) (version 2) (version 2) | ecosystem: Environmental > Terrestrial > Soil > Desert | place...
CTGCTGTGACCGCACCGACCTCGAGCATGGGGTGTCCGAGCAGCAGCCGCAGCAGCTCTCCGCCGACATAACCGCTTGCGCCCGCCACCGCCGCCCGCACTTTTCCGCCTCCGACTCCCGTCGCTGATGCTTGAACTCACACTCTTTCGCATGAGTATGCATGAGTCAAAGTGAGCGTACACGTCGAGAGGTACGGTCCGGTCATGATCGCACCGCTGCGCCTGCAGGCTGCCGACTACGTCGGCTTCGTCGGCTCCGAGTCCGCGCGCTTCACCGACCTCCTCGCCGATGTCGACCCGACCAGCCCGGTCCCGGCGTGCCCCGAGTGGGACGCCGGCGACCTGCTCTGGCACCTGCTGGAGGTGCAGTGGTTCTGGGGCTCGGTCGCCGGCCGGCGCCTGAACGACCCCGGGCCGGCTGAGCAGGACAAGCCCGAGCGCCCCGGGGACCACCCAGGTCTTGTCGCTCTCGCCCGCCAGTCGACCGACCGCCTCGTGAGCGCCCTGCTGGAAGGCGACGCCAGCGACCCGATCTGGACCTGGCTCGAGCAGGACCAGACGCGTGGATTCATCCAGCGGCGCCAGGCTCACGAGGCACTGATCCACCGGGTCGACGCCGAACAGGTCGCGGGGGCGGCCTCCCCGCTCGACGCCCCGCTGGCTACCGACGGTGTCGACGAGGCACTGCGGATCATGTTCGGCGGCACCCCCGGCTGGGGCACGTTCCACTGGGGGGCCGGGCCGGTGGCGGTGGCCGCCACCGACACCGGTGCCCGCTGGGTGACCGAGGTCGGCCGGGTGACCGGCACCGACCCCGAAGGCGACGCCATCGACGAGCCCTCACTCGAGGTGCACGACGGTCGCGCCGCCGACCCGGTCGCCCAGCTGTCCGGCCACGCCGCGGTGCTCGACTCGTGGCTGTGGGGACGCCTGCCCACCTCAGCCGTCGACCGCAGCGGCGACGCCGGCGCCCTCGCCGCGTTCGACGCAGTGGTCGGCACCGGCGTCCAGTAGTGCCGCGCCGCCGCCGAGCAGCGTGCGCTGGCAGTGAACAGGTCTCTCACTCACGCCCGGATCCGTCGTCGCTACGTCACTCGCCAGCCTTGGCGAGCGGGCCGAGTCACCCCCGGAGCTCGGCGCCGACCGCGGCGCGCGCCGCCGCGGCAGCCGTGTCCCTGACGACCGCGACCTCGTCATCGGTGAGGGTGCGGTCGGGGGCGCGTACGCGCAAGGCGAACGCCAGCGACTTGTGCGCGGCCGGCACGGGGTGGCCGCGGTAGACGTCGAACAGCCTGATCGACTCCAGCAGGTCACCGGCGCCCGCGCGGAGCGCCGACTCGACCGCACCAGCCGGCACCCGTTCGTCGACCACCAGCGCCAGATCGGTCTTGGCCACCGGGAACGCCGAGATCGCCGGCCCGGGGACGACGTCCGGCGCTCGGCTCGCCAGGGCGTCGAGGTCGACCTCGGCATAGGCCGTACGAGCCGGCACCCCGAAGTGCCGGCAGACCCGTGGGTGCAGCTCGCCCGCGTAGCCGACCACGGTGTCTTTCGCCTCGATGCCGTCGACGGTGACCCGCGCGCAGCGGCCGGGGTGCCACGGCGCCATGGCGTCGGCAGCCACGCCGGCGGGTACGCCCAGCAGCCTGGCCACGTCACGGACGGCGGCGAGGGCGGCACTCCAGGCTGGAGTTCGATCCGCGCCTGCCTGGCCGCTCACGACCAGTGCCAGGTGGTGTGGCTGGTCGGGCAGGGCTGCGTCGAGGGCCCCCAGCTCGGCAGCCGAGGGCGCCCGGTCGACAGGCAGGATCGGTGCGGGCGGCAACGGCCCGCTCCCTGGCAGGAACACCCGCGTCAGCAGCGACAGAGCGCTGTCATCGAAGCCTCGGCCGGCGTTGCGCGCCAGCACCTTGAGCAAGGCAGGTGCAAGCGTGGTGTGCAGCAGCGGCTCGCGCTCGGACAGCGGGTTCGCAACCCGGACGGCCCTGCGGCGCGGGTCGTCGCCGAGAAGGCCGAGTCCGTCGAGATCGGAACCGCCGACGAAGGGATAGGCAACCACCTCGGTGAAGCCGGCACCGGCAAGCCCCCTGCCCACCCGCCTGCGCAGCCGCTGCGACGCCGTCAGACCGCGACCGGGCGGGGCGCTCGGAAGCACCGACGGGACGGAGTCATAGCCGACGACCCGGGCCACCTCCTCGACCAGGTCGTAGGGGTCGGTGAGGTCCATCCGCCAGCTCGGCGGCGTCACTTGCAGGGGGTGGGACTCCTCGACCGTGCAACCCACGGCGCGGAGCGCCGCGATGGCCGCGGAGGCGCCGATGGCGATGCCGGTCACGCGCGCCGAGAGGTCGGCAGCCAGCGCGATCACCGCCGGCGCAGCTGGCTCCCCGACGATCGTCTCGCCGGCCTCGATCCGGCCGCCGCCGAGCCGGACCAGCAGGTCGGCGACCCGCTGTGCGGCTGCCCGCTGCAGCCGGGGGTCGACCCCACGCTCGAACCGCTTCGACGCCTCCGAGCCGAGGCCGTGCCGCCGCGCGGTGCGGGCGACGGTCGTCGGGGTGAAGTGGGCCGCCTCGATCACGACCGCGCAGCTGCCGGCAGTGATCTCGGTGTCTTGTCCGCCCATGACCCCGGCCAGCCCGATCGGACCGCGGTCGTCGGTGATCAGGAGGTCCTCCGGGTCGAGCCGACGCTCGACTCCGTCGAGGGTGCGAAGAGTCTCGCCGGGCCGGGCGCTCCGTACGACGACCGGGCCGCGCAACCGGTCGCGGTCGTAGCCGTGGATCGGCTGTCCGAGCTCGAGCATCACGTAGTTGGTGACGTCGACGGCGAGCGTGATCGGCCGCATGCCGGCCAGCTGCAGCCGGCGGGCGAGCCAGCGCGGCGTCGGCGCCGCAGGGTCGAGGCCGGTGACGCTTCTGGTCACGAAGACGTCACAACCGGCGACTTCGTCGACCCGCACCGGGTACGACTCCCCCGCACCAGGCTCGATCGCGACGTCAGCCGGGTCACGGAACGGCCGACCGGCGCCGAGCGCGGCGTCTCGCGCGATGCCGCGCACCGACAGCGCGTACGCCCGGTCAGGGTTGATCTCGAACTCGATGACGTCGTCGCGGAGCAGCAGCAGTGCGGCCGCGTCCGTGCCCGGCTCGGCCTCGGCGGCATCGAGCACGATGATGCCCTCGTGGTCGTCTCCGAGGCCCAGCTCCGCGGCCGAGCAGATCATCCCGTCCGACACGTGCCCGTACGTCTTGCGCGCGGAGATCGCGAGACCGCCCGGCAGCACGACGCCGGGCAGAGCGACCACGACGAGGTCACCCACGCCGAAGTTGTGCGCCCCGCAGACGATCCCGCGCCCTGGCTCGTCCTTGCTCGGCGCGGCCAGGTTGTGCTCGGGACCGACGTCGACCCGGCACCAGCTGATCGTCTTGCCGTTCGTGTGCTCCTCCCTGTCCAGGCTGAGCACCCGGCCGACGACCAGCGGTCCGGTCAGGTCGGCGCCAGGCGAGGTGATTGCCTCCAGCTTGAGCCCCAGAGCGGTGAGGCGCGCCGCTAGCTGTTGCGGGGTCTGGCCTTCGGGCAGGTCGGCATGTGCGCGGATCCAGGAGACCGGGGCGCGCATCAGACCTCGACCCCGAAGGCGCGGGTAAAGCGCACGTCCCCCTCGGCCATGTCACGCATGTCCGACACCCCGTGCCGAAACATCAGGGTGCGGTCGATGCCCATGCCGAAGGCGAAACCGGTGAACTCGTCGGGGTCGACCCCACAGGCGACGAGCACCCGTGGGTTGACGACTCCACAGCCGCCCCACTCGATCCAGGCCTCGCCCTTGCAGGTCCGGCACGACTCGACGGCCGGCGTCCGACCCAGGCACACGAAGCAGCGCAGGTCGACCTCGGCGCTGGGTTCGGTGAAGGGAAAGTACGACGGGCGGAACCGGGTGTCCACATGGTCGCCGAACATCGACCGGGCGAAATGGTCCAGGCTGCCCTTGAGGTGCCCCATCGTGATGCCCCGGTCGACGACCAGCCCCTCGACCTGGTGGAACACCGGTGAGTGGGTGGCGTCGGGCTCGTCGGTACGAAACACCCGCCCGGGCGCGACCACGTAGACCGGTGGATGGCGCGCGAGCAGCGTGCGCACCTGGACCGGCGACGTCTGGGTTCGCAGCACGATGTGCGCCTCGGGCGGATCGAGGAAGAACGTGTCCTGCATGCTGCGGGCGGGATGGTCGGGACCGAGGTTGAGGGCGTCGAAGTTCAGCCACTCGGCCTCCACCTCCGGCCCCTCGACGACCTCCCACCCCATCGCGACGAAGACGTCGCCGATCCGCTCCTGCAGCGTGGTCAGCGGGTGTCTCGCGCCGGTCGACCCGGCGGCGGCGGTCGTGACGTCGACCACCTCGTCGACGAGGAGCTGCTCCTCAACGGCGACCTCCAGCTCGGCCGACCGCGCGGCCAGCGCGGCCGCAACGTCTGCGCGGGCGCGGCCCACGCGCGCCCCGGCGTCCTTGCGCGCCTGCGGGGGCAGAGCCCCGATCTCACGGTTTGCCAACGCCAGTGGCGACCGGTCCCCGGCGTGGCCCAGGCGGACCTGCTTGAGCTCGTCGAGCGACCCTGCGGCCGCGATCGCCGAGACCGCGTCGTCGCGGGCGGCGTCGACGGCAGCCGGTTGCAGCGCGGCAACCTCGACCGGGTCGTACGCGGGCTGGTGAGCGGGCATCATGGCCTCTCCGGTGTGGGCGCGGGCCAGCGCAGTCTAGGAAGCCGCCCCGCGGGCGGCCAACGCCTTATCCCCTTCCATCTGCCGCCGCCCACCACCACCCCTTCCCCGCACGAGATCCAACTCGCCGACGACAGGGCGCGTTCGAGCTGACGTCCCAGGCGACCGGTCAGTCGGTGAGCACCGCCGGTTCGGCGACGGGTACCCACACGCGCACCCGCGCACCGCCGGAGGCGCTGTCCAGGATCGTCACCTCGCCGGCGTGCGCCTCGACCAGCCCCCGGACGATGTACAGGCCGAGCCCCGATCCGTCGCGGACACCGCTGCGCCAGAACCGGGTGAACGCTCTGTCACGCATCTCGTCAGGGACCCCGTCACCCTCGTCATCGACCAGCAAGAAGACCCCGGGCGACCCGTCTGCCGCGGCCTCGGCACCGACGGCGACGTCGATGCGGCCCTTGCCGTGCCGCTGGGCGTTGTCGATCAGGTTGGTGACCACCTGGCTGAGCTTGTCGGCGTCACCCCAGACGACCGGCAGGCTCTCATGGGGCAGCACCCGCATCCTGCGTCCGCCAGCCATCTTGGCGCTGCCGACGACGCGGTCGACGATCTCGGCCACGTCGAGCGGAGCGGCACGCAGGGTGAGCCTTCCGGCGTCGATGCGGGCGGTGTCGAGCAGCTCGGTGATCAACCGGGCGAGCCGGTCGGCGTCAGCATGGACCGTCTCGAGCATCAACCGGCGCTGCTGGTCGGAGAACCGGTCCCACTTGGACAACAGGGTCGCGGTGAAACCCTTGACGGCAGTCAGCGGCGAACGCAGCTCGTGCGCCACCGTGGCCACGAGATCGGAGCGGTCCCGGTCGAGTCGAACCCGGGTCCCCACGGTGCGGATGCTCACCGACACCGTCGTCACGGGTCTGCCGCGACCCTCGCGGACCAACCGGGCGGTGACGAGCAGCTCGCGGCCGTCGGAGCGGTACCAGGAGCCCTCGACCAGCCCGCTGCGGGTGCTCAGCCCGTCGTAGGGACGCAGGCAGTCGTACCAGGTCCTGCCGCCGAGGTCGTCGAGTCTCACCACCGCCGACAGGTGCGAGCCGACCGCCGTGTCGGGATCGAGCAGCAGCAGCGACACCGCACGCCGATTGACCTGCACGACGCGCTGGTCGGCGCCGGCGACCACCAGACCGTCCGGCAGGTCGTTGATGCTCACCACGTCGCGCGCGGCGCCGCCGTCCACGTCTGGCCCCACCGTTCTGGCCTTCCCATGTGGCCGCACCGTCGACCGGCCGCCTGCCGCCCAGCAGGCTAGCCGTCGGCGTGCGCCGTGTCAGTCTCCCTCACGGGTTGCAGCAGCTCAGTCCACTCGACGGTCCGGGGCGCGCTGTGCCCGAGCGGAGGCGTACAGGCACACAGCTGCAGCGGCGGCCAGGTTGAGGCTCTCGGCCCGACCGTGCAGGGGCACCGCGACCGCGTGGTCGGCCAGCTCGATCAGCGCGTCGGACAGCCCGTGAGCCTCGTTGCCGAACAGCCAGGCGCTGGGTGCGGCCAGCAACGCCGAGGCCTCGGCAGCGTCGAGGTCCACGGTCGCAGCCGGGTCGGCTGCGAGGACCACGAGCCCAGCCGCGCGGCACGCCTCCACCACTGCTCGTGGATCTGGCTCGACAGCGATCGGGAGGTGGAACAGGGAGCCGGCGCTGGCGCGCACGGCCTTGGGGTTGAACGGGTCGACGCCGTTACCGGTCACGACCACAGCGTCGGCGCCAGCCGCGTCGGCACAACGGATCAGCGTGCCGACGTTGCCCGGCTCGCCGACGGCGACAGCGACAGCCACCAGCCGAGGCTGTCCCGACAGTGCGCTGGCTGTCGGCAGGTCGACGAAGCGGCACACGGCAACGAGCCCCTGCGGGTGGACCGTCCCGGAGACGGCCGCCACGACCTCGGCACCCACCCGGGTCCACGGCACCCCGGCGGCGGTCGCCGCACCGTGCAGGTCCGGGTGCCGCTCAGTCGCCGTCGCGGTCGCCAGCACCTCGACGACTGCGTCGGGGGCCGCCAGCGCCTCGCGTACCGCCCGCGGGCCTTCGGCCACGAACCGGCGCTTGCGCGTACGGGCGGCACGCGACGACAGCCGGCGAGCCGCCTTGACCCGCCCGGTACGCGGTGACAGGGGTGGCTCGACGGTCACGGTCGTGCTCGGGCGCTCAGGCCGCCTCGCCGTCGTCGTTGCGGGTGGCGTTGACGTCGTCGGGCAGTGCCTCGCGAGCGACCGTGACCAGCGCGGCGAAGGCGGTCGGGTCGTGCACCGCCAGGTCGGCGAGCACGCGGCGGTCGACCTCGACACCGGCCAGCCGCAGACCCTGCACGAACCGGTTGTAGGTCAGCTCGTGCTGGCGGGCCGCCGCGTTGATCCGGGTGATCCACAGCCGGCGAAAGTCGCCCTTGCGGGCGCGCCGATCGCGATAGCTGTAGACCATCGAGTGAGTGACCTGCTCCTTGGCCTTGCGGTACAGCCGGGAGCGCTGTCCGCGGTAGCCCGAGGCGCGCTCCAGGGTGACGCGGCGCTTCTTCACGGCATTGACGGAACGCTTCACGCGTGCCACGGGAACTCCTTCGCATCGGTCGCGCTGACGGACGGCGTCCGTACGCGCGGAAAAAGCTGGGTCGAGGATCTGGCGCTGCTCAGCGGCCGAGCAGCCTGCGCACCCTGCCCACGTCGGCCGCGGCCACCTCTGTGGTTCCGGCGAGCCGGCGGGTACGGGTGGTGGGCTTGTGCTCGAAGTTGTGCCGGCGGTTGGCCTTCTGCCGACGCAGCTTGCCGGTGCCGGTGATCTTCACCCGCTTCTTCATGCCGGAGTGCGGCTTCATCTTCGGCATCTGTCGTGCCTTCCTGTACGTCGCTGTGCTGGGGATTCCCGGGTGCTGGTTCAGGCGCCCGGTTCCATGTCGGCATCGATGTTCTCGGAACGCTTGCGGGGCTTGACCTCGGACGAGGCCGGAGCGCGGTCGGCCCGCTCGGCGTCACGCTCGGCGCGGCGATCGGCGACCTTCTGGGCACGCTCTTCGCGTACCTCGGCTCGGGCCTCCGACTTCTTGCGGTGCGGGCCGATCACCATCGTCATGTTGCGGCCGTCCTGGCGCGGTGTGGACTCGACGTAGCCGAGATCCTCCACGTCGCCGGCCAACCGCTGCAGCAGCCGGAACCCTAGCTCGGGACGGTGCTGCTCGCGGCCACGGAACATGATGGTGATCTTGACCTTGTCGCCCTGGCGGAGGAACCGCACGACGTGACCCTTCTTGGTCTCGTAGTCGTGCTTGTCGATCTTCGGGCGGAGCTTCATCTCCTTGATGACCGTGTGGGTCTGGTTCCGCCGGGACTCGCGCGCCTTCTGGGCCGTCTCGTACTTGAACTTGCCGTAGTCCATGAGCTTGGCGACCGGTGGCCTGGCGGTCGGGGCTACCTCGACCAGGTCGAGGTCGGCCTCGGTGGCGAGCCGGAGCGCATCGTCGATACGGACGATGCCGACCTGTTCGCCGTTGGGGCCGACGAGGCGCACCTCCGGCACCCGGATGCGCTCGTTGATGCGGAGCTCAGTGCTGATGGGTCCTCCTGTTGGATCGTGGACGGTGCAGGCGACCAGCGACTCGATTGCCCCGAACATGACGAAGGCTTCCGTGCCGTACCCGCACGGAAGCCACCGGGCGCACCAGCGCCCCCAGGTCGCCGTCGGACGCCGACCCGGCCGAACCCGACGACCCGGGGGTCGTGCGGGTGGGAGGGTGACTCCGCTTGAGGGCGGACCGTCGCGGTTGCACGCTTCGGCCGCCGGCCATCGACCAGGCTACCAGCCGGCCGCTCGCTGCAACGACCGCGAGGGCGGGTCAGTGCCAGGGGCGGCTGGACCGCGTGTGCCAGGCTTGGCGAGATGTCAGCCGACGCCGTGCTGTGGTTGCCCTGGGTCGCGGTCGCGATCGCGTCCGCGCTCGCCGGTTGGCTTTCGCTGCGGGCTGGCCGGCGCGGCGACGGTGTCGGTGCCCTGCGCTGGGCCGGCTGGGCGCTGGTGCCCCCCGCCCTGCTGCTGACAGGCACGGTACGGCTGGTCGGCCGGGTCACGGCCGCGGTGACCAGCTGGGGCGCCGGCTTGGTCTTGTCACCGCTCACCTGGCTTGGCGTCGTCATCGGTGCGGGTGCGGTGACGATGATCGTCGGCGCCGCAGCGCTGCGCCGCAGGCGTGCCCCCGACCCGGTCACCACCCGACGACGCCGGGTCGACTCTGGCCCGGCGTCGAGCTCGCGACCCGTTGACGACGAGATGGCAGAGATCGAGGCGATCCTCAAGCGGCGAGGCATCGGGTAGCCGCTGACCGCCCAACCACGCGCCGCTGACCGCGCACCCACGCGCCGCTGACCGCGCAACCACGCGCCGCTGACCGCGCAACCACGCGCCGCTGACCGCGCAACCACGCGCCGCTGATCGCGGTCAGGGGTCGCGTGGGGTGTGCGCGGCAAGCTCGGCGCGCAGCTGCGCGACCGCGGCGGCGGCGCGGGGACCGTCGGAGCGCTGGATCGCCATCAGCTGCACCACCCGACCGTCGTTGGTGTCGAGCACCGCCCAGGGAGCGCCACGCCCGATGCTCACGTGCACCGCCTCCGGCCAGCTGAGGTCGTGGCGCCGGTAGCCGTTGACGACGTGCAACCCGGCGGCATCGGTACGTACCCGGGTGCGGCCGATCCCGTGCAAGACGGCGAGGGCGCCGCCGAGCAGCACCAGCAGCGTGCCGACCTGGGCGACGGTGAAGTCGCTGCGCACGCCCGGTGGCAACGCCCACCCGATCACCACGAGCACGACCAGCAGGCTCCCCGCCGATGCGAACGACACCACTCGGGCGCCCAGCGGGCGGTAGGTCACGTCAGAGCCGGCAGGCGTGGATGTCGGTGACCAGGATGCCGCGAGCGCCGACCTCCCACAGCTCGTCCATCACCTGCTGTGCCCGCTCCCGCAGCACCATCGCCCGCACGGCTGACCAGCCGTCGCGGTGCAGGGGCGCCACGGTTGGCGACTCGATACCCGGCGTGATCGCGCAGGCCGTCTCTAGGTGGTCCGTGGGGATGTCGTAGTCCATCATCACGTACCTGCGGGCGACGAGTACGCCCTGCAACCGCCGCAGGAACACCGGGTAGCCCGCCGGGTCGGTCGCCCCGCTGCGACGGATCAGGACGGCCTCCGACTCGAGGATGGGATCGCCCACGATCTCCAGCCCGGCCTGACGCAGCGTGCTGCCGGTCTCGACCACGTCGGCGATCACGTCTGCCACGCCGAGTCGCACCGCGGACTCGACCGCGCCGTCGAGCCGGATCACGCTGGCATCGACCCCTTGCGCCGCAAGATGTCTGCGCACGACACCCAAGTACGACGTGGCGATCCGCAAACCGGACAGTTCGGCGACGGCGCGGAACGTGCCCACGGGCGCGGCGTAGCGCAACCGCGACCCGCCGAAGCCCAGCCCGAGCATCTCGTCGGCGTGCGCGCCCGAGTCGAGCAGCAGGTCCCGGCCCGTGATGCCGAGATCGAGGGTGCCCTCGCCGACGTAGACCGCGATGTCGCGCGGCCTGAGATAGAAGAACTCCGCGCCACCGTCGGGGTCGGCGAGCACCAGCTCACGGTGGTCGGCGCGCTGGCGGTAGCCGGCCTCCCGCAAGATCGCCCGGGACGGTTCGGCGAGCGAGCCCTTGTTGGGTACCGCGATCCGCAGGGTCCCGTTGCCCTCGCCGCTGCCCGGGTCGAGGCTGGTCATCAGCGGCTCACAGGTGCGCGTAGACGTCGTCGGTGGTCAGTCCGCACGCCAGCATCAGCACCTGCGCGTGGTAGAGCAGCTGGCTGATCTCTTCCGCGGCCCGTGCGCTTCCCTCGTGCTGGGCAGCCATCCAGGACTCGGCGGCCTCCTCGACCAGCTTCTTGCCGATGGCGTGGACGCCGGCATCGAGCGCGGCCACGGTGCTGCTGCCCGCTGGCCGCTCAGCCGCCTTGTCCTGCAGCTCGGCGAACAGCTGGTCGAAGGTCTTCACGGCCGGTCAGCCTACGACGTTGCTGCGGCGCGGCCGCTCACAGCGTGCGGAGCGCCAGCGCGGTCCGGAGGGCCGCGTCGGCGGCCTCGGCGCCCTTGTCCTCGGCCGAACCGGGCAACCCGCACCGGTCGAGTGCCTGCTGCTCGGTGTCGCAGGTGAGCAGACCGAAGCCGATGGGCACGACGTGGTCGAGTGCTACCCGGGTGAGACCGTCGGTAGCAGCGCGACAGACGTAGTCGAAGTGCGGAGTGCCGCCGCGGATCACGACACCCAGAGCGACCACTGCGTCGTGCGACGGCGCGAGTGTCGCGGCCGCTACCGGCAGCTCGAACGAACCGGGGACCCGCACCACGAGTGCGTCTGCGATGCCGGCTGAGCGCAGGGTGCGCAAGGCGCCGTCGAGCAGCCCGCCCATCACCTGCTGGTGCCATGAGGCGGCGACCACCGCGACGCGCAGCCCAGCGACCTGGCTCGCTTCGAGGGGCGCTGAGGTCGTCGCGCCGCGACCAGTCACCGGACGGGTCTCACCACGGTCGGGCGCCGTCGCCGTCGCCGAGCACGTGATCGAGGTCGTGGCCCATCCGTTCGGCCTTGGTACGCAGATATCTGAGGTTTTCTGCGGTCGGTCGCACGGCGAGTGGCACCCGCTCGGTGACGGGCAGGCCGTACCTGGCCAGCTGCTCGGCCTTGACCGGGTTGTTGGTCAGCAGCCGCACCGACGTGACGCCGAGGTCGGTCAGCACCTGGGCACCGGTCCCGTAGTCGCGCGCGTCGGCCGGCAGGCCCAGGTCGAGGTTGGCATCGACGGTGTCGCGCCCGGTGTCCTGCAGCTCGTACGCGCGCAGCTTGTGCAGCAGCCCGATGCCGCGACCTTCGTGCCCACGAAGGTAGACGACGACGCCACGACCCTCGGCGATGATCGCCGACATCGACGCCTGCAGCTGGGGGCCGCAGTCGCAGCGCCGCGATCCGAGCACGTCGCCGGTGAGGCACTCCGAGTGCAGCCGGGTGAGCACGCCCAAGCCGTCGCCGATGTCACCGTGCACCAGTGCGATGTGCTCCACGCCGTCGACGGTGCTGCGGTAGCCACGTGCGACGAACTCGCCGAACTCGGTGGGAAGCCTGGTCACCGCAACCGGCTCGACCAGACGCTCGTGCCGGCGCCGCCACCAGATCAGGTCGGAGACCGAGATCATCGCCAACCGGTGCGCGTCGGCGAAGTCGCGCAGGGCGGCACCGCGGCGCATGCTGCCGTCGTCCCTCGTCAGCTCGGCGATCACGCCGGCCGGGGTCAGGCCGGCCATCCGGGCCAAGTCGACCGCAGCCTCGGTGTGGCCGGGGCGGACCAGCACGCCGCCGTCGCGATAGCGCAGCGGGAACACGTGCCCCGGCTGAACCAGGTCAGCCGGCTCGGCCGCCGAGTCGACCAGGGTCCGCACCGTATGCGCGCGGTCGGCCGCGCTGATGCCAGTGCTGATGCCGTCGCGCGCGTCGACGCTGACCGTGAAGGCCGTGCGCATCCGCTCCCGGTTGTGCGGTGTCATCAGCGGGATCGCCAGCCGGTCGAGCAGCGAGCCCTCGACCGGCGCGCACAGCACACCGCTGCTCCACCGCACCGTGAATGCCACCAGCTCGGGAGTCGCCTTGCTGGCGGCGAAGACCAGGTCGCCCTCGTTCTCGCGGTCCTCGTGGTCGACCACCACGACGGGTCGGCCGGCCGCGATCTCTGCCACCGCACACTCGATCGTGTCGAACCGGACGGGGCTGGTCATCGACGGCTCATGACTGGTCACGCCCCGACCTGCTGGACCTCAGGCCCTCGAGGGTCGAGCGGCTCGGCGCGCTCGGCCCGGAGCCAGGTGACGAACCCGACCACGCAGAACAACCCGTAGAACCCGTACAACGCAGCGGACGGGTAGAACGGGTACGGGTCCGCGGTCAGCAACGAAGGCACACCGACCGCGTCCACCGCGATCCAGACCAGCCAGAACTCGACCCAGCCGCGGGCCATCCCCCAGGTGGCGAGGATGCTGCCCGTCAGGATCCACGCCTCGGTCCAGGGGCCGAACGAGTCGAGCGCACGCAGCACGTACGACAACACCACGGTGCCGACTGCGTACAGCCCCAGCAGCAGCAGCCGCTCCTTCGTGGTGGCCCAGCGTGGCCGGATCGCGGCACCCCCTCCGGCGCCGCCGACGTCTCGCGCCTGCTTCCAGCGGTACCAGCCCCACACCGACACGGCGACGAAGAAGACCTGCCGGCCGGCCTGGCCGTACAGGTTCTCCTCGCCGGGCGTGTCGAAGACCGCGCCGAGGAAGACGGTGAACAGCAAGACGTTGCCGACGATCCCGACGGGCCATGCCCACACCCGGCGGCGCATGCCGCCGAGCGCCGACAGCAGCCCGAACAGGTTGCCGATGATCTCGCGCCACAAGATGGCGGAGTCGCCGATGTGCAGCTCGGCGCTGAACAGCCAGCCCAGCGGGTCGTTCATGCCCTGACCTCCGCGTGCGGGCGTACGAGCAGCCGCTCGACGTACTTGGCGATGATGTCGACCTCGACGTTGAGCGACGCACCAGGCATGCGCTGACCAAGCGTGGTCGCGGCCAGCGTTGCCGGGATCAGCGACACGGTGAAGGTCGGGTGATCGGGCCCGTCGTCGACATCGACCACGGTGAGCGAGACGCCGTCGAGGGCGACGGATCCCTGGGGGGCGAGGTAGCGGACGAGCCGGGCGGCCACCTCGACCGTGACCAGGTCCCAGTGCGCCGACGGCTCGCGGGCGCGGATGATCCCCGTGCCGTCGACGTGGCCCTGGACGAGATGCCCGCCCAGCCGCCCGAGGGCGGGAACGGCGCGCTCGAGGTTGACGGCGGCCCCGGCTTGCGTCCCCCCGAGCGTGGTGCGGGTCAGGGTCGCGCGCATGACGTCGGCGGCGAAGGTGTCGCCGTCCACGTCGACGACGGTCAGGCAACAGCCGTCGACGGCGATCGAGTCACCCAGCCGTGCATCCTCGGTGACCCGCGGCGCGTGCACCGACAACCGGGCGGAGTCGCCGAGGTCGCGCACGGCGACGACCTCGCCGCGCTCCTCCACGATGCCGGTGAACATGAGCTGGGCCGTGCCTTCCGTGTCGTACGGGGCGCCGCGGGCGACGGGCACGGGAGGACGGGCATCGACGGTGCGCCGAGGGCGCGGTCATCGACACGGTGCTCCTCCCATCCGGACTCTCACCGTCGGTCCCGGACTTTCACCGGGTCAACCGACCACCTCGGGTGAGGCGGCCGGGTCGCGGACTGTCACCGCCGGCTCGGAATTGCACCGATCCCGGAGCACGCGAGCGTTGCTGCTCACCCCGGAGTATGCCACGCAGAGCTGGCAGCGCCCTCGGCCCGGCGCCGCAGCTCCGCGACCGCCGCATCAGGGTCGTCGGCCGCGTAGACGGCCGAGCCGGCCACGAACATGTCCGCGCCCGCCTCGGCGCAGCGCTCGATGGTCTCCAGGCCCACTCCCCCGTCGACCTGCAACCAGATCTCGCCGCCGGCCCGATCGACCAGCTCTCGGGCGCGACGCAGCTTGGGCAGGCAGGTGTCGAGGAACTCCTGGCCACCGAGACCGGGCTCCACCGTCATCACGAGCAGCAGGTCGAGCTCGGGCAGCAGGTCGGCGTACGGACCGACATCGGTCGCCGGGCGCAGCGCCAAGCCGGCGCGGGCCCCTAGTCGGCGCAGCTCGCGCGCCAGGTGCACCGGCGCGCGCACAGCCTCCGCGTGGAAGGTCACGCTCGAGGCGCCGGCCTCGACGTAGGCGGGCGCCCACCGGTCGGGGTCGTCGATCATCAGGTGACAGTCGAGCGGCTGCGGGGCAACCTTGGCCAACGCCTCGACCACCGGCACCCCGATGGTCAGGTTGGGGACGAAGTGGTTGTCCATCACGTCGACGTGCAGCCAGTCGGCGCCGGGCACCTGCGTCGCTGCACCCCCCAGGTCGGCGAAGTCGGCGGCCAGCAGGCTCGGCGCGATCCGCACGGTCACGACGCCGGAGTCTAGCCAGCCCGGTCGGCGGGACAGTTCCACCGCACAGCTCGCCCTGCCACCGCGCTACAGCGACCGGAAGGTGCGGCTTTCGCAGGGGGCCTTGCGAAAGCGTCAGCGGCGGAGCAGGGCGCAGAACATCGCGTCGGTTTCGTGCAGATGTGGCCACAGCTGCAGAAAGGTCCCGGTCTGGCACGAGATGTCGGGCAGCAGGGCGGGGAGGTCGACCGGCTCGGCGTCGGGGCGCGCCGCGAGCACGTCGGCAACCACCTCGCGGGTCTCGGCCACGTGCGGCGAGCAGGTGGCGTAGGCGACGACCCCGCCGACCCTGGTCGCGTCGAGAGCAGACGTGAGCAGCTCGCGCTGCAGCCGGCCGAGCCCTGCAAGGTCGCTCGGCTGACGACGCCAGCGTGCCTCCGGGCGGCGCCGCAGCGCGCCCAGACCGGTGCAGGGCGCGTCGACCAGCACTCGGTCGTAGCCTCCGGGCTCGGCCGCGCCGACGGTCCGTCCGTCCCCTCGGCGCAGCTCGACCACGTCGCCCAGCGGCGCCACGGTCTGGCGGACCAGCTCGAGCCGGTGCGGCGCGATCTCGCTCGCCACGAGGCGCGCATCGCGACGAGCAGCGAGCGCGCCGAGCAGCGCCGCCTTGCCTCCCGGTCCAGCGCACACGTCGAGCCAGCGCTCGTCGCGACCCTCCACGGGGGCCGCCGCCAGCGCCAGTGCCACGACCTGGCTGCCCTCGTCCTGCACGCCGGCGCGGCCGTCGCGCACGGCCGGTATGCGTGCGGGGTCCCCGTCGGGCAGCACGGCAGCGTACGGCGACCAGCGGCCCGGCCGCGCCCCGTGGTCGAGCAGCTCGCCGACCTCGACCAGCCCCGGTCGGGCCACCAGGGTGACCTCGGGGGCCGCGTTGTCGGCGGCGAGCAGGTCGACCAGCTCGTCCGGGTCCCTGCTGTTCGCGACCAGTGCGTCTCGCAGCGCACGGACCACCCATTGCGGGTGGCTGTACACGAGCGCCAGCCAGCCATCGGGGTCGGTCGCCCGCTCGGGCGCCACAGCGGACAGCCACTGGTCGACGTCGCGCTCGGCCACCCGGCGCAGCACCGCGTTGACCAGGCCGGCGGCGCCGCGACCGCGCAGCTCGCGGGCCAGTACCACGCTGGTGGACACTGCGGCGTGCGGCGGTGTGCGGAGGCTCAGCAGCTGGTGACAGCCGAGCCGCAGCACGTCGACCAGCACCGGGTCGGTCTGCGCCAGCGGCCGGTCCAGGCAGGCCACCAGCACCGCGTCATAGCTTCCTTGCCGTCGCACCGTGCCGTGGGTCAGCTCGGTGGCCAGCGCAGCGTCGCGGCCCGACAGGCCACGCTCCCGCAGCAACCGAGGCAGCTCCAGGTTGACGTAGGCATCCCGTTCGCGCACCGCGCGCAGCACGGCGAGAGCCGTCGCGCGAGGTCGGTCGGCGCTCA
>Ga0183260_10002164_pt1 | contig 16281 bp, 11 predicted proteins | sample AntDrymUQ4972206_2_FD_129768 | JGI IMG/M metagenome (GOLD analysis project Ga0183260, IMG submission 129768) | Polar desert sand microbial communities from Dry Valleys, Antarctica - metaG UQ497 (22.06) (version 2) (version 2) | ecosystem: Environmental > Terrestrial > Soil > Desert | place...
AGCCAATGAATTATGGACAAATTGTCTCCATAAATAAGAATTTGACCCCTTGTGATAGGGTTGAGCAACAGGATTTAGAATCGGGTCCTAATTCCTGTGGTATCAGTGCATAGCACGATAGAATAAAATCATGATTTTGAATCATTTTGTATAACCCTATGACTCCTTGAACAGAGAAAAATCTCTTATCAAACCCAGGTTGATATCCATATAATTTGCACCGAACCCCTATACTATAAGAATCAGAGCTTTTTATTACCCTAAAATCTTTTTAATTCCTATGAATAGCACAAATAAAAATTCAAGTATTCCTCTATTTTTAGCATTAGTTAGTACGCTGGGATTGTTAATTCCCGCATCTTTCTCGTTAACAAATGATGTTTTTGCTCAACAGAATAATTCCACTAGTGGTGATGGTGTCAACCTACAACCAAATATTGATGTAGAAAATGTATTTAATACCAAAACAATGACTTTAGGTAATAATGTAAAAAATCTTGTTATCCTTATTCCTAATGAAGGTCACCATGCTGCTGGCGAAGATAACGAAGCTAGATTTTTGGACCAACATTTTGTCCCAGAAAATGCGGTAGTCAACACTGGCACTACCGTTCAATGGTTTAATGGTGATGCAGGTCATGAACGCACTATAGATGTAAAAGACACGGATGGAACCACTTCTCTGTTTAATACCGGAGAAATTGTTGATAGCCAAGCATCTACCCCATTTACATTTAGTAATCCCGGTGTCTTTAACTATGAAGCAGAAGGAGACCCAGGTGTAACAATGACTGGGTCTGTAACAGTAGAAAATATTCAATCACCTGTAACACCATCATCTAGTTCAGCTAGTACAGCAACAGCTTCAAACTCTAGCAATATTGACACAGTTGGAATTTTGATGGTACCAACACAAGATATTGATGAATATATTGCACAGATAACTGGTGCTGGAATCACTGTCGACAATACATATGACTTTAAAGACTTGAGAGGTGGACAAGAAGGAACAGGAGACACACAAACATTAATTGTGTGGACTACAGGCAGTAAAGATTTGAGTGGAACACTTTCATTCTTAAGTGGACTTTCATCTGATTTACCCTACAGTTAATCTAAATTTTTTTATTTTATATTCAGTACTTATAATATGTGGTTTTGGTAATTATATTCTGGAGCTAACAGTGCTACGTACTTAAGTTTTCGTCCTATACCTAATATCTGACCTAATGTATATCTTGGAACTAATCGTTAACGGCGGTCTAATATCCCAATTGCAATGACTAAAAAAATACAAACCCATGACTACCTGACATGTAAACAAATGCAATCTCTTCATTTGGGTTATGATTGGACTAATTTGACGATACCCACATCCGAGGTCGATTCGTCCTACTGTCGACGTTTTTTTTAATAAAATTACTGTTTTTCGTAAGTTTTCAGGCAGATTATCAAATATACGACCGGTCATCTAACTTATATTATTAATTTAGCGTATGGTTAATCAGATAACGCTATTGTTACTAACTTTTGAATACCTTTGAATAAAGACAATCATTCCTATAATTGCGGCAAGAGACAAAGATATACTATAAGTTACTGCCATATTGATATTATAACTATCCCAGAGAAATCCAAATGTAATGTTGCTTGCAAAAAAACATACTCCGATCACAAGACTATATAAGCCATAAGCTGTTCCTCTAAATTCTGTTGGCACATATTTTGGTATTATTGCCCTTTGAACAGTTTCAGAAATTCCGACATACAGACCAAAAATTACAGCTAAAATATAAGCATAAGATACATCACTAATCGATACTATCATTAGTATTGTAGATGCAGCAAATATAACATAGCTTATCAAAAGAACTTTTTCTTTTCCTATCTTATCTGCCAGGATACCTGCTGGAATTCCTATTATTGTGTGAGCTAAGTTAATTATTGCATAAACTATAGGAATGAAACTTTGGTCTATTCCTGATTCTGATGCTCTTAAAAGAATAAATGAAAAATTAAATGCTCCAAGACTAAATATACCTGTAATAATTGTCAATATGACAAAGGCTTTGTTCTCTTTTAATAAAGCCCGGATGTTACCAAAAATGGTTGTTGATGAAGCAAGTTTTTTTATAGCAACTTCTTTTACAAAGAATATCAGGATTATGACTGCAATAGCTCCTGGTATAAGAGACAAAAGAAAAACAGCCTGTATATCCATGGTTTGTAATATTGCATATGCAACTAAAGGTCCAACAATTGCACCCATTTGATCGATTGTTCTGTGAATTCCAAATGCTTTTCCTGAAATTGATTCAGACACAGAATCTGCAATCAAAGCATCCCTTGGAGCTGTTCTTACCCCCTTCCCTACTCTATCCATAGATCTAACAATAAAAACATCAAGCCAACTACTGGCTACAGCAAAAAAGGGTTTACTTATGGTTGATAATCCATATCCTATTAATACAAAAATTTTTCTTTTTCTAAATTTGTCAGATAAAGATCCTGAGATCATTCTAAACGCATAACTTGTGAGCTCTGACGACCCTTCTATTGCTCCCAAAATAGCTCTAGATACTCCCAAATTATTGACAATGAATGTTGGTAAGACGCCTAGAATCATCTCTGTGGAGAAATCTGTAAAAAAGCTGACTAGACCCAAATACAAAACATTCCGGATTCCTTTTGGTTTATTATCTTCCATGGATTTGTCTTTGGAAGTCATTTTCTAAACAAACCTTATCATTATCTGTTATTCTTTTATATAACAGACATGGAAATGCAACATCACTATTTCAAGAAGCTCCTTTAAGATAATATGACTTTATTCATGATTTTATACCGCAAATTCTACATTTAAAAATTTAAGTCATTTAACAATTTATTCACTATCAGATTGTTCTTCAAGCTCTATTCTCTTACTGTATTTTCTTTGTTGTGGTAACATTAAGTATACACAAGCCCCGCCACACATAGTACAAGGAACATTATTGCCAGGGTGTTGACCCGTATTTCGATAATGAATATCTTTAGCCTTTTCAGGGTCTATTGATAACGACAGCTGTTTTTCCCAATTTAGTGTTCTTCTTGCCTCAGTCATTTCGATATCCCATTTAATTGCCTTTTCCCTATTTTTTACTAAATCACCTGCATGGGCAGCTATCTTATAAGCAATTAGGCCTTCTTTTACATCGTCTCCGTTTGGAAGCCCCAAATACTCAGCAGGAGTCAAATAACAAAGTAAATCGACCCCTTCAGAGGCTGATATAGCTGCTCCAATAGCGCTTGCAATGTGATCATATCCTGAGGCTATATCGGTAACTAGAGGTCCCAATACATAATATGGAATGTCCCCTATCAAAGATTTAGCTAATCGTACATTTGCAGCTACTTCGTTTAAGGGTACATGTCCAGGGCCTTCAACCATTACTTGAACATCATTTTCATATGCAATTTTAGCTAGTCTTGAAACATTTATCATTTCTGAAACCTGTAGTTCATCGTGGGAATCAAGTATGGAACCTGGTCTTAAGGCATCGCCAAGACTAAAAGTAACATCATATTTCTTAGCGATTTCACAAAGATAATCAAAATGCTCATAATATGGATTTTCTTTGTTGTACTTTAACATCCACGCGGCAGTTATAGTTCCACCTTTTGATACAATTCCTGCATGTCTTTTGACATTCATTATTCTTTTTGCTAGCTCTAGCGTTATTCCGGAATGGATTGTTGTGTAATCTACTCCATCCTTTGCATGCTTCTCAAATGCATTTAAGAAATCATCTTCTGTTATGTTAAGTGGATTTTTGTATTTTTCGACACCGTATCCATATACTTGATAGATAGGTACAGAACCAAAAGTAATAGTTGATGCAGCATCAAGCAATTTCCCTCTTATAAAATTTAGGTCACCTCCATCAGAAAGGTCCATCATTGTATCTGCACCGTATTTCATCGCAACCTTGGCTTTTGCAATTTCCTCTTCGATGTTTTGATACAAAGTAGATGTTCCAATATTTACATTAACCTTTGTTTTTAGACCCTTTCCTATACCTGTCGGTTTGATATGCTGTTTTCTTGCTATGTTTTTTGGAATTATGACAGAACCATTTGCAACATGTTTTAAAATAAAATTAATATCAACTTCTTCATCTTTTGCTACTTGTTTCATTTCTTCAGTTGCAATTCCTCTTTTAGCCGAGCTAAGTTGAGTAACCATTTTTTATCTTTAAGCTGATGACTATAAATGATTTCAGATTGGCAAGTTGATTATTAACTGAACATTGTGGAGTTTCATGGAACTAACCCTTTTGCACGTGCTATAATGATAGGCGTAAAAGTAATACCTTAAAAAATCAATCCTACAACCGATCTATCAGACTAATGATTGCGACGTTTATTCTAAAAATAGGCACCGTCAACTCCCTTTTTATTACCTTCATTAATACAGAGTATAAACCCAGACTACCTGACGTGTAAACAAATCCCATCCCCTCCCATTATTAACAACGGGAGGAAAGTTAGATTCCTTGTTTTTATAACAAGGCTTCGAATCCCACCTTCATATGTCATATGGTTCTAAATTGTGTTTTTTAGATTTCTTCTTGTTAAACATACATTCAACTAGGTATACTATATTTTTCTTAAATGAAATATCGGTAGTACGTATTACAGATATTGAGATTACTAGTCGATATTTGTTTTGGTTTTAGTCTACTTTTAGTCAACCGATCTCTTTACTAGTTCTACACATACATACCTAAAGACTGTGTTATATAAAGACGATATAAATAAATTCCATATCAATCACCAGTTATGATTTACATGAAAAATGACAGTTTTAGACACCAATTTCGATTGTTTTGTTACTATGATCGGGGTTGTTAAATTACAAATGGATCTAAGATTTTTTTGAACTCGAAGTATGTCAATATGACATATTTCTTCTATTCAAAGTCAAAATTAATTGCTGTATATAGAATATGACAAAATAGCAAACCCTACAAAACTCATCAACATAATCTTAAGGTAAAACTAATTCTGCAAATATTATGTGTTTACATTTTACCTTCCTAAACATATAGTCAGCACAAGTACATGTTTTATCTTGAACATCAACCTCATAGAATTTGTTTTTTCCTTTGCTACTTTGTACTTTGTATATTTTTTTACTTTTGTCACTAATTGAGTCAGATTCTTTGTCTTTTTGTTTTTGTTCTTCTATTATGATTTGACCGCGTAAATTTGATTCTATTAAACTATATGCTTTGTTTATCCTTCCATAGGTGCCGTGAGTGGTGATAAATTCAGGTTTTTGTTTTATCTCTTTATGTTTGTCTTTTTGTTTTATTCTTGATACGTCAGTATTTTCCTCACCGTCAAGTTGTACAAATGATTCTTCTTTACTCGGAGTTTTTGCTTCAGAACTATCATCTTTTAAAGCTTTCTTTACCAATTCTATCATGTTGTCGTCTTTTGTGTCAGAAACATAAATTACATAAATCAATGCCATGTCTTTTCCCTCCTGTTTTCGAATTACTCTTCCGATTCTTTGAATAACCTGGTTCATGTTCGAAGTAGTGGCTAAAATGATCTCTATTCTTACTGCAGGAACATCGTATCCTATTTCTAATGTGTGCACTGATAATAGTACATTAAAATCAGTACCCCATTTATCCAGTATCTTTTGTCTTGCAGCAGTCTTTACCTTTGCATCTATTATCTTCGACTTTATTCCCTGAATTTCTAACGTGTTATGGAGTTTTTGTATAGATTCCAAGGTTTCACTAAATACCATTATTTTTTCTTCTGGAAACCTTTTAGATATTATATCCACAGCAGCAAATAATTTGTTTTCCGTACAACTTAACAACATCCTTCTTTTTCTTATGTTGGAAAACCATGCTTTTGCCATTCCACTTGCAAATCCACCTTTTTTTAATAAATCAGTCATTGAAGCTGCATCATATCTTTTAAATCGATTTGAAATATTCTTGATTTTGGAGGAAAATAGATTGTAATCTTGTTCTTCTTGTGATGTTAAATGTACTCTGATAGGGATGACTATTGGTTTCGCAAGTCTTTTATCACTAACTGCATTTTTTATAGAATATTTAATAACTGGAGGAAGTATAGCCATTATGGTTTTATTTTTAAAATCTTTCTCATCCAAAGTAGCTGTAAGACCCAATATGGCTTTATTTGGGTCTTCAATCACCACATCAAATATTTTAGTAAACGATTTGGCGGTATCTTTTATCAAATGAACTTCATCAAAAATTACCATGTTGGAGCGTCTTACCAGGTTTAGGTTTTTTACTACACTTTGATAAGTACTTATCATTATTTCTTTGGTTTCTTTACGTTCACCAAAGTATACGCCAATTTTTTCTGGTGGTATATCATAAGATGTCAATCTTTTAACAGTTTGGTCGATTAGAGATATTCTTGGAACAAGAAACAATATATTAAAGAACGAAATTCTAGGATTATTAATAAATGAAAACTTAGACTGGTCATATTTTAAAATGACATTTTCAGAATTGCTGCTAAAACAGTTTTTAGAAAAAAATTGATCATGTTTTATATTATGATCTACCAGTGAATGATTTGCTAAGGATAGTGGTACGTCTGTATAAGAATAACTTGATCTTACATAAGCACATTGGAAGGCTATCTCTGTTTTACCTGTTCCTGTGCTATACAATATGGTTCCCCTAAAATTATTTTCAACCCAAGAGTGTACTGCTGATATTTGGTCTTGCTTTAGTGAGAAGGGAAAACGTAAATGAAAGATGGAAGGTTTTTGTATATGTGAGATGGACTGTGAATTTTTCAAAAAAACATCATCATCTTCGTTATTAAGCATATTTACATATGATGTATGCAAACGTTATATTTTTGTATACTATTTAATTTTAATTTTTATGTAAAAATCCTAGATCAACTAATGATTAGATCTTGTGTACTTACCACTGTATGATGAATATCAAGTAAATGTACCATATAACGCAACTAATACAGAAATTATGGATTTATAAAAAATTAAAAGAAATTTATAATTTTATTGTCGGTCTAGTTACACAAATCTTTTGAATTTATTATGAAAAATTGATTCATAGATTGTTTTCGATTATTGTGTATTTGTATCCCCTTTCTGTTAGAAAAAGTTGTCTTTTAGATGCGTACTCTTGATCTATCGTATCTTTTGAAACAATTGAGTAAAAATATGCTTGTTTTTTTGTATTTTTGGGTCTGAGAATTCTTCCAAGACGTTGGGCTTCTTCCTGTCTAGAACCAAAAGTGCCCGAAATCTGTATAGCAACATTTGCGTCTGGAAGATCTATTGCATAGTTTGCCACTTTAGATACGACCAAAAGTTTAATTTCACCATCTCTAAACGTAGAGTAAAGTTTTTCTCTTTTAGAATTAGGAGTTTTTCCAGTAATTATGGGTGCATTCATTAGGATGGATATTTGTGTAAGCTGATCTACATAATCTCCCATTATTAGCATACTGTCATCCCCTCCTTCGTGTTCAGAGACAAGACGTTTAACAACATCGAATTTTTTGGGTTCTCAGCTGCTATACGGTATTTCATTCTTAAAGGAGACGTAGCATATTTCATCCTGTGATCATAATCCATCCCGATTCTGATCTCATAACATGCAGCTTCTGCAATCCAACCTTGTCTTTCAAGTTCTTTCCAAGGAGAATCAAACTTTTTTGGACCAATCAGAGAAAAAACATCATCTTCCATATTGTCTTCTCTAACTAGAGTAGTTGTCAAACCCAGACATCGTTTAGCTTGAATATCTGCAGTAATCCTAAATACAGGTGCAGGAAGCAAATGAACTTCATCATATATAATTAACCCCCAATTTTTTGCCTTAAATATTTCCAAGTGTGGATAAATCTTTTGTTCATGTATTTCATTCTCATCATGGTTGTCCTCATATTTACTGCTTGGCGTAGCGTTTCCCATATTGTCAGATTCATCATGTTCAATTTCGCTGCTATCGGTATTTCTATCGTCAATTTTTTCAACCGAATTCACTTTCTCTCTTTTTGTATCTTTGTTCTTAATGCTACTACTATTAGTAGTACTATGTGTAAGGCACTGATATGTGGTTACAGTTATAGGTTTTATTTCCTTTAAATCTCCTGTATACTCACCTATCATTTTTTTATCTATCGAGGATTTCTCTACAAGTTCTCTTATCCATTGTCTTACGCCTACCGTACTGCTGCCAATGATAAGTGTTTCTTGACAAATCTTAGATATTATGTCTATCCCCACAATAGTTTTACCTGCTCCACATGGCAGTACAATCACTCCACTCCCTCCTCTTTCAGAATCTGAGACGTAGAATGTTTCTGAAGCATCTTGCTGGTAACGCCTTAGAGAAAATTTTTCTCCCGTAGAGGCAATTTTGTCTCTGATCTCTATAGGAAGGGGATCTCCTGTAACATATCCAACTAGATCCTCAACAGGGTATCCTATTTTTATCAGGGCGTTTTTTATTCGGCCTCTGAACTCTATATCGATTAATAAATTGTAAGAATTGAGTTTGTATAGTACATATTTGTTAATACTTTTATTGTTATAGATCTCAGTAATCAGTATATCGTCGAACGAACTCAAAACTAGCAAATTCATATTTGAATAACTATTTTTATAAAAAGTAACAAGAGATTGGGAATCATTGTTGTTGATATTATTACTTGATGACTGAATATCATTTCTCTTTTTATCTGTAATTTTTCCAAGTTTTATTTTTCCATACCTAGAAAACCAGTCACGTATATCCATTACTATGTTTTGAGGAAGAGGATATTTGCTGAACTTTTCCAGAACTTGTAAAACCTTATTACTTTTTAATCCAGATGCTGCAGCGTTCCATATTGCAATAGGAGTTATTTTATATGTATGAATGTGTTCCGGAGACTTTACTAATTCAGCAAATCTTGAAAGCCAGTCCCTGCACTCTGGATAGAACTCACTTTCAACTTCAAGCAGGATTGTACCGTCTCCTTGTATAATCATTGGCTTTGAGGACATCTGTACGTTATTATATAATTTTTCCAAGTTTTAAGTTGTTTTGGTTATAGTGTATATCAGTCAATATATTTATGCAGATATCAATAAACATCCTATCAGACATAAACCTTTTCAACCCAACCAGATTATTTTTATTATAGAAAATATCAAGTCATTGTTATTTTCCTAAACGGTATTGACAACCAATAAAAAAACTGTTCTGAATTTGCTTTCCTAAATCAATTTCAAAACTAATTGTTCTTATTCTTGCAAGTTATATCATTTTGGTTGACTTGTTTTGCTACTTTGCTTTGAAATGATCATGTTTTAATAAAGTATCCTAACTTATCGCATCTTGATAAAATCTGAGATCTGCTGCCTGATTTTATTTCTATAGTTGTTTTTCCTACCCTCGTTATGATCTGCTTTCTAATTACTGGATCATTTAATAGAGTCTCTGCAATAATCTCATCTTTACAATCCAATACATCTATTGTTTTTATCTTTATTTCTCCATATTTTTCTCCCCACTCCCTTAGTTCATGCTTAACATTCTCTGGGATACTTGATGGATAAGCAGTATCAGTAAGTAAAGAGACTATTTTTTGCCAAGTATAGTTTCCTGTTCTAAAAGATCTAACAACACTTTCTTTAGTTAAACTAAAGATTTGTACTGGATCTACATTAGGATTCAATTTGTTTTGCAAATTACAAAATTCTCTCAGATGAAAAGCAAGAGAACGACCTTCTGACGACTGTGTTTGTAAAATTACTTCAAAGTTTGGCGTTACTGTAATCAGGCTATTGCTAGTAGTTTTTGACAGTCTTAAAGAATCTGACTGAACATCTATAGAAAGAGGAGTCTTTCCCCATCTTCCAACCGATACTAGTTCTCTCTTGGAATTGTTGATTTCGATGATTCCCAAAAGACATAGAGGAAATATTATCATAGTAGAGATAAATTCTCTTAATATTTTATTGTCACTTAACAAGCCTTGAGGTCCATATACATTTAAACCAAAATCGTTTTTGAAAAGTTTTGCACCAGATTCAATCTCACACTTATCCAACAAAGATGATGAATAATACCAAATGCCAGGCTTCATTTCATTTCTTATTTGTTTATAAAGTATTTGTCTTGATGTAATCTCGTCGGATTTTAGTCTTCGCATGCCTGGATCAAATTCGAATATTTTGGATTTGAATAAAAAAGGGGAAGCACTGTTTTTTCCTTGTGCCCACCATTGCAGAAAAGTTTCATTAAGTAGCCTATTTGATGACATTATTTTGCTTACATTATATGGGATGACTTCTACCCTTTCTGTACTTTTTTCAGTAATTGATTTTTTTATTAACTTTTTGTCATACGCAAAGGCAGTAAGCACCTCATTAAAAATCTTCCAATCAAAGTAACCGGCACTACGAATCTTCTTATACGCTGGAGATTTGGACACATATTTTTCGAAAATTGGTAGGAATGTATTCTTTGGTACAAGTCCTAGTTTGGGAGTAGGTTTTGGCGGTTTTAAAGAAATATCATCTAGCAAAGATTGCATTAAATCCAAAAGTTGGGGCGCTTGAAGTACACGGGGTTCATTTGTATTATGGTCATGGCGTAATGGAATAATTTCTACTTGGGTAGACCTTGTTTTAAAAAATGCTCTAGCTTCTTTTGGTACTAAAAAATAGGGTTCTGACGCTTGCTTATTGGATTTGATATCGAGTTTTGGATCATATGGAGAGAGTGATTTACAAAATCCAAAGAGGCGTAACAAAGAACTTTCTTTTCTGGGGTTATAGTATTGAAAAAGGAGTGAATCACGCATCCAGATATAATCATCTTCTTCTCCCTCATCCTCTTCGTCAACCCCAGATATATATTCAAAATTGATGTTTTTTTGCTTTTTGATCCATCCATTTTTTTCAGATTGTTTTTCATTTAATGAATCCTCTGATATTTTCTGTCTCCTGAATTCAATACTTAGTCTGGGGTTGACCTCCCAGAGGGGCATGTAACCACCTGCAGAAACAACAATTTCACACGCTAAATGATCTCTAGAGTTTAACTTTTGGACCATAGTAGTTAAAACTTTTGGAATTTCATCAGATAGGAAATTTACTAAACTCTCTTTCGAATAAGCAGATATCTTACTATCTAAGCTTGCAATTTTCGCTAGAGAGAGTAAAACAGATTTATTTTCATGGTTTAATAGATATCTGTAATCTATTTTTTCTGGTTCAACCAACTTACCTGAGTCGTCTTGTAATAGTTTTTTACTAGTTTGAGACATGATGTAATTTTTCTATTTATGTGATTCAAATAATTAAATACTTCATGTGATATTACAGTTTATCTAATATCCAAATATTGCTCCAATAAAGTTCTATTACACTCTAATTAAGATCTTTTTTTAATCAAGAATTAATAATGTCTTTTTTTTCTTTTATTTCAATAAAGGAATTTAATATTTTACTATTAACCTGTCCAAGATCATCTTGCAGGCAAATATGGTCTATATCTTATCTCACTATTATTAACGGGGTATTTTTCAAACATAAGTTTGAGATCTCAATCTTTGATTCTTCAAATTGATTTTCTTATAATATTAGAAAAATAAATTAACTAATTAAAAACAAAGTACAAGTTAGTATAATATATCAACAAATCCCTCTGCATCTATAGTTTCATTTGTTTTTTATTTTCAAGAAATAGACTGCAGGTTTTTATAAGAAGGCTTCAAGTCCCAACCCCTTGTCATTCTTAATACATATTTGAAGAATTAGATTTCCAGTTTTCATATCAAGGCTCAAGTTGAGTATCATTTTACAGATTTAAAATACGATTGAAAGATGATTAACGCATGGACGATTTTCAGTATAGAATGGAGGGCATGTAGTATCCTGCAGGTTCGTTATACAGCCCAATAGTCATGAGTGTAAGTTGATGGACTAGTCTTAGATCGTTGTCAAGACACCATCGGAACAGCTCGGCATTTCTAGTTGGAATAAGAATACCTGGTCCTCCATAACAATCAGTTTCTGAGGCAATGAGGGCCTTAAGGTCATCATTGGTAAAACCCACAGAGTGATTAAAATATGTCAATCCACTTGTATAGCCTGTAATTTTTTCCCCGTGCAAAACTACTTTGGCAATTCCTTGCTTTATACTGTCTATTAGCTCACCATTTCTATCATGACCATGAATTGCTTTGCAGATTGCATTACATGATTCCAAATCCGACTCAGTTGCTACCCGTACAGATCTTCCAGGAATTACTGCTGAAATTGGGTTTCCCTGCATGGTTGAGATTGGCTCTCTAACATCAAACCCTAAGATGGTATACAGTGCTAGTGATCGGTTATGATAGGACGCTTGGAGCAAACGTATTGCCGGATAATTTTTGCTTCTCGCTCTCTCCATTACATTGCTCATTAACTGTCGACCTGCTCCCTTATTCTGGAATTTTGGATCAACTGTTATTGGTCCAACCCCTGCTACCATATTTGATCGTTCATCTAAAAAGTTGCTTCCTATAACCTTGTTACCGTTTCCCTCAGTATCTTCGGCAACTACTGAATAAAATCCAGGGTTAGAGAGAAAAGAAGAAGCTACATTTATTCCGATATCAACAGTGGGGAACTCGTGAGGAAAGCCATGCTTATCTGCAATTCCTGAAAATGCATCAAATATTATTTTTCCAACCTCCTTCGCATCATTTATGGCTCCAGGTCTTAATCTCAAATCATGCTCTATATTGGTCAATTTAATATATGAAATTGCTTGTTCAGATTTTTATTCTTTTATTTGTTTTTCTGGATCTGTTCACCTTAAATTTAATTCAGTGCTATGAAAAATTGAAAATAAATACCTTAACTTTATGGGGCTGGAATCTATAGTAGATACAATGTATCACGTTATATTACTTTTCTGATAAATCGATTCTGAAAATATTTATTGTATGAATCCAAGATTATACGGTATGGATTCGAGTCCCACTCCCGGCGCCTCAAACGTGGTTTTCCAACTATATTGTTATCTATCAAAAGAGCAAAATTTGATTGTTGAATCTCCAGAGTAATTCCAACGGTCAAGTATATGGTGAAAGTCCAATAGAATCACTTACCGACTTCGAAAGAAAAATAGATTCAATTACAAAGACTCTTTCAAGACCCTATTTTAATAAAATATTAAAAGATCTTCCAAAATTCAATCCAACTAATACAAGAACAATTGTTGAATATATAATAACAGAACAAACGGAAATAAACATCAAGGATTCAACGAAGGAAAGCAAAATAAAGACCCTGGTATGGCTTTCAAACTTCCATGAAAATAAATCGTTTATCAAGTTAACTAAGCAAGATATTTTAGAGTACCTAAATAATTTGCGAAAAACAATTCTTGAAGATCCTTCCAATAAATGGATTGGAACATATAATGGCAGACAAATAATGTTCTCAAAATTCTTCAAATGGTTATACTATACAAACGAGGATTTCAGAAAAAGATTAACTCCTAGTTGTATGCAAGGAATTACGAAACTTCCACGTAAAGAAAAAACTTCATACAAACCTTCTGATATTTGGGAAGCAAGGGAACATGTCATTTTCTTAAAATATTGTCCTTACAAGAGGGACAGGTGTTATTATGCATTAGCAAGAGATATGTCTGCAAGACCTCATGAAATATTGAATCTAAAATTCAGGGATGTCAAATTCAATATTACGGATAAAGGGATTCATTATGCAGAGGTGAGAATTACTCAAGGAAAGACTGGGCCTCGGACGGTGCCGTTGATTGATTCAATTCCTTATCTAAAAGAATGGATGGAAGAGCATCCGAATGGTAAAAATCCAGATTCAAATCCCGCACTTCTCTTTTTATTGATATCAAGTTTTTGTGGGTTTTAGAACAGGGTTTAGGGTTAGCTTTCAGAGAATAAGAACTAGGTTGCATTGTTGCTGTGGATTTTGTTATTGTGGTAATACATGGTAGTTTTATTCGAATATCACATACCGGCGCCTAAAGCGCCGGCTACCATGGTTGTTGTTGTCGTCTGATTAAATCAGGCTAGAAATTTAAAGATATTATATCGCGCCGCCTTGAAGGCGGCGCTAATCCAACGAATGAGTAATAGTCATCCAGCTATAAAATAAATAACATCTCCAAATGTTATCTCTTATAAAGTATCCAAATCCCAATGACAAAGACACTAACGATGACGACGTTACTGATGGAGCTTGATGCAGCATTAGACAGTTCCTTTAAATGTATTTGATAAAATCGAATTAAAGTTTAATTGATATATACAATTATCGATAGTAATTGAATAATTCTAATCAAAATATTAAAGGGACTTGGGCTTTAGGAGATTACAGAAGTATAGGTAGAGTTATTGCACCTGTATCTGCTAAATTAATAAGACTTGTTAATGTTAATTCAGAAGATACTATTTTAGACGTAGCATGTGGTTTTGGTAACACTGCAATAACTGCTCGAAGAAAAGGAGCTAACGTAACAGGTATAGACATCACACCTGAACTTTTAGCACTAGCAAGAGTGGAGGAATCTATTGCTGAAGTCAGCGGTATAGAGTGGAGGGAAGGGAACGCGGAGAACCTTCCGTTTGAAGATGATTCATTTGACATAGTACTATCAACATTTGGTCATATGTTTGCTCCTAACCAAGAAAGAACTGCAAAAGAAATGATAAGAGTACTCAAGAAAGGTGGACGCATCGGCTTTGCAACCTGGTCACCTGAACTGGCAATAGGAAGAGTATTTTCTATAGTCTCAAAATATGTTTCAATTCCATCAACTCCATTAGCTTCATCTCCCATACAATGGGGAAATCCCGATAGAGTGCGCGAACTCTTGGGTGGAGTTAAAGAGATATTCTTTGAGAGGGATACAATCAACTATCCTATTCTAAGTCCAAATCATTACTGGCAGGAGATGACAACAAAATCAGGTTTCATGATTCAGCTTATACAGGCATTACAGAAGGAAAACAATACTGAAATAGAATCACTTAGAAAAGATTATCTTAAAACCTTGGAACCATATATTCATGATAATGTTGTTCGGATGGGGTATCTGCTAACAATAGCAACGAAAGAATAACTACTGATGATAAATATTTCTCATTTATTTACCACGGCGAAAGGACTTGACTTCATTCAAGCATCTTCGGAAAAGTCAGATAGGTCTGATGTAAGAGGCTTTATGTTAAATATTAGTTCTGGATCAGAGCAGTTAATGTTTCCCCTGCTAGCATCATTCTCACATTTGGAACATTACGTCTCTTTGTTGCTACCGTTCCAACCAGTACCTGGAGGTACTGTTTCCAGCCAACAACATTTAACCAATTCTAACCCACTAGAACTCTGTTTGCCGGTAGGTTCACATGAGACTTGGTTGCTATTTGATCTATTAGGAACAGCAAATGTTGTAATTGGACTGCAATTAATGCAACTATGAATGCGGAAGCAATTAACAAAATTAAACAATTGTTTCTCCTTTCTATCCCAACCTTCAATGTTTGATACATCTGTAATTTTTTGTATTTTAATGAACTACCCATGACTGCCGAAATTTAAGAAAGTATTTAGGTTTGCTGGTTGTTTCCAAGATTCTTATATTCTAATAGTTTTAGAAAATAAAAAGAGGTTATGCATTATTTCAGACACGACAAGGATATCCAAAACCGAAATTTAAAAGCAGAAACAAAAATAAAAGAATTTTGCAGTGACAAACAACGTCCTTTTTGTTTAATCATCTAGAGATTTTTTTATCTGTAATATTATATGGAAAATGAATATGCTTTATATGCAATATTGCAAATATCTGTCGAATGACAAAAAAGTCTCAACTACAGGAAATCATCCTTTGTTTTTTAATGATGATTACTATACTGCTTACGACGACTGGGAGTAACTATGTATTTGTAAGTGCTCAGCAGTTCGATCCCAATCAAATTGATACCAACAATCCTTCTAGTGATAATATATCACAAATACCAGTTGGAACTCTTCCTAATGATAATCAATCTCAATCATTTGGAGACGGAGGCAATCAATCAACCCTGATCCCTGAATCTATAAGAGATAATTTAGATCAAATTGAAGTGGATTCAGCAGGGATTAATGGCACACAAGGGCCACCAGGACCTCAAGGTGAAGTAGGACCATCAGGGATTAATGGCACACAAGGGCCACCAGGACAATCCGGAAAT
>Ga0183260_10002168_pt1 | contig 16269 bp, 16 predicted proteins | sample AntDrymUQ4972206_2_FD_129768 | JGI IMG/M metagenome (GOLD analysis project Ga0183260, IMG submission 129768) | Polar desert sand microbial communities from Dry Valleys, Antarctica - metaG UQ497 (22.06) (version 2) (version 2) | ecosystem: Environmental > Terrestrial > Soil > Desert | place...
CGAGCACTTCGTGATGGCCGATCCCAGCGTCGTCCGGCGCGAGCTGTGCGACGAGCAGGAGTGGGCGCGGTGGCTGCCGGGGCTGCGGCTCGAGTGCTACGACGACCGCGGCGACCTCGGGAAACGCTGGGACTGCAGCGGGTTGTTCGCCGGGACGGCCGAGGTCTGGCTGGAGGCGTCGGGCGACGGGACCCTGGTGCATGTCTACCTGCGCGGGACCGAGCTCCCGGCGCGCCGGCGGCGCCGCCTGGTGCGCACCCTCAAGCGGCTGGTCTTCACCGTCAAGGACCGGCTCGAGGCCGGCCCCGGCGGGCCTGCCCGACCCCCAGCGGCGGTGCCTCTGGCGGGGCAGCCCGGCACCGCCGGCGCCTCGGTAGTCTCCGCCCCCATGGCCGACCAGACCACCTCCGACATCACCGTCGACGCCGACGCCGCGTCGGTGATGGCGGTTATCGCCGACTTCTCCTCTTACCCCGAGTGGGCCACCGGGGTGAAACAGGCCGAGGTGCTCGAGGACGGACCCGACGGGCGGCCCGCGCAGGTGCGCTTCCTCCTCGACGCCGCGCCCATCAAGGACGAGTACACGCTGGCGTATGAATGGGACGCCGACCGGCAGGTCACCTGGACGCTGGTGAAGGGCAAGGTCCTGAAGGGGATGGACGGCGCGTACGTGCTGGACCAGGCCGCGGACGGCGAGACCACGGTGACGTACCGGTTGGCCGTCGACGTCTCCATCCCGATGATCGGGATGCTGCGCCGCAAGGCCGAGAAGGTGATCATCGACGCTGCGCTCAAGGGGCTGAAGAAGCGGGTCGAGTCGGCATAGCCCGTCCGGGTCGTCGGGTCGGCATAGGCTGGCGGGTCATGCGAGATCCCGACTCGGTTGGCAGCTCCGTCCAGGAGGCGGCCAAGCTGCTCGTCGCGCTCATCGACCGCGCCAGGGACAACCTCGGTGGCGAGCAGGGCGACAGCGGTTACCTCGGCGCCCTCGGTGACATCGGCGGCGGCGGGCAGGCCGCCGAGTGCCGTTGGTGCCCGCTGTGCCAGGCGATCGCGTTCGTCCGGGCAACCAACCCGGAGGTTCGTGAGCAGGTCGCCACCGCGGCGCTGTCGCTCGCACTGGCGCTCCGAGACCTCGCCGAGTCCGCCGCGGACGCCTCGGGGGGTGCCTCGGACCAGGCCGGGCGGGACGACTGATGGGACTCACCGTCGGCGTCGACGTCGGGGGGACCAAGATCGCCTCCGGTGTCGTCGACGAGTCCGGCGCCGTCATCGACCAGGAGCAGGTCCCCACCCCTGCCGCCGGGCGGGCCGAGGTAGCGGCGGCTATCGCGGCGGCGATCGCAGAGCTGGTCGGCAAGCACCGGCAACGGCACACCGTGGAAGCGGTGGGCATCGGCGCGGCCGGCCTGGTTGACGCCGAGCGTTCCACCGTGCTGTTCGCCCCGAACATCGCCTGGCGGGACGAGCCCTTGCGTGACCGGGTCGCCGAGCAGGTCGAGCTGCCGGTCGTGGTCGAGAACGACGCCAACGCGGCCGCCTGGGCAGAGTTCCAGTTCGGCGCGGGGGAGGACGTCGACGACCTCGTGCTGATCACGGTCGGCACCGGCATCGGCGGCGGGATCGTGCTCGACGGCGCGCTGCACCGGGGCGCGTTCGGGGTCGCCGCCGAGGTCGGGCACGTCCGGGTCGTCCCGCAGGGGGAGCGCTGCGGCTGCGGTAACCGTGGGTGCCTCGAGCAGTACGCGAGCGGCCGCGCCCTCGTCCGGGAGGCTCGAGAGCTGATGCGGTCGGGATCTCCGCTCGCCGGCAGGCTGACCGAGGCGTGCGAGGGCGACATCGACGCGCTGGACGGCCCAACCGTGACCAGGCTGGCTCGAGAGGGCGACCTAGCCAGTGTCGAGCTGGTCGGCGACGCCGGCCGGTGGCTCGGGGAGGGCCTGGCCTCGCTGGCCGCGGTGCTCGACCCCGCTGTCGCTGTCGTCGGTGGTGGGGTGTCCGCCGCCGGCGACCTGCTGATCGGACCGATGCGGGACGCCTTCGAGCGCGAGCTCACCGGTCGCGGCCACCGGCCGCTGCTGGAGATCCGGGTGGCGGAGCTGGGTAACACCGCCGGCATCGTCGGCGCCGCCGACCTGGCCAGGCAGCCGTAGCTCGTGCCGCTGCGGGAGCGCCTCGCGATCGGGGTGGACGTCGGGGGCAGCAAGGTGGCGGCCGGTGTCGTCGACCCGGACGGGCAGGTGGTGGACCGGACCGGCAGGGCCACGCCCGGCAGCGACGCCACCGAGGTGGAGGACACGATCGCCGACGTGGTCCGCGAGCTGGGCTCGCGGCACCCCGTCGTCGCGGTGGGGATCGGCGCGGCCGGGTTTGTGGACGCAACCCGGTCGACCGTGCTGTTCGCGCCACACCTGGCGTGGCGGAACGAGCCGCTTCGTGACGCCGTGCAGCGGCGGACAGGGATGCCGGTCGTCGTGGAGAACGACGCCAACGCGGCTGCCTGGGCCGAGCACCGGTACGGAGCGGCGCAGGGCGTCGACGACCTGGTCTGCATCACCTTGGGCACCGGCATCGGTGGGGCGATGATGTTTGGTGGCCGGCTGCACCGCGGCTCGTACGGCCTTGCCGGCGAGTTCGGGCACATGCAGGTGGTGCCGGGCGGGCACCAGTGCGAGTGCGGCAACCGCGGCTGCTTGGAGCAGTACGCGAGCGGGCGTGCGCTGGTCCGGGCGGCCCGTGAGCTGGCGAGCTCTAGGTCGGCGACGGTCTTCGGCGTGCCCGTGGACGGGCTGACCGGGCCGATGGTGTCGGAGGCGGCTTGCGGCGGCGACCGGACGGCGCGGGAGCTGATCACCGAGGTAGGCGACTGGCTGGGGGTGGGCATCGCCGGGATCGCGGCGGCGCTCGACACCGGGTTGTTCGTGATCGGCGGGGGAGTGTCCGAGGCTGGCGAGCTGCTGCTCGGACCGACTCGCGACGCGTTCCGGCGGACGCTCACCGGCCGCGGCTTCCGGCCCGAGACGCGGATCGTCAAGGCCCATCTGGGCAACGAGGCCGGCCTGGTCGGAGCCGCGGACCTCGCCCGGTCGGTGCGCTGACCCGGCTACGCTCCTGCCCTCGGAGCGGGGCGGCGACAGGACACGGACATGCGCACCATCGAGCACTGGATCGGCGGATCGGCCTCGAGGGGGAGCGGCGACCGCACGGGCGAGGTGTTCGACCCCGCGCTCGGCGAGCCCCGGTCAGCGGTGCGGCTCGGTACAGCCGCCGACGTCGACGCGGCGGTTGCGGCCGCGCGCGCCGCGTACCCCTCCTGGTCGCAGACCTCGCTCACCACGCGGGTCGATGTGCTGTTCCGCTTCCGCGAGCTCGTGCTGCACCACACCGACGAGCTGGCGCGGCTGATCGCCCTCGAGCATGGCAAGACGCTGGACGACGCCCGAGGCGAGGTGGTGCGCGGCCGTGAGGTGGTCGACTTCGTCTGCGGCATCCCGCAGCTGTTGAAGGGCGAGTTCACCGAGCAGGTGTCGGGCGGCGTCGACTCGCACTCGTTCCGGCAGCCGCTCGGTGTGTGCGTCGGCATCACCCCGTTCAACTTCCCGGTGATGGTGCCGATGTGGATGCACCCGGTGGCCATTGCCTGCGGCAACACCTTCGTGCTGAAGCCGAGCGAGCGTGACCCGGGCGCGTCGGAGCTGGTCGCGCGGCTGTATGCCGAGGCTGGCCTGCCCGACGGTGTGTTCAACGTCGTCAACGGCGACAAGGAGGTCGTGGACGCTCTGCTCGACCACCCGGACGTCGCGGCCGTCAGCTTCGTCGGTTCCACCCCGGTTGCGCGCTACGTGCACGAGCGCGCGAACGCCAGCGGCAAGCGGGTGCAGGCGCTCGGCGGGGCAAAGAACCACGCAGTGGTGATGCCGGACGCCGACGTCGACTACACCGCCGACCACCTGGTGGCCGCCGGCTACGGCTCGGCCGGACAGCGGTGCATGGCGATCTCGGCGGTCGTGGCGGTCGGACCGGTTGCCGACCCGCTGATCGCCGGGCTGCGCGAACGTATCGGGGCCATCACGGTCGGGCCGGGAACCGCGGACGGGTCAGAGATGGGACCTGTCGTCACCGCCACGGCGCGCGAGCGCATCCTCGGCTACATCGACGAGGGCGAGAAGGACGGCGCCACGCTCGTGGTGGACGGCCGTGACCTCGTCGTGGCGGGCAGCGAGCAGGGGTTCTTCGTCGGACCGACCCTGCTCGACCACGTCCGCGCCGACATGTCGGTCTACACCGAAGAGATCTTCGGGCCGGTGCTGGTCGTGCTGCGGGTCGACACGCTCGACCACGCGCTCGACCTGGTCAACGCGAACCCGTACGGCAACGGGACGGCGGTGTTCACCTCGTCGGGTGAGGTGGCTCGGACGTTCCAGCGCCGCGTGCAGGTGGGGATGATCGGCGTCAACGTCCCGATCCCGGTGCCGATGGCCTACCACTCGTTCGGCGGCTGGAAGGACTCGATCTTCGGCGACCACCACGTACACGGCCCGGAAGGCGTCCGGTTCTACACCCGGGCGAAGGTGGTCACCGCCCGGTGGCCGCATGTGAGCGAGGAGTCCCTCGCGCACCTCAACTTCCCCACCGCCCACTGAGGGCGGCGCGGGCACTTTGCCACGTAACGTGGCAGACCGCCCTGGACCGGGTCAGCGGGCGCTGCGGTAGTCGGGGACCAGCTCGAGCGCGAGCTGCTCGAGGAACAGGCCGACGTCGGTCACGATCCCGCGGGCCTGCGCCGAGCCGCGGTCGGCGAGCTTGGTCACGGTCGCCGGGTTGATGTCGACGCACACCAGCGGCACCGACGCGGGCAGGATGTTGCCGGTCGCCACCGAGTGCAGCATCGTCGCGACCATCAGGCAGAAGCCGACGTCGTCGAGCTTGGCGCGCATGGCGCGCTGGCCTTCCAGCACGTCGGTGTAGACGTCCGGCAGCGGTCCGTCGTCACGCACCGAGCCGACCAGGACGAACTCGTGCCCGCCTTCCACCAGCGCGTGCATGATCCCGCCGGTCAGCACTCCCTGCTCCACCGCCGCAGAGATCGACCCCGCCTTGCGGATCGTGTTCAGCGCGCGGATGTGGTGCTCGTGCCCGTGCTCGACCCCACGCCCGTGCGTCAGGTCGATGCCGAGCGAGGTGCCGTAGAGCGCCGCCTCGATGTCGTGGGTGGCGATGGCGTTGCCCGCGAACAGGCAGTCGACGAAGCCGGCGCGGATCATTGCGACCATCGCGGGCGCCGCGCCGGTGTGTACGACTCCAGGCCCGGCGACCCACAGCAGCCGTTGCCCGGCAGCCCTCGCGTCGCGCATCCCGTCCGCCACCTGGCGGACCAGAACGGCCTGCGGCTTCTCGCTGGACACGACCGACTCCATGAAGCCGAACACCTCGTCGCTGCGGTCGACCTTCGGGACCGTGACGCGAACCCCACCCGCACCGCACACGACCCGCATCCCCGTCCGTACGTCGGACATCGGCACGGTCTCGACTCGGGTGGCTTCGCCCTCGCCGCTGACCACCAGGCCGCAGTCCATCTCCGGGTTGGTCACCGGCACCCACCGGTTGCCCACCCGAACCTTCGTGTCCAGGTTGGTCGTGGAGTAGAACCCGTCCGGGAAGACCCCGTCCTGACCGGTCGTCGCCAGGGCGACCTCACCCGGGTCGACCAGGTTCACCCCTCGCGTCTGCAGGCGCATCAGCAGTCGCTGCAGCGCGTCGTCGTCGGCCGCGCCGATCGCGAGCTTGGCGTACGACGTGTCGTTGACGTCCTTGCCGACGTCGAAGCGCTCGATCGTGTAGTCGCCGTCGTACTCCCTGATGTCCTCGAGGATCCGCGACAGCACGCCCTGGTCCAACAGGTGCGCAGTGATCTCGACCGTGTCGCTCGCTTGCACGCAGGCTCCTCGCTTGTTGCTGGCGGCTCAGACTTGCGCGCCGTTGTCCCACCCGTCCGGCCCGTCCCGGCTGCCGTCGTCGAGCTGGGCGATCAGGAAGACCAGCCCGCCGACGAAGCCGAGCACGCATGCCGCGGTGACGACTGTCGGCAGGTCCCATCCGAGCACGGTGGCCACGAGCAGAACCATCGGCCCACCCAGCAGCGCCACCCAGGCGGCGCCGACGACACCGACGGGACGGGGCAGCGGCGGGGGCGCCGGGGGGACGTAGTGCGCTTCGTCATCGGGCTGCGAGTCGTCGGCCCGCGGGCTCTCGGGATGCCGGTGCTCGCCTGGGTCGGCGTCCAGTGTGGTCCGGTCGTCCGGCTCGGGTCCGTAGCCCGCGACGATCTTCGCCCACGCGTCGTCCACGTCGTCGCCACGGCCGTCACCGCGGCCGTCGGGGGTGCCCACGAGCGTCATGGTCGCACGGCGCCGGCCGACGGTAGGGTGCGGCTCCTGGCGAGACGGGGCGGGACCGAGCGAGGCGAGCGGTGTTCTACTGGGTGCTGAAGTGGGTGCTGGTCGGCCCGCTGCTGCGCACCGTCTTCCGCCCGCAGGCCGAGGGGGCGGAGAACGTCCCGCACGAGGGTCCGGTGATTCTCGCCAGCAACCACCTCAGCTATGCCGACTGGCTGTTCATGCCGCTGGTGATCCCTCGTCGGGTCACGTTCGTGGCCAAGGCGGAGTACTTCGAGCGCGCCGGAGTGAAGGGATGGCTGCAGCGGACCTTCTTCTTCGGGGCGGGTCAGGTGCCGATCGACCGCAGCAGCGGCCGGGCGGCCGAGGGCGCGATGCGCACCGGGCAGAAGATCCTGCAGAACGGCCACCTGTTCGGCATCTACCCCGAGGGCACCCGCTCACCCGACGGCAGGCTCTACCGCGGCCGCACCGGCGTTGCCCGGCTGGCGCTGGAGGCGAAGGTGCCGGTCATCCCGGTCGCCGTGATCGGGACCGACGTGGTCGCCCCGCCCGGCCGGAGGTTCGGACGGGTCCACCGACCACGGGTGCGCTTCGGCCGGCCGCTGGACTTCTCGCGCTACGAGGGGATGGACAGCGACCGCTACATCTTGCGCGCCATCACCGACGAGATCATGTACGAGATCATGGACCTGTCCGGGCAGGAGTACGTCGACGTCTACGCCACCAAGCGCAAGAGCAAGGACAAGGACGACAAGGGGGCTGGCCGGTCCGAGCCGGGGTCGAGCGGAGAGCCCGGCGCCAAGGCCGCCTAGTCCACCTCGCAACGCGCGGCCCTACCCGGCAACGTCATCACGAACGAGGGTCCTAACCCTCATGCGCTATGACGTTGCGGAGTCGGCTGTCTCACCACCGCCGCTAGCGCGGCCCAGCCGAAGCCCAGCGCGTACATCGTGAGCACGCCGCGCGGCCAGAAGATGTGGCTGTCGAGGAACGACACCGACGCCGCCACGACGATCAGCGCGCCCGGCACCGCGGCGAGGCCGGCCCGGCGCAGCACCAGGGCACAGGCGAGCACGGTGCCAGCGAGGTAGGCCGACGTGCCGACCCACTCCATCGGGCTGGCCAGCCGGAACAGCACCCCCAGGTCCTCGGACCCTTCGAGCTTGAGCGCGCCGGCGCCGGCGCCGGCTAGCAGGTCGAGCCCGGTGTAGAAGCAGGCGTACACGTAGCCGAGGAGCAGCGCCACCACCCCGCCCAGCCGGTGCATCCGGCGGGCCAGCAGCCACGGACCCAGCGCCAACAGAGGGAACAGCGGCAGCGCGACGATGTGGATGTTGCGCCAGCCCTCGGCATCCGCGTCGGTGAGGTGGGCGGGATGGAACAGGCCGGCGGTCCCCAGCACTACAGCGGGCAGCGCGACGGCGAGGACCAGTGCCCACCGGTCGCGGCGCGCGGACGTCATCGCTGTGCTCACTGCTGCCTCGCCGGTGCAGCGCGGTCGGCGGCCTCGCGCAACCGGTCGAGCACGAACGGGTCGATCCGTCCCGGCCGGACCCGCAGCTCGTAGTTCTCCACGCCCGCCCAGCTCTCCAGGTCGGGGTGGCCGACCCGTCCCAGCAATGTCTCGACCTCGTCGGCCAGCTCGCCCTCGAGCGGGAGCATGGCGGCCTCGTCGGGCGGGTCGAAGTACACCCGGTGAAGCGCGACCAACCGGGAGAGCTCCGGGACCGGGTCCGGGTGGTCGTCGACGCGCAGGTCGTACGCGAGGTCGTCGCCGGGGGTGTAGCCGCCGGACTCGGCGACGACCAGCAGGGCGGCGCTCTGCCGGCCGCGGCGGTCCCCGCCGGTCCGGTCCCCGGCGGTGAGCGCGCCGAGCAGCCGTTCGGGCAGCGGTTGCTCGGTGCCGTCCAGCCAGGCGCGCTGCATCGCGTCGATGACGTCGCCACCGGTGAGGATGTTGCCCTGGATGGCGTACCCGTCACCCGACACACCGCCGGCCCAGTCGTGGCAGCCGTCCCCGGTCCACGTTGTCGAGCGGCCGGCCGCGTCCACGACACCGACCTGTCGGGTGGCCCGGCCCTCGTCGGCCTCGAGCAGCGCCGCCACCGTCTCGTCCGCGGAGCGGCCGGCGTCGAGCAGCGCCAGCCCGTCGCGCTTGTAGAGCGTGTTGGCATACGACTGCGTGGCGATGGCGCCGACGCCGTACCTCGCGGCAGGGACCGCGCTGCCGACGGCGAGGAACCTTGACGCGACCGCGACGCCGATGCTCCGCCCGTCGGCGCTGCGGCCGACCACCGAGAACGTCACGGCGCGCAGCGTACGTCAGCGTTCGACCGAGGGGGTGCATACGCTGAGCCGGTGGACGAGGAGCGGCATGGGCGCACCCATCGGCTCGAGCTCGCCGACCAGACGCTGCGTGAGTGGGACGCCACCGTCCTGCACAGCACTGCCGAGCCGGACGAACCCGGTGTCGTGCTGGACCGATCGGCGTTCTACCCCGGCGGCGGTGGCCAGCCGCCCGACCACGGCGTGCTTCTGTGGGGCGGCGTGCAGACCCGCATCGTCGGCGTCCGTAAGGGCGACGACCTCGTGCTCCTCGCGCACCCGGACGACCCGGTCCCGCCGGTGGGCACGACGGTACGGGGGGCGGTCGAGGACGAGCGGCGGAGCCTGCTGATGCGCACCCACTCCGGGCTGCACCTGCTCTGCGGCGTGGTGTTCCGCGACTACGGCGCCCTGGTGACCGGCGGCAACATGGAGCCCGGCGCCGCCCGGATGGACTTCGGCATGGACCAGGTGCCGCCGGACTTCAAAGGCGCACATCGAGCAGGCCTGCAACCAGGAGGTGGCAGCCGACCGCCGGATCGAGGTCAGCGTGCTGCCGCGGACCGAGGCGTTCGCGATCCCCGACATCGTGCGTACGGTGACCAACCTGGTGCCGCTCGAGGTCGAGCTCGTACGCATCGTCGACATCGACGGCCTCGACACCCAGGCCGACGGCGGCACACACGTCGCGTCCACCCGGCAGGTCGGTCGGATCGAGATCGGCAAGATCGAGAGCAAGGGTCGCGGGTTCCGACGGGTGCGGCTGCGAATCGCCGACCCTGCTGGCTGACCGCGCCCCCCGGCTCTGGTTGCATGTGCGCCGTGCGCGTCGGAGTGCTGACCGGTGGCGGCGACTGCCCGGGGCTGAACGCCGTCATCCGGGCGATCGTGCGCCGCGGGGTCAAGGAGTACGGGATGGAGTTCGTCGGCTTCCGCGACGGCTGGCGGGGTCCGTTGGAGGACGACACCATGGAGCTCGGCATCGCCGAGGTGCGCGGGATCCTGCCCCGTGGCGGCACCGTGCTGGGATCCTCGCGCACCAACCCGTTCAGCCTCGACCGAGGGGTCGAGCTGATCACCAGGAGCCTGGAGACCAACAACTGCGATGCGCTGATCGCGATCGGCGGCGAGGACACCCTCGGGGTCGCGACCAAGCTGGCAGAACACGGCATCGACGTGGTCGGCGTACCCAAGACCATCGACAACGACCTCTCCGGCACCGACTTCACCTTCGGCTTCGACACCGCGGTCAACATCGCGATGGAGGCGATCGATCGCCTGCACACCACCGCCGAGTCGCACCACCGGGTGCTCGTGGTCGAGGTGATGGGCCGGCACGCGGGCTGGATCGCGCTGCACTCCGGCCTCGCCGGCGGCGCCAACATCATCCTTATCCCCGAGCGGCCGTTCGACATCGAGCGGGTGTGTGCGCAGGTCGAGAGCCGGTTCGCGACGCGGTACTCGCCGATCCTCGTTGTCGCGGAGGGTGCGCTGCCGGCGGAGGGCACCATGCAGCTGGCCAGCGGCGAGACCGACGCGTTCGGCCACGTCCGGCTCGGTGGCATCGGCGAGCTGCTCGCCCGGGAGATCGAGACGCGGACCGGCAAGGAGGCTCGGGCCGTGGTGCTCGGCCACGTGCAGCGCGGCGGCACGCCGACCGCGTTCGACCGGTGGCTCGCGACCCGGTTCGGCCTGCATGCCGCACAGGCGGTGCACGAGCGGGCGTTCGGGACGATGGTGGCGCTGCGCGGCGCCGACATCGTGCGGGTGCCGCTGAGCGAAGGCACCGGCGAGCTCAAGACCGTACGGCCGGAGATGTACGCCGAGGCGGAGGTCCTGTTCGGGTGAGGTGGGGACGGCGCGCCCGGCCGATGGTCTACCTGGTCGGAACGTGCGGCTTCCCCAACTACGGCGACGAGCTGATCACCCGTACCTGGCTGAACTACCTCGCTGCCGTTGCCCCACGAGCCGAGGTGTGGGTCGACTGCCACTCGCCGGGGCCAGCGCAGGCCGTCTTCGCTGCCAGCCACCGGCACGTGCGCTTCACCGACCTGCTGTGGCGGACCTGCTGGGCGGCGCCGAGCGAACGCCCGGCCGACATCGTCGAGCACGTGGGCCGGGCCGTGCGGCACCTCGGTGTGGTGCCGAGGCTCGACGTCGCGCGGGCAGCGCTGCGCCGAGCCGACGTCGTCCACCTGATCGGCGGTGGCTACGTCAACACCCGCTGGCCCAAGCACCTCGGCTTGCTCGCCGGCGCGGTCGAGCTGGCCCGGGAGTCCGGCGGGGTGGCCGCGATGACCGGTCAGGGCCTGCAGCCGCTGAGCGAGGAAGCTGCGCCGCTGGTGGCCGAGCTGGCGACCGCGCTTGCCGTCGCCGACGTGCGCGACGCTCCCTCTCGAGAGGTTCTGGGAGCCGGGCCGGAGGCCGGGGTGTCGCTCACGGGCGACGACAGCTTCCTCGACCTAGGCCAGCGGACCTTCGACCGGCGCGAGTCACCCGACGTGATGTTGTGTGCCCAGTCCGACCTGCTCACCACCTCGGTCGAGGAGCTCGCCGCGCTGTTCACGACGGTGCTGACCGGGTGGGGCGTGGAGTCCGAACGGGTCGGGTGGTTCGAGGCGAACCCTGGTGGCGACCGGGTGGTCTACGACATCGTCACGGAGACCGTTCCCGGCATCCGCTTCTACCCGCTGCTGGAGAGCTGGCGGGCAGGCCTGCCCGCACGAACCGGGCAGCGTTGGCTGTCGACGCGGTTCCACCCGCACCTGGTGGCGGCGGCCGCCGGGAGCTGGGGGATCGCGGTGCCGGTCAACCGCGGCTACTACGACCACAAGCACGACTCGCTGGTGGCACAGGGCTCGGGGTGGACCGTGCTCGAACCGACCGCGGCGCTGTCGGCTGCCGCCGTGCCGCAACCGCCGAGTAGCCCAGCTGGTTTCGGCGACCGGCTCCGAGACCACGTCGCCGCCAAGCGAGCGGTCGCCGAGGCGGTGTACGGGCGGCTGTGAGCTGCCCGCCCCGTACCCTGAGCCGGTGCAGCTGCCGACCCTCGACGCGCTGCGGCAGCTCGATGCCGCCCAGCAACCGGACTGGCCCGACCCCGACCGCACCGACGCGGTGGTCGAGCGGCTGCGCCGGCAACCACCGCTGGTGTTCGCGGGGGAGTGCGACACGCTGCGCGACCGGCTCGCCGCGGTGGCGCGCGGCGAGGCGTTCCTGCTCCAGGGCGGCGACTGCGCCGAGACGTTCGCTGGTCTCGACGGCGACAGCGTGCGCAACAAGCTGCAGGTGCTGCTGTCGATGGCGGTGGTACTCACGTACGCCGCGAGCGTGCCGGTCGTCAAGGTGGGCCGGATCGCCGGTCAGTACGCCAAGCCCCGGACCTCGCAGACCGAGACCCGCGACGGGGTGACGCTGCCGGCGTACCGGGGCGACGCGGTCAATGGGTTCGACTTCACCGCGGAGGCCCGCACACCCGACCCGGCGCGGCTGCTCGAGGCCTACCACGCATCGGCGGCGACCATGAACCTGACCCGTGGGTTCATCACGGGCGGGTACGCGGACCTGCGGCAGGTGCAGGCATGGAACACCGACTTCGTCCGCACCAGCCCGGTGGGCGAGCGCTACGAGCGGGTCGCCGCCGACATCGACCGGGCGCTGTCGTTCATGGCCGCCTGCGGGGTCGACATGGAGGGGCTGCACTCGGTCGACTTCTACTGCTCTCACGAGGCGCTGCTCTTGGAGTACGAGCACGCGCTGACCCGGATCGACTCGCGGACCGGGCAGCCGTACGACGTCTCGGGGCACCTGGTGTGGATCGGTGACCGCACCCGGCAGGTCGCCGGCGCCCATGTCGAGCTGCTGTCCCACGTGCGCAACCCGATCGCGGTCAAGCTCGGCCCGTCGGCGACTCCGGACGGCGCGATCGAGCTGGCCGAGCGGCTGGACCCCGACCACGAGCCGGGCCGGTTGACGTTCGTGACCCGGCTCGGCGCAGGGCGCGTTCGCGACCTGCTGCCCGAGCTGGTCGCCAAGGTGGAGGCGGCCGGGGTGAGCGTCGCCTGGGTCTGCGACCCGATGCACGGCAACACCTACGAGGCTGAGGGTGGCTACAAGACGCGCGACTTCGAGTCGGTGCTCGGCGAGGTGCAGGGCTTCTTCGAGGTGCACCGCGGGCTCGGCACCTGGCCCGGCGGGCTGCACGTCGAGCTCACCGGCGATGACGTCACCGAGTGCCTCGGGGGCGGTGCCGCGCTGCTCGCCGCCGACCTCGGCGACCGCTACGAGTCGGTGTGCGACCCGCGGCTCAACCGGGCGCAGAGCCTCGAGCTGGCATTCCTGGTTGCCGAGATGCTGCGCCACCGCTGACCGTGGGGTCCCGCCCGGTGATCGACCTGCGCAGCGACACGGTCACGCGCCCGACCGAGGCGATGAGGCAGGCGATGGCCGCCGCCGATGTCGGCGACGACGTCTACGGCGAGGATCCGACCGTACGAGCGCTCGAGGAGCGGATGGCGGGGACGCTCGGGCACGAGGCGGCGCTGTTCACCGTCACCGGCTCGCTCGCCAACCTGCTCGCCGTCCGGGCGGTGGTGCCGGTTGGTACCGAGCTGCTGTGCGAGTCGCAGGCTCACCTGGCCCGGGCCGAGCACGGCGCACACGCCGCGCTGACGGGAACCACCATGCGCACCTGGCGGCACCCGCGCGGGCTGGCTGACCCGGCCGCGGTCGAGCCACTGGTCGCGTCCGACGTCGGCCCGTACCTGGTCCGCACCGCCGCACTGTCGGCTGAGAACACGCACAACTTCGCCGGTGGGGTGGTCCAGCCGATCGAGATGCTGGAGGGGTTTCGGGCGCTGGCCGACAGGCACGGGCTGGCGGTGCACCTCGACGGCGCGCGGATCTGGAACGCGCACGTCGCCACCGGGGTGCCGTTGGAGCGCTACGGCCAGCTCGCCGACGTGCTGTCCGTGTGCCTGTCCAAGGGGCTGGGCGCTCCGGTCGGGTCGCTGCTCGTCGCCAGCGCAGACGTGGTCGCGGAGGCACGGGTGTGGCGCAAGCGGCTCGGTGCCGGGTGGCGCCAGGCTGGGCACCTGGCCGCTGCCGGCCTGTACGCGCTCGAGCACCACGTCGACCGGCTGGTCGAGGACCACGCGAACGCGCAGCGTCTGGCGACGGCGTGCGGCATCGACCCGGACACCGTCGAGACCAACATCGTCGTCGTGCCCGACGTCGACGCACCCGCCGTCGTCGCGGCGGCGCGGGAGGGCGGCGTCCTGGTCGGGGCGGTCGAGCCCCGGACGCTGCGGTTGGTCACCCACCTCGACGTGGACGAGAAGGCAACAGCCACTGCCGCCGCCGTCCTCTCCAGCCTCCTGCTCCGCTGAGAGTGACGTTTCTGCGCCAGCCGAGCACAGCCGAGCACTGCCGAGTAGAACGCCGCCGCCTTCTCCACGTCCGGCGTCCACAGCGCCGCGTACGCGAGGTCGCCCGGCCGGGCCGTCTCGTTGGTCATGGCTGTCTCGCCAGCGCTCAGCCGTGCGGTGAGAGTGACGCTGGTGTCCGAATTCTCCCGCGTGTCGTCGCAGAAACGTCACTCTCAGCGGAGCGGGGCTCAGCGGAGGGTGCGGCCGAGGAGGGGTGGGAGCTGGCGGACTGCTTGCGCGAGTGATCGCAGGTCGGCACCGACCAACGCCTGCGGCCCGTCGCACAGCGCCTCCTCGGGCTGCGGGTGCACGTCCACGATGATGCCGTCGGCGCCGACCGCGATCGCGGCCCGCGACAGCGGCACGATCAGGTCGCGCCGACCGCTCGCGTGCGACGGGTCGACGATCACCGGCAGGTGGGACGCTGCCTGCGCAACCGGCACTGCCGACACGTCGAGGGTGTTGCGGGTGGCGGTCTCGAACGTACGGATTCCGCGCTCGCACAGCACCACGTCGAGGCAGCCGCGCTGGGCGATGTACTCGGCCGCCATCAACCACTCGTCCACCGTCGCCTGCATCCCGCGCTTGAGCAGCACCGGCCGACCGGCGGTTCCCACGGCCTGCAGAAGCCCGAAGTTCTGCATGTTCCGGGTGCCGATCTGCAGCATGTCGGCGTGCTCGGCCACCATCGCTACGTCGCTCGGGTCGACAACCTCGGTGACCACCGGCAGGTCGAGCGACGCGCCCACCTCGGCGAGGATCTCCAGGCCGCGCAGCCCGAGCCCCTGGAACGCGTACGGTGACGTCCGCGGTTTGAAGGCGCCACCCCTAAGCAGCCGGGCGCCGGCAGCCTTCGCCATCTCGGCGGCCTCGCGGGTCTGTTCGGGGCTCTCGACCGCGCACGGTCCCGCAACGAACGTGAACGTCTCCGGACCGAACGCAACCCGGGCCGGCCCGCTGCCGACCCAGACCACCGACCGGTCGCGATGGTGCTCGCGGCTGACCAGCTTGTAGGGGACGGAGATGCGGTGCACGTCCGCGACCCCGGGGAGGCTGCGCAGGTTGAGCTCGCGGAACGCGTCGATGTCGCCGACCAGCCCGATGATCGTGCGGGTCACTCCCCGGCTCACGAACGCCTCACCGCCGGCAGCCTCGACCCGCTCGACGACGTGGGCGACGTCCTGGTCGGTCGCGTCGGCACCCATCACGACGACCATGGCGGTCAGCCTAGGGTCCGTTCACACCAGATAGATGACGACCTCGCTGCCCGCCGGCGCGCGGGTGCCGCCGTTCGGCGACTGCTGCACGACGAAGCCGAAGCCGGTGTACAGGTCGGTCTCCACCTCGCGCACGGTGAAGCCCGCGGCGACCAGCTCCTCGCGGGCATCGACGACACCGGCGCCGCGAACGCTCGGCACCGGCACCAGCTGCGGCCCCTCGGACACGACCAGCCGCACCACCTGCTCGCGGAACCCGCTACCGCTGTCCGGGGTTTGGCTGACCACCAGACCCTTCTCGACGGAGTCGTCGAACACCGACCTCGTACGGACTGTGAAGCCGGCCGTCTCGAGCGCCGCGGCCGCCTCGGTGGTCGGCTGCCCGGTGTAGTCGTCGATCGGGATCGGGCGCGGGCCGCGGCTGACCAAGAGGTCCACCCGGGTCTCCGGCTTCACCCTCGTCTCCGCGTCGATGGAGGCACTGATGACGGAGCCCTCCGCGACGGTGGGGTGATAGTCCCTGCGCACGTCGCCGACCCCGAGCTGAGCCTCCCGGAGCAGGTCCACCGCGTCCGTGCGCGGCACCCCGGTCACCGCCGGGACCGGGTAGCGCTCCTTGCCCTGCGACAGCGTCAGGCCGACCGTCCCACCGTCCTCGACCGGGTCGCCCGCCGCGGGCTCGGTGGCAACGACGGTGCCCTTGGGCACGGTCTCGGAGTACGCGGTGTCGACCACCTCGACCGCGAGCCCGACGTCGCCAGCCTCGGCCGCGGCCTCGCGCTCGGTCAGCTGCTGCAGCCGCGGCGTGTCGGTGAAGCGGCCGACGCCGAACCACCAGCCGGCGACCCCGGCGGCCAGCGCCAGCACGAGGACGAGCGCCAGCAGGAGACGACCGCGTCGGCG